>JAAUYH010019525.1_pt1 | contig 10336 bp, 10 predicted proteins | sample 7278061 | NCBI WGS metagenome assembly JAAUYH01 (sample SAMN14350203, study PRJNA611818) | marine sediment metagenome | isolation source: surface marine sediment (0.6m) | place: French Polynesia: Moorea | collected 2018-08 | reverse complement strand
GAAATAGAAAAAATATTACAAGAAACCAGTACTAACAAATCAGAACTACAACAAAAAATTGCTTCTGGTCAAATTGATGCTCTAGCAGCTGTAAAAAAAGCCAAAAATTATCAAATGGTTTGCTTAGAATGTGGTTGATTATTCATGGCTCAATCACAGCTTTATTAGGAGTTATTCTTCAGATAAGATAACATTAATTGTTTATTTTCTGCCGAATGCTACTTGCCATCATTTAAGAGAGTTATTATCTAAATATAGATGATGCGTTACGCTGTCGCTCTCTTGGTCAGCGTTCCCTTGCGCCTAACGGCGACGCGGGGTCTGACCGCTAACACATCCTACGTTTTTAATTCATAATTAATACAAGCTAGAATATCCTCTCTTTTAATACTTGGATATGCCAAGAGAATTTCTTCTATAGTTTCACCCGCAGCCAGTAAATCTGTAACTAGTGAAACCCAGATGCAATGTTCTTTGATGCGGGGTTTTTCAGAGCAGACATTAAAAGCGATCGCGATCTGGGATCACGAATTTTCATGAGCCATCGCTTTTTGCTCTGATCAAACTGCATAGCAGTACTTCTGAGAGTAGCAAATTTAATTACAAATGTTAATATCTTTTATTTTTTCGTTATCTAACTAATGATCCCCTTCAAATAAAAGCCGAAAATTTCGCCCTAAAAAGTAAACAAAGATGAACAAAGTAAACAATATATGTGCAATAGTTAAGAATCAAATAATATATTTTATCGGATAGGATAAATGGGCTAAAAGCAGTTATTCTTCTTATTAGTTAAGTGTTCGAAGAATTATTTTTATAGCTGAGACTAAAGCAAAATGAGTATTAGATCTTTTGGGTTATTTATGTTTCGGGCGACTGTTTTTATTTATTTATTCTTATTTATGTTTTTCTGGCTGACGACCAGTATAAGTTAAGCAAACAATAATCAAAGTATAAAAAGTCACCAATATTATTAATTATCTCTTACCTCTTACTTTTTACCTCATATAAGGAGATTGAATTGTGAATACAATTAACGCACAGTTAGACAATGGAGACTTGTTGGTTTTTGAAAGAAAACCAATTCATAATTCAGGAGCGATTCAACCCTATGGGGTTGTGTTAGTACTTCAAGAGCCAGATTTTAAAATCTTACAAGTTAGTACTAACTCCTCGGCAATTTTGGGGATTTCTCCTGAAGAAATGCTTGGTAAAAGTTTAGAAGAAATCCTCGATCCCTTTCAAATGGAAAGACTTGAACTGGGATTGCGACAAGACAACTTAGATTTTATTAATCCCACCAAAATTTGGTCGAGAAAGCAAGGAGACGATTACGTTATTTTTGATGGGGTATTTCATCGCAACACTGAAGGGGTTTTGATTCTAGAGTTAGAACCTGCCACTTCTCAAGAAAATATTCCTTTTTTAAGTTTCTATCATCTGGCTAGAGCTTCGATCAATCAATTACAAGAAACTTCAAATTTGCGGGATTTCTGTCAAATTATTGTTAAAGAGGTACGCAAAGTTACCGGATTTGATCGCGTCATGCTATATAAGTTTGATGACGATAATCATGGAGCGGTAATTGCTGAGGAAAAATTAGACCAGCTAGAATCTTATTTGGATTTACATTATCCAGCTTCAGATATTCCTAAGCAAGCGAGACAATTATTTAGTTCCAATTGGATTAGGATAATTCCCGACACGAAGATTCAACCAGTAGAGCTTTATCCTCTCAATAATCCGATCAATGATCGCCCTCTAGATCTGACTAATTCGATTCTCAGAAGTCCTTCCTCTTGTCATTTACAATATTTGCATAATATGGGAGTTGGTGCTTCCCTAACAATTTCTCTGATTGAAGATGGAAAACTTTGGGGACTGATCGCTTGTCACCATTTAACCCCGAAATATGTTTCCTATGAGTTGCGTAAAGCTTGTGAATTCTTAGGCAGAGTGATCTTTTCTGAAATTTCTAATCGGGAAGAAACCGAAGATTATAATTATCGGGTGAGACTAGACTATATCCGCTCTCAGTTAGTTGATGATATGGCTCAGTCTGAAGATTTTGTCAGTGGTTTGGTTAAAAATGAAGCCAATCTTCTTAACCTAGCTAATGCTAAAGGTGCTGCTGTCTGTTTCAACGGTAATTGGACTTTATTAGGAGAAACTCCAGCTGAAGAAGATCTTAATTTCCTAGTTCAATGGCTCTATAAAAATATTGAAGAAGAAGTTTTTACTACCGATTCTCTAGCAAAAATTTATCCCGATGCCGATCAATATAAAAATATTGCTAGTGGTTTAGTAGCAATGGCAATTTCTCGCAGGAACTATGTATTATGGTTCCGACCAGAAGTCATTCAAACTGTCAATTGGGGAGGCGATCCTAATAATGCCTATCAAACTGATCGTTCTCAAGGAGAGCTCCAACTGTCACCCCGCAAATCTTTTGAGTTATGGAAAGAAACAGTGCGCCTGACATCCTTACCCTGGAAACAGGTAGAAATTAATGCGGTTAAGGAATTAAGAAAAGCGATCGTCAATATTGTACTCCGTAAAGCTGACGAACTGGCTTTACTTGCTAGCGATCTCCAACGATCTAATGCTGAATTAAAGCGATTTGCCTATGTGGCTTCCCACGATCTTCAAGAACCACTAAACCATGTCTCTAACTATGTGCAGCTCTTAGAGATGCGCTATGGCGATCACTTAGATGAAGATGCCAAAGATTTCATCGGTTTTGCTGTCGAAGGCGTTAGCCTGATGCAAACTTTAATTGATGACGTATTAGCTTACTCGAAAGTAGATTCTCAAGGAAGTCAATTTGAACTTTCTGAAGTGAAAGTTTCCTTGAAACAAGCTATTACTAACCTACAAAAGCGCATCAGAGAAAGCAAAGCTAAAATTACTATTCAGGATTCTTTGCCGACAATCATGGCAGATACAACCCAGTTAATGCAACTGTTCCAAAACCTGATTGGTAATGCGATCAAATTCCGCAGTGCCGCAACTCCGGAAATCGAAATCAAAGCTGAACGCAAAGAAGACGAATGGTTATTCTCCGTCAAAGATAACGCAATCGGCATCGATCCTCAATTCAGCGATCGCATTTTTGTGATTTTTCAACGTCTGCATACGCGAGATGAATATCCAGGTACTGGAATGGGTTTAGCTATTTGCAAAAAAATTATCGAATGTCATCGTGGCAGAATATGGGTAGAGTCCGAGTTAGGCAAAGGCTCGACATTCTATTTTACGATACCTGTAGGAGGGCGCGAGCGTGACCGTAGAAATCGATGAACAGCCTAAGATCATCTTTTTAGTAGAAGATAATAAAGCGGATATTCGTTTGATCGAAGAAGCTTTGAAAAATAGTTCAATTTTCTACGAATTAGTCACCGTGAGAAATGGCGTAGATGCTATGGCTTATCTACGCCGAGAAGGGGAATATGCTGATGCTTTGCGTCCAGATTTGATTGTGTTAGATTTAAATCTCCCGAAAAAAGATGGTCGAGAAGTTTTAGAAGAAATCAAATCCGATTCTCAACTCAAACGTATTCCTGTAATTATCCTGACTACTTCTAGTAATGAAGATGATATTCATCAAAGTTATGATCTAAATGCTAATTGCTATATCACCAAATCTCGTAATCTTAGCCAGCTATTCGCGATTGTTAAACGAATCGAAGAATTTTGGCTGACTACAGTCACGTTGCCCCCCAAGTAAGTTGGTTATCTTTCTAGTTATTGTTAATAGCGATACGGAGAGCAGTCAGACACCACATCGGCGTAGGAGGTTCCGGGATAGGTAGGTTCTAAAGGCTGATCTAAGTTAGCCTTTAGACTAAATGTGATTTCCCATTGCCGCCCTATGGATTGTTACTTGCGTTTGCGCTTGCGCTTGCGAAGCTCTACCCGCAGGGGCAGCTCTACCCACAGGGGCAGAGAAGTATGCTTTAGCAATAGCTTCGCTTCGCGTACGGAGCGTAGGCTGAAATGTCGGAGGCAACCTCCTCAAAAGACAGCCCCTTACCAAGAGAGAATGCTGACCAACAGAGACAGGGAGGATGTTATGGGAAGACAAAAAGTTTATTTTTATTCAATAATTTAGGTAGGGTATCAAATTTAAAGAATATTATGTCTGAAAACTCAGTCAAAATTTTGCTGATTGAAGACGATCCTGCTGAAGCCAGACTTTTGCAAGAAGTACTCAAAAGCTTTAACCTACAATTGTTCAGTCTGGTTCATGTCAATCGATTACAAACCGCCTTAGAAAAACTAGAATGCGATTATTTTGATGTAATTTTATTAGATTTAACCCTACCAGATAGTCAGGGATTAGCATCTGTCGAAACCATAGTTAAACAAGCTCCTAATTTACCGATTGTTGTTTTAACTAATACTAATGACGACAATTTAGCTATTGAAGCCGTGCGCCGAGGAGCACAAGACTATTTAATCAAACGTAAAATTAACGTTGATGTTTTGGTTCGTTCCCTACAATATGCGATCGAACGCCAGCGCTCCTCAGAACTCCTGCGAGAAGCCAATGAAAACTTAGTAAATCAAATCAAAAAAAAGACCGATGAGTTAATCAAAGCTAGGGAAATAGATCGCTTGAAATCGGAATTAGTTTCCATGTTTTCTCACGATTTTCGTAGTCCTTTAACTACTGTTCTTTCTTGTGCTGAATTATTACAAAATAAAGGTCATCTCTTAACCGAAGAAAAAAAAGTTCATTTGTTCGATTTACTTCGTGGAGCAAGCAAAAACATGGCTCAATTATTAGATGAGGTTCTTTTAGTTGGCCGAGCGGATTCTGGTACTTTAGAATGCAATCTATCTCCTCTAGATTTAGAATTGTTATGCCGTCAAATAGTTGAAGAATTACAAATAGTTGCCGATAAAAAGCAGATTAAAATTAATTTTATAAGTCAAGGTAAATGTCCTGAATCTGTTTGGGACGAAAGTTTACTGAGACATATCCTTAGTAATTTACTATCTAATGCCATTAAATATTCTCCAGATCATAGCAGAGTACAATTTGAATTAATTGCGGAAGAAAAGCAAGTTGTGTTTCGTATTCAAGATTGGGGTATTGGCATTCCTAAAGCAGATATTCCTCATCTCTTTGAACCTTTTCATCGTGCCAGTAATGTCAACCGTATTCCTGGTACTGGTTTAGGATTATCAATTGTCAAAAGTTGCGTCGAAACTCATCAAGGTGATATCAAACTCGAAAGTGAAGTCGGCGTAGGTTCGATTGTGACTGTTACGATTCCTTTAAAGCATTCCCATAAATAAATTTGGTCACTTACTTTCTAGGCTAAGATTTAACAATAACAATGCTTTGTTGTTCTCAATCAAAACGCGATCGCGATGGTTCAATTAGTCAGGAAAAACTTCAATTTTAATGAATTTAATCTCAATTATGGAGACGACAATCGTTATGAATTAATTGATGGAGGATTAATTAAGATGGAGCCAACTGGACTACATGAACAAGTTGCTGCCATTGTGGGACGAAAGTTAAACGTAGAAATTGATCGCCTAAGCTTTCCTTATTTAATTCCTCATCGCTGTTTAATTAAATTATTGGGAACAGAAACAAGTAATAGATAAAACTAATAGGTGCCGGAATCATTGCTCCTCGCGAATCTAGTATTTGAACTAAAATTAGATAAGCAACAGCGATCGCGATAGAGATCGCACCAGTTAAAATAGCAACAATTTTGCCTCGATCCATAATTCTTAATCCTTAACCTTTTGTAACATTACTCATATTATGCAACAAAAAACCCCAATCTCAGAATAAAGCGATCGGGGATTTAAGACGTAAAGAATAAATTTAACTGTGGTAAAAACTACTATCTACCAACCAGCATCTGCTTGAGATAAAACATATTCTGCTACTTCTTGGATTTGGTCGTCAGTCAACTTACCGCCGAAAGCAGGCATAGGCGCTTTACCATAGGTTACTTGAGTGACAATTGCTTCGATAGAATGTTTCCCATTCTTTTCTAAATCAGCTTGGCTTAGAGTAGCAGTGGGATTGATCACGTTACCGCCTCCAGCATGACAAGCAGCACAATTAGCGCTAAATGTTCCTGCGCCATCAGCTAAAGCGGGATGAGCGAAGCCAAGAGTGGCTACAGTAATAATGGCAAAAGCCATGGCTAAGATTTTCTTGAACATTGATTCTCCTCTCAATTTGTTTGATAAAACAAGTGTCATCCTATGCTGTGATAATTTTTCAACCCAAGTCAAAAGACCATAAGTCAAAATTAGATTTTTCATTTTTTACGAGTTGTCAAACTTCTGTAGTAAAATACACAAGGAGCATTAATTGAGCTGATACTCCTAAATTAAGCTAATACTTCTAGCAATTCACAAAATTAAGTCACTCTTGTCACTGCTTATCAATTTTGTGATACATCTAGTCAAAAAATTTCTATCCACAGTGAGTTATATAACAATGGCAAAAAAACTAAGTTTATTATTTTCGACGCTTTTATTGATAGTTGGTAGTTTCTTCATGTCTGTAAACCCTGCCCTAGCAGCTACCTACGAAGTCAAAATGGGTACTGATGCTGGACAATTGGCATTCGAACCCAGTAATTTAACGATTAAATCAGGTGACACCGTAAAATGGGTTAATAACAAACTATATCCTCACAACGTATCTTTTGAAGATAGTAGCCTTGAATCCCACAAACAACTACTATTCTCTCCCGGAGATAGTTATGAAACTACTTTTCCCAACCCTGGAACTTATACTTACTACTGTGAACCCCATCGTGGTGCTGGTATGGTAGGTAAAATTGTTGTTGAATAGGATCTAGATTTATTCAAATTGAGATCAATTCATAATAGTATTTTTTAATCAAACAATTTAAGGAAAGATTTATCTAGCAAAAGATGTCTTTCCTTTTTTTGTTGTCAATAAATATGATGTATGGAGATTTTTCAGAGGTAATCCTTTAATTACTAGATTGATCAATGTTCAATTCGCGGGCTTGTCCTTATTATCATGCTTGATATGATCCCACTTGATGGCTTGTCCTCGAATGGGGAGACGAGATGAATCGGTATTCTCTCTCTTGTCACCGAAGATGCGCGAAGTGACCGCGGAATGCGGTCAGCGCAGGCTCCGTCGTCTCTTGGTGCGCGTTCCTTAGCCGAGGGGACCTCGGCAGGGTCGCACCGCTTTTACGGCGGAGTACCGCTGACTAATCTTAATCATTAGATATAAAAAGCATACACTTGAAAGGGGGAGAGGCTCTCTAGTTAATCGTATTGGTATTGAAGCCCCCTTAGAGCGCTCGTAAATGTTTAATGTTTAATGATAAAAAATATGCTCAAAATTGTTGTCGATGCAACTCCGATAACTCCTCAACCTAGTGGCGTTGGTTTATATGTTGCCAATTTGATAGATCATCTTTGGCAGCTTCAGCAATCAGAAAACTTTGAATTGGGAATAGTTTACCAACCAAGTTTTAAGAATTGGGTACAGAGAAATTTAGCTTTTCCCGAATCCCTACAAAAATATGCGAAATCTGATCTCTTACCTTTTCCTGTCAGAGTTACAAATTTTTTACTAAAGAATTTTCCTCAAGCTTTTCCTCTATGGCTAGAAAAATACACTCATTATCCTGATATCATTCATGGGACAAACTTTAATGTTTTTCCTTACAAGCAAAGTTTAAAAGTAATTACCATCTACGATTTGACTTTTCTGAGATACCCTGAATACGTTGATCGCGTAGTTACTAAATATGCCCCAAGAGTCAAGCAATGTTTGCAATGGACAGATTTAGTGATTACTATTTCAGAAAGCACGAAACAAGATGCGATTAATTATTTACAAATCAACCCAGAAAAAATTCATGTTACTCCTTTAGCAAGTCGTTATCATCCTAATTATCTTAGCCTTGAAAAACAGGAAAAACTAAAACAGGATTGTTCATATGATTTCAGTATTCCTTATATTTTATTTGTTAGCACCATAGAGCCACGCAAAAACATTACAGCATTAATTACTGCTTTTAATTATCTTAAGCAAAAACACAAGATAGAGCATAATTTGGTATTAATTGGCCAAAAAGGATGGCGTTATGAACCTGTGTTTAAAGCGATCGCAGAATCTATGTACCAAAACCATATTTATCATCTTGATTATTTATCAGATGATTTAGTGGCTTTATTTTATACTCTGGCTGATGTATTTGTTTACCCTTCTTACTATGAAGGTTTTGGCCTTCCTGTCTTAGAAGCTATGAATTTAGGAACTCCTGTAATTACCACTAACAGTTCTTCTTTACCTGAAGTTGTAGGCGATGCTGGTTTACTAATTAATCCTGACGACCCTCTAGAATTAGCTGAAATGATTGTGCAAGTTATTAGTAATAGTCAGTTACAGCGAGATTTAATTATTAAAGGACAAAAAAGAGCAGAAAAATTTTCCTGGCATAAAACTGCGAAAGAAACTTTAAAAGCCTATTCCCAAATTATCTGAGCTCCGCTGTGCCATAGGTATAATATTTGACTACCTTGTCAGGGAATGTTAGGAAATAAAAGCTTGAGTTAATATTAATTATTCAGGTATTCGGGCAATATTTCAAATATTTTACCTAATAGCCAATTAGATTATGATGAATCTTGTTTTTCCTCCTTATTTAAAGCCTGGAGATTCCGTAACAGCGATCGCAACTAGTGGAGCCTTGAAAGATAAAAAAGCATTAGAAGCAGGATTAAATATCTGGCGATCGCGAGGCTATCAGGTCAAGTTAGGTGATAATTGGGATGCCCGTGAGGGTTATTTAGCTGGAGACGATCCTACGCGGAAAAATGCTTTAGTCCAAGCCTGGAATGATCCTCAATGTAAGGCGATACTCTGTATTCGAGGTGGTTACGGTAGCGCAAGATTATTAGAAAATTGGCAGCAATCAGTCAACAGTTATCAATCAGGTGTTTGGGGACAAAACTCCTCTCCTAGCCCAGATTTATCTCAAAATATTAAATGGGTAATCGGGTTTTCCGATATCACAGCTTTGTTGTGGAGTTTAGTCAAAGAAGAGATTGTTAGCTTACATGGACCCATTTTAACTACCTTAGCGCAAGAGCCATTATGGTCGCAGCAAAGAATGTTTGACTATCTTGAAGGCAAAAATTTAGAACCTTTACAGGGCAAAGGCTGGGGAAGAGGAATAGCTGAGGGAATTTTACTACCGGCAAATCTTACTGTTGCGACTCACACATTAGGAACTCGCTTTCAGCCTAGTTTACAAGGAACTATCTTAGCTTTAGAAGATGTCACCGAATATCCTTATCGTATAGATCGCATGTTAACCCAATGGCGTTTAATGGGAATCTTGTCGGGAGTCAAAGGAATTGCTTTAGGGCGATTTAGTCGTTGCGATCCCGATCCTGGATCTAGGAGCCCTAATGCAGCCGAGGTTTTACGCGATCGCTTAAGTGATTTAGAAATTCCCATCGTTAGCGAGCTCCCTTTTGGACATGATGGTAGTAATGCTGCATTGCCAGTAGGTGATTATGCGAGGCTTGACAGCGATGAGGGCAAGTTGAGCTTTTTAAGGAAAGAGGGTGAAGAAGCGAGGAACAAGAAGTAACTCTTGACAAACATTTCCCCTTACTTCCTCTGTTCCCTCTGTTCTTGAAGTTTTCCCTGCTCCCTAACTAATTAATTGGGCGCAACTTATTTTTTGCTAAATAACTTTTGAAACAGACTTGCTAAGGGATTAGTTTTTTTAGTTGCGGTCGATGCGGCTGGAACTTTAGTTGCGGTCGATGTGGCTGGAACTTTAGCTGCTGTAGTTGCTGCTGGAACTTTAGCTACTGTAGTTGCTGCTGGAGCTTTAGTTGCTGTAGTTGCTACCGTAGCTTCTGACTTGTTGGCATCTGGCGTAGTAGTAGTTGGTGATGATTTTTGACTTGGAACGGAGATACTTTGACATTGAGTAATAAACTGCTTGATGCGATCGCTATCTGGTAGAGAAGCTTGGCGAATTTGTCTTGCTTTAGCTGCAAAATCAGATTCTCCAATATAATCTAACCATCTTTCAAAGTCTTCTCGCATTAAATATCCCAGACTTTCAGCAGGAGATTCCTGGCAGAGAGAAATTAACTCTTCGACAGTGGAGGCTGATTGTCCATTAGAAAAATTAAACGGCTCAGTCATGATTGGCTACTCTGTGATTAATAGAACTTACACTAACGTTATCCATAATTACATAGAAAAACCTGAGATTGCTGCTACTCAGATTACAATTGCTTAAAAGCTTACACTGTCTGTAACCGAACCCTTAGTAACTAACCT
>JAAUYH010142523.1_pt1 | contig 10338 bp, 11 predicted proteins | sample 7278061 | NCBI WGS metagenome assembly JAAUYH01 (sample SAMN14350203, study PRJNA611818) | marine sediment metagenome | isolation source: surface marine sediment (0.6m) | place: French Polynesia: Moorea | collected 2018-08 | reverse complement strand
GTTCCAGAAGGAGAAGAGGCTATTACAATGGTGCCGAAAATTCTTCAACGAGAATTGGGAATTACACCAGATACAATTTCTCAACTTATACCTTTAAATACCCAAGGTTGGGCTATTAATAGCTCTTTCTCTAATCAGAAACTGTTTGGCTTTGTTGTAGAGTTACAACCCACTGTACAGATCCCATCAAATTTTGTCGGAGCAATGTATTCGATTAGTGATGATGGTATAGCATGTTTACTTAATTCATTGACTTGCTTGCAATGTCGGGCTGTGTTGTTGGAGTGGTGGACAAAGAGCAAAATTTACTAAACACTTTATTTAAGATTTTAGGAACATGTGTATTGCACTACTTAAATAAAAAACAGTAAAATCTGATGATTGATATGAGTAGGTTGCAAACCTATATCGTTTTAGCAACGAATTGAGAGTTAAAGACCGATATCGTATCCAGTAATCTGAACATTTAGGAACACTATCAACAAAGATTACTGTCATTCACTAACAAGCAGTGTTCGTGCTGGAAAAAATTATTTAACTACTACCAAAATGAGCTTTACTTTTGGAAAAAAATCTCAGAAAGCGAATTCTCAAGAAATTAAGCAAGTTAAGGAGTGGATTTATCAAGCGTTCCAACTTGATGAGGAAGTTTCTATCTCTTTAAGTCAATTACATTGTACCGAACCTGGTTGTTCGCCAATCGAGACGGTAATTAATTTGATGACAGATCCCGTACAGCAATACAAAATTCATAAATCTATTGCTGAAATTGAATATTCAGATATATCGAAACTTGTGGAAGATAAACTTGTGGAAGATAAATAATACTTCACAGTACTTGTCTATCCCCCACTATATTTTTTTAACTCTTAGCAAGACATTTTTCCAACTGATTTCTAATTTGATGAGCATCCAAATTTCGTCCAATGAAAACTAATTGATTGGACGGAGAATCTTTCCATTTGTCTCTTTGAAAATTACAGCGCTTACCACTAAGTTGAAAAATGTGACGTAATTTGCTTCCTTGATACCAGATAATTCCTTTTGCTCTAAATACAGTTTCTGGTAATTGTTCATCTAAAAATTTCATAAATTTTTCGATAACTAAAGGTCGATCGCTCTGAAAGGAAACCGACATAAAATCATTTTCCTTCAAACGATTAACATGGGATGAATTAACAATATTATGTTGTAAGGAAGTAAAGTTCAGATTTTTTGAGCTTAGATTTTTTGGGTTTAGGTTTTTTGCAGTATTATTTCCCACATCTAAAATTATAGGTAAAGCCACTTGACCATATTGAGTACGTAAAATTCTAGCTCCAGATTTGATTGAATGGATATACTTTTCTATATATTGCAGTTTTGTTTCGGTAACTAAATCGGTTTTATTGAGCAGAATAATATCACCATAAATGATTTGATTTAAAGCAATTTCACTTCCAAAATTATCACTTCCAAAACTATCATTAATAAAACTCTCTGCATCTACAACAGTCAAAATAGAATCTAAACGAATTACATTACTTAATTGACTGCTAAGAAAAGTCATCATCAAAGGTACCGGTTCAGCTAAACCTGTAGTTTCAATGACGATATAATCTATATCTTTATTTTCTAAAACCTTATTAACAGCATCAATTAAACTAGCGTTAATAGTACAACAGATACAACCATTACTTAGTTGCACCATATCTCGATCTATAGAAACTAAAAGCTGACTATCAATATTAATATCTCCAAACTCATTGACCAAAACAGCAACTTTTAAATTCTGGCGGTTGGTCAAAATGTGATTCATGGTAGTAGTTTTACCACTTCCAAGAAAACCTGTAATAATCGTCACAGGTGTTTTATGCTTAGGAAGTTTAAGGGAATGATTTTTTTTTGCTGTGGTTATCTGAGTCATAGCTAGTCATTCTGATAATGGTTATTAGTGTAGCGTCGTGTTAAGAATTGAGTAATCAGAAAAACTAATAGCCAATTAACAAAAGACTAAAGCTATATCGTAAATAATTAGCCTGACTTGATATTATGAGTTAATAAAAACAAAAAACAACTATTCTTAGAAAGACAAGTATAAATCTTACTACTTGTTAGCTTGAGTCAGAAAAAGTTACAATAAGTGTTTTTTAATCTTTACCTGGGTTTCTACGGAGAAACGTAAGATATGAGCATGAATAATCATAAAAATTACTTAGGGTCACAAATTGATTTTGATACTTTTCTAAAAGTAGATATGAGAGTTGGGAAAGTTATTGAAGTCAAAGAAAATATTAAAGCCAGAAAACCTGCATATATTTTGACAATAGATTTTGGAGAACTGGGAATAAAAACGAGTTCTGCTCAAATTGTTGAAAATTATTCAAAAGAAAAATTAATTAATCAACAGGTAGTTGCTGTTGTGAACTTTCCTGCTAAATTAGTTGCTGGAGTCAAATCAGAAGTTTTAGTTTTAGCTGCTGTTTGCGGTACAAATGGTACTGTTTTACTGCAACCTAATTTATCGGTAGATAACGGTACGCGCATACTATAAAGATAAAAAAGAAAGAATTTTCCTACAAAATTTTGTGTCACAAATCTTAATAAATGTTTATTATTACTACTTAATATCCATCGCATGAAACTTCGGTGATTAAAGTTACTCTTACTCTCCACTTTCTACTCTTCTTTTGTATCCAAATCTTAGATATTCTCCGGCGATCAGTGCGCGTTGGAATTTAGGAACAACTACTACCCTCCGAGGTAACTATATCCGTAATTTCCGAGTTCCGACTCTATTTAACTTATTTAGTAATTCTCCCTTTGCACGAGGTAATCCAGACTTAAAACCAGAAATGGGTAATAGTTTTGATATCGGTATCGATCAACAGTTAGGAGATATCGGTTTAATACGTTTCACTTTTTTCAGCAACACCATATCCGATAATATCGCTTTTGCATAAATTAGGATTTACAGAAGAAGGTACACTCAGAGATTACGAGTTTAACCAAGAGAAATTTGTTGACTTGAAGTTATTCTCATTACTCCACAGAGATTTCTTAAATTTATTTCAAAAATAATGTTGGAAATTCAAAAAATTCCCATTAGTATCCTAAAAAAAATTTATGAATATAACAAAATATAAGAAAAATAATTTATTTTTTTTTGGTATTCAAACAATATTTGTTGCAGCTTTAATTATTGCTTGTAATAGTACTCCAAACAGTACAACAATCTCATCACCTGGAAACAAAGAATGCATTCAAAATTTTAATCCTAATACAGACTACTTTCCCAAAAAAGCCAGCATTAATTATGCTGCAGGCTTTGCTGTTGAATATCACAATAATTATAAAATTGTAACAGTAAAAAATCCTTGGCGGGAAGCGAAAACAGGTTTGAAATATGTTTTAGTTCAATGCGGTACACCAACACCAGAAGGATTTAAAGAAACTGAGGTAATTACAGTACCCATAAATACTGTTGCATCTCTTTCTACTACACATTTACCCCATTTAGCAAAATTAGGAGTAGTAGATAAACTCGTCGGTGTGAGTAATCCTAAAACAGTTAATACCCCAGAAGTAGTTGAGAAAATCAAAGCAGGTCAAATCGCAGAATTAGGCAATAATAATGTGAATTTGGAACGATTATTAGAACTCAATCCCGATCTAATCACAACTTATGGAACAGGAAATCCACAAGTCGATAATCATTCAAAATTATTAGAAGCAGGATTAAAAGTAGCAATCAATGCTGAATATATGGAAACATCGCCGTTAGGTCGTGCAGAATGGTTAAAGTTTACAGCTTTGTTTTTTAATAAAGAAGATATTGCAGAAAAAGAATTTAGTGAAATAGCGAAGAAATATCAAGATATTGCTGAAGCGGTAAAATCTATCAAAAAGCGCCCAAAAGTATTTACTGGATTTAACTTTAAAGGAACTTGGTATACTCCAGGATGCAAAAGTTATGCAGTCCAATATTTAGCTGATGCTGGTGCTGATTATTTTTGTGCTGAAAATTCTTCTGGTAGCACACTTTTATCTTTTGAAAATGTTTTTGAACGCGCTGCTACAGCAGATTATTGGTTAAATGTAAGTCAATCTTGGCAAACTTTAAAAGATGTAATTACAGCAGATAGTCGCTATGGTGATTTTCAAGCAGTGAAAAAGGGTAATGTTTACAATAATAATGCTCGTTTAAATGAAAATGGTGGTAATGACTATTGGGAAGGTGGTATTAGTAATCCGAATCTAGTTTTAGCTGATTTAATTAAAATTTTTCATCCTGAATTATTACCAAATCATAATCTGGTATTTTACCAAAAACTGAATTAATTATTTTCTGTTTTTGTTTTTATTTTTATTTTCAATATATATCATTTATCTTACAAAATTGAGAAAAATAGTTTCGTTAGGATATTTGAAGTTGTTTTAAAAGGAGGATATTAAATAAATTGAATCAACTATTAATTAAGCAATTTTTTTTAATAAGGTACGTTACGCTGTCGCTAACACACCCTACTGGACTGACACGCCTAAAATGATGCAATAGATTTGTCCTAAAATTTATTTCAATTAATGATTTTTGGATTTTGCTAACACACTATTTTAGCTGTGTCAGTCCACTACGAAGGGACTTTGATTTTTTATCATAAATTATATGTTTATACGTAAAGGTCGAAATTATAAGAAAATATCACAAAAAAAGAAAACTCAGAAAATTATTATTTTTGCAATTTTACTAATTAGCTTAATTTTTGTATTTTTATTAGATTTAGCTTTTGGCTCTGTTCACATTCCAATTCAGGAAGTTATTAATATTCTTCTGGGAGGAGAAGCAATAAAAGCCAGTTGGAATACTATTATTCTCAAATTTCGCTTACCCAAAGCCTTAACTGCAACTTTAGCGGGTGCTGCTTTAGGTGTGAGTGGTTTGCAAATGCAGACCCTATTCAAAAATCCTTTAGCTGGACCATTTATCTTGGGGATTAGTTCTGGTGCTTCTTTGGGAGTCGCACTTATAGTACTCGCAGTCAATACCACTGCTATGGGTGCGTTGCTCGCAAATTTTGGAATAATTAACGACTTAGCTTTAGTTATAGCTGCTACTTTAGGTGCAGGATTGGTACTGGGAATGGTGCTACTAATATCTCATCATGTAGCCGATTCCATGACACTATTAATTTTGGGATTACTGCTTGGTTATGCAACTAGTGCGATTGTCAGTATTTTGCTTCAATTTAGCGAGAATAATCAAATTCAATCATATTTGCAATGGACCTTTGGAAGTTTTGGTGGTGTAACTTGGCGACAGATGATAATTTTAGCCCCTGTGGTATTGCTAGGATTAATTGTATCTTCACTGTTCTCAAAACCCTTGAATCTAATGCTTTTAGGTCAAACTCAGGCTCAAACTTTGGGTTTAGCAGTGCAAAAAACAAGATTTTGGATTATTGGTAATGCTTCAATTTTGGCTGGTGCGATTACTGCATTTTGCGGTCCTATTGGATTTTTAGGTGTTGTGGTTCCCCATCTATGTCGTAGTTTATTTAAAACTGCAGACCATAAAATATTGATTCCCGTTGTTGCGGTGATGGGTGCGATACTAGCATTATTTGCAGATTTATTATCCCAGCTACCCGGTAGTCAGAGCGTTTTACCTTTGAACTCTGTCACTGCTTTGATTGGTACTCCAATTGTGATGTGGGTGATTTTATATCGTCATCGCTCAATATGAATATTCTCATTACTAAAAAGTCCCAGATAATATTTTCCAAACAGTAAAAAATGATCGGAAAATTTTTCCCGCTCAAAATTCATTTTCCCTCTCAAAATTCAAATAACAGATTTCAGTTTTTTAGTTTTCCAGATAAAGAGAATATAGTAAAATACTGCACATTGCAGTAGAAATATTACCAAACTCAATCTTGGATCGCCTGTTTCATTTACTGTCCATACAGCATTGGTAGGAATAGCTGAATCCTTTGTATTCATTAAGAGAAAAATACTCATATTATTTGCCGCATGAGTTCCAAGAGCTAATTCTAAGCCATTATCTTTAAGGGTTATCAAAGACATAAATGCTCCAAAAGCAAAGTAGGTTAAAGCTAACCAAACTGGTCCTCGTTGTAATTCTGGATTTAATAAATGTGGGAACATAAATAACAGACTAGTAATAATAATTAGGAAAAATTTATTTTTAGTAACTAGACTCATTCCCTGTAGAAGATAGCCACGGAAAAATAATTCTTCTGCTGAAATCTGGATCGGAGTTAATATCAGTGCAAATAAAAGTAATGGGAACCATTTCTCAGCTTGAAAAGAAAAAGTATAGTTTTGAGGATCTATAAATATAAAAACCCCCATCAAGATTAACTGCAGCAAGAACCAAATAGAAAAGCCTAATAGCAGACGTTTGGAATTAATTTGAGCATCTGCATTAATTAGTGTCCTAAATTTACGTTTATGTAACCACTTGACAACTATAAATATTGCTAAGACAAAGAAAATAAATTGGATATTTACTGTCACAAAAACTTCAGTGGAAGGGGTTTTAAAAAAAGTTTGTAACTGTTTCAGTAATTGTTCTTGTAACTCTGAAGTCCCGATTGAAGTTTCATCAAAAGATAACGAGGAATTTACAATAAATACAGCAATAATTCCGACAATGAAACTACCAATAATAATCCAGGTAAATAGTATCGTTAATATTCCCAATAGATAACGCCACCAATGATTATTACCTTGCTTGGATATTTCTAAGTAACTTTTACTCATGGCTCATACCTTATTCAATAAATAATTTCTATTCTTTCAATTAAAACCTGGGTTGAAAAATATCGGATATATTTTGTAAGTAACAAGCCAGACAAAAGTTTATGCAGACTGGCTTACATTTGAGTGTTGATTCTGCTTAACTTTAATACTACATTTTGTTACATTATATTTACATTGTATCAAAAGTCATAGGAATTAAAAGTCCTTCAGGTCAATTCGTTTACGAACTGATAATATTATTAGGAGCATTAATTTCATTTAAGTTTGTTTTAGTTAGTCAATAAATTCAAGTTGTAATCCTTTTAATATCGTAAAAAATGACTATCGAACCAAATAAGTGTGTCATAAAAAAATCAACAGATTCTTTAGAATATAAAGTGTTATGTGATGTAGTTGATAGTGCTTATGTTTTTTACAATACAGTAATTCCCCAGATGATGGAAGATCGAGATCTTGGCGTTAGTGAGGAAAGTGTTAATTCTAAGAGAGGGAATTTTCAACCAATTATTAATCTTCAAGAACATGCAGAAAATATATTAGATTACGTTCTAAGTTCCTTCTCAACAAAAGATACTAATGAAATACAGGGTTCAAATAAGATAAATTGTTTTTCTTATCAAGAAAATATCATTGATACAAACAATTTTTCATCTTTGAGAAATTGGAGAGAACCCAATGATATGTTATCTAATGCAGTTACTACAAATATAAGCTCCAGCCAAACAAACTATAAAATCGATGGAGTTATTGGGAATAACTCCTATATTGCTCTTGCGAGAGATATAGACCTGTTCAGCATTAATCTTAATGCAGGCGATCGCATTACTATAGATGTTGAGACTCCTGATTATTCCACCTTAGATTCTATTTTAGGGGTTTTTGGAAATAACGGAAATCGCCTTGCTTTTAACAATAATGATTCTGTACTAAACAAAGATAATACAACAGATTGTTATATTGACTTTACTGCCAATAAAACTGGTACTTATTATGTCGGAGTGGGAAGCAATCGTGGTAGTAGTGAAGGTCGATATAATCTCAATATAAATCTAAATTCCGACCCCAATCTAAGTTCCGACCCTAATCTAAGTTCTGACTCCAATCTAATTTCTAATCCCAACCCGAGTTCCAATTCTGGATTTGATATTACAATCAACTTTACTGGTAATGAATTGACTACAAGTCAAAGAGCAGTTTTTAATGAAGCTGCGAACAAATGGAGTAGCGTTATCACCGGCGATATTCCTGATGTTAACGTTCAGGATTTTGGTTTAGTTGACGATCTTGTTATCAATGCAAGTGCTCGTTCCATAGATGGTCGTGGTAATATTTTGGGTCAAGCTTCGCCACAATTACTCCGTTCTGATTCTGGCTTACCCGCAGTAGGAAACATGGAATTTGACTCTGCAGATTTAGAGCAGTTAGAACAAAGCGGACAACTTGTAGATGTAATCGTACATGAAATGGGTCATGTATTAGGTATTGGTACTCTTTGGAAACAAAAAGATTTGGTAACCGGTTCTGATACTAACGATCCGCGATTTACTGGTTCTCGTGCTACTGCTGAGTATAATCGTATTTTTGGGCTAAATGAGTCCTCTGTCCCTATTGCTAATACAGGAGGAGAAGGAACTCGCGAAGGACATTGGCGCGAATCGGTATTGACTAATGAGTTGATGACAGGGTTTATTAACTCTGGTGTTAATAATCCTCTCAGTAGTCTCACCGTAGCTTCTCTAGAAGATATTGGTTACGAAGTTAACTTAGCCGCAGCAGATCCTTTTTTCACCTAGTACCACTGCGTCGTAGTCATTAGCACGGCGTGTCCGTAGGACATAAGTGTTTTTTTTGCTAGCTTTGACCTTTTATAAATGGGTGCTTTATTTCCGCCGTATGTACTGGTCGTGTATTTGCAGTTTCTCAAATACTTTTTCCTGACTGCGATCGCTCATCTTTATCTCCTTGAAATTGGATATATTGTAGTACTTGTTAGTTTTTTCTTTTTCCAAGAAAGTAAAAAATGTACTTTTGGGTATATTTACAAAACCTCTTTAATTCATATCAATAAGTATTACAATTCATAGTTGTGTAATGACTAACTTTATTGGGTACAGTAACTTTTTGACCGCTAAAGTCTCTACCAAAATAACCATCATCAAAACCACGCCCAAATTCACCTCCAGCAGTACGAGCTTTGTAAGCTTTCCCTTTACGAAAATTTCTCTTTCCTTGACGATACCCATCAACATAAGCGTTTGGGTGATATGCAGGATCTTCATTAACAATCTCATGAGTGACAGGATGACAGTATTTAATTTTGTATTCCTGTTGTTTGTATTCTTCGTTCTCAAGAATAATGATTTCCGCTTGGGCTAATTGGTTATTTGCCAGGGTTGTAATGGAAAATAAACTTAATAATACGCTACTTACAAAAATATTTTTCATTATTTTCAAATAATTAATATACAATGAATTTTTAGCATTGCTTGAGAAAAGCAATTTTTATCAATAGTATTTAGTTAATTACTATTAATATTCTTGGTTTGCTTTGATATTTATATATTACAGAGTAGTAAATTGACTGTCCCAGATAATATTTTCCGGATAATCAAAAAATAACGGAAAAATTTTTCCGAACACAAAAAATAGCGGAAAAGTTTTTTATATTAGTGATACTTGCTGTTCAAATAAGAAAATAAATGCTAGTTTTTTAAATAGTTTGGTAACTATGGCGCGAGCATGAAAAATTGGCAACTTTTTTTAATTTCGGAGGTGTTTCGTGAATATGATTTAAGCAAAAAGGAGCAAGCGATTATGCTTGCAAAATTTCCTGACGAAGAAACAGTCAAAGTCAATAGACAAGTTGCAGACGGAGCATTTGAAGACGATCGCCTACCAGCAGATCCAGAAACTATCAGGAGACAACTCTGGACAATATATAACGAACGTTTTTCTCCTAAAGAGAACCGCGAATACTTTCCAGATTATGATCGCAAAGGTAGTAGTGCTAAAGATAAACTCTTTCAAGCCTGGTTAAAAGAAAAGTATTTGAAATGGAAGAGTCTTAATATTGACTCTAGCTCAACAAATCCGACAGCCAAAAACCAAGAGTTTACTAGTCCAATAATTACCCATCAAAAAACTACCCATCAACAAGTTACTGAGAAAGAAACTAATAAAAAAGTAGCGTTCGAGCAGAAAAGCTCTAATTTTCTCGCTAATCCTTTTATTCCCTTAGTTGGTAGAGTTGACGACCCGCAACTATTTTTCGGACGTGATCGAGAAATTAAGCAAATATTTGAAATTCTCAATAGCGGTAGTAGCGTGACATTGATCGGTGAAGAGGGTATCGGTAAGTCATCTATCCTGTGGAGTATTTGTCAACAAGCCGATAATTTTCTTAATTCATCCCGCGATTCAGTTTTTTTAGATTTAAATTGGATTCATGATGAGAATGAATTTTATACAGCTTTATGTGAAGAAATTAGACCTGTCCGGAATATTAACTTGGTGCCAAAAAAATGGTAGAACGGAGTTTTCACCGTCTACCAAAATGAAAAATCCACTTCATTATAT
>JAAUYH010167632.1_pt1 | contig 10339 bp, 6 predicted proteins | sample 7278061 | NCBI WGS metagenome assembly JAAUYH01 (sample SAMN14350203, study PRJNA611818) | marine sediment metagenome | isolation source: surface marine sediment (0.6m) | place: French Polynesia: Moorea | collected 2018-08 | reverse complement strand
ATAATGGCGACATCGTAAAGGCTTTCCTGTGCCTCGACATTGAGCCCCAGCCGAACGGCAATATCCGAGAGTTCCGGGGTTTTCAGGACTTCCCCGTCTTCCAGAATGACCGTTGGGAGGTCTTTATCCTCCAAGGCATTTGTGGTCGCCAGTTCTTTGGCCTCATCCGAAGTTTCAATATTCAGGAAACGGTATGGGATGAGATTGCTCGCCAAAAAATCCTTAATACTATGGGTCCGGGGGGAGAATGGATATCCTACGATGCGGATGCCCATGAAGTTAGGAGAACGATGCGCCTGCCATTCCAGAAGCAGGTCGTCTAGGACGGGAAACAAAAGTTCCTCCGGAGGGTTCCACGGCTTCAGCAGGTAATAATCCAGTTGCACCTCGTTGATAGCGCGTATGGCCGCTTCGGTATCGGAATAAGCCGTTAACAGCACGCGTTTGGCCTCCGGAAAGATCTGACGCGCGGATTCCAGGAAATCCACGCCCTGCATCTCGGGCATACGCTGGTCTGAGAGGAATAGGGCGATTTCCTCCCCCTTGTTTTTGAGGCTTGGAAGCGTATCCAGAGCTTCCTGGGCCGAGGCCGTGCTCATAATCCGGTAATCCGAACGAAAGCGGCTACGAAGATCGGAACGAATCGCAGCGAGTACCTGCGGGTCGTCGTCCAAAACGAACAAGATGGGTTTTTTCATGATGGATCGGATGCTATTGGAATACAGATTTCGAAGGTCGTGGAGCCGGGTTCAGAGCTCAGGTCGATTTGTCCTTTATGCTGTCGGATGATTTTCTGAACCAAATCAAGTCCGAGTCCCGTTCCCTTCCCCATTTCTTTAGTGGTGTAAAAAGGTTCAAAAATACGCTGGCGAATGTCTTCCGGGATCCCGTGGCCGTTGTCGCGAATGCGAACGCGGACAAAATCGTCGCTGCCTTCGGTCTCGATTTCGATACGACCGTTTTTGTCCGGGAGGGCGTCTATGGCATTATCCACCAAATTCGTCCAAACCTGGTTCAACTCTCCTGGCAGCCCCTCGATTTTCGGTAAATCCCTGGCAAGGGTAGTCTGCAGTTCATGTCCGGCCTTGGTGATCTTATGGTCCAGGACCTTCAAGGTGGCCAGAAGGCCTTCGTGAATGTCGAGGCGTTGAAAATCCGGATTTCGGTCCATATAGGAGTATGTTTTCACAGACTGCACAAGGCCTTCGATCCTTGACGCTGCTTCCCGTATGTCCGACACGGTCTTTTGGGTAGTCATATTCTGGACGATCCATTTGATGAACGGATTGAAGTCTTCCTCCCTGAGATGTTCCTTTACCGTCTGAAGATCCTCCGGACCGAATCGATATTCCGTCAGCAGGGGTACCAGATCGAAGGTATCGTCCAGATCGCAGTCCGAGAACCAATCGTATAATTCGTCTTCCCGCTCATTTTGTTCCAGAAGCGAAAGCGGCTCCGAAGGCTGGTTGAGTTTGTCATACATCAGTTGATTGATCTGATCGATGGCCGCATCGTCTGCCTGGATCCGGATTACCTTCTTGAAATCTTCAGGAAGCCCCTTCAGGTGTTTTACGAGCAGTTCCGCACTCCGCGCCATGGCGGAGGCCGGATTATTGAGTTCATGGGCCAGGCCTGCAGAAAGCTTTCCCAGGGCCATCAATTTCTCATTTTGCACCTGGTTTTGAGTGAATTCCCGGATGCGATTGTTCATTTCATGGACCAGTACTTGTGTGAGCTCGTGGTTTTGGCGGATCATCTCCTTAAGCATTTCACGTGGCAGGGTGGCAATCCTGGAGGGAACCAGGGCTTTTCCATATCCGGTCGCCGTAGTTGCCCGGGAATAGGGCAGCAGCCCGGTAACCTCGTGTTTTTCGATTCTGCCGATGGCCTTTTTATTTTTTCCGTCTGTAAGGTATATTTCGAAGGCCCCTTCCAGAACCAGGATGAGCCGGTCTATGGGATCGCCTTTTTGAAAGATAAAATCCCCGGCAGGGACATCGATGGCTTTCGATTTAGCGGCCAACCATTCGAGTTGCGGTTCCGGGACCGAGCCGAATTGCGGAAAAGATTGAAGGTCGCTTAGCTGGATTCCTGACATGCTACAGATTTTATTTCGGACCTGCTATAGGTTTCGGTGTAAGAATGCGAGTTCTAAAAATACGAGGAATTTGGCGAATTTTTTCGCAGGGTTCGGATCGGAGAACCGTTGGTCCACCTGGTATCATCCGCAACGAATGTGCCGGGACTTCATCTAATAGTCATATACCTGACCTATGAAAGACGGAATTGTAATTTTCAGCTGGATTTTCTTTTTGGTTTTTTCCTGTTCTTCGGACCAGGACCCGCCTGACGGGGATTCCGACTGTGAAGATGTCGCTGTAGTAAGCGAAAATCGTTGGCGGGGAGCCTCCATGGAAGGTTATGTGATTGAAGATGCGGTAATAGAGGGAGACTGTTTGCTGATCACCCTGGCTGCCAGCGGTTGCAATGGGGAGAGCTGGAGGGCTGCCCTGCTCGATTCGGGGGCTATCGCGGAATCCCTGCCGCCCCAGCGATCGATCCGCATCGATTTTATCAATCCTGAGGCTTGCCTGGCCTTTTTTCGACGAACCTATTCCTTTGATCTGAGACCGTTGCGTACGAGCAGCCCTTCTGTTTTTCTCCGCCTGGACGGTTGGGAGGGAGACCTGTTGTATGAGCACCGGTAAGGTGCTTTTTAGGGGACTGCCCGCCCGCCCGATTTCAATCTAATTTCCCCACCTGCAACTTCCTATCAGCTTCATCCTCACGAAGCTGTAAATTTTAACAATTCAGACAATGGAATAATTCCATAAAAAAGGAAATATTCCATAAATTAGCATCCCTCTTTTTTGAAAAGTGTGATGCAAAAAACCATTTTACATCTGGATCTGGATACGTTTTTCGTTTCTGTGGAACGCAAGCTGGACAGCCGGCTCAAACAGAAACCCATCCTGGTCGGGGGGTTGAGCGACCGGGGCGTGGTCGCTGCCTGCAGCTATGAGACCCGGGGCTATGGGGTACATTCCGGCATGCCAATGCGCATGGCCCGCGAGCTCTGTCCGGAGGCGGTGGTCATTCGGGGGAATGCAGGAACATACAGCAAGCATTCGGACGAGGTCACGGAGATCATCAAGGAAGAAGTCCCGCTGTTCGAGAAATCCAGTATCGATGAATTTTATGCAGACCTCACCGGCATGGATCGTTTCTTTGGCTGTTATCGCTATGCCACGGAGCTCAGGCAACGAATCATTAAGGAAGCGGGCCTGCCGATCTCCTTCGGACTCTCGGTCAATAAGGTGGTCTCCAAGGTGGCTACAGGGGAGGCTAAGCCGAACAATCAGCTCAAGATCGATTTCGGATATGAAAAGGCCTTTCTGGCACCGCTTTCGATCAAGAAGATCCCCATGGTAGGGGATAAGACCTATCAGACCCTTCGAAACCTGGGCCTCAGGCAGATCAGAACACTTCAGGAAATGCCGCTGGAGGTCATGCAGCAGGTGCTGGGCGCTAATGGTACGGTCATCTGGAAGCGCGCCAATGGCATCGACAACCGCCCGGTCGTTCCTTTCTGCGAGCGAAAATCCATTTCCACGGAACGCACCTTCGATCGAGATACCATCGATGTGGCGAGGTTGAGGGGCATCCTGATCGCAATGACAGAGAACCTTGCCTTCCAGCTCCGCAGGGGGAGCAAGCTGACCGCCTGTATAGCTGTACGGATCCGGTATTCGGATTTCAATACCTATTCCAAACAGCTCCGCATTCCCTATACCTCGGCGGACCACAAGCTGATCCCCAGGATATTGGGGCTCTTTGAAAAGCTATATGATCGGAGACTGCTCGTCCGCCTGATTGGGGTACGCTTCAGCCACCTGGTTTCCGGGAATTATCAGATCAACCTGTTTGAGGATACCGAGGAGACCCTGAACCTGTACGCGGCCATGGACCATATCCGCGAGCGTTTCGGCGACAAGAGCGTCATCCGGGCCTCGGGAATGGGCGCGCGCACCATTGGTCGCATGCATAACCCTTTTGACGGCCGTCCGCCCATTGTGCTGGCGCATCGAAAACAGTGATGGAATTTGGAATTTCTGCATGTATTTGAATTGCCATACATATTACAGTTTGCGCTACGGGACCTTCTCCGAGCTGGAACTCTTGAAGCTCGCCCGGCAAATGGGGGTTCGCTGCCTGGCCCTGACCGATATCAACAATACTTCGGCCGGGCTCAATTTCGTGCGTCGCGCCCCGGAGTTTGACATCAGGCCGCTGCTGGGGATCGATTTCCGAAACGGGGTGGAGCCCTGCTTCGTGGGTATTGCCCGCAACAACAGGGGCTATTTTGAACTCAACCGCTTCCTTTCCTTTCATCTCCACGAAAAGAAACCCATCCCGCCCCGGGCGCCTGAATTTTCAGATTCGGTGGCCATCTATCCTTTTGAGAAGGTGCTGCTGGAGGAGATAGACGATTTCGCCAGGCATGAATACATCGGTATTTCGGTACGCGACCTCAGACGCCTGCCTTTTTCCCACCTGGTGGAATACCGCGACCGCCTGGTATTGTTGCAGCCAGTCACTTTTCGAAACAAACGGGATTACAATGCGCACCGTTTACTGCGGGCCATCGACAACAATACCCTGCTCAGCAAACTGGACGAATCCGAGCAGGCACATCCGGAGGACTGTATGTATGGAGTGGCCAACCTTGCAGAGGCTTTTAGTGAATATCCCTTTATCCTGGAGAACACCCGGAGCCTGATGGAATCCTGCAGCATCCATTTTGATTTTTCGGAAAACCGGCGCCCGCAGAACCTGCAAACCTATACAGGGAAACAGCAAGATGATGAGGCCCTGCTCGAACGATTGTGCCGGGAGGGCATGCCCTATCGCTATCCGGAGCCCGGGCCCGAGATCGAGAAACGGCTTCAAAAGGAACTGGAGCTGATCAAGGCGAAGGGGTTTGTCTCCTATTTTTTGATCAACTGGGACATCGTCAGCGAGGCGAGGCGTCGGGGGTTTTTCTACGTGGGGCGCGGCAGCGGGGCCAACAGCATTGTAGCCTACCTCCTCCGGATCACGGATGTGGACCCTATTGAACTGGACCTCTATTTTGAACGCTTCATTAACCTGTTCCGGGCGAATCCCCCGGATTTTGACATCGATTTTTCATGGAAGGACCGGGAGGAGATGACCCGCTACATCTTTGACCGTTTTGAACATGTGGCCCTGCTCGGGACCTATGTCACCTTCCGGGAGCGGGGGATCCTTCGGGAACTGGGCAAGGTCTTCGGCCTGCCCAAGGCGGAGATCGACCAGCTCTGCGAGGGACACTTGCCGGCCTCCCGCCTGGATGAGGTGGCCCGTTTAGTCATCCGCTACGGACAACTCATTAAGGGGATGCCCAATTACCTCAGCGTGCATGCAGGCGGAATCCTGATCTCTGAAAAACCCCTGCACTGGTTTTCGGCCACCCACCTCCCGCCCAAGGGCTTTGCCACTACCCAGTACGACATGGTGATCGCCGAGGATGTGGGGTTGTACAAGTTCGATATTTTGGGGCAGCGGGGGCTGGCCAAGATCAAGGAGGCCCTGCAGATTGCTGAAAAAAACCAACCTGAGGCCTATACCGGGGTAGATATCCACGACATCCGCAGCATGAAGCGGGACCCCCGGATCAACAACCTGATCAAAACCGCCCAGTGTATGGGATGCTTCTATGTGGAATCCCCGGCCATGCGGATGCTCCTTCGCAAGCTGGAGGTCGACAATTACCTGGGGTTGGTGGCCGCCAGTTCCATCATCCGGCCGGGGGTCTCCAAGAGCGGGATGATGCGGGAGTATATCCTGCGCCACCGGGATCCGGAGCGGGTGAACCGCGCCCACCCGGTGCTGCTGGATATCATGCCGGATACCTACGGGGTGATGGTCTATCAGGAAGATGTCATTAAGGTGGCCCACTACTTTGCCGGACTCAGCCTGGGAGAGGCCGATGTACTTCGCCGCGGGATGAGCGGGAAGTTCCGCTCCAGGGATGAATTTGAACGTGTCCGGGCCGCTTTTATCGAAAACTGCCGCAAAAAGGGATATGCCGAATCCCTGATCTCGGAGATATGGCACCAGGTCTCCAGCTTTGCGGGTTATGCCTTTGCAAAAGGGCATTCAGCCTCCTATGCAGTGGAAAGCTATCAGAGCCTTTTTCTCCGGGCCTATTTTCCGCTGGAGTACATGGTGGCTGTCCTCAACAATGGGGGCGGGTTTTACCGTCCGGAGCACTACGTACACGAGGCACGCATGATGGGGGCCAGGATCCATCCGCCCTGTATCAATCGCTCTGTATGGGTCAACAGCATCCGGGGCAAGGATATCTATCTGGGCCTGATGTATCTCCGGGAACTGGAAGGCCGGCTCGGGGATCGCATTCTCAAGCAGCGTCGGGCGGGAGGGGATTTCCGCAGCCTAGAGGATTTCCTGGACCGCGTCCCGCTCTCTATAGAGCAGCTCAGCATCCTGATTCGGATCGATGCCTTTCGCTGTTTGGGAGAGGACAAGTTCCGCCTGCTCTGGAAGGCCCACATGCTGTTGTCCAAAGGAAAACCCAAGGAACACCCCCGTTTGTTTCCGCCCCAGAAAACCCGATTTAAGATCCCCCGACTCCACGGAACCGATCTGGAAACGGCCTTTACCGAAATTGAATTACTGGGGTTTTGTCTTTGCAGTCCCTTTGAGTTGCTGGAGCAGCCCCCGGCAAACCGCAATGGCAGCCGCCATATGCAGGATTTCCTCGATCGTTTTATCGATATCTACGGCTATCTGGTGACCGTCAAGAATACCAAGACCCATAAGGGGGACCGCATGCATTTTGCCACCTTTATCGACCAGTATGGGGAAGTTTTCGACACGGTCCTGTTTCCGCCGGTTGCTGCCAAATTCCGCTTTCGCGGAAAGGGGATTTACCGTTGCTATGGCAAGGTGGTCAGTGAGTTCGGTTTCCTCAGTGTAGAGGTAGTCAAAATGCAGAAAGAGGACTATATCCCGGATCCTCGCTATTCGGAGATGAAAACAAGCAGCCGTCTTCGGTTGGGAAAAGGACGTGAAGAACAGCTTCCCGAGGCCGGCGACTCCGCCTGAGTCAGCTCGGGGAATTCCCCGGGAACTGCCTGATGATTAAAATCCTCAGAGATACTGATTAATGATGTTTTCGTAAAGCTCCTGTTGCCCGCTTCGCCTTTCGATATCCGGATGAGCCTCCGCATAGGCTCTGAGATCTTCCAGGGATAACTTCCCGTTTTCGAAATCCTTTCCCGTACCCTGATCAAAAGAGCTGTATCTGGCCTTTCTCATGCTGAGGTAGTCCGAATGATCCAATACATCCTGTGCCGCCAGGAGTGCCCGGGCAAACGCATCCATCCCGCCAATATGAGCATAGAAAATATCGGCGAGGTCTGTTGAATTCCTTCGGATCTTGGCATCGAAATTCACGCCTCCCCCCTGAAATCCACCGGCCTGTAGTATGACAAGCATGGCCTGGGTGAGTTCGTATACATCGACTGGAAATTGATCGGTATCCCAGCCATTTTGGTAATCTCCCCGATTGGCATCGATGCTCCCGAGTAAGCCATTATCGGCAGCAACCTGGAGTTCGTGTTCAAAAGTATGCTGGGCCAAAGTGGCGTGGTTCACCTCCACATTCAGTTTAAAATCACCCAGAAGATCGTATTTGGTAAGGAAACCGAGTACCGTGGCAGCGTCGAAATCGTATTGGTGCTTAGAGGGTTCCATGGGCTTGGGTTCAATAAAGAAAGTGCCTTTGAATCCCTGTTTACGCGCATAATCCTTTGCCATATGAAGGAAGCGGGCCATATGGTCCAGTTCTCGCCCCATATCCGAATTCAAAAGGGACATATATCCTTCACGCCCTCCCCAGAAGACATAGTTTTCGCCCCCGAGTTTGATGGTGGCATCCAGGGCATTCTTTACCTGGGCACCGGCTGCGGCCACCACCTGGAAATCCGGGTTCGTCGCCGCGCCGTTCATATATCGCGGATGGCTGAAGCAGTTCGCCGTACCCCAGAGCAGTTTGACCCCCGAGGCCTTCATCTTTTCGGCCGCATAGTCCGTGATCATATTCAGGCGCTTTTCGGATTCCGCAAGGGTAGCTCCTTCTGCGATCAGATCAAAGTCGTGGAAACAGTAATAGGGGGCACCGATCTTGGTGATGAATTCAAAGGCCGCATCCATTTTTTCTCGCGCCTGGGCCAGGGGGTCGGCATTCGTCAACCATGGAAATTCCTGGGTGGGAGCTCCAAAGGGGTCTGCGCCTACCCCGGTAAAAGTATGCCAGTAACAGATGGCAAAACGAAAGTGGTCTTTCATAGATTTTCCGCCTACCATTCGATTTTCATCGTAGTATTTAAAGGCCAGCGGATTGTCAGATGTTTTTCCCTCGAACGGGATCTTGCCAATCCCCTTGAAATATTCGGTGTCTCCTGTGGTTATCATTGGTTTAGGGTTTTAAAAAGGTGTTCAGTTTATTTTTCCAGTCCAGATAGGCTTCCCGGTAAGGCCCGGAATCTGCCAGGGGTTTATAGCTTCCATCGGTGCGATCCGTGGCGGTGGCCTCAGACATATCGGCAAAGTAGCCGTCCGAGAGCGCTGCCGCCCTGCCGGCTCCTGCGGCACCTGTAGTGGTAATCATTTCAATCGTAGCTCCCGTGAGAGTAGCAACTGTTTCTCCGAAGGGTTTCGCCTGGAACAAATTGTCATTTCCCGCCCGAATACTCTGAAGGTTTACCCCATCGTTTGACATGATCTCCATCCCATAGACAAAGGCAAAAGCGATACCTTCCAGGGCTGCTCGGCAAAGGTGGTCCTGCCCGTGTGTGTTGAAGTCAATACCTGAGACCTGGGCACCGATATGAATGTTTTCCAACATTCGCTCTGCACCGTTGCCAAAGGGGAAAATGCGAAGGCCATCGCTTCCCGGCGGAATCCGTTGCGCCCGCTCATTCATTTCCGAATACGAGAGGGATCCGCCCAGTTGCTTCTTCAGCCAGCTGTATTGAATGCCTGTCCCGTTGATGCAAAGTAATTTTCCGATACGGGGGGCCGATGCTGAATGGTTGACATGGGCGAAGTTGTTGATCCTGCTCATTTCACCTGTATCCAAGCGGTCGGTAACTGCATAGACGACTCCTGAGGTACCTCCGGTGGCCGCTACCTGCCCGGGTTGCATAACATTCAGGGATAAGGCATTATTGGGCTGATCCCCGGCACGATAAAAGATAGGTGTGCCTTCCCTGAGCCCGCTTTCTTCCGCACCCTTCCCGTTCACTTTCCCTTGTAGCCCCATCCCGGGGGCGAGCTCGGGGAGGATTTCCGGGGAAATATCTGCTTTTTCAAGTAGCCAGGTTGCCGGTCGGTGGGATTCAAAGTCCCATAGAATTCCCTCTGAAAGCCCACTGGCCGTGGTCCTGGCTTGACCGGTGAACCGCAGGGCAATATAGTCTCCCGGAAGCATGATCTTATGGATGCGGGCATATGTATCGGGTTCATGCTCCTTGAGCCAGAATAACTTGGAAAGCGTAAAGTTTCCCGGCGTATTCATCAGCTTCTGCCGGCATGCCATTTCACCGGCGAGTTCTGTTAGCTGGTCTCCGCTGCGCACAGCCCGGCTGTCGCACCAGATAATCGAAGGGCGGATCACCTTTAAGTTTCTATCCAGAGCGACCAGGCCATGCATTTGATAAGAGATCCCAATTCCGCGTATTGCCTCAGGCGCCGTCCCCGATTGTTTCAGCAGCGCTTTTGTGGCCCGGACTGTATGTTCCCACCACATATGCGGATCCTGCTCCCCCCATCCGGGACGGGGAGCCGAAATGGGCATTTCTCCTTCCGGGGATTGTACCCTGAATATTTCTTTTCCATCCTTCCCGTCAATAAGGGCCGCCTTAACAGAGGAACTTCCGATATCATATCCGATATATACCATGGATGGGAGGAATTCGATGGCCGTACCTGGGTTCGGCTTTAAAGTGTGATTCTGACCCTTAAAATCCGCATAACTTGGGAAATGAGCAAACGAAGCCTTTAAAATTTGCCGGATTGAATCCCCGTAAGGCAGCATAAAAGGCAGTTTGACCGCTAAAATTTTGGTACATTCACTCAGGACAGAAACCGACCGGAACGCTATGGAGACTTCCGGATCAAGAAAACCAATGAAATCCATAACCCTTACACCGCTAACAGTTTTGCTATGGTTATGTCTGATCCTCTCTATGCTGCAGGTCAGAGGCCAGGATACAGGGTACGGACTATGGCT
>JAAUYH010082518.1_pt1 | contig 10339 bp, 5 predicted proteins | sample 7278061 | NCBI WGS metagenome assembly JAAUYH01 (sample SAMN14350203, study PRJNA611818) | marine sediment metagenome | isolation source: surface marine sediment (0.6m) | place: French Polynesia: Moorea | collected 2018-08 | reverse complement strand
CCTTCGTGAGCGCAACAGCTTTTTCACTGCTGATTTTACATCTTTCAAGATTATAATTTAAAGTTTTAAGGCAGCTTTCAGGAAGTGATAATTGAATTTGACGGGCATGTTCTTACCTGAGACTTGTACGCCCCAGTGCAAGCGCTTTAGCCGCCGAGCTGTCTATTCGCATAGTCTTTAGCTCGAACTGAATGCCTCTCTGAAGCCAAATTTTCTTGATAGACATTTATCTGAACAATTTGGGCATACAGCACTCATGCATAGCACAATCGAGCAGTGCGATATATTTCGATTCAGCTGATGAAGTCGGGAATATCGACAGCTTGTGCGCTCCCCAGACCATAGGCATGGCGTTGATGGCGAGTACCCAACCTGAAGTTGACTTCTTGGTCTATTTGCATCTCCTACAATCGGCATCAACGTAAAGCGCGTATTAACTGAAGTGATTCAGAGCAAAAATGAGGCTAAAGAAGATTAAAATCTACCGTATTTAAGGCAAAATGCATAATCTGCATGACCAAAGGCAGATATCGAAAGGTAAGAGAGTCAAATTGCCATGCTATAACTGCCATGGAGAGCGAGATGTCGTTCGTGCTTACGGCCATGTAAAGTAGACGTGGAACCATAAAGCTTTATTTCGCATGTTAGCACTGATCTAATACTTCGTCGTTCTCATAATCCCGTAATTCATTTGCATTTTGGGCAAGCGCGATTGAACAGCCTTTACTGTTTTCATGCTATTGTCTTTCAGGATTTGTGTGATGTATCAACTTTGGTTAATCTTGATACCTCGTTATGATTGGCTGCGCCCCAACCAACAAATGATGCTAAGCTGCCTAATACTTTGAAATCAAAGTTTGCTGGTAGTTTCATCTTCAGATGATTCATAAGTAGGGTTGAGTTTGACGCTAAAACAAGGTAGTACGATAAAATTGCCAAAATATCAAAGTCCTTGCTTTGAATGAAGTAAATAGGTTCATAAAATTTTGGAACATTAAATCTCTAATCGCGAAGATATTTATGCAATACTGATCGCCAAATTTCTCCAGCCTTTTTCTCTACATAAATAGAATAAATGAGCTTTCAAGCATATCCAGGCATAGATGGTTCCCGACTGGAGCCAGTTGGTTGATCCTATATTATTGGACCATTGAGATCTACATAAAAATAAGCGTTGCTTGCAGTCTCCCCTTCGAGATAACTTTCTTCTGAAGCGGCTCGTGCAATAAGCATACAAATCTAGTAGTGCGAAGCAACAGGTGCGTATATTTTGCTTCGATCACAGTCAACGCAAGCGCGTTGGCGATCGGCTCGAATGAATCGACGTGCTTTCTCAATGAATCTCCTTCGTTCAGCATCACATCTTTTGAACTTCAGAACTAAAATAAACGGTACAGATTGCATGTACATCTGCAATTCGGCATAAATCCAGTTATTATTCTCAATAGAGCCGTTATATTCTCTGCCAGTAGCTGTTCTCCGTCTAGGATATCGACATGCTCCTTCGAAACCTATTGGTAGGCTGGGATCGAATTTTTCTTGGTCACTAGAAATTGAACTCGTAGCTCTTTGGCGAGTTGTTTGGGTCCACCATTCTACATAATCTCGACAACAGGAAGTCCAGCATTGACTTGTACTCGAAATTCGTCTATATGGACGTGCATAACGGAATTGCTTTAAATATGAAGATTTTGATCAAAATCAAATCAATCGCTGTGCCCGAAAAATAACCAAACAATGATCGGTCTAGCAGTTTCTTCCCATCCGAATTATCATCTAGAAAATGTAGGCAAATCCAGGACTGCCAAATTCAAGAAGCTTGGTATGTTTAATTCTATTTTCAGAATATCATATTTTAAGTGAAAATTCATCGTCAATGCGACTTGACGGCAGTCTGTTTCCTGGCCAATTGCCGCGGAAGACAACTTCAGGCTGAAAGCTGTTTGGTAGGCTGCAGGTAAATATCATAACTCGAACAAGCGTCCAATGTTCAAAAATAAATCTTTCTGCTGAGCCATTGCGTTAGTTGGCATAAGCAGAGTATAGATCTAAATTGATTCCTTGGATTCTACAGATTTTCTAGACAGGATATGTTACGCTTACTCCGAGGTCTAATGTTTTATATACGGCATCCTTGAAATTATAGCTCGTTTACGCTAAGAAATTTGTATTCAGACAGAATATTTAGTAGTTCAAACTTAGAGTTCAGGATAAACATCATATTTGGCATTAAAATCGTCCAGTATTGCAATAAAGTACAGAAATTTTCCTGGGTCTTGTTCGACTGGTACGGATATGTCAAGACGAATTGTCTGAAGAGGATGAGTAGTATGCATAGTCGACCCTATAATCTACGTTCGTCGTGCTTTAGCGCTAGTACACATTATATTTTGGTGAGTTGAAAATGCAGCTCTTGAAAATTGCGGAATTTCTCGACTTTTCGGCAATGGTTGATGGAAACGATTGAGATGTACATGAGCAAGTTTTCGGCGCCTTTAATCAAATGGATTAGTCTTGATTGAGTACGTTCGAAATTTATGTTTCACAGATTTGAAATTAAATCCATAGAGGTCATTTTTTGATAGAGTATTCTTTGATTATTATAAATTATGTCTTGGATTTAGAAATATACTGGGAAATCAAACACAGAATTCAAAAATAGAACTTCAAAGTTATTCAAGAGAAGTTGAAAAGCCAGATGTTAGAAGAAAAATCAAGTGCATAGTATGCTCCGATAATCATGCCGCTATTGAGAGGCAGTCGGACCAAATCTTTACTGAAGATTATAGTAACTCCAGTTGCGCCTCTAACAGGTTCTTCGTTTATCAGAGAATAAATTATGAATACTGAACTGCTGTATATGGAGTAATAAGCTGCTCCTTATTCAATGTGGGCACCATAAGTCAATTCTTCCGAAATTTCAGCAATGCTACTTTTAACTCACCACATGGGGATTCATTTTCTCCCTTCGATTCTTTGATTGATTAGCAATGATTTGAAGCGGAAATACCATAACTCGAATACCAATGATTCTAGTTCCACGTCCCATTCTTCCTAAGGTTAGGTCGGTGGTCATGCTGTGGGCTTGAATTTTTTTGTTCCTTTGTTTCATAGAAAGGCTTGATATTTTCGACATTCACGTTTGAAATAGCCTGGTTTCTCGCACTTACGGTATTTTTCTTTCTTCTAGTTAGGTTAATTCGATTGTTCTGTACCCAGAACTCACCACTATGTTTTGCTGCTTAAACCTCTTTTTGCAATGAAATAGTTGACGATGTGCCTTTAATACCTTCCGAACTATAAGTATTTTTATTCAAGTCCAGCACGAGTAAGAGCATCTAAGCGCTCAATGGCTATTTTTTGCTGAGCACTAACCTTATTCCATTTAACCGACAGGGATTGATGAAGAGAGGTTCCGATGTTCATCGCCAGACATTCTGCTAAGCTAACTGAGCTGTGAGGCTGCTGAACTCGTCCAGATGCGTACTCTGGTCCGCGCCTTTCCGATGAATGCAAGTAGAGCTGTGTGTGAACGGGCAAGTACCAGCGTCAGTCCGATCCGTTCCGAATTTTGCAGGTTCTGAACGGAAAATTCATACTTTTTTTGGATATTTTTGGATTTCAAACCATTCTTTTAGTTTGATAAACGGTAGAAAACGGAACTTTAATTGATCATTTCGGATCACAAATGGACCGAACTAAATTCGTAATGACCACAAAATGGATTGGATTTATATCCAGTTTTATATAATGCCGAAACGGTTCGGCATCAGGAAATTCAGCTGAGAGCACTCTCTACTGTTCCTACAATGAGTAGCTCAGGATATCGACAGCTGCTCTAATCGAAAGATGAAGCATTCTCAGTAATCCAACAAATTTTCAATGGCACCGACACCCGATTCGAAATGGTCTCGTTCGAGAAATTTAATCGAGTCGCGAAACTTCGGTCTCGGCATTACAACGGATATTACGTGTTTTGCCTCGCCGACACTGTACGAGCTGCTGGATGGCTTGTATGTCGTTACGCGAAACATGGTGGTTGTTCGCTAGAAAAGGCTTTGTACAGCTTCGAAACGGTCCAAAGAGGAACATCAAGGTTAGAACGACATACAGCCAGGCACAAAGACGGCACGGGTACTGTTATGTTTCAACGAACACTACCCAACGCGGCGCGCATATGAGTGGCACAAGCAGCCGCGTTAGTTTTTTGCCTTGATATACGTCCACTGTCATTCTGTGATGGTCATTTGGGTATGCACAACTTTGCTCAGACCATTTTCGAAATGGGGCAGTCTGTTCCTGCAAACGAAAAAATGGACCTCAAGTCCTACTTTCCTGGACGTACTGCCACTACTAACGCAGTGAAGGATATCAGTACCAAATACAGACTACGATTCATTAATGAAATGAAGAAAGGGTCTCTAAAGTATGGTGGTGAAATAACGATTGACAACGTTCATTTGAAAGTTCAAGGAAAACTCTTTTACGACTTCACACTGCATTATATGGAAATCAACAACAAAGGACCATTCGACAGCTCACTGTTCAACATGAAAAACGTTACATTACTCCTTATTGAGGGACTAGAAACGCCTAGTGCGCAGAACATCAAAAATTGCTTGAATGCCGCGCTGCTGGATAAATATGAGCTATCAATGGACCATTTCTTCCGTGGATTCACTATTGTCACGGATGGGGCAGCGGTGATGGCGAAGGTAGCAAACGCTTCCGTGTCACGCGGAATACATACATCTGACGAGACTTGGATGCGCTGCATGGACATTCTTTGAATAATATTATGAAATCTGTGCTCTCATCTCACTGTCATGATCCCAATCTACAAGTCGTAGCACAACACTTTTGGTCCATGAAGAGGATTATTGAAGATGGAAACAGGTCGGGATAGAACCATTTACTGCCAAACGGTTACAAGTTGCTACAAGAATGTGAGACAAGATTTGGGACACATTATCAAGTGTCGGAACGATTCTTGAAGACAGCTCATTACATTGACAAATTGGTAGACTCTAATTTGAGTAACCAAGCCCAAGTAGCTTATGCCAGCTTGATAAAGACGTCCAATATTGACGGGAATATTACTGGTTATCCAGGCATAGAGGCTATTTTCGATGTATTCGGAGTAGTCGTTGATTGTATCGAACGATTCGAAACTTCTTCTCGTCCAACTACGCACATAGCTCTGCCAATACTTTATCGGATGTTGCAAACATTGGAAGATATATGCAACGGGAAAAAAGTATGGCGAGGGGAAGGAAGACCATTAGCGTATCCATCTATTTACCCTCGCGAATTATGCCGTGTTCTGCGAATGAAACTTATCCAGAAACCGTGGGACCATCCGTTGTTGTTGGTAGGATATTACTTGAACCCGATGTTCCGTGAAATGGAGTTAATCGGAGCCAAGGCTGAAGAAATCACCCGAAAACTGGTCCGAAAGTTGAAAGAGGAAGAAAGACGTGCGAGCGCGTCATCAACCATCGTGCTTGATGAAAATGAAAATGATACAAATGGAACACAAGAATCTCATGATGAAGAAGAAATTTCAGGCGATACATCATCGTTGTTCTCAGGCGTGGTAGGAAAACAGAGACCATTTGATTTGTTGAAATGTGCAGATAGAGTACCGAAACGAAATCAAACTCTCGACGAAGTATCTAAGTACAACATGGTCTCTCTCAATTGCGTGCGAAAAACACGAAAAGAGTTTATCGACGATGATTTTTCCGCCATGAAGTTCTGGTACAACCAAAAATCTCAATTTCCGAACCTGTTTGCAATATCTGTCCGTATTTTTTCTACACCGGTGTCTTCAGCGGCCAGTAAAAGACTTTTTTCAACTCTGAAGTTATTCGTTGATGATAAACTGTCCTGCTTGAGCTCTTCTCTTATAGATGACATGATAGTAGTCCGCTTATTACACAAGTAAAGCAAATATACTAATGTTTGTTGAACTAAACGGTATTGTTCGTGCCAAGTGCTCTTAGAGAACATTATTCGCATCGTATTGTGTCTGAGTTACACCATTTATGACGGTCCACTTGAACCGTCGAAATCAAAATGTTCTATAAGAGAAACGCACTTCTCGTGCATCACTGTATCAAATTCAAGATGAACCAATCTTCTTCTTCTCAAAACAGTGGATGTATCGTTTCGAGCACTACTTCATCGCAAAGAGAACGTGATGAACGGGTAAAATTGGTCCAAGAAGCACACGCACGACAGCGCCAAAGACTGACTGGTTCCAGTCGGAGAGATGTATTGATTTACGCATAAACAAGAAGGACCATATTCAAAAGAGAACGCCGAGGGCAGCACGGTGTGGAATCTGCAATACGAACAATAGCAAGAATGTGCGCAGCAAAAAAACAGACGTGCTGCGCGTCACTTGTGGGGTTCATTTATGTAAAAGTTCAATTCTTTAGTACGAGCTGCTGGGATGAATAGCACGGCAATGCCAACCTTGTACAACGTATAAATGTGTGGCTAACTACACGTAAACGGTTCCTTTTACCGGCCAAGAACGGTCCGTCATCATCAGCGGTGGGCCGCCGCTGACGGTGTTATTGTTTTATGGTTTGTCTTCTTCGCGCGGTCGCTTTTTTGGAGTAGGGGAAATAGACGAGTACGTTCGCGCACGCAGGTAGCTCCTCGTTTAGGAATCGTCTCATACGGTTTTTAGAGAAACTATGAATAAACTGTTACGGATCAAAATGGTCTGCAAACATATCGTAACCGGATCAACGTTCATACGAAGAAAATTTTAGACGGATCAAAATTATTCATAAATTTTGAGGTTGGGATATGGATGGACCATTAATAAAAGATAGAAACTATGAATGGGTTTTCCCATATTACTACATTTCTATTGATGGCATGAACGGACATCGGATCATAAAATCTATTTATTATTGGGAACGGATCAATTAATGATCCGTTCGTATGCAGCTCTACATGCAAGCTTGTCAAGGAGAACTCGCACGTTTTGTACAGCTTGTTCATTAATGTCTATGTGTGTGGGTTTCATAAAGTTGCAAAGTCCATAAATAGTCCTTTCAAAGCAATATAAAATAAAAATCGAGGGAATTTCAATAGCTGCACCCACTAACAGGCTCAAGGTTGCTTCTTTCTCAGCACTCTCTGTTTTCGATTCAAATATTGCCTAAGAAGTCCTGTTTGTTGGTCCTCTCTAAAAAAGTGATATGGAGTCGTATTGAGTCAGGTTGGTTCGGGCGTTGCGATGCCGATGAGAGAAATCTTCTACTCCCGGAAGTGTCTTGATGGCGAACTTATAGTTCTTGGTATTTTTACTTGCAATATTCTTGATTATATTATTGGGCAGAAAATAGCACAATGTGAGGATAGATAATTTGGAAGGGGATTGAGTTCGGAGGAAAAAATCAGGATTCCGCAGGATGGTTTCAGGAATAAGAACAGCGAAAAGTAGAGGTACAGGTAGGGTAAAATCAGTACCAAGAGTTGAGGAAGAAAAATGGGACAACAGCAGTAGTATTGGTAGCTGTAGATTAAACTTCAGCAGTGTAGAGGGTGTGATTTACTTGATTACGTCTTGATCTGGCATCTTCTTAGCTTTTTCTTCCAAAAAACAGTTCTGGTCACCCTTTTCGTTCTAGTTATGTAGGGCTGTAAGACAAAAAATTGATAGTATGCAGTATTTGGCTTACCCATTATGAATCATTGTATAAATTACCGCTCTAGTGCAAAGTGTTAATTCTGTAACCTGGCAATAAGTGGAAATGAGGATAGGTAACTTTGTCCGTTGGACACCTGTTAAATTCTCTTGAAAGCGTGGAAATTTTCTTCGAGAGTCGTACCGATGACGTTGACTGCCTGTTGTCATTGCCTTCGGAGCAGTTCCAAAAACATAGTTATCATGCACCATCCAGGTGTGGGGTCTTCAGAGCAGAGGCTTAAGGTTGCAGACAAAACATTTCTGAAAGGCAAAAAACAAGTTGGGAAATATAGGAAATTGTCCTTTTTGTCTGTGAACAGTGCAGAAGAAGCAAAATGGATTTCGAAATCAGTAGCTGAAACAATTCATTCAGAAGTAAATGCCCTAGGTCATAAGGAAAATCAAGATTTTGTGATAGATGGTGAGCAGGGAGTATTTTTCGTTGTTTTCTCCGGTTGCAATGAAGTCATCGGCATAAGCAACGATGATGGCGTTGGCTAGGATCAGGGATTGTTGAATTATGGTACTATGTGATATGTACCGGGTATGGTTGCGATTTAGCTTCAAGTCATTGTTTTCGTTTTCTGATTTTCGAAACTGGAAAAGTCGATCTATTGAATAAGGTACGTGCCCTAAGTAGACAGTTCTTTTGTGAAAGTGGTGAGGTAAACTGAAATTATCTGTACAAGTATATTCTACAGATGATGAATTTGTTGGGACAATAAAAAGCTCGTTTTACTCCTATTTTCCGGCCGCACCATGCAACTATGAAGCTAATGGAAGACGATTTTCGTAATATGATCATACGCTGCAGTTCCAAGACAATGGATCACATTCAATATCTTCTGTATTCCTATGCTTGGGACCCATAGCTATCTTGTACTCCACTACTGCACCTTACTTGTCGTAATCGGTGTTTTACTTCTAAGAATAAATCTGCCTTCTGATTATGTCTTCTCAAGATACTTTATACTGTGATGAAAATTATATTTAAAAGGAAGTCTTAACCAATGCGCCTATAATACTCTTTGCGGAGTCGTACAATATGACTAAACAAACAAATGAGCTTTATTGGACCAAATGTTGAGGAAGTTATGGACAGATGATTTCCATTTTCTATAGTCGGATCTCAACTGTCACAATGTCCACACAGCATGTTAGTCAACGACGGTTCTTCCCAGCTCGCAAATCGACAATAGACCATTTTGCACCACGACAGCTTTCATCACTTGATTGGGTGGATACCTTTTGTAAGCCGAAAATGCATGCGTTTTTTGTACTTATAGTTTATTCGAGTAAATGCATATGCTCTGCAAGAGTTTACAATGCACTGACAGCAAAAGTACTATTGTTATTCCTTCCTCTCAACCACTTTCCATAGCTGATTTCTTTGTCACTACTGGAAACAGCGACACTATTCTTGCTCTGCCAAGAACCTATCTCCTCACCCCAATATCTGTAGTGCATGATTATTTTGTAGCAATATAAATCAATAAAATAAACATTTAGTGTTAGAACTTGTCTTCCGTCAGCTATACGTGCCTTACTTCTCAAGGTTCAGATAAATGTACAAGCTCAGAATTTTCCACAGTCAATCCACCAAGAGCAGTGCAGTACTGAGTGCGGCGTCCAACACCTTGATGCTAATTAAACTACTTTTCCTACCCTTTTTAGTATTCAAATTTAGTTACGAGTGATCGAATCCTATGTTCATGAGTTTTACTACAAAATAGACCAATTTTTTCAAGCTGTAGATCGTGACATGGTCTTTTACGCACTTGTTTAGCAACAAGCAAAACTTTCATACATATTTTGGGTGAATGCTAAATAGAATGCGTGCTTTAGTACGATTGTTACGTTATGACTAAAAATTAAAGAAATTTTTAGTATTCGCGGTGAATACCATTATATTCAGTGACTTCTTATTATAATCGAAGGTCAGAGGTCAGAATTAAATCCATTAGACTCTTGAGGACTTAAATTTTAATATAAAAAGAACAAACAACTATGGAGTACTGCCCTTCGAAAAAATCTTCCGGGCCCCTCCAATACAAGCTTCAGATGAATTCTAACTTTTAGTATCAACTTATGGATCACGAATTGCCTATCGTACTACTTTTTGTATAACTGACTCTTTTCATAGTTTCGCGGGAAATATTAAGGTACGAACACAAATAAGCCCACTGTATGAGATCATTGGCGTTATAGTTGTTGCTTCAGGAAGAAATCGAAAATCCAGATGCAGTTGAGTGGTGCCTGTAGATTTCAAGGTGAATTTGTGGCAAAGTACTATTATGGTAGTACTTTAAATGTGATTGCATGTTTCATCTAGCTACTACTAGAAGAAAGACAAAAATCAGGCCTGAATTAATGTAGCATTTCTAAATAGGTACACTTCTACCCATTCTCGACTGCTGAGCCACATAAGAGAGAACAGTTTGTTTCTGGGCATTATTACTGCGCTTTTAGTTTTTTTCCAGGGGCCAGAAAACAATCGAGTGAGGGATTCCTATATCGCTCGGAATTGAATATTTTAGATTCCGTACTCAATTTCTTGATCCGATTTTCAGTTTCATCTGATTTGCGACTGTTTAAAATCACGGTTCTGGCCTTGATTTACGATTTGTG
>JAAUYH010226227.1_pt1 | contig 10341 bp, 6 predicted proteins | sample 7278061 | NCBI WGS metagenome assembly JAAUYH01 (sample SAMN14350203, study PRJNA611818) | marine sediment metagenome | isolation source: surface marine sediment (0.6m) | place: French Polynesia: Moorea | collected 2018-08 | reverse complement strand
TTGGTAGACGCGCTGGATTCAAAATCCAGTGGTAGCAATACCGTGTGGGTTCGATTCCCACCCGAGGTACGGATGGACCACAAAAGAGTGGAAATGCAAGCGAGTTTCTAAAAGGAAGCTCGCTTTCTTTTAGGAATGAGAGGAAGCGTTTCCTTTTGTGGTTTTCAAAACGACTGTTTTGGGAAGAATTCAAAAGGGATTCAGTCCCACCCGAGGTACGGATGGACCACAAAAGAGTGGAAATGCAAGCGAGTTTCTAAAAGGAAGCTCGCTTTTTTTTGTCAATTAGTCATAATGGCATTCCCTTCCAGATAGCCAGTGGAGCCACCCGAGATACTGATCAACCTCATATGAGTGAAATTTCGTGCGAGTTTCAAATTTAGTCTAACTAGTTCACTCAGTCGTTAAGATGTTCTCCTCAACTTCATAAATTATCGCTATGTCCGATATTTTTACGAATGGAGGCAATAAAACAGTAATTTGTCATAAATTATCTTAGATTAGGGTGGCTGTTCGTTCGGTAAAAATCTTGTTTTGATAAATTCGAGGAAACATTTTATTGGGATCTTAATCCTTGTTATAGCCGGCTTTGGGATAGGGATCTATTTACAGGACCTAAAGCATCAGGAAAGCACAAAAGCTGCCTGGAAAGCCAATAGATCCAATCTGGAAAGGTTCAATAAGGTGATGATTTATACGAGGCAAATGGACACTGCCAACTGGCAGACTATGCAGGATAGCATAGAAAAGGAAGTGGAAAGTTTTATGATCTTGCGGTTTAGAAAAGAGATGGATAGCCTCAATGAATTGAGACAAGTGGAATGATTAAATTTTTAATTCAATTCCCCAACAAACTGAAGGCACCATTAGTTAGAAAACGCGCCTCCTTTTGATCCCCAGCTTTAAAGTTAACAGCAATAAACCCTGCTTCATTTTCAAAGGTTTCCACTTCCAATGGCTCAAAAAGATAAGTGCCATTTACTTCATTTTGAAGTTTAAGAACATAGTTCGAATCGTCTACCTCCACAACAGCGTTTTCCGGAAGAGCCTTTCGCTCTATGGAATCTGTTATGATCATGGCATCTACGAACATCCCTTTTACCAAATTGAAATTCGTAAGAGATTCAATATGTCCGTGAACGAGTATCCTGCGATTTTCATCAACTGCAGATCCAACGCGATAAACCTTTCCGGGATATAGTTCATTTGATGCCTCTGGGATTCTGAATTCTATTTTTTGACCTTCCTTCACAAAAATTATGTCCCGCTCAAATACCAACAGCTCTAAATGTATATGTTCAGTATTAATAATTTCCAATATTTCGGTCGCCGGTGAAACAAAAGCTCCTTTTGTAATATTCAATTTGCTTATGCTTCCGGAAATAGGTGCATATATATGAGTCCTGGCAGTCATCCTGCCTTCTTCGAGATGCTCCGTTGAAATATGTAGGATACGCAATTGTTCTTTAAGGCCGGTATAGGTGGCAAGAGCCATCTTGTAATCCGACTCGGCTTTAAGGAAGTTCTTTTGAGAAGTGATGTTCTCCTTATATAGTGTATGATGTCGTTTGTACTCAGCTTCCAGATAGCCAAGTTGCTGCTTTGTCTCAAGATACTTTTGCTGAAGGGCTATAAATTCAGGATTTTCAAGAGTAGCTAAGACCTGACCTTTCTGAACCTTATCCCCAATTAGTAATTTGGTGTCCGTAATATAACCTCCCACCGGAATACTGATCACAGCCTTATTTTGAGGTGGCACATCAATCATCCCGGAGACCTGAATGGAATGTCTGAAAACCTTGGTTTGAAGTCCTCCTAGCTCAAATTGATTTTCCTCAAACTGAGCTGAGGTAATTCGGATCAGATCTTTATCGGCGTCATCATTTGTTACGGAAGTACCGCTTTTTTCACTTCTACCACAAGAACTGAACACGAGTATTAAAAAAACAACCAGGAGATTTCTATAACGTTTGTACATGGTTCATTGATTTACTGTGTTAAATATTTAAGTGAAATAATGTTCTCATTGTATTTGCCTAGTTGTTCCAGGTAATCCAGACGGATACTATAGGCGTTTTCAAGACTTTGAATATATTGGAAGAAATTGATCTCACCATTTCTAAAGCTCGCTTCCGCTGTTTTTAATATTTCTTCTGATAGGGTGTTTCCCTCGTCCAGGTAGTATTCAAGAGCTTTCTTATTTTGTTCTAATTGATCCATCAACTGTTTATGTCTGGTTTCCAGCATTATTTTGAAGTTGGTGCTCTCGGCTATCATAGCTTCGTGGGCAAGCCCTGATGCCTTTATTCTTGAGCTTTGACCATTAAATAATAGAGGTATTTTAAGGCCAAACTGGTATCCTGATAGGTTTTCATCAAGATTTCCATTGGAACCCTGAAAGTATTCCAGATTAATATCTGGCAGCAGTCTTTGCTTTTCAAGCTTAAGTGTGGCTTCTGTTAAAAGCACTTGATTTCGATACGAATTCAATTCTGTTGCATTATCCAATACTGATGGTACTAGTTCCAGCATGCGCAGCGGTTCATCCAGGATTAATACAGTATCCCCGCTTTGTACAATTTTAATTACTTGATTATAGGCAAAGGTCTCAAGTGTTCTGAATTGATCTAATTGAATCCTTATTTGTTTCTGTTTTGAAACAGCAGTTATCTTTTCCAGATAATTGGTTTCACCCAACTCAAATCTCCTGGAAGCGGCTTTGGCAAAGTTGGCGTATAAACTATCCAGTCGTAAATGAATTTCGACCTTTTCCCGGGCAATCTGATAGCTATTATATGCGGAGGATAGTTCCTTTAATAGATTTTTCCGTGTTATGCTGAACTGATTTTTCTCAAGTTCTGTATGGGTCTTACGCACTCTGTGACGAATACCGTATACCGTTGGGAAATCAAATTCCTGTCTTATTCCAAAAACATTGATGGCTTCACCATTTAAGGCAATATTGTTTTCATCATAAGAATAATATACCTCGGTTTTACCAAAATCAAATGCAGTTCCCTCCAGGGCCTCAGATCGATTTAGTTTTTGGGCAGCCGATCTTAACTCATTATTATTATCAATGGCGAGAGTCTTCAGATCATTTAGATCCATTCGTTGTTGTGAGTAAAAAGCGTTAGAGAATACCAGGAAGAGCAGTAAAAAACATTTCTTAGACCAACCCTTGAAATTTATTCTGACATGGCGACCAGGCTTGCTGTATATGGAATAAAGTACAGGAAGCACAACCAATGTCAATAGAGTAGCAGTAATAAGTCCACCTATCACCACGGTGGCTAACGGTCGTTGAACTTCTGCTCCCGCACTGGTTGATACGGCCATCGGTAAAAATCCTAAAGCTGCTGCCGATGCTGTAAGCAGTACTGGTCGCATTCTATCTTTGGTGCCTTGTGCAATTAGTGTCTTCATTGAAGTAAAATCTTGTTTGTTCAATTCTTTAAGGTGTTCAATAAGTACAATTCCATTAAGTACAGCAATCCCGAAAAGTGCAATAAATCCTATACCTGCCGATATACTAAATGGCATTGATCTGGCCCATAGCAGAAGTACACCTCCAACCGCGGCCAAAGGGATCGCCGTGAAAATCATGAGAGCTTCTTTGACTGACTTAAAAGCAAAATATAGCATCAAGAATATTAGGAATAATGCCAGAGGTACTGCCAATCTCAATCGTGATTTAGCGCTTTGAAGATTTTCGAACTGACCCCCATATGCAATTGTATAACCTACAGGTAGTTTAATATGTTGGTCAATACGTTCACGCATGTCCTCTACAACTGATTCCAAATCTCTGTTTCTTACATTTACTCCTACAACAATTCGCCTTCTTGTATCATCCCTTGATATTTTAGCAGCGCCTTTTACATAATTTATATCGGCCAGTTCACCCATGGGTATTTTTGCTCCGGATGGGCTATCTACATAGAGCCTTTCCAGGCTATTGAGATCCTGACGCAATTCTTGGTCGAGACGCACAACCATGTCAAAGCGTTTTTCACCCTCGTAAACACTACCGACTGTCCTTCCTGCAAATGCCATAGAGATCATGTCATTCAGATCCATAATATTTAATCCATACCTGGCGATCTTGGCACGGTCGTAGTTCACACTTAGCGTAGGCAAACCTTCAACTTTCTCCACAACCACATCTGCGGCTCCTGGGACATCGTCTACTAAAAGTTTTATTTCTTTACCTATTTCGGCTAATTGTGATAGATCTTCTCCGAAGACTTTAATAGCAATATCAGCTCTTACGCCCGTTATTAGCTCATTAAATCGCATTTCGATAGGCTGTGTAAATTCCATTTCAACGTTAGGGATCACTCCTAAGGCAGCTTTAAACTTGTCGGCAAGTTCATCCTTGCTTCCGGCACTTACCCAATCACGTTTCGGTGAAAGACTTATTATGACATCACTTTCCTCCATCGACATCGGATCTGTAGGTACTTCTGCTGCCCCAATACGGGTCACCACCTGCTTCACTTCCGGAAATTCTCTGAGTAGGATATTTTCCATTTGGGTAGTGATCTCAACGGTTTTACTCAGTGACGTACCAGTCTTAAGTATTGGCTGGATCACAAAATCGCCTTCGTCTAATGTGGGCATGAATTCACCACCTATTCTGGTAAAAATTAATCCAGCGACCATTACCATGATGATCGAGCTGCCGAGTACCCATTTCTTGTTATCCAATGCCCAATTAATGAGCGGATCGTATTGCTTTTTTAGCCAGGTCATCAGAGCAACAGACACATTCTTCTGCTGATCATCCTGGGGTTTTAAAAAAATAGAAGACATGACAGGTACATAGGTGAAACACAGTATAATGGCACCTATCAGAGCAAATCCAAAGGTCAAGGCCATAGGTTTAAACATCTTTCCTTCCACTCCGCTCATAGACAGTATAGGGATAAAAACTATCAGTATAATCAGCTGACCGAAGATTGCTGAATTCATCATCTTAGATGCCCCATTCAGGGTAATTTTATCACGGAATTTCTGTTTATCCCCGGGGCTAACCGATTCATACTTTTGACGATTCCCGGATAACTGAAATGCAATAAATTCTACAATGATCACTGCGCCATCTATGATGATACCAAAATCGATAGCGCCGAGGCTCATAAGATTGGCATCAACTTTAAAGAGATGCATCATGGAAAGAGCAAATAGCAAACTCAAAGGGATTATAGAGGCAACTACAAGTCCGGATCGCCAATTTCCGAGTATCAGCAAGACTACAAAAATGACTATTAGACATCCCAGAACAAGATTTTCGGTTACCGTGCGGGTTGTTTTGGCAATGAGTTCACTGCGGTCGAGAAAAGCATTGATATAGACACCTTCAGGCAAGGTGTTGGAAATTTCTTCTACCCTTTCATTAACCGCATCAATCACTTTTTTTGAATTGGCATTCTTGAGCATCATTACCTGGCCTAAGACTTTTTCACCTTCTCCGTTTCCGGTGATCGCTCCAAATCGGGTAGCATTACCAAAAGCTACCTCTGCCACATCTCCAATGTATATGGGAATGCCTTCTTTATTTTTGACTACTATATTGCTTATATCATCGATTGTGGTTACGAGCCCTTCACCTCGAATAAAGTAGACCTGGTTCTCCTTTTCAATATACCCGCCGCCGGCAACACTATTATTTGCCTCAAGGGCTGAAAAGATGTCCAGGGCGGTAATATCCATGGCATTTAGCTTTTCAGTTTTGATAGCAACTTCATATTGTTTTAGATGACCACCCCAGGTATTTACTTCAACGACGCCAGGAATACCAGATAATTGCCGTTTTACAATCCAGTCCTGGATTGTCCTTAGATCCTGCGAAGAATATTGACCTTTGTAGGCGTCCTCAACATCAAGAATGTACTGGTATATTTCCCCTAATCCTGTTGTAATGGGTCCCATTTCAGGACTTCCAAATCCTTCAGGTATCTTCTCAGTAGCCGATTTTAGTTTTTCAGCTATAAGTTGACGGGGTAGATAATTTCCCATAGCGTCTTCAAAGACAATAGTCACTACTGAAAGCCCAAATTTTGAAATTGATCTGATTTCCAACACACCAGGAAGGTTTGCCATTTCCAATTCTACGGGATAGGTGATAAATTTTTCCATATCCTGGGCCGACAGGTTCCTGGAGGTGGTAATCACCTGCACCTGGTTATTGGTAACATCGGGGACTGCACCAATCGATATTCTGGTAAGGGAATAGAGTCCGAAACCAATTAGGAATACCACCAAAAGTAGAATGATGAATTTGTGATTTACACTAAAATTGATTACACGTGATAACATAGCTCAATTGTGTTAAAAGGGCATCTGCTCGAACAACCTTTTGAATTTAACTCTAGCTAATCGGAAACTTTTTGAGATGTAGTGGCCTAAAAAGTCAGAACTCTCACACTATGCATACTTAGGGGGTTGTAATATCTCCCTGATCAGGAGGGAGCTATATAATGACTGGTAGAAATAATTACCTTTTCCTTTTTCTGAAAAGGCAGAAAGTGAAACAGGGGTATCAGTTTTTAATAAGAAGACTACTTGTATTGCCAATTGACCAACTTGATGAAAAGGAAGTTGCTCATGTTCATGAGGATCTTCGCGTTGTTCCTGATCGTGTTTCTGCTTTAATTGTCCGTAGTGTTTGGATAGAAATGATGCAAAACTATCACCGTATTGCTCCTTGTGGTATTTGGCGTGTTCCAGTAGCGCATCCATTTTTTCTAATTCACTGGTATTCATCCAGATACCCTGAGTGAGAATAAAAATTGAAAGGAATACTGCCAGGCATTTCATAATTATATAAAGATACTAATTAAAAGTCTGGTAAGAAACTATAAGCAGTAACTATTGTTACGCTGTTTAGGGAAAATTGGCTTGATCTAATCTTTCCTTAATTAGGCTGATTACTGTTTGACTATCAACCTCTTTACAAATATTTATAAGTGGTCTATCTGCCCACGGATTATTGTTGTTTTTGATGAAGCCATAATCCTTCACCGAGGGCCATGTCTTACCCCTGCTAATACTTTCTGCGGTCTCTACCTTCACTGGATGCGATACTGTAGTGTATAACTCCGGGCGCAATAAGTAGGTGAATACTGAACTGTCATGCACCCAGGTACCATCCAATTGATTAACTGTTCTATAAAATTCCAAATAATGCTGGTAGGCAGTGTGTACCTGCTGCCCTAGAGCAGAATATTTTTTTCCAATTTCATCTACATCCTCCCTTGTTAAAAATGTATTTTGAGTTACCTCAAGACCAACCATAGTAATTGGCCAATTGTGGCCCATTACAAAATCAGCTGCTTCGGGGTCCGACATGATATTGGCTTCTGCGGCAGGATTTGTATTTCCAGGACTAAAAGGATTACCGCCCATGAATACCACTTCCTTCACCAGACTTTGAATTTCAGGGTTTATTTTCAGTGCATCAGCCAGATTGGTAAGAGGGCCAAGAGCGGCGATAGTGAGCTCATTTGGGAATTTCAGAACTTGCTGCACAATAAATTCGGCCGCTGAGATATCTAAAGGTTTTAGAGTACTGGGATCGGACCAGGTATTTCCTTGTCCGTCTTCTCCATGAACAGCAGCTTTAGGACCTCCATATGGTTTCTTCCATGAGCGTGAAGCTCCCTGTACAACTGGGATCTCAGGTCTTCCTGCCAAATCTACAAGTCTTAATGTATTTTCTGTGCTTCTTTCAACAGGAACATTACCATAAATAGTTGTCAGTCCGATGAAATCAAATTCTGGGCAAGCCAAAGCAAAATAAATGGCCAGTGCATCGTCAATACCAGGATCGGTATCGATGAGAAGTTTGTATTTGTGCGAGGAGTTGATAATAATAGATCAATTTGGTATCTGAAAATAGATAAAAATTGTTGAATAGTCGGAAGACGGAAGTCCGAAGTTTGCTGTTTATTCAATCATTGTCTTTTGACTTCTGACCTCTGACCCCTGACTTCGGACTTTTTCGCCTGTTAATCTCATCGATTGGAGTGTACCATTCATCCCAGGCTGATTTTTTTGGCACACCACAGAAAAGGGACATTTAACAACAAAATGGGTCATTTCACCCAAAAACAGGAGCTTTTCACCTAATAAAAACACATATTCCTAAACCTTGGCCCGAGCTTTGAAGTCATAAGAGAAAACTATAACTATGAAAACAATTCTACTTATCAAGGAAATATATGCAGAAGGTTTTAGAAACCTGGGTCATTTCATTGTAACTAATTATTTCAAGGCTTTTGCCTGGTTCAGCTTTGCTCTGTTCCTAATTACACTCTATGCCTTTATTTTCAGGGTAGCCACTGGTTTTGCCTTTGATTAATAAAGAATAGCCCTAAGATTTTATTAACTCAAACTACTCACACTATGAATACTATTACACATGGCCTTAAAAGGCTCGGACATTTTGTGATCTATGAGTACGAAAGGCTTTTTGCCGGTCTCTACCTGATTGCAACACTGACATTTTTATACATATTTCTTCAGTAAACCAGAGCAAGCACGGTTTACTGAAAAACTAACATAAACACAATCCGTGAGATTTAGGTGATGGTGAACCCTGTATCGAGCCTAGCTTTGATACAGGGTTTTACTTTTGAATCCATTCCTTCTCCACATGGTCTTGCGATTATAATCGATTAGATCAAACCCTTTGTCGACTACAGAATTTTCCGATCAGATTCCACGAAAAGCACGATTATACGGTATGCGGTCGATGAACTGCACTTAATCGACAAACTTTTAGCTTGGGCTAAATTCCAGGTATCGCATCACTTTTAGCCCCATTTTAGTTGAGTAATAACAATTCAAACAAATCTCGCGAATATGAAGAAAATTCTACTTATCAAAGAAATTTATTTAGAGGCTTTTAGAAACATAGGAAATCTTATACTCAGGAAGTATTTTGAATTTTTTGCCTGGTTTAGTTTCGTCTTGTTTCTAATCGCTCTTTATGCATTTATTTTCAGACTATCCACCGGTTTCCCTTTTGATTGAGGTTCCGGATAAAAAAGGAAACATGAGGAGACGAAAAAGATTTACATTCATAGACTTATTTGTTATACTGGGATGTATCTACATTTCCTTTATGCTATTCCTTATTATTATCGCCATGTTTCCGATTTAAGTCGGAAATAGATGGCTTATCAAGGGCATTACGAGAAACAAGAAGCCTTTCCTTCGGGCCAAGAGAAGGAGGGGCTTTTTTTAATGGAAAATGAAAAGTTAATAATTGAAAATGGGATTTGATTTAAACCATTATCCATTATCAATTTTCAATTCTCTTGTATTCCGCTTTTCCAAAAGTGCTGTACTCTCCATTCTTTATCACATAGTCCTCTACAGCCATTTTTTTCCCCACTATCATATATATGGTCTTACCTTGTTCGGTATTTTCATTACCCCACAGGACTTTCAGTGTCTTTTTGTCCATTTCCAGTGCTAAGGGCAGCATTTGTCCTCTACTGTCGAACCAGTGGCCTTTTCCAGTTTCCGTATTGTAAAAACCTTGGGCATCCATTACCCGGACATTGTTGTTCTTATCCATAAAACGATTCTGGAAGGTTAGTTTTAAGAATTTGTCGTTGAGCGTCTTTTCCCAAATCATGCTAAAACGGGCCTCCATTCCAAATAGAGTCCCACTGCCTTCCCAGTTACCCGGTGCCCGGTCTGCGAATGTTTTCTGGGCAAGTCCACTGCCTCCCAGGCCAAGACAGAGGAGTAGTACCCATAGATGTTTCATGATGACGTTGTTTTTCTTTTTAAGATATGGATTTTTTATCAGTATGCAGTAGGCAGTTGCAGTGCACAGTTCACTGCCTACTTTATGAGATTGACGTTTACAAGTTTGGGTTTTAGGACAGTTTATTGGACTTTTCTGTCAGTTCGAGTGATTCCGATGGCTATTCGAATTATATCGAGAACGGCCTTTGTGTACTACTTCACTTCTCGATACAAATTTTGTTCACATTCGCTTACAAAATTCACCTGCCTCGCGGCAAGGCGGACTCGAAGTGACCAAGTGTGGGATCATCATAATATAATGGGGGTAACAAAGTGTCGAGAACTACTTCTTGAATTTCTTCTTGGCTAGGTCAATTAATGCATCATATTCTTCTGCGATCAGTGCTTCTTTTTTTGTACGTGACCATTTTTTAATTTGTTTTTCAACGTTAATCGCTTGTTCAGGATCGGTGAATTCTGCTTGGAATACCAAAGTCACTGGCCTTCTTGTATACGTAAAACTATTTTGATGCTTTCCTCGATTGTGATCGACTAACCGCTTTTCCAGATTTGAAG
>JAAUYH010206886.1_pt1 | contig 10342 bp, 6 predicted proteins | sample 7278061 | NCBI WGS metagenome assembly JAAUYH01 (sample SAMN14350203, study PRJNA611818) | marine sediment metagenome | isolation source: surface marine sediment (0.6m) | place: French Polynesia: Moorea | collected 2018-08 | reverse complement strand
GCAACAATTACCCTCTCTAGAAAAAATTACCACTCCAGATTATTGGACATTAGCTACTTTAGGAGAAGCTAATCAAATTTTACAACAATGGTCACAAGCTACAGATTGGTATCAGCAAGCAGTCAAAGTTGGGCACAGAAGGTATGGTGATTTAAGTTCTACTCGTCGTAATGCCAAAATTCTCTTAGAGTTTTTAGAGGGAAACAGCGATCGCTTAGCAAGCTGGTTTAAGTTGCCTCGTATTGCTGTATTTAGCGGTCACATGATTGATTTACCAGACCGCCCCCAACCCAGATTTCCTGCCCATCTAGAAACTCAAATATATCAGGCTATCCGGGAGCGAATTTCCCAGTTAGATGTAGGTATTGGCTATGCTTCGGCTGCTTGTGGCAGTGATATTCTTTTTCTGGAGGCTATTTTAGAACGGAAAGGAGAAATTCACTTGGTTCTACCCTATCCCGCCTCACAATTTATCCCTGATTGTGTAGATATTATCCCTAATAGCAATTGGAGAGAGCGATTTAACCGTCTGCTAGCCCAGGCCACAGAAATAAATGTAGCTTGTAACGCTCGTTATGAGGAAAATACCAGTCTCTATCAATATACCCATAGTTTACTACATGGACTAGGGAAAATCCGCTCTCAGCAGTTAGACACAGAATTAGTTCCTTTAGCTGTATGGGATGGTCAACCCGGCGATTATCTTGGTGGTACGGCGACAATGGTAGCTACTTGGCAACAATGGGGTTATGAGGTAGAAACTATTAATCCCCAATCTTTAGTCACTGAGGCTGTAGCCAAACCGTTACCTGAGATTGAACCAGAAAAAACGGATGCTTCTCGTCCCATTATGGCATTATTATTTGCCGATGTGGTCCAATACTCCCGTTTAAGTGAAGAACAAATTGGACCTTATGTAGAACATTTTTTAGGAGAGATCGCTGATTTAGAAACTCAAAAAAACTATCAACCAGCCCTGAAAAATACTTGGGGAGATGCCTTATATTATGTTTTCCCTAATGTAGCTGAAGCTGGTAATTTTGCCCTGGATATATGTGATTTAATTCAAAGTATTGATTGGGTAAGTAAAGGCTTACCAAAAGAGCTGAATATAAGAATTTCTCTCCATGCAGGTCCAGTTTATCCTTATATTAACCCTATTACTAAAAAAACTAATTATAGCGGCAGTCACGTTAGCTACGCAGCTAGAATTGAACCCATAACTCCCCCTGGTCAAGTTTATGCTTCTCAGGAATTTACGGCAGTTATTTGTGCTGAAGAAGTGAAAGATTTTATCTGTGACTATGTAGGAAAAACACCTTTAGCCAAGGGATTTGGTACTTTTCCTACCTATCATATTCATCGCTGAAAATCAACTTTAGACGCTTAATTCGTTGGATGCTCACCTCAACTAATATCAATTTGGAAAATACCTGAGACAAATAAAATCCTGTAGGGGCGAACGGCCTTCGCCCCTACACAAAATCTGTCTTACTTAAAAACTGAAATGATATAACTACTGTCCAGAGGTACCTCATCCCCTAAAGCCTAACCCCTATTTTAAGTTTAATTATATCTAAATACTATTCTGACTATGCTGAATTGAATCAGTTTCCCCCCAATTACCTGATCCAAAAATCTTGCCATTTAACAGTACCCTGTTCGGCCAAAATCCAACGACGAGAGATCGAGTTTTCATAGAGCGGTGAGTCATTTTCACGCCACAGAGCGTATTTATAGGTAATCGCTAGTCCGGCACTTTCCACAAAGGGAATCTCGCCAAACCAAGTATTAGCGTTAATATACTCTAAAGCGTAAGCTCGGTTTATATCCCAATTACCTAATTCGGGACAATCTCCAGTTACAACAACTGTTTCTCCTGGTTGAGTTGTAATGCCATTTACCTGAACTCTGGCTATGGTTTTGCCTTTAACGCGATCGCCAATGTAACTAATGATAACTATCTCTTTTGAACTCAATTCTAAGTTCAAAAGCTTGCCATCTCGAACTTGAAACTGTCGCTTTGTAAGAATACAGTTATATTCCCCATCTTCCAACTCAATGTTATCCAAATCAATAGTAATCTGATTTCCTTTATTCATTGCTACAAGGCAACGGGAATCCCGATAACTTCTCAGATAACAGTAAACATCAGGCATGATGTATTTTTGCACTTGACTTCCAAGAGATATAGCAGGATTGAGCCGCCGTAATTTAGATAACAACTGAATATCTTGATAAAGCTGTGTATCAGTATCCCATTTATCCATCATCGGACGATTGTAAGGATCATTCCCCCCATTTGTATCATTGTGGAGATACTGTTCAGTACCATAATAAATACAGGGAATGCCTCGGGCAGTCATTATCAAAGCCAAAGCCAGTCGTAATAAATCTGGATCGGGATTCAAGCTTTGAAAGCGTGGCATATCATGGTTATCAATGAAAGTAATGAGCTCAGTTGCACTATTGTAGAGATGATCGAGATCAAAAATATTCTGAATTAAGTGAAATCCCTCATCACTCCATTTGGCTAAAGCTGCTCTAATCGCTTCACATAAGCCAAAATCAAGAATTGACATCCCCGAATCATTAACAAATTGGGGGGATCTTCCATCTTGCGGATTACTAAAACCCCACTCACCAAACACAAATATAGAGGGTTTATGGGTTTGAATATCACTTATAAACTCTTGCCAAAACCAAATTGGCATGTGCTTGACTGTATCAATCCTTAAAGCATCAACTCCCCTATCTAGCCATTGCTTGATTGCTGTTTTAATGTAATTGCGATAGTCAATATTACTTTCATTGAAAGTTGCTAATCCTGCCATTTCATAGTGTAAAAGTTGATATTTATCTTCCCAATCCGTTATTTCAGGATTGTGGTAATACCAATTGCTAACATCATTGTAATAATCAGCAATCAAGACTCCATCATCGTAAAGTTTACCTTTATTGCCATTGACATCGGGACTGCTATGATTACAAACAATATCTAAAATTAACTTCATACCGCGTTGGTGTAAACCAGAAATTAAGCGATCAAAAGCATTACATCTAAACAAGGAATTATCTTCACCCTTTGCCAAAAAACGAGGATTGATTCGCTTAAAATCTTTGGTCCAATAACCATGCATAGCAGCATTTTCAAATTGTAAATCTTCAACCTGCTCAAATAAAGGCGATATCCAGATAGCGGTAATCCCCATGGTTTTTAAGTAGTCAAGTTTATCAATAATTCCTTGTAAATCTCCTCCCCAATATTTCCCCCAAGATTGTCTAGTTCGATCATAAAGTTGTGGGTTTAGACCTTCGTTATTACTAGAATCACCATCATTAAAGCGATCAACAATGATGAAGTAAATTGTTTCTTGGCGAAACTCAATCGCTCTGGTGAATAAAAATTCAAAGTCTGCATACTGTTCCGAAGTTATTGTGTCAGTATGAAAGCCCGCAGCGGCTTTGGCTGCAGTTTCTTTAATCTCAGACCCATAGCTTGAATTTGATCCCATCAAAGTCTTCCTCTTAATTGACGTTTCGCGTATACCTATGCTTCGCATACGGTCTAATACCAAATCCGAATTAAATTCTCAATCCGAATTACATATCCCATTTTATTGATAGAACGATTAAACCATGTAGAGAATTATCATAATACGTCTCTACACAATTATTAATTGGGGGTTTTGCTAAACGGATTTGGGATAAGAATCTCCTTGTAGCGCAAGCGCCACAATTGCCAATTAAACCGCGTCTACTTTGAAACCCGTAGTTTTTAAAAATGTCAATACTTTGAACTTGAAACCCTTAACTCCTGGCTTCTGGCTCCTGACTCCTTTGTCTCAAAACTCCAGTTTTCTATCTGGACGCGGTTTATAATTTTTAGACACAGTTTTTTAGTTGAAAAAATCATGACTACAAACTCTGAGCTTACATTTCTCAAAGCTTGAGTTGGTCAAAAACTTCTCGCAATAGCTTGGCTGAATTTCTTAGCTGTGATTCTTCTGCTTTGTTTAATTTTAAATTGACAGTTTTAAGTACTCCTTTTTCGTTGACAACTGTGGGTAAACCTAGGCAAACATCTTTAATACCGTAAAGACCATCAACTAAACTGCTAATAGTGAGAACCCTCTCTTGACTGCGTAAAATAGCCTTGACGATATCTGTTACTGCTAAGCCAATTCCATAGGAGGTATACCCTTTGCGCTTAATAATCTCATAAGCGGCATTTTTTACTAGTTCAAAGGTAGCAGTCAAATCCTTTTGCTCCGCAGTAGCCAAGTTTTCCCAACCGTTGGGGACAATTTTTACCCCAGCGACATTTGCCGTACTCCATATGGGAAGTTCACTATCCCCATGCTCCCCAACAATATAGGCATGAACACTACGAGCATCTATATCTAACCTTCTCGATAGCACAGTACGGAACCGAGCTGTATCGAGAACTGTTCCCGAACCAATAACCCTAGAACTGGGGAATCCAGAAATTTTAAGGGTGACATAGGTCATGATATCAACTGGATTGCTAACGATCAGCAAAATAGCATTGGGACAGTATTTCACTACATCGGCAAGAATACTTTTAAAGATAGCGACGTTTCTTTCGACGAGATTTAAACGTGTTTCTCCGGGTTTCTGGGCAGCTCCCGCAGTGATAATCACTAAATCCGCATTACGTCCCTCATCAGCTACTGTGCCGACTTTCAGGTCGGTGGGAGGAAGAAAGGGCATCCCAGAGAGAAAGTCCATTACTTCTCCCTCAACTTTTTCTCGAGCGAGATCTTGAAGAATTAATTCATCGAAGCAGTCTTGAATTAAGAGGGAATAGGCACAAGCCAGTCCCACTTGTCCGACACCAATAATTACTCCCTTACGGGGACTAAGGGGAGCGGGTTTTTCTGCATTAGGGTTAGGGATAAAAAGTTGTTCGTACATAAAGCAATTAGGTGTTAGGTGTTGGGGGTTAGGGGTTAGGTTTATAAATTAAGGTAGGCTATCTTTTTTCCATTAAGACGACGGAAGAGCGTGCTGTAACCAGGTAGCTCCCTTGGCCAATTTTGGGCGCTGTTGCTAAATCGTTAAAATCATTGGGAGCAGGTAGGGCAGTATCAACAATGCGATGCCAGTAGCTTGCTGGTGCTAAAGGTGGTAGTTCAAAATTCAGGGGTCCCCAATAGGCATTGAGCATAACATGAAGATGTTCGCCACTAGCTGGCTCAGATAAGGAAAATGCCAGAGCATGAGAATCCTCTTCCCATCCAGGCTGACCTAAATATGTTCCATGCCAAGTTAAATGAGGTTCTTGACTAGAAGAACCAACTTCTAAAAATTTTTCTATACAAAAAACCTCTAGTCCTTGAATAAAATGAATTAACTTTCTGACAAAACGCAGCAAACCTTGATTTTTCTCTACCAAACTCCAGTCAAACCAACTCAGTTCATTATCTTGACAGTAGGCATTGTTATTTCCTTGTTGGCTACGTCTGACCTCATCTCCCATAAGAAACATCGGTGTTCCTTGAGAGAACAACAGAATGGTGAAGCAATTTTTAATTTGTTGCGATCGCAATTGTCTGATTTCTGGATCTTCGCAGTCTCCTTCTACCCCACAGTTCCAACTATGGTTATCATTACAACCGTCACAATTTTCTTCTCCGTTAGCTAGATTATGCTTGTGATTATAGGAAACTAAGTCATTAAGAGTAAAACCATCGTGACAAGTGATAAAGTTGACGCTACGGTTGATATCTGTATCTCTACGCGAGTAGATATCAGGACTAGCGAGAATTCTGGCTGCTAAAGCGTTAATCGAACCGCGATCGCCTTTAACAAAACGGCGTACATCATCCCGAAAGGGACCATTCCACTCGGCAAACCATTCCGCTAATTCGACAAACTGTCCTACGCCATACAGTCCTGCTGCATCCCAAGCTTCAGCGATTAGTTTAGTGCCAGCTAAGATGGGATCGGATTCGATTACAGAGAGAATGTTCATTGATCCGGCTTGTTCTGTTATCGGTTGCCCAAAAACATTCCTTGCCAAAACTGTAGCTAGGTCAAAGCGAAAGCCATCGACATGCATTTCTTGAACCCAATAGTTCAACGAATCCAGAATTAACCTACCAACAATTGGATGATTACCTTTAAAACTATTGCCACAACCACTGTAGTTTTTGTAGTAGGTAGGATCATCTTCTAGGATGTAGTAGGTTTGATTATCCAAGCCTCGATAGGAGATAGTTGGTCCTTGATGATTCCCTTCTGCGGTATGGTTGAAAACCACATCTAGAATCACCTCAATCCCTTCTTTGTGTAAAGCTTTGACTAGATCGCGAAATTCATCTACTGCTGCAAGGGGATCACCATCGGAACAGTAACCTATGTGGGGAGCAAAGAAGCCAATTGTGCTGTAGCCCCAATAGTTTTTCAGCCCAGGGCGCACATCCTGGGGATCGAACTGGTGGACGGGAAGCAATTCCACTGCGGTAATTCCCAATTTCTTGAGATAGGGAATTTTTTCGATGATTCCGGCATAGGTGCCTCGTTTTTCGGTCGATACTCCAGAGTTGGGATTGCTGGTGAATCCTCCTACATGAAGTTCATAAATAACACTAGTAGAATAAGGAGTTCTCGGATGTTGATCGCCTTCCCAGTCATAGGTACTAGGGTCAATTACCACTCCTTTGAGGGCTTGAGCACAATTATCTCCAGGACGACTGGCAGCGACACGATCATAATGCTCCGTGTTCGCAATTGCCCTTGCGTAGGGATCTAATAGTATTTTGGTGTTGTCAAAGCGATACCCTCTTTCTGGGGCAAACTGTCCGTAAGCTCGATAAGCATAGATTTGCCCTGCTTTAATGCCTTGAACAAAAACATGCCAATAGAAACAGGTCTGGTTAAGTTTAATTATCTGGAGGGGTGTAGGCGCATTTGGAGTATCAAATAGAAGTAGTTCTACAGCTTCGGCACTCTCGGAGAAAATACTGAAGTTTACTCCATCAGGGTAAACGTTAGCTCCTAAGGGGTAACTGGTGCCAGGTAGCACCTTGATATTTTCTGTTTGGTTGTTTTTTGTTTGGTAGGTTAATAATTCATCCACAAAAATTCTCCATTTTTTAAGGTTTTAGGTTTTAGGGGTTAGGTGTTAGAAAGACCTCCTCAAAAGGATGGTGCTTGAATCAAGGGAATTTAGTCTGCTTTTCCCTACACCCCACACCCTATCCCCTGACCCCAGCCCCGAAGAGGTCAAGTACCAGGTAAATTGCGTAGGGATTCAGAGAGGTGATAGCGATCTCCTAAAGCCCTTAGTAATGGCCCTCTTTCGGTAAATTCAACAATGCTGACAGAAGCCACTGGCATCAAAATACGATCGCGAAAGCGGCCGACATCTATACCCAATAGAGAACAGAGCATAATTCTAATGGTTGCTTTATGGGAGACTACCAAAACATTACCATCGCTATAGGTTTGTTCAATTTCTTCTAACACGGCATTACTTCGACGAGAAATATCGATACCTTTTTCGCCGCCAGTAGGAGAATTCCAACCAGGATCAGCTAACCAGCGTACGTATTCATCATGAAACTCTCGATTAACCTCTGCTGGGGTTTTACCTTCCCACTGACCATAGGCAATTTCTTTTAGTCCATCCCGCAGTTGCATTTCTATACCCACTGCATCACATACAGGTTTTGCTGTCGCTACTGTTCGTCGCAAAGGACTGGCAAAAATCGCTGTCCAGGTCAGAGATTTATAAGCAGTAGCAAAATCTTTTGCCATCTGGGTACCCTCTGGGGTTAACTCGATGTCCAAGGTTCCACAGTAACCTCCTGTCTGGCTAGCAGTCGTTTCTCCATGTCTCAGAAAATATATTTTTAGGCTCATGAGTTATTACAAAGTAATGAGTAATAAGTAATAAGTAATAAGTAACTTCCTCTGCTTCCACTGCTCTGCGCTTGCTCCCTTACTAATATCTAACTGGTCGAGCAAAGGCATCTTTACCAGCATAACGAGCTGCTTTACCTAAAGCTTCTTCAATTCGCATAAATTGATTGTATTTTTCCACTCTCTCGCCGCGACAGGGGGCACCGGTTTTCATATGCAGTACTTGCAGCGCCACACTCATATCAGCAATAAAACTATCCACTGTTTCGCCACTGCGGTGAGAAACCATCGCGCTCCAGCCTGCTTTCTGAGCCATGCGTACGGCTCTGACAGTTTCGGTTAAACTACCTATTTGATTGAGCTTGATTAAAGCTGCGTTAGCTACATCTTTGGCGATCGCATCAGCAATAATGCTAGGATTGGTACAGAGTAAATCATCTCCCACCAATTGAATCTTGCCGCCAATACGCTGGTTTAGTTCCTGCCAACCTGACCAGTCATCTTCTGCCAATCCATCTTCAATAGAAATTATGGGATAGTTTTCGATTAGCTGTTCGTAAAGATCTACCATCTCGCTAGAGGTACATTGACGATTTTCCGTGCGGAGGTTGTACTTGCCATCTTCGTAAAACTCGGTCGAGGCAGGATCGAGAGCGATGCCAAAATCAGCTCCAGGTTTGTACCCTGCTTTTTCTACCGCACTCATCATAAGATCCAATGGCTCGCTATTAGAGGAGACTTTAGGGGCAAATCCTCCCTCATCACCAATACCGACACTAAGACCTTTATCTTGCAGTACTTTTTGTAAGGCGTGATAAGCTTCGGCTCCCCATTGCATAGCTTCAGTCGCTGAGGATGCACCGTAGGGAACTAACATGAATTCTTGGAAATCTGCCCCTTGCCATTTCGCATGAGCTCCACCGTTGAGGACATTCATACAGGGCACAGGCAGATAAACGGCGTCCGAATCCCCTAGATATTGAAATAAGGGTAAATCACTGGCAACTGCCGCAGCCCGAGCGCAGGCGAGGGAAACTCCTAAAATAGCGTTAGCTCCCAACTTACCTTTGTTGGGAGTGCCGTCGAGTTCAATCATTGTTTGGTCGAGCAATGCTTGTTGAGTAGCTGGTAGACCAATTAAAGCAGGTGCGATCATTTCTTTGACGTTGGCAACGGCTTTTAGTACTCCTTTGCCACCAAAACGCTTAGGATCTTGGTCTCTTAACTCTACTGCTTCTTTTGACCCAGTAGATGCGCCTGAAGGAACTGCTGAGCGAGCTTTGATACCTGATGCTAAAGTTACTTCAACCTCAACAGTGGGATTGCCGCGAGAATCGAGGATTTCTCTTGAGTGAATGGCTTTGATTGCTGTATCCATAATAATTTCTCCAAACTAGTTTGTTTATATTCTGTTAAGCTGTTGAACTAAAAATATGGAAATGACTTTCACTGAAAAGATAAAGATTTAAGTCCTGGAAATGCTGATTTGAGGTGGAAATTTGATAATGATACTTTATAAATCAATTACTCAAGGCTAGCTTTTGTTAATCTCCCCAATTGATACTAATAATTAAGTTGGACGAATAATTTATGTTCTAAAATCCCTGGAATGATGCGTTCATATAGCGGGTTTGTACACAGGTTATGGACAATAGTAAACATCAATTTTATTGCCAGAACAATCTCAAATCTGTTTATCTAAACCCCGCTATATCTTTAAGTTTTTTTTCAAGCTCTGTTAGCATATCAAGTGAAATTTTTAATTCTAGAAATTAAATACAATTTCACTTGAATATTCCGCAATTTATTCCTCTAAATTTTCTTTAAGCTCGTCAAGATACTCTTCATCTTCTGTGAGATTGTGTCTAGAGCTGAGAAGACAGCGATCAATTGCTGCTTCAACGATTTGCTCAGGAGTGACCTTACCTGATTTAATTTCTAATTTTAAGGTGGCACTACTAGGAATGCCCTGGTCTTTCAAGAATCCTTGACGAGCCAATGAAGCAAGGGTTTTAGGTGGTAGATGATCAGGAGCAGTTCCAGGACAGCTAGAATCAGGGCTCATGGATCCAGCTCTAACCGCTAAGGGAACGAGAGCTGTAGCAGCTGAAGCCATAATTGCCGCAAGAGCAAGTTGGAGTTTGGAGTTAATTGATTTTTTCATTTACTTTTACTCGATTAAATAAATTTAGATAGCAAATTATTGCCTAAATTAGTTCTTATGTTCTATTCTTTTCCCTTATAGAAAAGTTTTTATGTTTTATACCATACGACTTGGCAAAATTAAGATAATGATGAGGAAACGGGTTTAGGTTTTGCGGTGCGACCCCGCGTTATGCGGAGCGGTATCCTTTAGGGCGGCGACAGACGTTTACCCAGCTCCGTGTTCTGGGCAAGGGAACGCGCACCGTTGGGGGTTAGGGGTTAGGGAAATTATGAAAAAAAAGTAAAT
>JAAUYH010094994.1_pt1 | contig 10342 bp, 8 predicted proteins | sample 7278061 | NCBI WGS metagenome assembly JAAUYH01 (sample SAMN14350203, study PRJNA611818) | marine sediment metagenome | isolation source: surface marine sediment (0.6m) | place: French Polynesia: Moorea | collected 2018-08 | reverse complement strand
TCGGCCATCATGATGGTCGGCGCGTTCAGGTTGCCGCTGACGATGCTGGGCATGATCGAAGCGTCCACCACGCGCAATGCCTCCAGGCCGCGCACCCGGGTCTCGCCGTCGACGACGGCCATGTCGTCCGATCCCATCTTGCAGGTGCAGGAGGGGTGATAGGCGCTGTCGGCCTTGGCGCGGACGAAGGCGTCGATCTCGGCATCGGTGCGGACATCCGCGCCGGGCGCAACCTCGACGCCGCGATACGGGTCGAGAGCCTTCTGGGCGAAGATCTCGCGGGTCAGCTTGACGCTGTCGCGCATCTCCTCGCGGTCGCCCTCGGTGGCCAGGTAGTTCGGCTGGATCAGCGGGTGGTCGTTCGGATCGGCCGACCGTAGCCGGAGATGGCCGATGCTGGTCGGCCGCATCGGTCCGACATGGGCCTGGTAGGCGTGCAGCGTCGGCCGCACCCGGCCATGGTCGATCACCTGCGACGGCAGGAAATGGTACTGCAGGTCGGGATGCGGCACGGAATCGTTGCGCCGGATGAAGCCGCCGGCCTCCAGATGCGCCGACGCGCCGGGTCCGGAGTGAAACAGGAACCAGCGCAGCCCGGTCAGGATCATCGGCAGGCCGCGCTGCACCGAGTAGAGGGTGATGGGCTGCGTGCAGGCCTGCTGAACGTAGAGTTCGAGATGGTCCTGCAGGTTCTGCCCGACCCCCGGCAGGTCGGCGACGACGGGGATGCCGTGGTCCCCGAGATGGTCGGCCGGGCCGACGCCCGACAGCATCAGCAATTGCGGCGTATTGATCGCGCCGCCGGAGAGGATCACCTCGCGCTCCGCCATCGCGGTCCTGGTCTTGCCGCCCTGGCGGTACTCGAGCCCGATCGCGCGGTTGCCCTCGAACAGGATGCGGGTGGTCAGCGCGCCGGTCTCGACGGTCAGGTTGGGCCGGCCCAGGACCGGGCGCAGGAAGGCCCGCGCCGCGCTCCAGCGCCGGCCGTCGTGGATGGTCATGTCCATCCGCCCGAAGCCTTCCTGCTGGTAGCCGTTCATGTCCTCGGTCGGCGGATAGCCGGCCTGGATCGCGGCCTCGATGAAGGCGTCGAACAGCGGGTTCCCGGACTTGCCGGTGGAGACGTGTAGCGGCCCGTCGCCGCCGCGGTATGCGTCCGGACCCTTCGCCCTGGTCTCGGCCTTGCGGAAATAGGGCAGCACGTTGGCGTAGGACCAGTGCGCCAGGGCCGGGTCCTCCGCCCAGCGGTCGTAGTCGTAGGCATGGCCGCGGATGTAGACCATGGCGTTGAGCGACGAGGAGCCGCCCAGCACCCGCCCCCGCGGCCAGTACATGCGACGGCCGTCCATGTGGTCCTGCGGCTCGGTGTGATAGAACCAGTTGTAGCGGTCGTCAGCGAGGTTGTAGGTCAGCGCCGCCGGCATGTGGATCTTCCAGGTCCGGTCCTTCGGTCCCGCCTCCAGGAGCAGCACCCGGAGATCGGGATCCGCCGACAGCCGGTTGGCCAGCACGCACCCCGCCGACCCGGCGCCGACGATGATGTAGTCGAAGCCCCCGTCGGCCAATCTGCCCTCCCCCTGCTCGCAAACCGGCGCGGTAGACCGCGCAGCGCCCGGTGATAGGGTGCATGGGGGCGACCGGTCAACCGTGCCGGCGCCATCCCGAAGGAGAGATCATGCCCGACCAGCCGATCCAGGCCGATCACCTGTCCGGCTTCGCCGCCGCCGTCTACCGGTCGCTCGGCGTACCGGACCAGGACGCCGAATTGCTGGCCGACAGCCTGGTGCAGGCCGACCTCTGGGAGCACCAGTCGCACGGGGTCATGCGCATTTTCTGGTACGGGGCGCGGCTGCGCTCCGGCGCGACGCGGCCGGTCACGACCCCCGAGCTGGTCGTCGACGGCGGCGCCATCGCCGTGATGGACGGCCAGGACGGGATCGGCCAGGTGGTCGCGGCGCGTGCGATGCAGGCGGCGATCACGCGCGCCAAGGCGCACGGCATCGGCGCGGTCGCGGTGCGCAATTCCGGGCATTTCGGGACTGCCATGTACTTCACGCGCATGGCCGCCGAGGCCGGCTGCATCGGATTCCTCTCGACCAATGCCAGCCCGGCCATGCCGCCCTGGGGCGGCCGCGAGAAGCGCGTCGGCACCAATCCCTGGTCGATCGCCGCGCCCGCCGGGCGCCATCCGCCGATGATGCTCGACATCGCCAACACCGCCGTGGCCCGCGGCAAGCTCTACCTCGCCCGGCAGCGGGGAGAGCCGATCCCGGAGGGCTGGGCGATCGACGCCGAAGGCCGGCCGACGACCGACGCCGCGGCGGGCATTGCCGGCTGCATCCTGCCCATGGCCGGCCACAAGGGCTACGCGATCGCGACGATGATGGATGTCCTGTCCGGTGTGCTCAGCGGCGGCCGGTTCGGGGCCGGAGTGACCGGTCCCTACGTCCCGGACGGGTCCAGCGGCGCCGGCCACCTCGCGATGGCGCTCGATATCGAGGCGTTCCGACCTCGCGCGGCGTTCGAGGCCGACATGGAATTATTGATCGATGAGTTGAAAAACACGCCGCATTCCATTGATACGACGGAAATCTATTACCCGGGCGAACTCGAGGCGCGGGCCGAGGCGCAGAATCGACGCGCCGGCATCATCCTGCCCCAAGATACGCTTGCCGATCTCGACGCAAATGCCGAGGATTTCGGGATCGAGCCATTGCGCCGTGCTCAACCCTGACCGCCCGCGACCACCAACCCCGATGCCCACGCCTCGTCCCGCGCCCACGTCATGAGGATACCGATGAGCCGCAGGTTACCGAAGACGACGATGCGGGCCCCACATCTCGCAGCCATGCTGTGCCTGGCCTGCCTGTGCCTTATCGCATCGGGCACCGGTCCCGCCGAGGCCCAGGGGTATTCCAGCCAGTTCCTCGATGTGCTGAACGCGGCGTGCTTCTCCGACCAGCCCACCCGGCAACCCGACGCCCAGCCAAGGACGCGACGGCGGGTCCGGGTGATCCTGGCGAATTCCCGCACCAACGACCTGTCCCAGATCTGCGCCTACGACCTGACCTGCGGCGAGGTCGCGTTCTCCGGGCGCATCGAGCGCAGTCGCCGGGTCTCCTTCTCCGTCTGCTCGGATTCCCGGGGGCGCGGACACATCCTGCTCCTCGATCTCTTCGGCACCCTGCTGGAACACAGGAACCTGCAGAGCCCGGCGACGATCCAGCTGGGACGCTAGGCGGCCGCGGGATCGGCGGCTATCGGTCCGCGCTGCCCTGACCCTCGGCCGGCTCGGACGCCAGAGCCTCCTTCAGGACCGACGCCACGTGGCGGACCTGCCAAGTCGTGGCCGTACCGATGCGGTGGCGGCACGAGGTTCCGTCGGCGACGATCAGCGTGTCGGCATCGGCGGCGCGGATCGCCGGCAACAACTCCTGCGGCGCGCGGTCACGGGAACGCCCTCTTCGGCGGCAATCTGCAGGATCCGCACGACATCCCGCTCGCCGGCCGGAACGACCACGCCGATCGGTTCGATCTGGTAGATCGAGGCATCGGTGGCATAGCGGCCCCGGCTGAAGGGGTCGAACAGCACCTCGCCCTCGATCTCGCGACGCAGCCGCGCCGCCGGCGCTGGCTCACCCTTGCGGATGTGCCGGCCTGTGCGTGCCTACGGGTGCCCCTGGGCTCCTTCCCGCTCACTGGCGCCATCGGTCCTCGTGCCTGCGGTCGATTGCGCATGTCAGGTGGAAACCGCGCGATGCACATCGATCGGACGAGCCCGCCTGCATGCGCGCCGTTTCGAGCGCGTGCGGGCCCGGTCGGAGAGATTCCCACGATTGGCCATCTGCGCGGTCGCAGGAGGGCTCGACAGCCCCCGGCGCGGCCATGTACGACTCGTCCATGGATACGCTGGAGACCCGTAAGCTCCATATCGGCGGCGGCGCCGTCGATGCCCATTCCGGGCAGAGCTTCCCGACCATCAACCCGGCCACCGGCAAGGTGCTGTGCGAAGTGCAGCTGGCCAGCGAGGTCGATGTCGACCGGGCGGTGCAGGCCGCCGCCGAAGCCTTCGCCGAATGGTCCCGAATGCCCGGGGCGGAACGCGGGCGGATCCTCAACCGGGCCGCCGCGCTGCTGCGGGAGCGGCGCGAGGAGCTGGCCCGGCTGGAGGTGCTGGACACCGGCAAGCCGATCGCCGAGGCGATGGTCGTCGACGTGGATTCCGGCGCCGACGCCATCGAGTTCTTCGCCGGGCTGGCGGCCAGCCTGCACGGCAGCCATGTCGACCTGCCGAACGCCTTCGCCTACACCCGGCGTGAGCCGCTCGGGGTCTGCGCCGGCATCGGGGCCTGGAACTACCCGATCCAGATCGCCTGCTGGAAGTCCGGTCCGGCGCTGGCCTGCGGCAACACCATGGTGTTCAAGCCCTCGGAACTGACGCCCCTGACCGCCATGGCGCTGGCCGAGATCTACACCGAGGCCGGGCTGCCCGCCGGCGCGTTCAACGTGGTGCACGGTTCCGGCCCGACCGGACATGCGCTCGGCACCCATCCGGGCGTCGCCAAGGTGTCGTTGACCGGCTCGGTGCCGACCGGCCGGCTGGTGATGGCGGGCGCGGCCGAGACCCTGAAGCACGTGACCATGGAGCTGGGCGGCAAGTCGCCGCTGATCCTGTTCGCCGACGCCGATCTGGACAACGCCGTCTCGGCGACGATGCTGGCCAATTTCTACACCCAGGGCGAGGTCTGCTCGAACGGAACCCGCGTGTTCGTCGAGAGCGCCATCAAGGACGCCTTCCTGGAGCGGCTGCTGGCCCGGGTCGAGAGGATGAAGATCGGCGATCCGCTGGACCCGGAGACCGATGTCGGCGCCCTGATCAGCGCCGACCACCGCGACAAGGTGCTGGGCTATGTCGAGGCCGGGAAATCAGAGGGCGCCAAGCTCCTGTGCGGCGGCACGATCCCCGACGATCCGGCCTTGAAGGACGGCTATTTCGTCACCCCGGCGGTGTTCGACGAGTGCCGCGACGACATGACCATCGCCAGGGACGAGATCTTCGGCCCGGTGATGGCGGTGATGGGGTTCGACGACGAGGACGACGTGATCGCCCGCGCCAACGACACGCCGTATGGGCTGGCCGCCGGCGTGTTCACCCGCGACCTGGCCCGCGGCCATCGCGTGGTGGCGCGGCTGCAGGCCGGCACCTGCTGGATCAACAACTACAACATCACGCCGGTGGAGATCCCCTTCGGCGGCTACAAGCAGTCGGGCCTCGGCCGCGAGAACGGTCTCGCCGCCTTGGAGCACTACACGCAGCTCAAGAGCGTCTATGTGGAGTTGGGCGACGTCGACAGCCCGTACTAGGACCCGATAGCGCCCGGGCGGCGCGCGTCAGCTCTTCCCGCCGACCGATTGCTCCGCGTCCCGGGCACCCTCCGGACGGCGCAGCAGCTTCTCAAGGAAGTTGAAGCACTCCGAGGACATGTCGATGAACTTGCAGGCCAGCATGTTGCTGCCCGGCTCCATGCGCACCACCGTGGCGGTGAACTCGTGGTTGGGGGACTCGGTCGTCGGCCCCAGGGTGCCGCAGAGCACGTCGTCGACGGTGCAGGGCACCGACAGCCGGTGCATGTCGTAGATGGCGAAGCCGCCGAGCGACCAGTCACGGGTGTGCACGATGTCGTCGCCGACCTGGACCGAAAGGCACGGGTAATCGCGGCGGAAATCTCGCCGGAAGTTCCTCTTGATCACCTGTGCCATGCATCGCCCCCGATAAGCCGGTGCAAACCAACGATTTTTTGCGTTTTCCGTCAAGGAACCGTTAAATCGCCGACTTCTGAGACCGCCGCGATCCACCCGGGCGGCAATCCCCCAAGGCACCATTGTCGCACGTCACGCCCGTGCGTCACGCTCAAATCGCCGTCAGGCGGTCGCGATCGCGGCGACCAGAAAATTCTTCAGCCAGTCGAGGGCCTCGCGCGACAGCCCGGATCCGATCGCGATTTCGCCGGCATCGCCGGCGATGACCAGTTCGGATCCTATGCTGCCCTTCTCGGTCCGCAGGGTGATGGATTCGATCTGGTCGAACGCCAGCGAGCCGGTTCCGCGCTTCTTGCCGCGCATGGGGTCCTCGACCGTCAGCCGCTGCCGGTCGAGCCTGATGGCCCGGCTGGTGGTGCGGTCGCGGTACAGCAGGTAGAGCGGAAAGCCGCCGAACAAAAGGCCGGCGAGGAACATCATCACCGAGTCGTCGCCGCCCAGCAGGGACGCCCCGATCAACCCGAGCCCGATCACCACGAAGATGCCGAAGAACCAGAGCGGGAAGCGCGGCGCGGTGATCGCGATGGTGAAGGAATCGGCGTGGTCGCGGGTGACCTCGAGCCCGGCCGGCGGCCTCTCGTCGGGGTCGAAGGCATGGCTGACCGCGCCATCCGCGACCCGTTCGCGAAGCGATTTGTCGAGTTCGTCATGCTGGCGGGCCGACAGACCCCCATCCTCGATCTCCAGCGCCGGAAGCTCCAGCCGCTCTGCGTAGCCTTCCCATTGAGACCGTGGCTGCTCCTTCGTCTGCCGGATGAAGAGCGGGACGCATTTGTCGCGATCCTCATGCAGCAATTCGATGACCTGGTAGGTGCGGGAGCTGTTCTTGGTGCGGACCACGACCTTGCGACGCAGCACGCCCTTGTAGGCGCGGTAGGGCTCGTACCAGGCCTTGGCGCCGAACAGGCTGCGTTGGGTCACCTCGACGCCGTCATCGCTCAGCACCGCGATGTGGCGGCGAAACAGCAGGGTCGTCGCCCAGCCGATGATCGAGAGGCCGATGAGCGCGCCGGCCGCCAGGATCGCGAATTCGCCGGTCTGAGGCGTCGTCACGTCTCTCAGCGAGACGATCGCGATGCCGATCCAGAACAGGCCGAACAGCATCAGAATGACGGCCGCCGCCCGCGGCGGCGACAGGTCCAGCGTCTGCGGCAGGAACGTCAGATTGGCGTCCACCCGCACCAGAGGCCAGCTCCGAAACTCCGAAATCGCCATGGCCGCCTGCTCCTTCGCGGCCAACCCAGCAGAATTCCGGCAACATCCGGTTAACGGCGCTCCGGACCGGCGGACAGGCGATGCCATCTCCCGTATCCCCTTGCCGACCGCCCGGAAATCGTTTTAAGCTTCAAACAATTCCCACGGCAACGCCGCCCGTCGCGGCGTGGGGTGACGTGTGACGGCTTCTGATTCCCCCGGCGGCGACACGGATACCGAGATGCCCGGCAGGCTCGTCGGCCGGCACGCGCTGGTGACCGGCGCCGGCCGCGGCATCGGCGCGGCGATCGCCGTCGCCCTTGCCGGCGAGGGCGCCCGGGTCACGCTCCACGGACGCGATGCATCGGCGCTCGAGCGGCTGGCCGCCACCCTGCCCTCCGACAGCTTCGTCGCCGTCGCCGACGTGACCGACGCGGCCGCGATCGAGACCGCCTTCGGCGAGGCGGAATCCGCGCTCGGGCCGGTCGACATCCTGATCAACAATGCCGGCATCGCCGCCAGCGCCCCGTTCCGCAAGCTGGACGCGGAGCACTGGAACCGCATCCTCGCGGTCAACCTGACCGGCGTCTACACCTGCACCCACGCGATCCTGCCCGGCATGGTCGAGCGCGGCTGGGGCCGGGTGGTCAACATCGCCAGCGTCGCCGGGCTGCGCGGCTACGCCTACACCGCCGCCTACTGCGCCGCCAAGCACGGCGTGATCGGGCTGACCCGGTCCCTGGCTGTCGAGCATGCCCGCACCGGCGTGACGGTCAACGCGGTCTGCCCCGGCTATACCGAGACCGACATGGTCACCCAGGCGCTGGACACCATCCAGGCCAAGACCGGCCGCAGCGAGCAGGAGGCGCTGGCCGAGCTGACCCGGATGAATCCGCAGGGTCGGCTGACGCGACCGGACGAGGTCGCCGGCGCCGTCCTCTGGCTGTGCCAGCCGGGCTCCGACGGCATCACCGGCCAGGCGATCGCCGTGGCCGGCGGCGAGATCATGTGATGGATGACGGCCAGCCGATCGCCAGCCCCATCGACCACGAGGTCACCGCCTCGGGGCGCAAGCCGGAGCTCAGGCTGTGGCTCAGGATGCTGACCTGCGCCAATCTGATCGAGGCGGAGGTGCGCGCCCGGCTGCGCGCCCAGTTTCACGTCACCCTGCCCCAGTTCGACCTGCTGGCCCAGCTCGACAAGGCGCCGGACGGGCTGTCGATGGGTGAGCTCAGCCGCCGCATGATGGTCACCAACGGCAACGTCACCGGCATCGCCGACCGGCTGGAATCGGTCGGAATGGTCCGCCGCGCCCGCAGCAGCGGCGACCGGCGCAGCCAGACGGTCACCCTGACCCGCGCCGGCCGCGAGGCCTTCCGCCGCATGGCGCGGGCCCATGAGGCCTGGATCGCCGAGCTGTTTGCCGGGCTGGAGCGGGAGGACATGGCGACGCTGATGGAAACGCTGGGCCAGGCCAAGCAGTCGGTGCGCGCCGCCGGCATGGGAGGGAACGCGGCATGAGCATGGCGGCCTACGAGGCGCGGCACTTCCGCTGGAGCGTCGACGACCGGGTGGCGACGATCACCCTGGACCGGCCGGAGAAGAAGAACCCGCTGACCTTCGACTCCTATGCCGAGCTGCGCGACCTGTTCCGCGCCCTGGCCGGCGACGAGGAGATCCGTGTCGTCGTCCTCACCGGCGCCGGCGGCAATTTCTGCTCCGGCGGCGACGTGCATGAGATCATTGGGCCGCTGACCGAGATGAAGCCCGACGATCTGCTCGCCTTCACCCGCATGACCGGCGACCTGGTGAAGGCCATGCGCGCCTGCCCGCAGCCGATCATCGCGGCGGTCGACGGGGTGTGCGCCGGCGCCGGCGCGATCCTCGCCATGGCGTCGGACCTGCGCTACGGCACCGCGGCCGCCAAAGTCGCCTTCCTGTTCGTGCGGGTCGGCCTCGCCGGCTGCGACATGGGCGCCTGCGCCATGCTGCCGCGGATCATCGGACAGGGCCGCGCCGCCGAACTGCTCTACACCGGGCGCAGCATCGGCGGCACCGAGGCGGAGCGCTGGGGCTTCTTCAACCGGATCTGCGACCCCGACGCCGTCCTGGCAGAGGCCCAGGCCATGGCCAAGCGGCTCGCCGAGGGCCCGACCCGGGCGCACGCCATGACCAAGCGGATGCTGCACGAGGAATGGGACATGGGCCTGGACGCCGCCATCGAGGCCGAGGCCGAGGCCCAGGCCCGGTGCATGACCACCCGGGATTTTACCCGGGCTTACAAGGCCTTCGCCGCAAAACAGAAACCCGTGTTCGAAGGCAATTGATGGCCGATACCAGCTTCCTCGACTGGCCCTTCTTCGACGACCGGCACCGCGCCCTCGCCGCCGACGCCGAGCGCTGGGCCGGCGAGGCGCTGACCGCCGGCGGCCACGGCCCGGGCGACGTCGACGCGGCCTGCCGCGACCTGGTCGCCCGGCTTGGCGATGGTGGCTGGCTGGAGCATTGCGTGCCGGCCTCCCATGGCGGCGCCGGCGACCGGCTCGACGTCCGCAGCCTGTGCCTGATGCGCGAGACCCTGGCGCGCCATGCCGGGCTGGCGGATTTCGCCTTCGCCATGCAGGGCCTGGGCAGCGGACCGATCAGCCTGTTCGGCACCGACGGGCAGAAGGACCGCTATCTGCCGCCGGTGCGCGAAGGCCGGGCGATCGCCGCCTTCGCCCTGTCGGAGGCGGAGGCCGGCTCCGACGTCGCGGCGCTGGCGACCGAGGCGCGGCGGGACGGCAACGGCTGGCTGCTGAACGGCTCGAAGACCTGGATCTCCAACGCCGGGATCGCCGATCACTACATCGTCTTCGCCCGCACCGGCGAGGCGCCGGGCGCGAAGGGGCTGAGCGCCTTCATCGTCGACGCCGACGCGGACGGCGTCTCGGTCGCCGAACGGTTCGATCTGATCGCGCCGCACCCGCTGGGCACCCTCGCCTTCGAGGACTGTCGTCTGCCGGCCGAAAGCCTGATCGGCGAGCCCGGCGCCGGCTTCAAGATCGCCATGGCGACGCTGGACGTCTTCCGCCCGACGGTCGGGGCCGCCGCGCTGGGCTTCGCCCGCCGGGCCCTGGACGAGGCGGTCGGCCCCGACCGTCGGGCGGAAAACGTCCAGCGTCGCCATGGCGATCTTGAAGCCGGCGCCGGGCTCGCCGATCAGGTTGTCCGCCGGCAGGCGACAATCCTCGAAGACGAGGGTGCCCAGAGGGTGCGGCGCGATAAGGTCGAACCGTTCGGCGACCGAGACGCCAACCGCGTCGGCGTCGACGATGAAGGCGCTCAG
>JAAUYH010249690.1_pt1 | contig 10344 bp, 5 predicted proteins | sample 7278061 | NCBI WGS metagenome assembly JAAUYH01 (sample SAMN14350203, study PRJNA611818) | marine sediment metagenome | isolation source: surface marine sediment (0.6m) | place: French Polynesia: Moorea | collected 2018-08 | reverse complement strand
CTTCTTGTTTTGTTCACTTCCGGAAAAATTGAACCTGCTGAGGTAAGCGCGTGAATTCACCTGTCTGCCTCCCATAAGGATCAATTCCTGACCATCACTGAAGTTCTCCCATATTGTCTTTTCCGGATCAATATTCGAATGACTCTGATCCACATAGGCGATCTTGGCAGTCTCACCAATTTCAAAGGTGCCCTTATCAGGGTTTTCTTCCTCCATGATCATTTTAAATATGGTAGTTTTTCCAGCACCATTAGGTCCGATGACCCCAACAATTCCAGCCTGTGGTAAGGTGAAATTCAGATCTTCGTACAGAAGTTTTTCGCCAAAGGCCTTACTCACACCTTCCGCCTTAATGACACTGGTACCCAGTCTTGGCCCGTTTGGAATATAGATCTCCAGTTTCTCATCGAGTTGTTTCTGATCCTGGTTCAACAGTTTATCGTAACTCTTGAGTCTGGCTTTTTGCTTGGCATGGCGCCCTTTAGCGCCTTGTCGCACCCAATCGAGCTCTCTTTCCAGCGTTTTCTGTCGTTTGGAGGCTTGTTTGCTCTCCTGCGCCAGTCTTTTTGCTTTTTGGTCCAGCCAGCTACTGTAATTACCTTTCCACGGTATACCCTCTCCTCTATCGAGTTCCAGGATCCAGCCCGCCACATTGTCTAGGAAATATCGATCGTGGGTGACCGCTATAACAGTTCCTTTATATTGTGCAAGATGATGTTCGAGCCAGTGGACAGATTCGGCGTCCAGGTGATTCGTAGGCTCATCCAGGAGCAAGATATCCGGCTCCTGAAGCAGTAGTCTGCAGAGTGCTACTCTTCTGCGTTCACCACCTGATAGAACCGCGATCTTTTTATCAGCTTCCGGAGTACGAAGCGCATCCATTGCAATTTCCAGTTTTGTATCCAGTTCCCAGGCATTAGAGGCGTCGATCTTGTCCTGTAGCCCGGCCTGTTTGTCCATCAGTTTCTGCATCTTATCCGCATCCTCATAAACCTCCGGTAAGGCAAACATCTCATTGATCTTGTTGTATTCATCCAAGATACTCACGGTCTCAGCTACCCCCTCTTTCACCACTTCCAGCACCGTTTTATCATCATCGAGCTTCGGATCCTGTTCCAGGAATCCCACCCGATATCCAGGCGAGAACACCACCTGCCCCTGATAGTTTGTATCCTCCCCGGCGATGATACGAAGTAGTGTGGATTTACCGGAACCGTTCAGACCGAGAATTCCAATTTTTGCACCGTAAAAAAAGCTCAGATAGATATCTTTTATAACAGGCGTATTAGCATTCTTGTAGGTTTTGGTCACTCCGGACATGGAAAATATGACCTTTTTATCTTCAGACATGGCTGCTATTCTTTAATTTCCAGATTGAATGAGGTTGATATTTGCATCCCTAAAGGAGTGCAAACGGATATTTGGATGAATTTAAACCCGTCCCTTCAAAGCATTAAATACCCAGGCTATAGCGAAGAATCCTATCCCAACGGAGGCAAAACCCCAGCCTGCGATTTCATCGTAACGGAAAGCTCCGAGGGCAATCAGGCCCACACCTACAAAGATCATGATAAAGGTAGCCCATGCCAGGACGGTATTTTTGTTCATTCCCATATGCGTTAGTTTAGTTGGAATCTCAAATATCGTAAATTTTGTGAAGAGGCTGTGGCCCTTTAAGCAAAGTTTAGGTCTCAAATGGAAAAATAACGTTTCCCTTTGATCGAACCTCATCCATGATATGTATAAGTTCCCTGCTGTTCTGATGGTTCCACCTCGGACTTTCTCGCATTGCCTCACGGATACAAAAATTCACTTCTTCTATCTCATAGATATACCCGTTGCCATGTGTTGGACAGTCAAAATGCTCAATTTCCCCGTTCTTTTCCAGGGTATATCCCTGGGTTTTATACCAGGGCGGGTCAAAATAAATGGAACCCTCAGTACCAGAAATCTGTGCTTTAATTTCTGATCTTGAATTAAGTCCGCTGTAGAGCACTGCCTGTGCCGCAGCGTATTCAAAAATCATCGAAGTCTGGATTTCCACGCCTGTGCTGTAAAAATTGGATGTGGCGAGAATATCTTGTGGCATGCCCAGGAAGAGATATGCCAGAAATATGGGGTAGATGCCGATATCCAGAATAGATCCTCCGGCCAATTCAGGATTTAATAAACGCCCTTCTTCACTTTTGTGCAGGGAGTAGAATGCAAAATCTGCCTGCAGATATTTGATTTGACCAATGTCTCCATTTTTTACATGCTCAAGGGCTTTTAAAATACCTGGATTGAACCTGCTCCAGAGCGCTTCCATCATAAAAACACCCTGGGTATCCGCTGTATCGATTATTCGCTGAACTTCCTCTTTGTTTGTGGACAATGGCTTTTCGCATAGAACATGCTTCCCATGATTCATGGCTGAGATACTTAAACTGGCATGTGAAGTATGAGGCGTGGCTATGTAGATCACATCTACCTCTTCAAAGGCGAACAATTCCTCATAGCTGCCAAATGCATTTACTACCTGAAACTGTTTACCAAAGACCCTGGCTTTTTCCATATTACGAGATGCCACCGCCGTTAACTTACAGTTATCTACCAGCTTTAATTCTTCTGCAAAGGTCTGTGCAATATTTCCGAGACCGGCAATACCCCAACGTATATTTTTCGCCATGAATTACAAGAATTGAATGCTAAAGTTAATCAATATTAGTCCTTATCTTTAGCACAGTTCTGCAAAGCATTATTCAATATGGACATCACCTTTAACAGGAATGAAGATCACAATAAACTCAAACTTTCTGAGCTTAGAAAAAAGTATAATACCATCAAACTGGGTGGTGGCAAAGCCCGTATCGAAAAACAGCACGCCCAGGGAAAATTAACCGCCCGTGAACGAATAGATTACCTCGTGGACCATCCGAAAAATTGTATTGAAATCGGGGCATTTGCAGGCGATGAGATGTACGAGGAACACGGTGGTTGTCCGTCCGGAGGCGTAGTGGTCAAAATCGGTCATGTTCAGAAAAGGTTGTGCGTCATCGTAGCCAATGATGCCACCGTAAAAGCAGGTGCCTGGTTTCCTATCACCGCTAAAAAAAATCTCAGGGCACAGGAGATTGCAATGGAAAACCGGCTTCCCATTATATACCTTGTTGATAGTGCCGGTGTTTATCTGCCCATGCAGGATCAGATCTTTCCTGATAAAGAACATTTTGGCAGGATTTTTAGAAATAATGCGATCATGAGTAGTATGGGGATCACCCAGATTGCAGCTGTCATGGGTAGCTGTGTTGCCGGGGGAGCGTATTTACCTATTATGAGTGATGAAGCTCTTATCGTTGATAAGACGGGTAGTATATTCCTGGCGGGAAGTTATCTGGTGAAAGCTGCCATCGGTGAAGAAATCGACAATGAAACGCTGGGAGGTGCCACCACACACAGTGAGATTAGTGGAGTGACAGACTATAAATCCAAAGATGATAAGGATGCCCTTGATACTATTAAGAATTTGGTAGGGAAATTAGGTGCCCCAAAGGATGCAGGCTACAACAGGGTCGCTGCGAAAAAACCAGCTGAAGATCCCAAGGAGATCTATGGATTGCTGCCAGTAGCCAGGACGGATCCGTACAACATGTTAGATATCATTAAACGTTTGGTGGACAATTCCGAATTCCAACAATACAAGGAGGGCTACGGCAAAACACTCATCACCGGCTATGGCAGGATTGAAGGTTGGGCAGTAGGCATTGTCGCGAATCAACGGAAGGTAGTTAAGACAAGGAAAGGTGAAATGCAATTTGGTGGTGTTATTTATTCAGACTCTGCTGATAAGGCTACCCGTTTTATAGCCAATTGCAACCAGAAGCGCATCCCGCTTGTATTTCTGCAAGATGTTACAGGATTTATGGTAGGCAGTAAAAGTGAACATGGTGGTATCATTAAAGATGGGGCCAAAATGGTCAATGCTGTAAGCAACTCAGTGGTGCCAAAATTTACGGTCATTGTTGGTAATAGCTACGGCGCTGGAAATTATGCGATGTGCGGTAAAGCCTATGACCCCAGGTTGATCGTTTCCTGGCCCAGCGCAGCACTGGCGGTCATGAGTGGAAATTCTGCAGCAAAAGTTCTGCTTCAGATTGAGAAGGCCGCAGTAGAGAAAAAGGGTTTGGAACTTGGTAAAGAAGAAGAAGCCGCCTTATATGAGAAAATTAAGGAACGGTATGATCACCAGATTTCTCCATATTATGCTGCAGCTCACTTGTGGACGGATGCTATTATAGATCCTTTAGAAACACGTCATTGGATTTCTACAGGCATCGAAGCCGCTAATCAATCCCCTGAAGAACGCGCTTTTAATATGGGTGTTCTGCAGGTCTAAACCTAGCGCGAAGCAGCACTTACTATGGGATTGTTGACAAAGCTGAAAAGCTTGTAGTTAACATTTTTAGCAGATAGCCTGTGCACAAATGTCTGCTGCTTTTCAAAAGGAGTCCCGTAATTATAATAAACTGTGAGTCTCAGATACGTAGGGTCAAAAGACTTATTACCGAGATATTTCATGTTCACCTGCCATTGGCCGGGCATGGTTTCATCTATAAAGAACTGTTCAGAAGAATAACCTTTGAGTTTTTCGTCCTTTATCCTGTCTGGAGTGTCCTTCATACTGTGCTGCCAGGTGAAATAACGGTTTGCAGGATTTACGAATTGTAAATCAAATTCCGCATCCCCGTGATTCCATTCGAAGACGAGCCGTACAATCCCTCTGTCTTCTGGACTGGAAATGCGTTTGTCATATCTTTTCCTGTCTGCTTTTGTCAACAGCTTGTCGTACTCTGTAAAAATAAGACTATCGATGCCTTGAGCCGGCACAGACAGCGTATCCAATGATACGAAACGAATATAGCGGCCCAGGTATTCAATTCCCTTTTGAGTATCACCCAGGCTTGCGTGCAAATTGGCCAGGTCCCGGTAGGATTGGGCGTAATTAGGTCTGTTTTTCAGATTTGCCTGGTAGAGTTCAAGTGCCCTTTCCTGGTAACCAAATTCCTCCAGCTGATAGGCTGCTGCCTTTAAGATCACCGCATTGCCATGGTGTTCTGCTGTGATTCTATCTATGATCTCCAGATAGCTCTTCTCATCCTGCCATCTTTCGATTAATATCCTGGCTACCTCAAACTTATTGTACACAGTCAAGGAGGAAATCAAATTATTATTCTCTATGAACCTCAGAGCATCTTCATGGCTCTCGAACCGGTTCAATTGCTCTATAGCCTGGTTCAGAGGGATTTTATCTGCCCGACCTAAATGCTCTTTCTTGAATACGTTATCCCATCGCCTTGCCTGGTCAAATCTTTGTGTAAATCGGGCTCTGGTATCAAATACGCCTCCTTTTGTATTGATAATGATAAGTCCACCTGCAGCGATCTGCCCATATTTTGCAAGGGCCGAAATGGAACTTATCACAGCGATCCTCTCAATATTAAAGGCCTGAAGTGCGATAGGCGCATCGGTCATCAGTGGGCCGTCTACTTCAAAGGCTACCGGCCTGGGATGCTGAAAACTCATAAATCTCCTGGGTAAAAAGACTCGTGGTCTGGTGGCATCTGTTCCAAAACGATTCAGTTCAGCAGCCCTGGAGATCCCGTTAGGCCTGTATATTTGCATTCCCGGAATAAAAGATTGAAGCGAACCGATAAAATCGATACCCACTGGACTCAGCCTGTCACCATCTATGACGCGAATAGGGTATCCAACACGATCTTGATCAATATATCCAAAACCGGTCTTGATCACTTTTTTATTTGTTACGTATTCTTTTTCAAGCTCTTTCTGTGATTTTCGCCTTTTTTCAACAACTACCTCATCCAGCAACTGAACATCAGGATACATTTGAATATTGACAACAGCGTCTACATCTTCCGCTATATATTCGATCATCCCCATACCGGTATACGTAAAAAATACGGTCTGTTTCGGTTCGACCGTGATCTTGTATCGCCCTGTTTTGTCAGTAAAAGTGGAGATATCGGTATTTTCCACTTGTATGCGAACATCAGGGAGCGGATCATTTCCATCCTTTACCCTTCCCGAAATTTGAATCTGGTTCTGGGCCAGGGTAGGCAAACAAAGAAAAGCAGCTAAAAGGATCAGGCAGAAGTTTTTCATAGCAAATATTCTTTTAGTTAACTGTACTATAAAGTAAGAAATCCTATCAACTATGCAAAGTTTTGTTTAATGCAGAGCTGAGGCTATAGCATTGTTGGATAATTGGTATATCACCGCTAAATCCTAATAGGAGCAGTTCTGCCGTAACAGCTATGGAATGCTAAAGTTTTATTAAGTTAAACACTTCGGTCAGGGCTTTGACGCCACAATCGGATTATTAATCAAAGAAAATAGTTTTGTATTGGTGTTTTTCTGAGTCAGTCGGAATAAACGTACCTCCTGTCGTTCAAATGCTGTCCCGTAATGATGGTATACTGTACACTTGAGATATGTAGGATCAAAAGTCTTATTGCCCAGGTATTTAAGATTGATCTGCCACTTTCCCTTAAGCGACTGATCGATAAAGAACTGCTCAGAGGAATATCCTTCCAGTTTTTCCTTTTTGATCAGATCGTAATTTTCCTTGTAACTGTGCTTCCAGGTGAAAAAATGATTTTCCGGGTTTACAAACTGCAGTTCAAATTCCGTGTCACCATTGTTCCATTCGAATAATATTCTCGTGCCCGGACTCTCATCAGCCCCCGTTATCTGACTGATATCATCATCCAGTTGGTTAAGGACCAGATTGTCGAACTCCGTTTTAATGATAGAGTCGATACCTTTAGTCGCAGTTCTGGAGTTCAAGTTTTTGAACTGAATATACCTGTTCAGTATCTGAAATGAATTCAAAGTATCGCGATTCTGTTTATATGCATGAGCCAAGTCTCTGTAAGATTGTCCATAACGAGGTCTTACCTTAAATATTTGTTTATATAGTTTTTGTGCCGTTTCGAACTCCCCAACCTCCTCCATAGAATAGGCGACCGCCTTCAGTACTACCGCATTCTGCTCATGCTTCCGATAAACCTTTTCCAATAGGTCCAGGTAGTATTTCTTAGCCCCCCACTGCTCCAGGAAGTATCGCCCCATATCCATGACAAAATAAGGCGATGGATGGGAATCCAGCATTTTATGCTCCGCGAAGATCAGGGCTTCTTCCAAAGAGGTGGATTCCATCAATTTTTCCAGGTCTTTCGGAATTGGAGTCTTTTCAATTCTGCCAACTTGGTCCTCTCTGAAAATATTATCCCGCAATCTGGCCTGGTCAAATGGTTGTTCCTCCCCTGGCTCTGATTTAAAGGTTCCCACTTTGGTATTGATAACTATGAGTCCGCCAGCTGCGAGCCCTCCATAACGGGTGAGAGCACCGGGCGAATTAATTACCGCGATGCGTTCAATATCCGGAACCTGTATAAATGTAGGCGGTTCGGAATAAATGACGCCATCCACCTCATAGGATACTGGTACCGGGTTCTCGGGAGAATTAAATCGTCTGGGCAGAAAAACGATCGGTCTTGTTGGGTCTCCGGGTGGCCTGAATATTCGCAAACCAGCCACTTTGGACTGCAATGAGCCAAGGAAGTCGATACCGGCCAGGCTTAGCTCATCGCCATCAAAGATCCTGATGCTAAACGAGAGTCTCTCGCGGTCTACATAACCATAGGCTGTCTTTATAATATTCGGATTGGTAGCGTATTGTTCTTCGAGTATTTTTTGGGACTTTACACGTTGTTCTACAATGACTTCATCCAATTCTTCAAATCGAGGTTCCATGTCAATATTGAGTACCCTGGTAACATCCTCAACAATGACCTCCACCGTCTCCATCCCCAAATGGCTGTAAACCAGTACGTCTCCTGCCGAAGCATCGATCTCATAGCGTCCGTTTTCATCCGAAGCGGTGGCGATGTCGGTCTGGGCAATAAGTATACTTACATCAGCCATGGGCTGGCCTGCCTCTGTGATCCGACCAGATATGCGCAGACCAGTTGATTGAGACCATCCGCTGGCAGTAAAAACCAGCAATACGATAGCAGAAACTAAACGACTAAATGATGGGGGTGAAATAAGCAATTTCTTAGAATTTTTCTTACAAGATACAACCGGTGGGTAATATTACCAAAGAACACTTCCCGATAACGGGAAAACAAAAGTTATGAACTATTGAATGTTGAGCGTAACAAATTGCTCTTCAGTGTCCCTTTCATGCAAGCGTATGGTATGAATCTCTTCCCTTTGATCAGGTTTACCAAAATTGTACTGGACCGTGCACCTCATAAATGTTGGCGTTGTGTCTGACTCATTGGCGTTCCCCAGATATTTAAGGTTGATCAGCCATTCCCCACGTGTTTCTTCTCCTACGATCTCAAATTCTTCACGGCCAAATCCCTGGTCCCACTCCTGTTGCAGGCGGTCAGCATTAACCAGACTGTGATGTTCCCATGTAAAGAAACGATTCTGGGGGTTTACAAATTGCAGTTCAAACTCCGAGGAAGGGTGATTCCAGTCGATGATCACTCGAGCATTATATCTGAGATTGCTTTTAAATTTAGTGTCGACTTTAGACAGATCTAATTCACGAGAATGTTTATAGATTAAATTCCTTATTTCTGCATCCACTGATTTCTTGAGTCCGCTATGATCCAGGCCTCCGGCTGAATTTTCATCGGTCATTTTCAGGAGCTGGTCAAGGCTTTGCTGAAACTGGCCATTATGCTTTAGAGCAATCGCCAGATCCAAATAGGATTGAGATTTGTCCGGAAACCGTTCCAGTAACATGTTGGCAGCCTCTAATTCCATTCCATGCAGTGCCTCTGCCTGACATTTGAAGAACATTGCACGCAATGTGCTGTATTCCAATGTTTCGTCTTCAAGTACATTACTGAGAACTCTCAATGCCAGAGGCTTACTGGACGGTAAGAAATAATCATAAACATCTATGTAAAATGCGGGATCATTTGCATATTGATCCCTTTGCTTTAAATAAATATTATAGGCCTCTTCCAGATTTTTTGCTTTTTTAAGTGCTTTGAGATAAGGTGTAACCAGGGATTTAGCAGAGACCTTCAATTTGCCTTCGTAGATATTGTCGGTCAGCATGGCCAAATCCTTTATCTCCTCCCCTTTTCGTACCGATGCAGTTTTGGTGGTAATTAAGATCACGCCGTTAGCACCAAGACTACCAAATCTGTTGGTCGCGGCCAGTCCCTTAAGTACCGTTATGCTGGCAATATTCTGAGGGTTTAGAAAACCTGTGCCCCGGACTGCACTGGATCTACTCGTATCATTAGGTTGCGTAGAGCCTTGTGAAGGAGATTGAAAAGGACCAGCAGCAGTAATTACACCAGCACTGGAATCCGACCTTTGAAGTGGTACTCCGTCTACAACGACCAGTCCGTAATTAGTGGCGTTAATAGAATTGCTGGGACGCATTATAACCTGACTTAAATCATCGTTCTGACCCAGGCTCACACCCGAGAACTTGCCTTGAGTTGCGTTGTTCACTGTAGTGGAAATATCTGAAATATTATCTTCGGTTATGGTTTGGACAGCGTAGCCAACAGACTCCTCGTTTTTTCTCCCCAATGCCGTTTCCTTTTCAATAACAGGCTCTTCCTGTATACCAGTGACCACTACCTCTTCAAGTCTGATTTGATCAGTACCCCCTAACCAGATGTCTATATTTCGGTTCTCTCCCAGTGTCTTTTCAATTCGTTTTCCGCCGGCAGCAGTAACCACCAGTACATCGCCTTCAAGGGCATCAATACGGTATGATCCGTCTTCTTCAGGCCGTACCGTTTCTGCCTCTTTGCCCTTAATGGCCACCTCCACCTGGCGATTGGCTATATGAGCCCCCTGTATCTTACCAAAGTAATTCCTGATCCTCAAACTATCCTGCTTCGCCTGACCGCTGAGATTGAAGAAGGATCCGCTGTTCAGAATAGCCAATAAATTGAGATTTGCCTGATTGAAATCTTTTTTGCTATTGATAACAAAAACTTCAGCTTGAAAATAGGGGCTTTCAGAGTTTGTGTTCTGATGGCCGTCTGTGAACATCAATACATCTCCCTGGTTCACTTGTGCTGCAAGGCCTTTAAATGAAGTTCCACCATCATAGGTTACATTGGATAGGTACTCTTTTACCAGCCCCCATCGACCCGAGCTCACTTGAAAGCTTTCTTTGCCTATTATAGTATTGCTAAATAACAGAATAGTGACTTCAGCTTCCGTATTTGTTGCAAAGTATTCTTCCAGAAAGCTAAATTCCTTATCGATATCTCTTTCTTTCATCGAAAGAGAACT
>JAAUYH010165725.1_pt1 | contig 10344 bp, 9 predicted proteins | sample 7278061 | NCBI WGS metagenome assembly JAAUYH01 (sample SAMN14350203, study PRJNA611818) | marine sediment metagenome | isolation source: surface marine sediment (0.6m) | place: French Polynesia: Moorea | collected 2018-08 | reverse complement strand
TTCTATGGTATAATCCGTATCTATAAAACGGTAATTGAGACTCTGGGCTAAATGATTCCCTACAGTGGTCTTTCCTGACCCCATCATGCCAATTAGATAAATATTTAAGCCTTGTAATAAATTACTCATTGATGTCAATCTGTTTTTCTAAGTCCAAAATTAAATATTTGTCGTCGGTAACCGTAAACTGAATGTATCAGCTATTGGAGTATTAGTAGTCTATCGATTTTGGATTGAGGGGTTGAGAGAAGACCAGGAAAGTCAGCTTTATCAAAACATTATATTTTCTAACAGCCTAGGGAAATAAGGGTGATCTAGATTACAGAAAAAATACATACATTCAACTAAACTTTAATGACCAATCAGAAAATGCTTCATAAAAATACTGTTATATGTTGAACAACTGATTTGATTATAGATAATATTACCAAATAGATAAGCAGCAACTTTAAATAATTTTTATATTAAATTTAGAAGTCAAAAAATAGATATGAAATTAATTCGTGAAGTAGTAAAACAAGCATTAACCACAGGGTATTTGACAGTAGAAGCTGAGGAAAAACTAAAAGGAATGTTAAGAAAAAAATATGATTTGGAAGATCTAGAAGCTTTTATTGATTTACAGCAGGCTACGATGGTTGGCATGGTTAAGCAGGAATCGAGAGAGATCTTTGCTGCTAATAAAAACTATTCCTAAATCCAGTCTTCATCATCTTGCTCTGGAGTAATATTAGAATTGATTTCAGAAGAATTAATTTCAGATTCAGTTGAAGTTTTCTTGGTACGTTCCTGATAGTTATTCGGACGATCGCCAGCTTCACGATATTTGTAAGAATAAGTTGAACCTGAACGCTCTACACTCTGGGGTTCTTGCTTTATTTCATAACTATTCTCATCAGAAAACTTATCCCGAACCAGGGAATCTTGTAAATCAATAGTGGAAGTTGAGGATTGATATTTACGGCTAGTTTTCCTCTGCCGATTTAGATTACTGGGATATAGATCATTGTTTAGAGAGAGTTTCTGTTTACCAGAATCTTTATAGCCATAGTTGTTGAGTGTTTGAACCAGTAAATTAGCGATCGCTCCCATCAAAGTAAACAAGCCGATCCATACTGCAAGGGGTAGGGGGATAGACTTTAGGCAAAAGGATGCTTCATCCCCACAAAGAAATTTGAGCGTAATAGGCTCTCGATTTTGAACAAATACAATACCTAAGACGGCGATGATCAGGATCACTACGATTATTTTAATACGACTCATATATTCCTCATAGTTGGGTAGAAACTCAAACACTAGCAGTGGTTACTAAAACTAATCTATCAGTTTAAGAAATGGGTCTACCACAAGGGTACAATGTAAAACCCCTCTCTTAATGTTATGCTCTTGTAGCAGGACGATTCCAGATATCAAACAAGATTTAGAGATATTTTCCAAGCTTTTTGTACTTCAATCAATAAATCTGCCGATAATTCACCTAATTTCCTTTGAAAAACTGATGTACTGACTGTAGCTATTTTGTTGAGGCTTAGACATCATAAATATCTTCTTCCTCGTCATACCACTCAGTAAAACCTGTCTCGGCTAATTTCATCATCTGCGCGGTTTCTAGCTTTTCCTCCAAATCCTCCATTAGTGTGATTTGTTCTTGTATCGGCAACTGAAAAATCATTTGTTTGATTTCTTCTAATGTTGGAATAGGGGTTTTCATAGCTTCATGTCGATCAAGTCATCCTTATGAATATTGTCACAAATAATCAGGGCAATTTACGGAGACGCAGCGCTTAGTGGATAATTTTGCGATCGCTCTCCAAATTTACTTTGCCAGTTTCTTATTATCGAGGGCGATATGGGGCTTCTTTGAGTAAATGACTAATTAAGATTTTGAGAAAAAATAAAGGTAGAAACCACTCCAAACCAACTGTAGGTGCAAATAAATAGCTGTTACCCAATAGTGCTAATCCGTAAAGTCCAAATGCTATAGGACGTTGCAGATACAGAGGTGTCTGCAAAATTAATACAGAAGACACAATTAAATAGCTAGATACGATTAAACAGAAATCCCAATCTAAACCGCGAAATAAGATAGCTACTAGAAAAATATGCATGATATGAATGCTGACAAATGCTAAATGGTGCCGCCAAGTTTGTTCTGCTCGATGAAACCAGCGTTTAGCAGAAGAAGTGGCATTAGTCAGAACTCCACCCACTAAGTCAAATCCTAAAAGAGAAATTAATCCTAATTGCCAAGGAGTCCAATCTACAGATAGGGTTTGGGCGTAAATTGGAGCAACTAGAGCAAATATTAAAGGAGGGATAAACTGTACCAGTAATTCCGCAGTTGTTGCCTCTGGTCCAGTAATACGGTCTAAGCAACCGAGGAATCCAGAACGAGGTGCAGGACAATTCCCATCAATAAACATTACACAAACTACCTCATAACAGTTGTCATGCAATTTAAGATAACAACTGTTATGATAATCTGTCAATCATGAATGTTAAATCTATCTTGATCGCTTTTTATGTCTCAGCAAGATCGACGTATTGAAGTTTCAGCAGCAGCTTGGAGAGTTATCGTCCGCGAAGGTTTAGACCGTACCAGTATTAGAGCGATCGCCAGGGAATTAAATTGTACTACAGGGGTGGTGACTCATTATTTTCGAGATAAGCAGGAATTGATTCTATTTGCACTTAATCAAGTTACAGAAAATCTCACCCAGGCTATGGCAGAAGTAGCAGAGCAACCTTTAGGTATTGAAAGGCTAGTAGAAATGCTCTGTACATTTTTACCTTTAGACAGCAAACGACAAGAGATTCTCAAAGTTTGGGTAGCATTTCTAGGGTATGCCGTGGGCAGGGAGTCGTTAATGGTGGAACATCAAACCAGTGCAGGACAACTGCATGAAGTAATTATGCAGGAATTAGAGACATTGCGGTCAGCAAAAATAATTCGTGAAGATATAGACACGGGCATGGAAGCAAATGCGCTCTTAGCTCTTGTTAATGGTATTGCTTTAGATTCTCTGATTCAAAAAAAATGTCTTGCCCCCGAACAACAAAAGATGATACTTCGTCGCTATTTTAACGAGATTACCATTTAGGTTCTATCTATTGTTGATAATCTGGTTTTAGATTTCTACGAAAAACTTTTTGCTAGTCTCTTCTTCCTTAACTAAAAAAAGCAAAATGATATTAGACAAACTGAGATTAACTATTAATGACGGCAATACATTCAATCTCGACCAAAACATCTTTAGGTAAGCGAGAAACTTCCACACAAGCGCGGGCGGGGGCTGTCTCTTCAGCAAAATATTCGGCATAGACTTGGTTCATCGGACTAAAGTTAGCCAAATCAGAAAGAAATACGCTGGTTTTGACTACATTGTCCCAGCTTGTTCCCGCTTCAGTCAAAATTGCCTCAATATTAGCCATTACCTGGGTAGTTTGCGCCGCGATATCTCCTTCGCCGACAATCTTGCCTGATTGAGGATCTAGGGGTATTTGCCCTGCAACAAAGAGCATTTGACCAGAAGTGGCGATCGCTTGATTGTAGGGACCAACAGGGGCGGGGGCTTTGTCTGTGCGAATAACTTTTTTAGACATGTTTATTTAAATTTATTTAGACTGATTTATTTAGACCTGGGAACTAAAGATTAATCCTAATATTAATAACAGGGAGCTTGAGAGATAGAGGTTAATGGCAATAAACTTACTATTACTTACTTTCTCTGGAGAAGCGTGGTTTTGGTTAACGTGACTAACCAATTGATAGGCAAAGGGGAGACTAGCAAAGATGATCAAGCTGAGTAGGGGCAAGATATCAACAATTACTAAAATTACCGTCAGCAAATAAATACTAGCAGTTACTATAGCTAAAACCTGAGCACCTTTAGCTGTCCCTAAGTGGACAATGGGCGATCGCTTTCCTGCGGCTAAGTCGTCCTGTACTTGATGAAAATGGGAACAGAAAAGAATAATTGAGGTGCTAATACCAATGATGCTAGAGATGGCTAAGTTATGCCCTGAGAAGGTTTGAGTTTGAGCGTAGTAGGCTGCGGAGACTGCACCAGGGCCAAAAGTAAAGAAACAAATTATTTCTCCCCAACCCAAATAACCGAAACGAAAGGGGGGACCTTGATAAGTATAGCCGAGAAAACAGCAGAGTAGTACTAGACCCAGCACTGTTAAGTCTTGTTGCCACCAAGCAAGAGCCAAAATCCCGCTAATTCCCATACCGAGACAGAGATTAGCAACCCAAAACACCAAGGATTTATTGCCCGTTAAGTTAACTACGGAGTGGGCTTTATTGATATCAATGCCTGTCTCAGAATCAAAAACATCATTGCTGAGATTTAACCAGGCAATAATTAAAATTGCCGAACCCAAAAAGGTAAAAAAGCTCTGGGCATTAAACATTCGGGTTTCAGCAAAGGCAACGGCTGTGCCGACCGCAATTGGGATAATCGCGACACTATATATGGGCGGCTTAATCGCAGCTAACCATAGCCGATGATTTTTCTGGGTTATTTGCTTGGTGGTCATAATATAAGTCAGGGACTAGCAGTAAAGGTGATAGCTGTTCCACTGGTAAAAACAATATTTCAGTACCCTATCAGATAGAAAGCTAGAAATAGCTATAAGTTTTGTTTCAAAAGGGTTTTGAGAGTTGAAGTGAGCCTGATGGGATAAATTGAGAGAGAAAAATTGAAAAATTGACCTTTGAGATCGTCTTAAAGATAAAGAGACAAAGGACAGAAAGTCAATTTTTATCCTCTATCCAATTCCTAAGTACAATTAATTTAAGATAAGTACAAACCAGGAGGCAGTAAATAATGCCAAAATACATGACTCAAGCTATGAGTTCTGATAAAACTGAAAAAATCACTTATTACCGAAAGCAACCTGACCACCCAACTCACAAAACGTCAGGGCAATTCACTCAAGATGCCATATCTAATTATGCAAACTTTAACCACATAGATGAATCTAAGGTGGTTAAAGGTACTTATAAAAGCGGACAGGGTGTTCCAACTAGTGGAAAAACGTTTGAAATTTGATCAATTAGCGTTAATATCATTCCTCTTCTCGATCTAATCTAAGGCATTTTAGGGAAAGACTCTAATTGCTGAAGTAATTGACTTACAAGGCTTTAGACCCTATCTTGCCCTATTTTACATTGATCTCGGTCTTCCGATTGACAAACAGCGTAGTCTTTTAAAAAGTGGGGGACTTCTTTGGACAAGAAGTTAAAAACTACGCTGCATAAATTCTGGATATTTGAACTATAGATATATATTGGAATGACTGTACTTAACCATTAACCTCAATTGACAAAAAGCGATGTGTCCTCGCGCTAAACCCCGTCCTCAAGATAATCCTGTAATCGAACCTGCCAAGCTGTGGATTCTTTTGGTGGGGGTTAACCAGTATCAGGATCAACAGAATTTATCATCCCTGCAATATTCTGCTTTAGACTGTCAAGGATTAGGGTCAGCACTCAAGGAAGCGACAGCTAGCTTTGCTAACAAAGAAGTCATTATTCATCATGATTTCGTTAGTCAGCGTCCTCAACTACTAGAGGTGCAGCGAAGTATACAACATATTATTACCTCGGCTAGAGCGTCGGATACGATCCTGTTTTATTTTTCGGGACACGGTATTTTAGAAACTCAGACTAGGCAAGTAGTTTTGTGTTTAGCTGATACCGATACTCAAGAACTTTTAAGTACAGGTTTAGCATTAAATACATTATTAAAACAGTTAAGTAATTGTGCAGCCAGTCAACAGCTAGTTTGGTTAGATGCTTGTCATAGCGGTGGTATGACCTTACGGGGAACAGCAACATCTATCGCTGATCCTAGTTCTAAGTTGGTGGAAGTATTGCGTCATCAGGCTGCTGAAAGCAAAGGTTTTTACGCTTTATTATCTTGTGATCAAACTCAACAGTCATGGGAGTTTCCCGAATTAGGACACGGGGTATTTACTTATTATCTGATGCGGGGTTTACGGGGAGAGGCGGCTGATTCTCAGGGAGTAATTGAAGCAGACGCTTTATATCAATATGTTTATCATCAAACTCTGCGCTATATCGATAAAACAAATCAACAGATCCGTCTCATCAATCAGCAGAAAAGTAGTCGTGGAGAAAGTAAACTTCAGTCAGAATTTCCGTTACAGACTCCCAAGCGCATTGTTGAAGGATTTGGCAAAGTTGTCTTAGGCAAACAATCCTCCTCTAACCCGAAAGTTAATCCTCGCCAGGCGTTAGTGATTGATGGTGGATTTCAATCTAACCGCACCACTCTCACTTTAAGTCAGGTGTTGCAAAGTTCAGGAGATTATAATTTAAGATATTTTCCCCAAACAAACGAACCTTGGTCTAATGTTAAAAATGCGATCGCCTCTTGTCTTAATTCTCAAACCGATACCGCGATCAATTATCAAATTAGTACTGCTTTACTATACCTCAGAGGGAAGATTGAGAATACTGACACAGGAGAATCCTGGTTAGTCTTACAAGACGATATTTGCCTGTCTCGTTCTTGGTTAAGGAAAACGTTACAAAATTCCCGTGTCACCCAGCAGATTGTGATTTTAGACTGTCCTGGATCACATTCTCTGGAGGATTGGATTGAAGATTTACAATTAGATGCAGATCGAGGACAGTGCTTGATTGCTGCCAATGCGCCACTAGATCATTCTCAGCAGTTTGCCGACGCGGTATTAGAAACCCTCCAAAGTGCCGATTTATCAGTAGGATTGCCGATCGCAGCTTGGATTACTCAGTTACAAATTGCTTTAGCGGGAACAGGAATTACGCCTCAAGTTTGGTTGTCGGGTACTCAGGGAGTAATTGAGTTACTTACTGCCAAAAATGGCGTATTGGAAGAACAACAGCCAGTGCTGGATCTGGGCATCTGTCCTTATATGGGATTACAGGCATTTGGCGAAGGAAGTGCTGAGTATTTTTATGGTCGAGAAACACTAGTTCAGAAGTTCATTAACCAGATTAGTCATCAGACAAGTATTGCAGTGGTTGGTGCCTCTGGTAGCGGTAAATCCTCGGCGATCCAGGCGGGATTAATGGCACAACTGAGACAGGGTAAACAAATTCCTGGGAGCGATCGCTGGTGGCTTGGTTGTTTTCGTCCTGGGAGTAAGCCTGTACAGGCTTTAGCTAGTCTATTGACGGATGCTAAGGAGCAGAAAATCTATGCTCAACAAAAATTACAAATTGAAGGGCTACTCTATCAAGGGGTAGAGGGATTTGTGCGCTGGTTAAGAAATCGCTCTGAACCAATGGTGGTACTAGTGATCGATCAGTTTGAGGAACTGTTTACCTTAGCAGGGGCAAGTGAACGTCAAGAGTTTCTGGAATTAATTTTGGGTGCGTTGCAATATGCAGGCGATCGCTTTAAGTTAGTCTTGACTATTAGAGCTGATTTTGTCGCTGCTTGCTTAGAAACAGCGGAATTAGCCCAGATTTTACAAAAAAACACTGTTTTAGTTCCTCCTTATTTGGCAGAAGCGGATTATCGCCATGCAATTATCAAGCCAGCAGAACAAGTTGGTTTAAAAGTTGAGTCGGGGTTGGTAGAGGTCTTATTACAAGATTTAGATCGTTCTGCGGGAGATTTACCCCTGTTGCAGTTCGCTTTACAACAGTTATGGGAACGTCGAGAACAGGGCAAGTTAACCCTCTCCGCCTATCGAGAATTAGAAGGTATTAAAGGGGCATTAGAAAGACAAGCACAGGCTGTATACGATAACCTCGATGATGAATCTCAAGACTGTGCCCGCTGGATTTTTCTCAACCTGACTCAGTTAGGAGAAGGTACGGAAGATACTCGCCGTCGTATTACTAAATCCGAGCTAATTGTTACTAAATATCCTGAAGCTTTAGTTAATAAAACTCTCCGCATCTTAACTGATGCCAAATTGCTAGTAGTTAATTTAGATAACGGGAACAATATTGGATTAAGCCGTAGTGCAGCCAATCCTCCAGAAAATGACGAACTATTCTTAGAAGCCATGCGCCAGGAGGCAACGGTAGAAGTTGTCCACGAAATTCTGATCCGCCATTGGTCAAGTTTGCGTTGGTGGCTAGAAGAAAATAGAGCCAGATTGCGATCGCAACGTCAGATTGAGCAGGCAGCTATGTTATGGTTGCAAAAGGATCAACAGTCGGATTTTCTCTTAAGGGGTGTGCGTCTCGCGGAAGCGGAAGAGATCTTTATTCAGTATACTGATGAGTTATCTGATACCGCTAAAGAATATGTTGCTAGCTGTATTGATGCCAGACTCGCTGAACAAAGAGAAGCAAAAAGACGGTTACGCAAAGCACAATTAACCGCTGCTGCATTAGGAGTTTTAGGATTAGCTGCCACAGCTTTTGGTATTGGTGCCTATCGCCAAAAACTGATTACCCAAATTGAAAACATCGATAGTTTAACTGCCGTCGCCGAAGCGCAACTATTATCTAATCAACAGTTAGAATCTTTGACTACTAGTGTTAAAGCAGGAAAACAATTAACTGCAATCAATAGTTTAGGTCAAGCTTTAGTTGGTCAAGAAAACTGGCAGAAAACTAAATATAAAACTAGTGCTAGTTTACAACAGTCCCTCTATGGCACCCAAGAATTAAATCGCCTCGAAGGGCATAGTCAAAAGGTTAATGCTTTCAGTATTAGTAATAATGGGGAACTAATTGCTACTGCTAGTGATGACCAGACGATAAAAGTTTGGCAACAAGATGGTACTTTACTCCAAACTTTAACGGGAGAGCAAGCACAAGTTAATCCTATTTCTGGGAATGGTGCTGATGGTGAGCAACAAATTATTAATCCTAGTTTAGAAGCAAATAATATCTCGATTAACCATAACGATTATCTAGTCACCATTGATGATGAAACAATAGTTCAATTAAGAGCAAAATCTGATAATCAGTTAATTAATTCCTATCCTCACCAAGCACTAGTTAACGACGTTAGTCTTAGTGCCGATGGTAATTTATTAGCCACTGCTACCCTTGATAGCAAAGTTAATATCTGGAGTAAAGAGGGTATTCTGCAACAGACTCTTAATGGACATACAGGAGAAGTTTTAAATGTCAAATTCATTCCTGGTAATCATCAAAAAGATGGTTATAAATTAATCTCTACAGGTGTGGATAAAACCGTTAGAATTTGGCAAGTTTTTAATCGTTACGAAGATCAAGCCGAGGGCATATACAGTGTTGCAGTTTCCCCCATATCCTCTGACACCTATGCTGCTGCTGGTTGGAATGGCAAAATTAAAATCTGGCGTAATAATTCTGATGGTACACAAAAGCTTGTTCGTACTTTACCAGGGCATGATGATACTATTTCGCAAATTAAATATAGTTCTGATGGTAAGTTGATTGCGACCGCAAGTTGGGATAAAAGGATTAAACTTTGGGATGGGAAAAACGGAACTTTAGTTAATACTATTCAAGGACACCAAGATACCATAAATACTATTACTTTTACTCCCGATCACAAGACTTTAATCTCTGCCAGTGAAGATAAAACAATTAAACTTTGGGACATTACCAATAAACCCCAACTTGTTGCAACTTTAACAGGACATACCGATAGTATTAAAGCTGTTACTGTTAGTCCTGATAGTCAATTAATCGCTTCCGCTGGGTACGATAATACAATTAAAATATGGAACAACAAAGGTAAATTATTACAAACTATTGATGCTCATAATTTAGCAATTACTTCCCTACAATTCACTCCTGATAGTCATACCTTAGTCTCTGCAAGTTGGGACAATACAGTGAAACTTTGGTCAATTAAAGACACAGGAAAAACCAACAAGTTGCTACATACTCTAACAGGACATCAAGACGGTGTAACTACAATTAGCCTCAATTCTGATGGTACATTACTAGCGACAGGAAGTGGCGATCGCACGATCAAACTCTGGAATACGAACACAGGGGAATTAATCAAAAACCTGCGGGGACATACCAGCCAAATCAATAGCCTGGCTTTTAGTAACGATGACCAGTTTATTATTAGTGGTGAAGAACAACAGGGCTTATTCTGGTGGAATCTAGATTTAGATAATCTTTTGGATCGAGGATGCGATCGCTTGTCGGATTATTTAAGTACTAATCCTAATGTGAAACAGAGTGAGAAAAATCTTTGTCAATATCAATAAATCGCACGAAAAGAAGTGCATATAATAATTTGACATCCTCCCACCACGGGACGTGGGGGATTCCCCAAGACCCAGTTAAAGAAGGTTCTTCATTCAACCAGCAACCTTAGTTACACTTGTTTCCAAGTCTACCCAGAGGGTCATCTGTCCAGA
>JAAUYH010183065.1_pt1 | contig 10346 bp, 8 predicted proteins | sample 7278061 | NCBI WGS metagenome assembly JAAUYH01 (sample SAMN14350203, study PRJNA611818) | marine sediment metagenome | isolation source: surface marine sediment (0.6m) | place: French Polynesia: Moorea | collected 2018-08 | reverse complement strand
GGAAGGAATACTGAAGTTAGAATTCAGACGCGAACTGGATTGTTGACCCGACTTCTTGATTGCGCCTCGGTATAATTCGTCGGGCTCAGTTGATAGCTTGTGTCTCAATAGATACGATTAACTCTGGAGAAATAATGATGATTGATCTCAGGAGTGATACGATTACTCAGCCAACCCCTGCGATGCGTGAGGTCATTGCCCAGGCTCCAGTAGGAGATGATGTGTTCGGGGATGATCCCACTGTCAATGAGTTGGAAGCTTATGTGGCTGGGCTGTTAGGTAAGGCGGCGGCGGTTTATATGCCTTCGGGCACAATGACCAATGAAGTTGCGCTGCGCGTTCATACTGAACCCGGCGATGAAATTATTTTGGACTCAGAATCGCATCTCTACTACTACGAAGGCGGTGGTCCGGCTGCTCTGTCGGGGGCGATGTGCAGATTGATTCAGGGGACAAAGGGAATTTTCACTGCTGGGGAGTTGGTTGGCGCGCTGCGGCCAGCAGACCCTCACTTTCCAAAAAGTAAGCTGGTATGCCTGGAAAATACCCATAATCGAGGGGGTGGGCGTATTTATCCCCTGTCAACGATTGAAGAAATCGCTCAAGTCTGTCAAAGGCATGATCTTAAACTACATCTGGATGGGGCGCGTCTTTGGAATGCTTGTGCGGCCACAGGAATTGATGCATCGACCTATGCAGCCCCATTTGATACGGTTAGCGTTTGTTTTTCTAAAGGGCTGGGCGCGCCGGTGGGATCCGCCTTGGTGGGTTCTGAAGAGCACATTCAACGGGCGAGGCGATTCCGTAAGCTATTTGGCGGAGGGATGCGACAGGCGGGCATGATCGCTGCTGGGGCTCTGTATGCTCTGAAATATCACCGCGATCGCTTGCGGGAGGATCATATCAACGCTAAGTCTTTAGCTCAGGGGTTGCGTCAGATTGAGGGGGTTGACCTTGAGTTGGATGACGTGCAGACCAACATTGTCCTATTTCACACTGAGGTGATGCCTGCTACAGCATTAGTACAGCAACTTAGGGAGCAGGATGTAGCGGTTTTGGCGGTGGGTCCCCATACGATTAGAGCGGTCACTCACTTGATGGTGAGTGCAGAGCAGATCCAGCAGGTGCCCGCACGAGTCGAGGCTGTGCTGAGATCGCATTGAATTGGTCACAAGTCTAATCACAAGTCAAGTTACTCCAGCGCAGTCGGCCGTTCGACCAATGCCCCTGTTTGACTCTACCCGTTGCAAAGATAAAGATACCTTGACCTTGGCACTTGCCTTTGCGGAAGGAGCCAATATAGCGGTTACCGTTTTCTAACGTCCAAATGCCTTGGCCATGGAATTGATCATTTTTGAATTGTCCCTCGTAATATCTACCCCAACCAAAGATGAGGGTTCCACAGCCATTCCGCTTACCGTTTTTTAATTCGCCATCGTAGCGATCGCCGCTGTTGGGAAAAACCATAATGACTCGGCCGTCGGCAAATGTGTTGTCTGCCTTGAGGGGGCCATAATATTCCAGCAGACCATTGGGCGCGATATAGTCAGGGCCTCCGGATGGCAGCGGCGGCGGCGGCGGCTCTTGACAGGGCAACGCTGCAAGGCGCGCTGTGATATTTATGGGGCGGGGATTGAGATGGATTAAAGAAGAGAGACTAACGAGGGCTGCTACTGTCAGCAAACCGACTCCCAAAATTAGGGGCAGGGGAGCAGAGCGGATAATGGTCGGAATAGAAAGTCGCCAGGGTAAAGAAGGGACACGGGACGAACGCTCCAACAAATAAGCTTGCAGGGAGCGCTTTAATCGGCGCCAGGTATTCTCCTGAAGTGGCTGATGGGGTGAAAAATAGTTTGGCGGGGTTGCGTCTGGGAACTGTTCATGGGCGGATTCTTCGGGAGATAAGGGGGGAGAAGTCAGACGGTTTGAATGTTCAGCATCTTCCTCTTCTTGGATTGGCAGAAGATTAGAGTCTTCCCGAGGCAATACGGAAGAGGGGTTAGGCTGGTTTAGATTCTCAACATCGCCCTCTTTAGGTGCAGAGACTGATTCCTCTCGGAGTAGGGCTTGATCAGAGTTTTTTGCAGAAGATACGGGGGGTATGGGCGGTTGAGCTGAGCGGTTGAGCTCTTCAAAATTATCTTCCCATGGTCTTGGATGATGATTAAGGATTGTCTTAGGCAGAAGGGTCGGTTGGGTGGAATTGTTTAGATTTTCCCTGACGCCTTCTTCCTCGGTTGAACTCTCTCTAGAGAGGATAGTGGGTTGGTTAGCGCTGTTTATCTCTTCTGAGGTCCCTTTAGAGAGGATGGTGGGTTGATTAGCGCTAATTATCTCTTGACTAGCCTGCTCAGCTTCAATGGGTTGAGAATTGGAGAGCTGATTGGAAAGGATGGTGGGTTGGTTGGCGCTGTTTATCTCTTCATTGGCTTGTTCAGTCTCAATGGGTTGAGAATGGGTAAGCTCCATGGAAACGATAGTGGGTCGGATGGAGCTGTCTATTTCTTCACTGGTTTGCTCATCCTCGGTTTGTTGGTAATAGGTAATGTTTTCGGATGGGATAACCGGTTGGATAGAGCTGTCTAGTTCTTCATTGCCTTCCTCTGCCTCGACGTTTGGGTAGGGCTGAGCAATCAAGTGATTTGGCGGAGGAGAATTGAACGCCTCCTCAGATGCAGAAGGTGAAGCTGGTGACAGGGAGGATGCTTGAGGCGTTTCCTCCAACTTATTTTCTTCAAAAAAATCGTTTTCAGGCGAGTAATATTGTGTTTCCTGGGGCTCCCCTAAAGAGGACAGCGGCCTATATGAAGTGTACGACGCCTCATGTTGTGAGATCGCTTCATCCAGCTTGTCCGCTTCATTGGGCTTAATCCCCTCATGCAGATAGTCCGCTTCATCAAAATGAATGGCTGCTTCAGCGGCTAGGCTTAAAGAACTGGTTAGGTCGTCAATCGCCTGGAGTGCTTCTGTTGCAGTTGGATAGCGGTCTTTGAAGTGATAGCGCACCATTTGCTCAAGAATGAGCGCCAATTCTTCATCGACGTTCATTGCATCCTGGCGCCACTTGACTTCCCCCGTCTGTAAGTTGTGGCCCAGTTCCCTGGGTTTTATGCCTGTTAAAGCTTGAATGCCAATCATGCCAACGGCGTAGATGTCGCTACTAAAGCGGGGATGCCCAGCCAGTTGTTCGTTGGGCATATATCCATGGGTGCCGATGGTGATGGTAACGGTTGGGTTTGACTCTGGATCCGCGATTTGAGATGTGGTTTGTTTGACGGCGCCGAAGTCAATCAGGACAATTTTGCCGTCCCGATGGCGACGGATTAAATTGGAGGGTTTGATATCCCGGTGAATTACGTTTTGCTGATGGACAAATTTTAAGATGGATAATAAGTCTTGCAGAAAAGCAATGACCTTTAGTTCTGGCCAGATCCGCCCGGGTTTCAATTCTTTCGTCAGCGATTCGCCCCGAATCAGTTCTAGGACCAAATAAAATTCTCGATCTTCCTCAAAATAAGCTAAAAGGCTGGGAATTTGGTCATGACGACCCAGCTTTTCAAGCACCTTCGCCTCAGTCTCAAACAGGCGTCTTGAGGTTTGTAGAATGCGAGTATCGTCTGATTTCGGTTTTAGTTGCTTGACTACACAGAGTGGACGACCGGGCAAGTGTAAATCTTCCGCCAGGAATGTTTGGCTAAACCCACCGCGACTTAGCTCTCCCGTAATTTTGTAACGTCCTGCGAGAAATCTACCCGGGTCTAGACCCGATAGATTTGAAGAATCCGATCCCATGCTTTGCTCTTGGTGTGCGAATAAGCGGTGCTAAGGTCAGTGGTTAGTGATGAATCGCTAGGGCAGATTAAATCATCCATAGTTAAGCGGCGCGGCTCCCAAACGGAACGGAAGTAATGCCAAATTGAGGGCTGATTTACAGTTTGGCTTCTACAGCGTATAACGCTGACCGGTAAGTTGTGTCTAACTGAAGCGCAAATTTTAAATATGGCGAAAACCAGTTTACGCTTCTACTATGCCCGGTTAATAGGGAATAGAGCGTTCTTTATAGGGAAATTTGAATTAGTTTTGGATTATATGAAGATAGAAGGCGAAAGAGAACAGGATCGCGTTTCCTAAACCTTCCAGGAGGCCGATGGAATTGTCTCCGAGGCAGTGACGTCCTGCCAAGATTTTGATGGTGACAGTCGGAGGAAAGCGGGATAACTCCATCTTGACAGACAATCTTGGAGCAAGCTTGATAGTTTCTTGTCCTTATATCAATCCAAACACAACTTCAACCCATGAAACTGATCCTATCCACTGAGTGGGCGGCTGAGCTTAAGACGCAATTGCCGACTGACATCCAAAGTGTTTGGGTGGATGATGAGGGCGACTTCACTGGCGACCCCAAGGGGGCGGAAGCTTTTCTAAGCTGGTTTTATGTGAAAAGCGACACTCTTCATAAGGTGCTGGCGACGCCGACACTGCGTTGGCAGCATATGCCTAGCGCAGGTGTTAACAATATCCTTACGCCCGCTTTTCTGGATCGCAATATTGTACTGACTAATGGCGCTGGCGTATTTGCCGAACCCATTGCAGAATTTGTGTTTGCGTTTATGCTCAACCACGCTAAACAACTGCCCAAATTGCAGGCGATACAAGCTGAACATTGCTGGGGACAAGATTTTTATTGCCGTCAAAACGGCGGCCCCAAAGATTTAGAGGAAGCCACACTGTTAATCATTGGCGCAGGCGGTATCGGTCAGGCCATCGCCCAACGCGCTAGCGCTTTTGGCATGAGAGTTTGGGGGTGTCGTCGAAATCCGCAGCCGCTGTCAGAATTCGACCGAATGGTGGGGCCGCAGGGGTGGCGATCGCTGCTCCCAGAAGCCGAATACGTGGTTCTGGCCGCGCCGCTGACATCAGAAACCAGAGGGATGATTGATGCAGCCGCCTTACGGTCAATGCGCTCCGATGCCTATCTGATTAATATTGCGCGGGGGGCGCTCGTCGATCAGGCAGCCTTACTCACCGCCTTGCAGGAGGACTGGATTGCCGGGGCTGGATTGGATGCCCTTTGGACCGAACCCCTGCCGCCGGAGAGTCCCTTTTGGTCATTGCCCAATGTCTTTGTCACCCCCCACTGCTCAGGATTTTCTCCGAAGAATAACCAACGCTCCATCGCATTGTTTCTCGATAATCTAAATCGCTATCGCAGCGGTATGCCATTGAGGAATGTTGTGGATCAGATTGCAGGCTATTAGGGATTAGCTCATAAGTAAAGTCTTGATACAAGTGCAGTCTTAACAGTTTTGTAGAAGAAGATGGCTGCGTGAGGAGTTCAAACCTGCCGAATGACTCGACAGGGATTGCCCACTGCAAGGCTATTGGCCGGAATTGTTTTGGTCACAACGCTGCCTGCGCCGATGATGGCATTGTCTCTAATGACGACACCAGGGCAAATGATCGCGCCGCCGCCCAGCCAGACATTATCGCCGATGGTAATGGGCTCCGCCATTTCTACCCCCGTTATTCGCATCGCCGGATCGGTGGGATGGTAGGCGGTGTAAATCTGGACGTTGGGGGCAATCAGCACATCGTCTCCGATGGTCACCCAATTGCAGTCGAGGATGGTGCAATTGACGTTGATGTAGAGATTTTTGCCTGCCCGAATATGACAACCGTAGTCGCAATGGAAGGGCGGGTTAATTTCAAAATCCGGGCCAAGGTCGCCAAAGAGCGATCGAGCGATTTCCTGGCGTTGTACTAACTCGTTCGGTGGCAGGGTATTGAAGGAGTGGAGGAGATGCTGCGCAGCTTGCCGCATTGAGACTAATTCTGGATCGCTGGCTAAATACGGCTGATTCGCCAGCATTTTTTCCCGTTCTGATTTGCCCATTACAGATTCTGACAATGACGGAGAGAGGATGAGTTCTATCTTGGTAGCCAGGCAAACCTCAGTGTAAACATTAGCTTAAGCGCCAATTTATCAAACCATGTGGTTTGTTTGGTTAGGTCGGAGGCCAATAGCGCCAAGGTGAATAGGCGAAATAGCTCTGCTGAGTTTGAATAGCAACGATCGCATTATTCTACAGTCTGAATTGGCTTTAGTTTGATGGGGGGTGAGAGTCAAATTTGGTGTTACCCAGAAAAACAGCGCTGATGCAAACTTCCCTGACATTTTTCACCAATTTGCCAGAATCAACATTACTGGGTTGCTTCAAAAAAACTTATCGTTCCATCATTTACCCGCTCCAATCTGCCTGATATGGGGCTTGTTGATGCCCTAAAATCACAAAAGGGTGAACTTCAGTTGGAATCATGGGTATGGCGCGCCTTAGAGATAGAATTTTTCGGACAATACAATGGTGGGGAGCGCCATTGCTACTTCTTACAGTGGCGGGGCGACAAATAATCTTGGTCCATACGGTTGGGCTGAGTCCTTGGCATGGCGGAGGATTTGGCATGTTTGCCTCGATCGATCGCGATGAGCGGCGGTTGATCAAGCTGGATGGGATCTCGTGTCAAGGTCAGCAGACCAGCCAGGTTTTAACCCCAGAGGCAACCGGACTGACTGACCCAGCTTGGACACATTTAACCACTGTGCCTAAGGCGTCCCGACTGAGCGCTCTTGGCGACCAGCTGCTGGCCGATAAAAATCTTCCTAATCCCTCTACTGCCAGTCCAGATAGTAACTGTCTACAGACAATCCAGCTTCAGGTGTGGCGGTTGCACTACAGCCAAGCTTCGGGGCGGATGTGGTACGCCCCAGTCACCTCTGCGGTGGAGGTGGCCCGGTGATCGCAGTCTCGGCTCAGACTTGGCTTAATCGCTGGCGGCATTTGCTGGTCAAGCTTTTGTCCCAACCCAGTTATCTCTTGATTTTGCAGCTGACGGCGGTATTGGTGGTGCTGCATGAGATTGATACATTCCCTTGGCTGCGAGTTCCCGAGCGTCTCCTGGCCCTGGCGATGCTGTTCGCCCCTCGATTGATGCGCAGTAAAGGGGCTTGGATCGCCCTTAGCACCTTACTGGTGGTGAATAATCTGTGGCATTGGTCCCTGCTGGTAAACCACGAGTATCTGACCACCTACTGGGTGTTGGCTTGTACGTTGGCGCTTTATTCCCCTGATCCGGAAAAGGTGTTGGCCTGGAATGGGCGATTGCTGATTGGTCTCTGCTTTTTGGCGGCGACTATTTGGAAATTTTTAGGCGGGGAATATTTGGATGGGTCTTTCCTCCACCTGACTTTTCTGCTGGATTCTCGGTTGGCCTTGGGGGCCTATTTGCTCGGAGGAGTGGAGGGAGATATTCTGCAGCAGAACCGTCTCCTGTTTGATACGATGCAGGCGACGGGAAGCGTTGCGCCCCAAGCGTTGCAGTCAAGCCCCCGGATGGCTGTGATGAGTCTGATTGTGTCCTACTGGACGATTTTTATTGAAGCGATCGCGGCCCTATCGTTTCTGCTGCCCCGGCCTAAAAGACTGGCCCAGCTGCGATATGGGATACTGCTTTTGTTTATCTTCACTACCTATACTGTGATTCCAGTACTCGCCTTCGGCTCCCTGCTGTTGATTATGGGATTGGCCCAATGTACGCAGGATAGTCCCGGCTGGAACGCCTTTTATTTAGGAACGCTGCTGCTATTGCCTGTGTGGATGCCATTGCCCCAAGCGATTTTTGGCCTATGGAGCCAGTTCGTACTCTAAGAATTGTCGGTCTAGCGCTTATCCTCCTCTGTTTCCCTTAATGGTCTCTACCTTAGAATGGCGTATCCCTTAATTAACCTTGTCAAAACGACGGCTCGTTGGCGGCGAAAGGCCTTTATCCGCAAGCTAGGCCAGGTCACAACGATTCAAGAAAGCTTTCTGCGATCGCTCCTGCAAGTCCAGCAGAACACCGCACTGGGTCGTGACTTGAATTTGCCCGCCATCAAAACGGTCGATCAGTTCCGCAGTCAGGTTCCCCGATCCGTCTACAGTGACTACCAGCCCTATTTTGACCGGGCGGCCCAAGGCGAAATGAATGTGGTGACGCCCGAACCGATCATTTTCATGAATCTGAGCAGTGGGTCGACGGGCAACCAAAAGCTGGTGCCAATTACTCGGCGAGCGCAGCGTAAACGGGCCTACGCCAATCAAATTGCCTTGGGTTGTGTCGCAGAGGCGGCTCAACGACACAACCTGTCCCTCGGCAAAATGCTGATCACCAGTTCGGCCAACCCGATTGGACAAACTAGCGGAGGGATTGCCTATGGCCATGTCAGCAGCAACCAGTTGCGCGCCACCCATCCCTGGGTTGCTCAAGCTGTCTATGTCCATCCTCTGGAAGCGCTATTTCTGAAGGATACGCTGACCCGCATCTATATTTGTCTCCTCTTTGCGCTGCGAAATTCGGATTTGACCATTCTCTCAGGGATTTTTCCGGTGGTTTTGCTACAGCTTTGCGCGTATTTGGAGAAATATGGAGAGGCGTTTATTGATGATTTGGGGCGAGGAGAAATTCCAGACTGGCTGATTCTAGACTCTGAAATTCGAGAAAAGCTGACACGGAAGTTAGGCCCTGCGCCGGAACGGGCGAAACAGCTGGCGCAAATCCTGAAATCAGAAGGGCGACTTTTGCCCAAGGACATTTGGCCTAAGTTAGCCGTACTAATCACTGCTCGCGGCGGCCCCTCAAATTTTTACTTTGAGAAGTTCCCTGAATATTTTGGCGATCTGCCCATCTTTGGCGGCACCTATGCTGCATCCGAAGCGGTGCTCGGCAGCCATCGCGATTTCAATACGGATGGGGTTCTTCTCGCGATTGAGAGTAATTTCTTTGAGTTTATTCCGGTCGATCAATGGGATGAGGCTAATCCCATTACTCTTTTGCCCCACGAGGTGAAGCTGGGAGAGTTGTATCGGATTCTGATTACGAATTACTCGGGGTTTTATCGCTACGACATTGGCGATGTGGTGGAGGTGGTGGGTTTCAATCAAAAGACGCCCATCATCACATTTCGATATCGACAGGGGGGCGCGTTATCGGCGATTTCGGAAAAAACTACGGAATCTCATGCGGTCCAGGTGATGTCGGCGCTCCAGGAGAAGCATCATCTGACGGTTGAAGACTTCTGCATTTCGGTTTCGGGCGATGTGATTGCCCCGTTCTATGTGTTGGATCTTGAGTTATCGTCCCCACAAACGCTGGAGCAGCCGGAACAATTGCTGGCTGACTTTGACCAACTGCTGCAGTCAGTCAATATGAGTTACGCCTTGAAACGGGGTAAGGATGATATTGCGTCTCCTCAGATTAATGTTTTGAAGGCGGGGAGTTTTGCCAGGTTGCGTCAACAAAAACTCGATCAAGGGGCGCTTGAAGCGTCTCAAGCGAAGTTGCCGCATATTAATCGCGATCGCAACTTTCTAAAAGAGGCTGAGATTGTTCAACACATCAAAGTGGCGTCAGATTAAAGTGGAATGGTGCTGAATTAAGGCGCTTGGGCAATGCCCGCATTGAACGTCCCAAAAAACGACTGAAAAGGCATTGTGTTCACAGCGTTTCCGGATCAAGTTCTTGGGTTTTACAAGCATGATGTTCAGACATCGCTGAAGCTGCAAGTTTAGCAAGAATATCTGGTGAACGGGAGAATGCTTCGTCCCAAAGCTGTTCGTCCTCAATTTCCTCCAAAATCATTGAAGCGACCGCGTCCTGCTCACTCTCAGGCAGGGTTTGTAATCTCGCGATCGCATGCTCAAGTAACTCAGTCATGGCTAATCCATTCTGACCATCGTCACAACAGTGCTCTATCCATATATTGTCGCTTTCAGGCGACTAGGCATACCCTAAACGTCTGTCTGAATTCCTAATTGAATTAGTAGGGCGGACAATAGACGCGCCAAGCTGGTTCGTCTTCTAAATTTAACCAGGAGCCATATTGCGATCTCATCTTGCAGCTCGTCTGATAGCTTTGAGATTTTTGCTATGGCGTGTTGAAGGAATTCAGTCATAATCCACGATAGCCCGCAAGCTGTAGCGATAGTCTATTTGGATATAATCTAATCAATCATTGCTCTTTTTCGCTAGTGATAGCTAATGTTTAAGTGCTGATTGGCTGACAAAGAACTTTGCGTAGGTTGGGGTGTGCGGCGGCAAAATCCAGTGTGATATTCCTTTCAATTGAAGGAGTTGGGTTTCTTCAACCCAACTTAGTTTCATCAAAGTAGAACACCAAATCAGTGTTTGACGATCGAATCCTTCCCTCGCTTCCAGAATCTTTAGAGGTAGTTCCTCGCATTTCATCTATGTATAGTGCTAAACAGGAATTGTGGCCAGATCTACAGACTCATTTATAGGCCAGTTGTAAGGGT
>JAAUYH010080856.1_pt1 | contig 10346 bp, 9 predicted proteins | sample 7278061 | NCBI WGS metagenome assembly JAAUYH01 (sample SAMN14350203, study PRJNA611818) | marine sediment metagenome | isolation source: surface marine sediment (0.6m) | place: French Polynesia: Moorea | collected 2018-08 | reverse complement strand
TTTTCACCCGTAACAAAACAGTATCTCTCCATGGCGCATTTTCACCCTTCATTATCTTGCGTCAAAAAATCCATAGCGTGATTTTGTGTCAATAGTATCCTTCGATTTTGTAGAGGTATAATGGACTATATTCAAAGTGAAGCCAAATATGGTGACTTAATTTTGCCATCACGAACCATATCATGCTATGAGAGAGGACGTATTGATACATCTCTTTTCGATGTTATGTTTTCAAAGAGATCATCGATTTCTTCAATGCTTCTCGGCTAGAATTATAATTTCATTTGTATACTCGAATCACGTTCAGATATTAAACCACTCCGAAGTAAAGAAAATATGTTATAGACTCACAAAACTTGACCTATAGGGTGATTTGGAAACTCCAACGGGAAAGACTATGCATACTAGAGCGATGTGGAAGAATGAAATACAAACGAAATGTGACTGACGGATTCGATGACGCCACCAAGTGTAGAGCCTAAAGGTTTTCCGTCGCTCCCCCGACTCGATTCGAGTATTTATATGCTGTCTAGTGTAAGTAAGACTAGGTGCCTAAATTGTAATGCTGCCAATAGTTAGAACCAGGCACGAACCGTGCCTGAAATGATCGATCTACTATCACTATGGTTCAGGAGCGGTCCTCAAATTGTCATAAGTGAGAAACTATTTATTCAAGTAACAATGCATATATGTGATTTTTAACGACTGCAATTGTATTACGTGCAGTACGAATCATCATTTATCGACGAAAAATGACGTTGGCGTCGTCAGATTTAATGCACTACGTATTACATCATGACTACAGTATCGAAATGTAATAATGCGCATGATCCCGCGACCGAAAATCACGGGTTTGTACCATAGTGCTATCAGGTGACTTATCCCACTTATACTGTAGTGGTTATGCAGCGCGGTTAGTCGACACTGACTGCCCCTTGACTGTAACACAGAAGGCTTCGTGGAAAACGTTGCGACGAAACGAGACATTAGAGAAGAGATAAAGAGAAGGAAAATCGATCATCCTGCCCAAATATTCAGGACCAAATCATATGTCAGAATTCGAGTGATGTCAAAGTCACACACGAAACGCAGCGGAAAATCAAGGATCTTGAAACATCGGCTATGAAGCATGATATTCGAAAAAAAAGTACCTAATGAACTCTGCTCTAATGATCAAACTCTGGTAAAGGCTGTGCATATAGAAGCGCTTCCGCCCGCTTCAGGTGACGGATAACATTTTTCGAAAAGTCGCTGAGATGATACGTTTGCTGGAAATGGAACAGAACCTTATGAATCAGTACGTTGGCATCCACCTTTCTCGTGATGATAGTGGTCTGTTGGAGGCCCAGAATGAGATTTTGTGCAGTACAAAAGCAGCTGATTTAGCAAATCCAGAGTAGCTGAGGTATAGCACAACTTGAACGTGCTGTTGCGGAAGTTCTGACACGGAGACAGGAACGAGACGCGCTCATTTATGTGCCCATAATCGGAATAGAATTATCCTTACTGATGGAACTAATCGTAAGGCGAAGATTCGGAGGACGTCATGTCTAAACGTGAATTTTGATGATGGACCCATGAAGCCGATCCTCTTACTCAGTCTTCCACAAAATCAGTAGGGTTTAAATGTAATTCAAGTTTTACAGTTAGTCCAACTGTTCAGCCCGATATATTATTGTTAGCGGTTAGCGGAGGTGTTAGCCAATATACTGCAGTACCAGTATATTGCAGTAAAGTACTGCAATTTTGAATTACGGTGGTAGAGAAAATTGCAATGGCTATTTTGTTTAGCGACGTATTGCACCAATATTGAAACCAAGGAATACGTTGCCTGCCGTCAGTCTAAAAGAAATTGAAAATGCGTTGAAATTCCGGACATCAATTCCTCGGAACTCTGTGCTCTTGATCCCAAATGGCCGGTTGACAACACTCAGACAATCCTCAAAGAAGTCCGAGAAATTTTCTGTTTTCTTTACACTCTCTAAAAGAAGAGAATAATAGTTTCAAGTAATGAGGACAGAGCGGGGTATTAATTAGCGTCCAAAAATTCAGATATTTCAAATAAGGGGGGTTGATGAATGAAAACTGAACTTGTATTGCATTTCATACTGCTCAAGAGGCACATATTGCAATTTAAATTACTCTACGAATCAAGTAAATAATGCAATATTGTATTGGATCCGGAATCCAAATATGCAGCAATAGTATTGTGAACACCCCTGCCTGTTATCTAATGGTCTAGCTGCTTCAATGTATTTATTATGAAAGGATTCATTAAGTACTCCCTAAAACCAACTAGGACGTATTCATTTACGTACTCAGTTATGAGCAGTAGCAATGTAACCGGTTGTTCTCTCTCTTACTTGATTTCGAATAAGTTTAGGCATAAAAAGCATCATTTCGATAACATAAAATTCTTCATTCCGGATTCGAGCTCGATCTTGATACTCAGAGTCACAGAACAGAAATTTTCTAACCTAATATGTAATCACTCATATTCAGTACTAGAGCAAACTTGGATATTACTTACCCACTCAGAAGAAGTACGACCTTGGTACCATGAAACAAATTCCAACTTGACCGTTTCTTCACTGCAAATCCCTCAAGAAGCAATTCGAAACTTCTTAATCTAGGTATTATTTCGCTCCCACTAAACTAATGCTTCGTTCCTTCCTTTTTGAGCACAAAGAAAATAGTTCCTTCGTTTCGGATTCCCCGCCATCTGATGATCTGTTCCATACTTCCCATTAGTGTCTCAACATCTACTCCATTGTTTTTCGAAACCATACCGGAATGGGCCAACACGCTCCAACACCGACCAATCAGGTTTCAGACTTCTTTATGGTCATAGTCTAAAATACTGTGAAATTCTAACGCTTAAACATCTTGGTTGTTGTGCTTCACAAAGTGATCGGCATTGCCAGCTATCGACGAAATCCCACTCTATTCCATGAAAGCTAAAATCGTTTACTCCTCTGTTCCATTCCCAGTCACGTCCAAGCGTAACGATGAAATTAGGTATTATAACTGGTGGAAGAATGGATTGTGCTCCGGTTCGACGATGCAGAGCCATCGGCCCGATTTCGCACGAAAAAGCCGCACTCATTCCTATTATTTCGTTACAAACTGTTGAAATACCGGTTTCCTCTGTTCGGTGCAGTGGAGGAAGTAGTTCGACTTGAACCACAAACTCCAAAAACGCTGACTATCGCTACTCCTGCAATCCCAAATACCGCGACTGTGTCTTGAAAATCAAGAGCTTCCTTGACATGACGCTGTGTCTGAATCAGAAGCTGCAATCACGTCGAAAACGCTGCTACACTGTACTTGTCACTCTCTTGCTGCTTGTCGCCGCTGTGGAACAAACTGTTGAGCTCGTGGTGCCACTGCAATCGCTACAACCAGTTGAGTACTATATTTCGAACTTGCTCTCGACGGAAGGGGAGCCCGAGGAAGAAGCAATGGCGTCGCCGCCTACTCTGACACCAATTCAAAATGTATTCGTTCCGTTCCAAAAGTGGAAAGAACAGAAGTTTCAAGAGATCGTGTCTCGCCTAGAACACGCAGACGAACACTTCGTTTTGGAGAAAGAGACGAAGTTGAGTCCATCTGAAATCGAGCTTTTGGTGTCGCTTCAAAAATCGATGGAACAGAAATTGCAGGATATCGAAGCTCGTGCGAGACGAGATGAAGCTGAAGGTGTTCTTGAGATAGACGCACGATTCAGGACTACTAAGCATACGTTATTCGTTCCGTTGCAACAATGGAAGGAACAGAAATTGCGAGATATCGAAGCTGTCGTGAAACACGAAAAAGCGGCCAAGTTCTTGGATGACTCTGTGAGTCGAATGTGAAAAAGAACAAGATAGATTACAAATCGTTCACCCTGGCTCCGCGTTCGCATTAGACATGCAGAAATGGCCCGGAGACTGAGGGTATGGCGTGACTTATTCGGCGCAGTGGAACACTGCAGTTTGTATTGGGGAGTACCGGTACTGTAGATGCCTTACGCGAATTATCCCAGTTTTGCGTGGAAAACCTTCGGATGCTGACATCGGTGCTGCCGAAGTGTTTGATCGGCCCCTACGCTTGGACGAAAGGGTGGCAGCCGAAATTAACGTTTTCACGAAGCGACAGTGGCAAACGTCGCCAGAACTGCTTCTTCCGACAACTTGCCAAGTGAAACCTCGTACATCGAAGGCGCAGAATTGGAGGCCGAGGATATTTCGAACGGCGGTAGGCAGCTCTCGCAGCTCACAATCAAACGTGGCAACCTGTTTTGCGAAAGAATCTCAAAGTAAGCACAGGAAGTTGCAGAAGCAGAAGTGCTCAGATTCATTTGAAGCAACTTCTTTTCTTGACGATACGGTTAAAAACAACTCTTATCACTACTGTAAATTATTGGTGTTGAAAGCGTACAATCCACCAGCTTCAAAGAAACAGTCGCAAGGCTAGTTAAATTTTCCTTCGTACACAAGGAAGCTGTAGTGGTTGCCTGTGAATGCTGTCTCACCTTGCTACTGATATGACTTGCTTTTTTCATGCTCTTCTTCCAGAAATCGTGAGCCACATACTGCTCGATCAGTTCCGCGATATCCTCGTGACTGTTTCGAAACCCTCGAAAGTCGTTTGTCGTTCTAACGTTGCAGGGTTTATCTGCTCGCTGTCAGTGAAGCGAAGGAAAACCACTTTAACTCTCGAACCAGCTTACCTTCCGTTTCGCTCGCTTCCTCAGCAGGAAAACCATGCTCACATTCAATCGGCTGAGGTAGTTGCCAAAAGCCTAAACTCAAATATTGTAACATTCGAATCTAACTCTTACCTGTAACTATTACACTGTGTTGAAATGACTTGCTTTCGGCTTTTCCATGGAACAGAGCGATGTCTGCCGTTCTATAACAGTTCGAACACAAAATACGTGACGAAAAACCGAATCGGGGAATCTCGAAAGTTGTGCAGAAATTTATTCGTCAGCCGAATCAGCGCCAATATCGGCATCGAACACTCCACAGTACACTATCAACAACACAGCAGAGGTGGACCTACGCGTTGTCAAACGCACAGCTGTCTCCAGGCCCACGGCTCTCCCAGATCCGGTGGCACAGTAAACCAATCCCGAGTTCCGAGGCGTCTGAAAATTTCTCCGCCAGCACGCCGCCAAACGAACAAGTTTCCGTTGGCATCCTCGTTGTTCACCTACATGCAGTTATTATTATGTCGACACGGGACGAGCAACTCGTCGCTGTGTGGAAACACAGCTTCAACCGCCCTCGCTGGCTGACTCGCGCCATAACTCCACCCACCCATAACATTGCTCACCAACAGTGCACGCCGCAGTGCACAATTCGGCATTGGTGGACTCCATAACACGCAACGGGCCGGATCAATTGAATTGATCTTCGATATACGCCAAATATAACCAGGTCTGCACCTGTGCATCCACAGTTCAGACGTATGTGCATAGAATCCTGCCTCAAATAAACGCAATACTGTAATAGAGGTGAAGACGGCGGTGTTTGCTTGATGTCCACACCTGTGGTAACCACAGGAGCAGTGGGGAGGGAAGGCGGATCTAATGGGAATAAATGAAGTTTTACACAAAGCGCTAGTGAAGGCGCCCGCCCAACACGCACACGAAGACACGGAGCTAGACCATTAGCGAACGAAAAATTAAGCTTTGACCACGAAATATGAGGTAGTGTACGAGTCGATAGCAGTAATCGCAACGGCCAGCACCTTATCCGCTTGTGGGTCCAGGCATTGCGTCTTTCTCCAGCGTCGGCGTGGCAGCGGCCTCCTCGGCAATGATCTCAGTGGCACCCAAGCCACCAACCGCAACACTGACGTCTCCACTTCGTTCCTCACTTGTCACATTTTCCAGCAAGTCATGTTTTCCGGAAGCACCAGCCTCCGGCGCGGCGGTCACCGGCTCGGCACTCGTCACCTCCTCCACAGTTTCTAATGGTGCCTCTAACGCTCCAGTCTTCTCTTCGACAGGGTTCGTATTACCCTCGATCGCAGGCGGTGACGTGGCACCCAACACAGCAGACTTGTCCGTAATTTCGTCACGAGCGAATCTTGTCTTGATGTCTTCGAAATCCGACTTTTTGTCGATGGGTCCGAAACCGACCACGTAATCATGTGGAGCAGGCGATGGGGCTCGGTCGTCGGGATTCGGTGGAGGCGCGGCTGCCACGATTCCAGCGGCACCGGCACCAGCAGCAGTCGCTACAACAGGAGCAGCAGCAACGGCACCATGATGCCTTGCACTGTCAGAGACAACGTAGCCAGCTGGCTCTCCAGGCATAGACGCCTCGGCTTCGGCAAGCTCAGTTTCTTGAATTGTGCCCTCTGATGCTGCAACCGCAGCGCCACCCGCGCCACCCGCGACGCCGGCCGCCGCCGGCAATGATCTTGCGGCACCAGTATCGGGAGTGGCGTAACCACCGGCGGCGCCGCCATTGCTCGGCGCCGAGCCACCAGGCACGACGTTATTGGCGCCATCTTCATCACCACGATCACGTAACACGAGGAACAACAACCCAATGATAAGCAGCAGTAATACAATAACACCAACGACAATTCCCGCGATTGCACCTCTACTTAGTCTCGTCGACACAGGCTCTGGGGAGGGAGTGGGCACTATCTCCTCAGCCGGGTCTCCACCAGATACCACTCCGGCAGTCGCCGAAGCACTAGGAGCAGGAGCGCCTGCAGTAGGAGAAATCGTCGGATTCGGCACAACAGTGGGCTGAGAAGAAGCCTGGGGCAATGGGACAGCGGGTTGCGTGGGTTGAGCAGACTGGCTCGGAATCGGGGACGTGGTCAGCAGGGGGATGATGACCGCGGGCGAAATCTGCTGCCGCACGACGAACGCCGCATTACAAGCCGCCGCCAGGAGGGCGAGGCACAGGAGCGTAGATCGAATCATGGTTAGCGCGGACGAGGAACTTCCCAGCGCCGCGGGGTGTTGGGTGCAACGATGGTGCGGCCGGGTGGTGCGGAGCGAGGAAGAGTGTATAGAGCGAATGTCTCGGCGTAACGTTCCCATAATAACAAGACGACTGTAAGTCAAAGCAAAAAATAAGAAAAAATCACGCAGGTGTACAATACAATGCGCGTTCCACGTTTGCGGTCGGCCAATTGCTGGTGAGACGTGGAAGCGCCTTATGCAGTTACAGTAGTACACAAAAACGTTCCCCCAATTTCATGCCATCGTATAACAACTTTTGGCAACGGTAACAAACTCCTCTGTCCTTTGCTTGCGTCTACTGGACGTCCACTATCAGAGGCTTATCTCGCTCGTGATCCCGCTCTCACCTCGTCGTCCGACCAAGCCTCGATCTCCATAGCAGCGCGCTACCCCATATACTTCCCCTTATTCTTCCTTGCCGTCAACTGCGCTTCCCTCCTTCAATTCCCAAATCTCCTACAGCGGCATACCCGTCGGATCCACACTTGCAGTGCGGTTTACATATCTACTGTAACAGCGTGGTATGGAAAGTACGGTAGCGGCGGGTGCCATTGTTTACAATCTGTGCAGCACGCTGGCGAGCACCATCGTCCATACAGTAACCCTTCCTACACTCGTTATAGCACACTCCTCAATGAGTGAATCTGCGCGAAAGCAAAGAGAGTACACAGCAGACGTCCTCGTTACAGTGCTACTACCGAACAAGGTGAATGACACCGTCCCTCCTGCATTTACAATCGCACCGCTGTGTACTCAACAATATTCACCTCAAGCTGCATCGTATCGTCGACGGCACCACACTTCATCTTGAAATCCGACGCTTTCTTCTCCGTATCTTCGCACACCATTGAAGGACGGAATTCACAACAGCCGCCGCCGACGACATGCGCCTAGACACAGTCCGATATCCAGAGCCACTGCACCTCCAGCGATCCACCTCTATGCGTCAGGTTTGGGAGCCACATAATACACCTTTTTCCCCGCTTCCATGGCAATAGAAATAAGTGCTATCGACTTGATAATGTCCGTCAATAGTTTCTTCTTCTGTGCCGTATTCCTCTCAAAGTGTTTCAACACATCTTGTAGTTTCGCCTTCGGTCGACCCTTGTCCATTGTCTCCTTTCGTAGTGCCGTGCTAACATTCGCCTTTGTTGGCTTCATCAAAACATCTTCCATAGGTGTACCAGCACGACTTCCACCCTGCGCTGCAGCCGCCACTTTCCTGACCACCTCCGGAGACTTCTCTCTTGCCCCCTCCTCTTCACTCTCATCCTCATCCGAGTCACTCTTCGCCGACGCCACCGGCACATCCTCATCCTTGAGTACACGCGTCAGCTCCGCCTGTTCCTTCTTAATCTGTTTCCTGCTCTTCGCCTTTTCGGCCTTCTCGGGCTCATCCTCTCTATCAACCTGGGCGACATCATCATTATCAAACTCCTGTTCATAGTCCAAGCCCGCCGAGCTCTTCGCCTTATCTGCCTCGACCTCCTTATTGACCTTCCTGCGCAGGCCATAGTTCGCCAGCCCACGTTTTTCTTCAAAGCGATTAAAGCCACCTTGCAAGCTCTCGCGAATCTCAGCCAACGCCTCAACCTTGTTCTCCATCTTGCCCATTTTCGTGTCACAGCGCTTCGCAATCTTCTTCATGGTCGCCTCTGCCTTCTCCAGGCCACTCTCAACGACCTTGAGGTCGGTGCTCACCTTGCGGAAAGTGTGCCAAGCGTACTGGCCAATGGGCACCACGTCCACATGCTTCCCATCGCGGTGCGCGACCATAACCGCGAAGTAGGCGCCGGGCGGCACGCCGTCGTACTTGCTCTTGTACACCACGGCGCCCTCGGGGTGCTTACCGTCCTCCCGAGGCGGCGTGGCCGGTACCACATCCTGCGGCGTGACCTCCAGCACCCAGCTCTTTTTGTCCTTGTCCATGATGACCTGTGACCCGCTCTCGCGTGCGCGCTGCTGGCGCTTCTGTCCCACGTAGGACTCGCTGCGGCGCACCTCGGCCGCGTCGCGCTTCAGGCCCCGCTCGCGCGCGCGCACGGTGCCCTCGTACTGGCGGTACATGCGCACCTTGGACGCCTGCCGCAGCTCGGGGATTTTCGAGGGGTTGAAGCGCGCCAGCAGGATGTCGCGGTTCGGTTTCGACCCCGGCCGCAGCAGCAAGTCCTTGGGGTGCGGCGCAGACGTGTCGGCCGGCTTCTTCGGCGGCTTCGCGCTGACGGGCGCACGCTTCGGCTTGCGCAGACTCTGGCTCGATCCCGCGGCGCTTGACGTGCCGCCGAGGTCCTCGTCGAGGTCGTCATCGATTTCTATGTCGTCGTCGATGTAGCCCATCTCGATGTCGCCGCTGTCGTCCGCCATTTTCGCGCGTATGTGGTTGAACGTGTCGTTTTGGCCCGCGCGCCCGTCGTATGTCGTGATTGATGCGAGTAGCGCACAGCTCTACAGGCGTCCGGAGAACGTCGCAGTGGATGGGTGGTCAGCCACCCAACGCAGACACGGCCTGTTAGCACGAGAGCATAAAATCGCCAGCTGTAAGAAGTGTACAAGTGTACACGGGGGCCTTACAGCGCAGCAGACAAAACCAGCATCACTTGTGCTGTGCTGTGAGTGCCAACGCGGGGAGAAGATGGAGGCGGTGCACTCGGAGACGCGCCGCCTCCTGGTGACGGCGCGAGGGCAGCTGGAAGCTTTAGAGCATGCGGCGAGCAAGGGGCTGGACCCGGCGGCGTCAGACGCGGTGCTGGCGGGGTTCCGCGAGACGGTGCGGGGGCTGGCGGAGGCGACGGAGCGGCTGCGCGCGCTGGCGGGGCGGCGGCCGGTGTGGATGGCGCGCGTGCGCGACCTGGACGACCAGCTGATGGAACTGCGCAGCGCGGACGCGCGCGTGGTGGCGACGTTCCGCCAGCTGCGGCGCGAGGCGCTGGTGGAGCCCACGCGCGCGGGCGGTGACGTGGCGCTGGCGCTGGGCCCCATGAGCGCGGCCGAGGAGGCGCGCGCGCTCGAGCGCAGCACGACCGGCGCCGCCGGTATCCTGGCCACCGGCAGCGCGGTGGTCGGCGCGCTCCTCAGCCAGCGTCGCACCCTCAAGGGCGCTAAGACCAAAATGCTGGACGTTCTGAACCAGATGGGCGTCGATCGCCGCATCATTCACAAGATTGAGCGCAGAGACAATGCAGACCGCCTGCTGCTGTACGCAGGCATGGCCGTGCTGCTCGTCATCCTGTTTTTGGCGTACTGGGTCAAACGGTACTTGCAGCATCGCCACAATATGTAAAGCTTGCCGCAATAGAATTCAAGATGCATATATCGCATGTTATTTCCGGTACGGTATTGAACTGTACAGCTACCGCACTGTACGATTTCCTTT
>JAAUYH010061891.1_pt1 | contig 10347 bp, 7 predicted proteins | sample 7278061 | NCBI WGS metagenome assembly JAAUYH01 (sample SAMN14350203, study PRJNA611818) | marine sediment metagenome | isolation source: surface marine sediment (0.6m) | place: French Polynesia: Moorea | collected 2018-08 | reverse complement strand
GATGAGGCTGGTTTGGCAGATACTACTGATTTAGCAGTTTTAGCTGATGGTGAAGTTAAATTAACTACCGTAAATCCTGACGAATTAGGTTTAACCCCTGCCCCCACATCTCCACCCTGTAATGCAGTTGTGGGGGCAGGGGTTAAACCTAATTCGTCAGGATTTACGGTAGTTAATTTAACTTCACCATCAGCTAAAACTGCTAAATCAGTAGTATCTGCCAAACCAGCCTCATCCAGCTTTTCTCGTCCATGCAGCACAATTGCCCTTTGTTTACCTAATTCTTGTAAAGCCTGGGCAATGGTTGCTAGTAATTTGGGATCGAATACTCCAATAATTTGTCCAGTGGGATTGAGGGGATTTACTAGGGGACCAAGTAAATTAAATACAGTTCTTATCTTGAGATTTCTCCGTAATTGGGCTACAGCCTTCAGGGCTGGATGCCACCCTGGAGCGACTAAAAAGGTGATCCCGACTTCTGAAAGAGCAGCTTGCACCTTTTCGCTACTTGCTCCTAAATTGATTCCCAAAGCTTCTAAAACATCGGCGCTACCCACACGACTAGATGCCGAACGATTGCCATGTTTCGCAACGGGGATGCCATAGGCAGCTGTTACAAATGCTACGGCAGTGGAAATATTAAAGGTGGATGCCCCATCTCCTCCCGTGCCACAAGTATCAATCACAGGGCTTGGTAATACTAGGGGATGAGCTAGGGATTGGGATTGCAGTACATTTGCCATCCCGGCTAATTCCGACGCTGAAACTCCTTTGAGTTGTAATGCAATTAAGATTGCCCCTGATAGTTCCGGGGAAATGGCATCCTTGAGCCATCCTTGCATCAATCTCCCAGCTTCATCACTGGAGAGTGATTCCCCTAGCAACAGTTTTTGCAATAATTCTTGTTGCCATGCTAAAGGCACAAGTTCACTACTAGGGCTAGTTATGGATTCTTTAATCATTACTCATGCAAACAAAGTTATCTTTTCAGTAATTTTACTGTTAAATATAGGAATCCGGTTTGATTTGTGTTCGCGTAGCGTGGCGCAGCCATAATTACTCGTGACGCTAGGGAACGGGGAACTCTTAACAGGGAACAGAAAGTGTACTGAGATTTGTTCAAAAATCAAATAGTAATCCTATAGTAATAGTTATACTAAACTTATAATCCGTGCTAATACTGGATCAGTTGCCGATATATATGAAACTAGTTTAGCAATAAAAACAGCATAATCAAAGTTATTTTTTTATCATCTATGATTCCGGATTGCTATCTGAATTAGATGAGTCAGTTGGAGTTACTAGAACTACATGAATACTATTATCAGAATATAAATAACTACGCTTAGTTTCGACTTTAAATTCTTTACCCACAAGCCTCTCTGATATCCAATCGATTCTTTCCTGACTACAAAAAGAATGCCAGCAAATCTGCCATAAGCGAGATTGATCTGCTGGGATCTTACTAACTTGTTTCTCTAGTGTACTTCTATCAACAACTATCTGAGAATTTTGAGGTAAGTTAATATTATATACTGGAATTTTGCCATGATAGTAACGATTTAAAGAATATTTAGAAACATTATTAGGTTCATGAATAACAATTAAATCACCTGTTTTACCATTGCTGTTAATTATTGATGCTACACCTTGCCAATCTGGACGATGTAGTTGTGTATAGTAGTTTATTAACCCCCCACTCACTGCAACTGCGTACATAATAGCCACCACAATTGCTAGTGTTTTTTGCCAACGCCAAACTAATATAAAACCTGCTGCCAAAAGAATTAAGAAATAGGGAGCTATAAATAATAGGTAGCGATCGCGCCATATGGAGCTAAACAGATAAGATATTAATAAAATAACTCCTACTGGCAATGTTCCCCATACTGCTGTCCAAATGATTTTTGGAGAAAAGGATCTCTTTCTGAGACTTATTATCAGGGCTATACCCAACAGACAAACAAGTACTAGGCTATAAATGCGATTGTAAAACAAGTTGACTGTGCTCTCTGAAATCAGATTTTGCCATAGTCCCTGAGATGAATCTGGTATATATTGCAGTAGTGAATTAGTCCTGGATGGAGTATTATGATGGTCTGCCGTAAACGATGATAGTGTAGTGATGATCCAAAAAATGGAAGGTTTTGGCCATTCATGATGCTCAGTCATAAATTTGGAAAAATCTTTCCCAACAAATAAGTATGCTGCTGGTATGATTAAAAAACAGCTAATCAAGGAAAATCCCTTTCCAAGTAAGAATAACCACCGACTTTCTTTTCTAAACCTCCAACAATACAAAATTGTGTCAGGTATTAACATTAGGACATTAAGTGGAGCAGTCAAAGTCGCTAAAATGCGTGTGATAGCCCACCATCCCAGTAAAATTTTACTAGGAGACTCAAAAAAATAGCTCAAGATTAAAGTACCCGCAATACAAAGGAAAGTGCTCAGGGTATAAAATCGTATTTCTTGAGAATGATTAATAAATAGTGGAGAAAGAGTCATCAACAAAGCAGAAATTAGACCAACAGCCCTTCCAGCCAAACGACAACCGAGATAATACATTAGGAAGACACTACCTATGCCGAATAAAACTGCCAGTCCTCTGAACCAGGCATCAGTGGTGCCAAATATCATCCAAACATGTAGGAGTGCATAATAAACTGGTCGGATACCAATTAAATCAATTAGCTTAAAATTTTCAGCATCTCGTAGACTAAAAGTTTCATCGATCCAAAGACCCTCCGTATCTAGTTGATAAAGACGCAATGCAGTAGCCAATATTAAAATTAAGGTGATAGGAAACCATTGGCTTAACTGTTTTTTTGTAATATGTATTTTTGGCGATATTGATATTTTTAAGTTTGTTAAACTCATATTAGTTATTTAGTTTTATATATTTTTTCAGTAACAGTTATTAGCTTATGGATTGTAATAATTCCAAGTCATTTTGCTACGACGGTAGTGGGGTTGAGACCATAGTCGTGGGCGACCGCTATTTCTATTTGGTTGTGGGTTACTATAAATACGCAACTGATTACCGTTGAGAACTATTAACTCCTCGCGCCAATCCCCAGATACATCTGCCACATAGAGTCTATCTGTTTTTTCCTGGAAGCGATGGATAAATTGACCATTAATTGGGTTAAAAATTCCAATATCTCCAGATTTATGGCGTTCTTTAGCGGCAGCCAATTGTCTTTTCTCTCCTGTCCAGTCAATGGTAAATATGACTTCTACTCCTTTGTTTGTCCAGCCTTTTGGTGCAACATCATCCATGTTATAGTTAGCAATCAGTTTGCCTTGGGCATCAAATACAAAGGGTTTTTGATGTTCGTTATAACGGCTACGATTCCATATTTCTAAGCCTGGACGACTGGGGTCAAAATCACCAACGGCTGCATTTTGCGGCTCTTGATGTTTATAGTGAGTTGTCCATATAAGGCGATCACGATTGTAAAGAAAGACTCGATTAGCTTCTTGGGTTAATTTGTTAGTAATATTATTGCCAAAATTAGAAATGAAGTTATTGCCGGGAATAACACGTTTATAGTTATCTCCTCCTTCTTCTTGTACTACAACCTCTAATCCTGGAATATCTGGACGCACATCAGCCACGAAGAGAGAATCAATGTGACCTTTGAGAGGAATTTTCAATAAAACTTTTCCGTCGGGTGCAATAATTGTTCCTCCCAAAACTTCCTCTTTGCCATCTCCATTTAAATCTGCTACCCTTGCCCCACTGTGAGCATTGGCAAGAAAGTCATCTCGCGTCCATAATGGTTTGGGTTTTTTGAGTTTGAGTAAATCGTCGATTGCATAAGCCGCTAAATATCGACCCATGCGATAGCCCTTAGTATTAGTTGTTTGCAGCAACAAATCGCGATCGCCTTTTCCTCGGAAATTTGCGACTACCAAGTGTTCCCAACGTTCTGTACCCGATGGAGATTCAAGTTTGATACTTCTTTTGATATTTCCATTATTACCTTGAACTATATGCAGGGTCTTGTCTTTAGTTAAGAACAGAACTTCTGTTTTTTTATCCCCATCCACATCAGCCGCTTGTACACCTGCTCCGTGCCATCCTGGTAGTCCGTTTTTCTCTGATTGTCCAACGACTTGGATGTCAATTTGCTTAACCCAGAGCTTTTTACCTGTATGGTTATAAACGGCAATATGATTGGGCTTAGTAATAATGAAATCTTTCTTACTATCATTATTGACATCAGCAGTTATCAAACCTCCAATATTTTTATCTTCAGTAGGCAAATCTAATTGAATAATTTGGGCTTGGATTTGAGAATAGGGTAATTTTTTTGTTTTTTGACTAGAAATATCTGCATTGGACTGACCTAAACATCCCCAGTTCAAAAAAATAAGTGATATAAATAGTAAGTTAATTCTAAATTTAATTAAATAAGTAAGCATAATTATTTCATAACAGAATCACGTTCTTTTAATATTTTCTAAAGCAGGATTTTGTCTCATTATATAAAATATTGCTACAGCACAAGTAAGCATAAAGACCATTCCAAAGATTGGGTTGAATCCATTAATTATTAAAGATGGTGTAGCTGCTAGTAATAAACTAATAATAGCAATTAGACGAGTACGTTGACCGACTTGTTTGTAACCAATGCGAATCATGAAGCTGAGACCAAATATCGCTAAGACAATCTCACTTATTAATGTTGCTACTGCTGCACCTACTGCTCCTAAAATAGGTATAAGAATAGCATTAGCAATAATATTAACTAATACAGTGAATAAAAGCAGAGGAGGTAAAGATTTTTCTCGTCCTGTAGCCTGAAGAAAATATTCAATCAAGGTTGCAAACATTTTAATCCCTAGACTCGGAAGGAGAATCGCTAGAGAGTTAACAGCAGGAAAGAAGGCTTGACCATAAATTATTTTTACTAGGGTAGTTTGGCAAAAGCCAGCAGTAGCTATAACTGGTAACACCACTACTAAAAGAAGAAGAACGGATCTATTAACTTCCTCGGGTAATCTCTCAGGAGTTTTGGCATGACACTGTGCAAATTTAGTGAAAGTCACCAAAAAAATCACTCGAGGTAGAGCAGAAAAAATTTCTATAATCCGGTAAGATGCACTGTAAAATCCGACTTCTTGAGTTGGAGCAAGTACCTTAAGCATCAAGACATCTATTTGATAGTAGAGGATCCATAGAACTCCCGATAATGCAAATGGATAAGCCATTTGCAAAGTTTTCCAGAAACTTTTGAAGTTAATCGGAGACCAAATTTGTGTCTGCTGATTTAGGTAGTAAATTAGTCCTAAAATATCCAACTGGCGAACTATTACTAAAGCTGCTACAACCCAGACTAAGTCCTGAGACCATAACAATACAGTACCCGCAATTATGGCTACAAATAACCTTTCTATGGCTACAGAGACAGTTTCATCTCTGAATTTCCCTATTCCCCGAAAAACAGCACGTAGAGTTTGTTTGGCACTACGGCAAATTTCTGCCAGAACAACTAAATAACAAACTGTGATACCAGTACTCTTAAAACCTAGTATTTGGGCAAGGGGCAAGAGTAAAATCAGAACTGGCAAAGAGTTTAAAACTTCAAGGAGCAGAAACTTAATAGTAGATTTTGGACCTTCGTAAGGATTGGCAGCAACCTCCCGTGCTAATAAAAATGGAAGTCCAAACTGGATAAAAAAGGCGAGAATTCCTCCCAAAGCAGTGGCGGAAGCAAATATCCCATACTGCTCAGGTCCTAGAAACCTAGCTAGGAGTATGTAGAAGAGAAAAGTAATACCTAGAGTGGCTTCACCTAGAAAAGCATAGATATAGGAAAAATCTAGGCGACTGAGCAGAGTTTTCATGAAAAGATATGAATTTAAGGGATCTATTTTCCAAAATTTGAGATTTGATCACAGGAGGAAAAATTTGAATTAAAATTAAGATATGAATCTATTAATCGTAATTTTAAGCAATTCGTCTATCATCTACTTTTGTCAGATTATTAAAAAACCTCTGCGAATTCTTTACTATCTTTTGCCCTAAAATATTCTGTAGTGATTTTCTTCCAGAACCAGGTAAGCGGAATATCAATTCATCACTAAGTCTTACAATACGGTAAGGATCGTCACCAGGGCAATTTCCTCGTCGTTCTGTTAAAAAGCCCCAATAATTGCAAGAATAACCAACTTCGCGGGAAATTTCTAGTGCAAGTTCACTACCGACAAAATAGGGATAACAAAGGTGTTTTACAGTTTTATTAGGCAAATTTTTTTCAATCAAACGCTTTGATTCCTGGAGATCCCAGTAAATTGATTTCTTCAGTTCTTCATTAGTTTCATAAAATCCTTGCTCTCCTATCTTTTCTTTATAGTCTGTTACAAGTTTACGGAGTTGCTTTATCCAACCTGTGCTTTGAAAAAAGCTACTGCCACCATTTTTATTAACAAGCTGAATGCATTGTTCTCGTAATTCTTCATCATCAAAATATCTTCTTTTCCCACCCATCCTGGGAATATGTGCATAAATTGGTGTTCCTAATGCAATTTTTCTACTCCAATTATCTATTCCATTAGTTCTAATAACAGGTATGTTATGGTTCCCAAAATAAGAGTCAAATGATGGATTAAAAAAATCAACAATCTCAGATGAAGTAAAAATTTTAGAATGGTATAGAGTATGAGACTGAAAGTCAATAGTCCCATCACTTGACATTTCTCTAATCTCTTGCCAAGTACAATAGGGTTGAAACGTAGTTTCGCGTTCTACCAATTGTTCCTGAGATATCCGTCCTTGCCAAACATCATTGAGATTTGGATAACTGCTCTCACCTTCATCAATGACTCCAGGGATGATAAAGCATACTCCCTGCATACCATATTTTTTGAGGAGAGGATATGCATATGTCCACAAACTTCCCCAACCATCATCAAAGGTAAGTAATACAGAGCGTTCAGGTATGGACTTGTGACCCAAGAGCATTTCTAGAAAATCGTCTGCAGTCAGTGTCTTGTAGTCATTGTCAGCTAAAAATTGTAGTTGTTTTTCAAATTGGATCGGTTCTACAATATGAAAAGTAAATACTGGTATTTCATCTCTAATTGTTTCCAAATGTGAATTGAAAACAAAATCTGGATAAAGTTTCTTTCGATAGGCGTTTATTTCTGGTATATTTCTCTCATAACTCTTTTTGAGTTTTAATAAGAGAGATTCTATATTCATATCTATAATAATCCTTTAACAAACTAAAGGGTTTGTTACATAAACAGGCTAAAGTGATTTTGACCTCGCTTGTTCAGTTGTGCAACAAAGCCGTAATTATTTACTTGGTTAGTACCATAAGCGAATGACCACCCAAAATTCTCACTGTCATGTCTTTATTCAGCATACTAGCCAAGCGTAGTGGCCATTTGCCCAATGAGTATATGAGCGACTTCGCAGGAATATCTAATGTACTTGCCGTATAAAAGTAATCGACAATTTCATACCCCGTGTCTTCCAAGGTTGCTAATGCTGTTTCTTTTGTGAAATAGTGGATGTGTCCTACATCTCGTCTACGACCAAGGATAGGTTTACACAACAAAACCCTTAGTACAGAGATATCTAAAGGAATGTGAAATATCTTGTACTTTGCCTTCTGTCGTAATGCTCTTAAGAAACCGAAATAGTCTTCAACATGTTCAAATACGTCAATGACTAACATTAAGTCAAAAAGATTATCTGATTTCTGCATAAAATCTTCTAAGTAAAACTTTAGTCTTTCTTTAGTTTTTTGTTTTGAAAGCTCGAATGCTTGTGGAGAAATTTCGTAACCAGTAAAGGAAACATAATCAGGTAGTTCAATATATAGTTGATTTAGTATTTCGCCAGCACCACATCCTACCTCACAAATTAGGTTTGGTTGAAGGTTATTCTTTTCAACCATTCTCATAATTTGTTTAGCTTTCCACGGTGACTCATCCTCATGCCATGTGGGGTTTTTCGCAAAATAATCACCCTTAGTGTAGATATCTTGTATTTTATTTGCCATTATGACTTATTCCTTTTATTGAATATATGAAACTGCTTCAAGTACTTTACGGAATCTTTTGATTATGTCGCAATTAATGACTCCACAAGAAGCTCAACGCCAGACTGAACAGACCACTGAGGAGTAAAGCCCAAAAGTGAGGATATTTTTGAAATATCAGCTCGTGAATGTTCAATATCCCCTGTACGAGGAAGTGAGAAGTTAATTTCCGATTTACATGTTGGTAAACAAGTCTTTAGAGTATCAACAAGTTGGAGAACAGAGATAGATTTCCCTGTCCCCAAATTGCAAATTAAACAGGAGCTAGAGGTAAGTTGAGTTGTTAAAGCTTTAGTAAAACCAATCGCGACATCTTTAACATAGATAAAATCTCTAGTCTGTGTTCCATTACCATAAATTGTGATGGGTTTACTCTGCTGCATTGCTTCCACAAATATGGAGATAACACCAGAGTATTGAGAGTTTGGTACTTGTCGAGGTCCAAACACATTAAACAGGCGCAATGCTACAAATGAGAAGCCTAATTTGGCAGCAAAGAGGCTAGCATATTCCTCACTCACCAACTTTTGCAATCCATAAGGAGAAATCGGAGAAGTGAGGTGATTTTCTACAATTGGTAAACTAATCTGATTGCCATACACAGCTGCAGAGCTAGCAAAGACAAATCTGGGAATATTTAAAGCTTGACAGAGCTGGATAACAGAAATTGTTGTCGAAAGATTATTGTGATGGGCCTCTAGTGGTTGTAACCAAGATTCTGTAACAGATGGAGTAGCCGCTAGATGGGCAATGCCATCAACAGGAGTCATAAAATCCTCTGGCTGACATGCTGATACATCTTTTTGTAGTAGTTTTAGCCGAGGATGTTCAGGCAAATTTTGTAAGCTACCCGTACTCAGATTATCAACTACTGTTACGGTATGACCCTCTGATAAAAGCTCTTCTGTAACATGAGAACCAATAAAACCTGCGCCTCCAGTGACAATAAAATGCATAATATCTAATTTTGAATAGGGTTTTAATTTTGAATCAATATTTTTTATTCATCAGTATTTTACCGATAGTAATTCAGAATACAGCTTCTCCAACGAACTAATATATTTTTTCATGTCATATTTTTGACTTTCTGCCTTAGCTTCTATTCCTAGTTTCTTAGCTTCTTCTTCATGTTTCAGCAAATAAATAATACTATCAGCCAATAAATCAGAGTCTTTTGAAGGTACTAACAAACCATTTATATTATTTTTTAAAATATCTTTAATCCCATTAATTTTTGTCCCAACTATAGTTTTCCCCATTGCCATCGCTTCTAAAAGAGCTATTGGTGATCCCTCTGTTAAAGATGGCATTACACAGATATCTAAAAGAGATTGAATGGCCGGTATATCTTGACAAAATCCGGCAAAGATAACTTTATTTTCAACCCCAAGTTGATTGGAAAGCTTTTCAAACTCTTGTCTTAATGGACCATCTCCTACAATTAAAAAAGTTGTTTCCTCAAAATATTCTAAAACCTTGGGTACTGATTCAATTAAGTATCTAATTCCTTTTTCTTCTCTCAGCCTAGCTACAGTTCCAACTACTTTGAAACCTGACTTGATTCCTAAACGATTTCTTTCTTTTTCTATCCTATTTTCTTCTGGAACAGTGAATTTATCAAGGTCGATACCATTGTGCATAACAGATATTTTAGATGTATCCATCTTTCTCTTCATAACACAAGCTTCTTTCACTGAATTTGATACAGCAATTGCCTTATTTGTAAATTGTCTGAGTAAGCGATCAGCAATACCTTGATACCAAGGATAATAGATACAATTATCATGAGTATGTACAACTATAGGAACTCCACAGACTCGACTCACTAATCTTCCAAAATTATCTGAGCCATATCCATGTGCATGGATCAAATTAATTTTTTCTTTTTTTACTATATTGATAACATCAAACAGAGTAAGGAGATCAAATTTACTCCTTCCTAAACATTTTATTCTTATGCCTTGATCTTCAAAATATTTAATGAATTTATTTCTTCCTCTTAAGGTATATAGAGCTATATTAAATCGACTTTGCTTGAAATTATTTATAGTATTTAGATAATATGTCCCTGCACCATGCATAGCTATACCATCATGGGTAACATGTTCTACTAACCAAAGTACATTTACTTGTTTGCTATTATCCACAATTATCCTTTTCAGTTATTATATATTTGATAAATAAATTTATTTAAATCATCTTTTACATGTTTTTGTAAAAAAATATAATCGCAGTTTATTTATGCTATAATACATAGGAAATTCATCTTCTCTTAAAAATAACCTTC
>JAAUYH010014176.1_pt1 | contig 10347 bp, 10 predicted proteins | sample 7278061 | NCBI WGS metagenome assembly JAAUYH01 (sample SAMN14350203, study PRJNA611818) | marine sediment metagenome | isolation source: surface marine sediment (0.6m) | place: French Polynesia: Moorea | collected 2018-08 | reverse complement strand
ATAATTAATAGTCATTACAATTTCACAACTGTACTATCTAGTATAATTCTATTCTGTTTTATGAAAAGATCATTTGTCAGTTAGAATAAAAATTGCACAAATTAATTTTGTCGAATTTTTATTCTAACTGACAAATGATCTTTTCATAAAACAGAATAGAATTATACTAGATAGTACAGTTGTGAAATTGTAATGACTATTAATTATATTTCATTTATTTCGTTATACAAATTTGGTGTTTCAATGGTTTTCTAGAGGAATAATAAATTTAATTAAGGTTCATATACTCACAACATCAAAAAATCTTGTTATAGTTCTTTAACATCGCTGGAACTTCCATCTTGGATAATGATCTATTTTTGTAGGTATTAGCTGAAATGGGCTGAATAAGAATTATCCGGGAAAAACTCTGAATTAAACCATTCCAAATTGGGCCCAAAGCGAAAGATACTATGTCTCGTGTTATCAAAAGTCATCGAATTAATTATCCTTACTGAATGACTTGTCATTAAGGATTTCTTTCGCAAAGCACTGAGCTTGAGGTGCAAATCACAACCCTCGAAGTTAGTGCTAAAGAAAGTTGGGCCGAAGAACCACACTATTCTTTGTTAAATACTGAGGTCCATCAGAAGTCTCCAAGTGATATTGCTAAAATAGTTGAACAATTACATAGGCCGCAAGCAAATCTTGGTTGTAACTCAATTTAAAGTGACGTAATTGTTTTGAGCCCAAAAGTTAAAAACTTTCTCGAAGAAACGCGGCAGGATTTAATCAATGACTCGGCAAAAGCAAACAATATTTACACAATCAAATCACGACTTGAATTTTCTAGAAACGTAGAATTTCTACAAGGCTGTAAGCAAATCGGACAGCACAAATTGGCCATGATCTTTTTCATGTGGACGACCAACTGTTTTCGCGGTTGCAGTTCCCTACTGGAGATACAAAAGTAGACTAAGCGAGCTAGCGACGCATTCACGCTCCAATGCTTAGCACATGCCCAACAACGTAACTTGCAAATGCCATGATTGCGCGATCGATTGCCACAGCCATAGTGAAAAAATCAAGCACCTTAGAAACGCCAGCGATTCCCACAACCGGGGTTCACACATTGTACGAACGTCTGCAATCAAAAGAAGATAGGGTAGGTCAGAATTATGTCGATAAGTCGAAATAGAATAGTAGAGGGAACGTACCGTTAGGGGTTCATCAGCACTGCGTGTTTGCATTTGATAATAGGTGCACTGCAACAGACGGTTAGCATTAGACTCCGAAAGGATTTTCTCGCCAAGACGATATGTATGCACTTACCTTTCTCTGTTTGCACTTTCCACACTTGAACTGATCCGTAGAGGCCGCCACGTTGTTGAAAGGTTGAGCGTCTCTGGTAAACTTCTCCACAACTTTTTCGCGGTCTCGCTTCAAGTCATCGTTCGCCAACTCCTCACTGGTCATTTGAACAAGTCTCGATGGCAGAAGTTCACGCTCAAGAACAGACTCGCGAAGGTTTTTGTTTTTCACGTCTTTCAGATTGAAAGACAGAGTCCGAGCCTTGTTTTTATATGGTGCACCGGGTTCCAAGTTCTTGAACATTGCATGCTCGATGGCGGCGGCCACCTCCACTGCGCCTTCAGCTTTCGGGTTGTCGGTGCGCAAGGCCTTGCACAAAAGGTTGCGAACTTTAGTACGCATAGGGTCGTCGATGGGATGCTTCACGTTATATTCAGCCGACTCATCCTTGTTTTCCTTTTTCGGTTCGAGCCCCACATTGGGTTCGTGTTTTGTGGGAGTTTCATTTTTCTCAATGTCCGCCTTCACGGCATCTGCACGACGCCTTGCGCCATCACCACCGGAGCGCGACTTTTTAATGGTTTTCGAAACGCCGAGGCCTGGCGACATCGACTTTCGCTTCGTGTCCCCCTCCCTCGAACTACTCGGTGTGCTCATGGTGATGCTGAATCGTAGGTTCTTTCGGTAACGTTGAAGAACTAAAATGTTTGTTGCACGACGACGTGGGTGGCGCACGGTTTCTCCTCATATGCTTGGATGGGGATCTGCAGCAACTACACTGAGTAGAACTAATACTAAAACACTACAATCTTGTTTTTTGAAAATATTTTCCTGTGTTTCATTTCAGCTTACACAAGTAATCGCGCGAAATTCCTTTTCATACTGTGTAGTGCAGCTGTGAACGTCATCCTCGAGATCTGCCAGATATTCGTTCATGAGCAACAAAAAAACCATATGCATAAAAGCTTGATGTAGATAGACACGTTATTATCTCGTTCTGTGATGTAGAGGAGATAGCCCATGGCTAATTTGTGAACGGTACGAATAAATTCTGCCCCTGTTCTTTCAGCGCACAATCATAGTGAAACGGCAAAATGGTGAGTTCGGTCGTAGGACTTGACGACGAATTCGCAGGAAACATGGTTCGAAGACACCAGAGAGAAGATATAGTCGAGCGTGGAGAGCGGAACAAGTCGTTCGGCAGCGTATTGTGAGATATTCGGTTCTTTCATATTTCCAATAAATATTCGTCGTCCCAAAACACCATCATCCTACATGTCGATATCACCTGCGTGGTTGATTGGTAACTGTGCGCTTTCTCTCCGCCGTCACGGCATGGAAGCGCAAGCCCGAGCAAGTTCTAGTTCAAGTTCTCGAGGTGGACGTCGAGGACGTGGGGGAGGTCGTGGGCGTGGGCGCGGTAGGGGTCGAGGAAGAGGGCGTGGCGGTTCAAGATATCAAGGTAAAGGCGTGCCTTTCACTCCTGTCGCTCCAGGCTTTCAATACTTCAAGCACAGTTTTGTGCAAGATCCGTGGGCGCATCTCACCCCGAGCACCGAGTTAACTAATGAAGAAAACACGCACAAGCCGTCTGATTCGAAAACACCCGAAGTACCGTCGACTAGCAGTATTGCTGTTGAAGTCAAAGAGGATACTGAGCTAACAACCCAGGAAGATGAATCCTTCACGATTGATGTTAATAATAGTTTGCGTGATGACGACAAAGACAGCGTACTAAACAAGTAGCTTGACCATATAAGGGCCCTCCAATTCGTATCCCAGCTTGCGGTAGTACCCGCGAGTGCCAATTCCAGAGATGACGATAACCTTCTCCGAACCATGTTCCTCCCTCGCGATTCTTTCTGCTTCCTCCATCAAAAGCGTTCCAAATCCACGGTGCTGAAACTTTGACGGGTCTCTCTCATGGACCGGGACAACGGATCCATAAACGTGCAGTTCACGAACAATACTGCACTGCAAATCTCTCATTTCTTCACGAACAATACCAGCGCCAAGTCCCGCTTTGCGTAATCTCAACAACGCTACTAAAATGTCCTGTGCTGCATCTTCATATGATAGGAAAGTTTCCCATCCCTCGTTGGCGACGTAGTCCCTCCTGATTAGCTCGACCTCCTTCGGATTAAGTTTGAAGTGAATTCCCTGAATTCCAACCTCTCTCGTTCGCACATCGCGGCACGGCAGACCCAGATCGCCCATTCGCGCGAGAGCAAGTTCGCGCAGATTGCCATGTTTCACACCTGACGATACAAGCGGCATGGGGATATCACGCTGAATACGGTAAACACGGACCCAGGGCGGGACCATGGCGAGAATACGAGCAACCAGATCAATGAGGTCATTTGGGGGATAACTCTTGTACAACCCATGCTTCCACAGTTCATATAGGCCTGTCCCTCGGATGACCAGAGTCGGATAAATCTTCAGCCCATCCGGACGAAATGCAGGATTGTCGAAAATTTCGCGAAATGATTCGATATCGCGTTCCCAGCCCATATTCGGAAGGTCTGGCATCATGTGAGCCACAACTTTGAAACCAGCGTCCTTAGCCAGGCGGAAACAATCACAAACAGCCTGGACACTATGACCTCGGTTGGTGTCTCGAGCAACATCCTCGTACACGCTTTGCACACCGACCTCAAGACGCGTTGCACCATATTCCAACATCGCTGCTAGATGACGAGGTGTAGAGTGGTCGGGTCGTGATTCGATAGTCAACGCCACACATCGTGCTCGCGCGTGTTCAGCGTAACGAACAGCCTCCTTCACACTCGCACTACGATGACCACTAAGTGCGTCATGCAAGCCTCGAATAAAGTAATCACGATAGGAAGCTGGTAGAGACATAAAAGTCCCACCCATAAGAATGAACTCTACCTTATCTACAGTGTGTCCAAGTGAATGAAGTTGGTCAACTCGAGAGCGTACTTGAACATAAGGGTCATACCGCGCACGAATAGCACGCATACTTGTCGGTTCGTAGCCCGTGTACGACTGAGTACTATACTCAAAATCTGAGTCAGGACCGCCGGGGCAGTAAACACAAATCGCACCAGTTGTTGCAATATGTGGACAGCGGTGTGGTTTCGACATCACGGCCACGACCGCAATTCCGGATGCAGTTCGAACAGGTTTTGCTTTCAATATCGGCGCAAGGGCATCGCGATACGATTCAGGCACTGCAGCGAGGATATCTTTCTGTTTAGGAAACCCAGAGTGCCCATAACGCTTGCAAGTGTCCTGTTTCAATTTGTTGACGTCCACTCTCTTTCCAGCCTTGTGCGCTCGAATCAATTGCGCAACAATATCGCCCAATACGCGCGTAAGTTTCGCCTCATCTTTCGGTTGTTGAACCTGTTTTTTCCTCGGTTCGTTCTCCGCCTGAGCCACTGGCAAGTTTTCAGTTGCGCATGCACATGACGAATCGGCCTCACCGCAATCTTTCTCAGTAGCTGGCATGACGTCAGCCGCGCACTCCGATGCCTCTGCCCCTTTGGTTGACGTCACAGAGCACAGTTTTGAGGGCATTCGTTGCGACCTCAGGCTGTGTGATGCAGGGCGTGTATCATACTGCTACAAAATTTAGGGAGGAATTTCATTACGATGCCCGAACCGTACCTCGCGATATTCACAAACTCGGCCTGACCACTCTTTCGCGTACCACAGAGATGAGTCAGACTGCGTTTATCGCGCTCGGGATATTTGCTGGGAGCTCGAAACAAAGACTTGTGACACAATCGACAAGTGCCAGGCCCGCACATCGATTCAACAGCTCTTTTGTTGCACGTCGAACGCTACCATTCAAGCAACAAGTCGCGCGTCGACGACCTGAAACTCGTTGCGCGGTGGAGCCATTAACACTTGCGGAGCTTGCATGGATTCCCTACGCGATAGGCGGTACTGAGGTGGTATTGAACGTGTTCAATTTCGCTATGGTCGTTCGAATCATCCTGTCCTGGTACCCACAGACGCGATTAAGCGAGCAGCCCTGGATTTTTGTCGCTGTCCCTACCGAACCATTACTCAGCGCAATGCGGAAGATTGTAAAACCCATCGGTGGAGTGGATATCTCGCCGATTGTATGGTTCGCCATCGGTTCGTTCTTGCATGAAATCCTTGTGGGTCAGCAGGGACTTCTCGTTCTGGTGAAGAAGTACTTCTAAGTAGCAACTTTGTTTGTTCTACGCGCGGTCTCGTCGAAGTTCGAAGTTTTCTATCGTTGACCTGGGCAGCCTGCGTGCTTCGGAGATCAACAAATAAATTTAACCGATTTTATACATCTCCCACCATCCATTTTCCCAGCCGTTGGCATGATGAGAATCGAAAGGTGCTCTGCTCATCAGCTGACGTATGGCGCCTTCGCGGTCACCCAGATCCCACGGACCAAATCATCGAGCTTCGTTGGTGACCGCGTATGCACGACCGCGCGAACAGCTCCCCGAACTGCCTCACAGCCACGATGGACCGCAATGTTCGACTTTGTGCGCAAGGTAGGAGAGGAGCAGAAGAAAGCCTTCGAAGCACTACGCGAGGGGCGCCTCGGTGAATATGCTCGGGACAAGGTCCAACGTGACCTCGAGGAAGTAGCGAAAGTGAATCAGGGATTGGCAAGGAGCCGCGACCGCCTAGCGCGTGAGTTAAGTAGCGTGTTGCAGGGTGCTGCTGGTATTCAACTTGAAGAAACACTCGAAGAACTGGAGGAAGTGTTGATTACAGCTGATCTTGGTGTTGATGCGACAGAAAAGGTATTGGATGATCTTCGACGCGCCGGCCCCGCCTCGCCTGAAGAAATCAAGGCATCTCTTAAACTCTCGCTAGCTACTCTTCTGCGAGGAAAACAACGCGATACGGCGCTTGCCAGCTCATTGAAACCGCCCACAATCATCATGGTTATCGGAGCAAACGGAATGGGTAAAACTACAACGGTGGGGAAGTTGGCAGCAAAGTTACAAGCGGGAGGTGCATCCGTACTGGTAGCGGCCTGTGACACCTTCCGCGCGGCTGCAGTCGAACAATTGGCAGAGTGGGCGACTCGTTCTGGCGCAGCATTCGTTGCACCACCTCCGAACGCGAAGAGTCCGTCAGGCGTACTTTTCGGTGCGTTAGAGCGTGCGACTGCAGAGGGTTTTGATTATGTGCTCGTTGATACGTCAGGGCGTTTACATACAAACGTGAATCTGATGGAGGAGTTGAAAAAGATGATGCGCGTGGTGCGAAAGTTCCAGCCTGAAGGCGCCGATGAAGTACTTCTCGTAGTGGATGCTTCGATTGGACGAAACGCAGTGAATCAAGCAGAGACATGGAAGGAAGCCGTCGGCGTCACTGGGCTCGCTGTGACCAAACTAGACGGTACTGCACGTGCAGGTTTTGTGATTTCGGTCGTCGACGAGCTCGACATTCCAGTGAAGCTTATTGGTGTTGGCGAGGGCGTGGATGACCTTCGCGACTTCGACCCGGAGTTGTTTGTCGAGGGCCTTGTTGGCGAATAAATACGTTTTACTGTGTAAAGGAGAGCAAACATTGTGCGGCTTGCACGCGGGCAGGAGTGATGCTGCGGCTAGTCTTCGACCTTGTGTTACGGCTCGGGGTTTCGGCTTCGTCGTGACTTGTGTTGGTAGTACTCACATTGTTGTCGGAGGATTGAGAGTTTGGTATAGACAGTGATGCAAGAGGTGTACGAGGCGGTGGGTCGTCAGTGACACTCAGTGGCATTGGGGGACCATCAAGCTTAATACCGACTTGCCCTAAGAAAGAACGCGGGGATAAGGGAGGTGAAATTCGATTTTCTTTCTCTGGTGTCATTCCTTGACCGCGCATCACGTTTAGAGCTTGGTCAGCTAAAGACTTGAGAATCTTGTCACAATTGGAAGCACGCGCTCGCTTTCTCGCACGCTGTTCAATATCACCGGCATCATGGGCATTACTTGTTTCAGACTGCTGAGAACTACTCGGAGTGTCTGAAGACACAGGAATTACAGGCACAGAACCACGCCGAACTTTTACAGGCGTCGCGGTGCGCGGAGGGGGCTTAAATGTTGGCGGTGGTGGCAGCGGATTCTTTGGCTCGGCGCGTTTTGCCTCGGATGGTGGTGGTGGACGAGGCAACGATTTCGTAGTGGGAGGTAACAGGAGGTCAGTAACACGACGCTTTCTTGGTTGGGTCATCGCGAAGTTGAGAGTGAGTTCAATGAGCTAATCTTCTTTGAGGGTTTTCAAAAGACCGCGCTTGAGTACACATTACAGTAGCCGGACAGAAAACTGCCGACATTGGCGTCGGCTGACCTGGCCACTCCCTTTGGCGGACTAATTATATATCCAATGTCATCATTACTCGCGCACTATTTATAAATAAGGCATTCTATACGGCCCGTAGAATCCAATCATAAAATACGTACCAATATAGAATTGGACAGATTCCTGCATCTATACATACAAAATTACCCCATACATTACCTACTCTATTGATCTAATGCTTCCCTTGCTATCCATTCTGCTTCTTCTGGGAGATAGAAACCAGAACGATACAAGGTATTCTATCACCGGATTCACCAACCAAAAAACAAGTTGCAAAGCTATTCACAATTTGTACGAGTAATTGTACTCGATATACCCGCAAACTCTACGGTTTCGGAACGGTAGGAGCAGCGTGGCAAGTTTATCCAACCGCTGAACGTGTGTATCTTCTGGAGGTCTCATTTCCACAATGATTTCAATCATGCGCTCGGCCTTTTCAAGAAAATCCACCAGACAGGTGACCATCTGAATGCAGCTCGACAACGTTCTCGATTCCCTCTCTGAAATTATCAGGCGTTCTATGTGAGGATTTGAAGCAGCAATTCCGTACAATGCATTCTGGTAGGGTTGGTCTGTGTTTTCGAGCAGGAGCTCTAGACTGCGCAAGTTGCACGTGTTGTCGGCTATGACATTTAGAGTAGCTGCCGTGAGAGATTCTTCCGACATTGACAAAAACACGCAACGTAGCTTGGACATGCGTGCGGAAAACAATGCCTTTAAAGCGATGTTAGACTGAATGTCGGTCACCATCATCGATTCGAGTCCTACGCAACGTTTCATAGCTCTGGAAAGAAGCTCTGGCGCGACGTTCGTATCGACCCCACCAAAAGACAGCTCGCACAAACGCGGAGCGCTCGCACAAAGGTGGTCCATTCGCAGTTCGTTATCGTGCCACCTCTCGCCGTAAGTTACCGAACATTGAACGTTCGGGCAAGCAGTAAACAAAGCCGAGATGTGTTCGGTGTCAATCATTGCAAGATTCACCGATAGCAATTGACTTTCATACGACATGAACAGCTGCTGCAATAGACGAGAGGAGGGTGGCGGCACCCGCTTAGTAACTAAAGCACTATTGATGTGAAGAGAAGTGAGTTTTCGACAATGCAGTCGGATTACACCTAAAGTGCTATGCCAATCCATACCACTGAGAACGAGAACGGAAATTTCTTTCAGCGTATCACCCAGTTCACGATAGACCGGCTTCATAGCGTCTGCGTAATGACCTTCGAAATCGAATCGCTCCAATTGTTTGCATGTGCTGCCAATGGTGTTTGCGAGTGGTGCCAGTTCATTATCCCAATTGGAGCGGTGTGAATGGTTAATCAACGAAATTTTTGTCAAGCGCGTACCAATTGCGCGAACAAGAAGAATCGCCAGCGACGGTGGTCCAGACGGTAACACAGAAATACAAATGTCCAAGTCTTTCACGTTTACACAGCGCGATTGGAAGGCTCGGCAATACGTGCGAATCGTGGCGAGCTGCGTGCAGCAGTTCGCGTCAACACTAACACGTAGCATTTGAGGCAGAAGATTTCGCAGGACAAAGTTGAACTCAAACTTGTCTTGTTGTAAGTCCAACGTCACGTTGTGCTTAGTGCAGCCAGATGGTATGTTTCGGACGATATCCAAGGAGCGGAACAACTTTGCGGGTACAGACAGGAAGGGACTCGTCGTCGAGAGCAGGAGCGAGGGAAGTTTCATCCGTTGCTCATCGTCGGAGCGGGCGATGGCATGCAGCACGATATCCACGTGAAGATCATCTGACAAATGGTAAAAGTGCGTAGTTCGCGGACGCCTACGCACGCGACGCACGCTATTCATGGGAGGAAGTGTGAGCGGCGTTGAAGGAAGTACGCCGTAGGTAGGGCGAACGTGGCTTGCATGTGCCAAACTACTCAACCTAGGTTGTCGTCTACCTGTCCGGTCTGCATTTCACCTGTCGACCAGCGAATTCTTACTAGGACGACAGAATTCTCTTCCGTAGGTGTTTCACATGTTGCGAATTTTCAACGTTTCATGTTGAGGAAATGCAAGAATTAGAAATATTTTCTGCTAACTTTTGCTACTGCTATCCGTAGAGTACGAGAAAAGTTTGTTAGGCACGTTCGGTGCAATATTTTCATGGTAGGTACCTCAGGTTGGTTAGAAGATCAGATAGATCGATTGTACATCTCAACGATTACCTCCACCACAAACTGAAGCATATTGACGTCGATTGGGATCAAGTCCGTGCTCATATTGAAAAGCATTGCACTTCTAATAGCATTTCAATACTTATCACTGTCAACAAAATGCAATGGCTACTTAGAATACTATAATGTACCTAAGGAAACCGTTGAACCATGAGAGCACAAGTTGATTACAGTACAACTTGCAATGACAGGTTGGAGACGGGTCGGGACCTGATGGCGTTGAGCAGCTTGAAAGGCGATAGTTTAGTAGTGATTCAATATCGTACATCATTCTATTACGCTACGCTGTACAACCAAGCAGTATTTAGGCAATGAGTTAGAAGTTACGGCTTCTTGCTACTCCAAAGATACTTTTCAATGGCTATGGATGCTCTCCAAGAGCCGAAAGCACCGAGATGGTAGCCATCACGAAACATAGTAGTTTGAAAATGATTCACCCGTTTAGGATCAATGCCCGGCGGCACGACGATATTCTTGCCCAGCATTTCACGGCACTTCGGTACTTCACGCGACATGTTACAGAACAATTTAGCCACGTCGATGATCGGAATTT
>JAAUYH010197632.1_pt1 | contig 10348 bp, 5 predicted proteins | sample 7278061 | NCBI WGS metagenome assembly JAAUYH01 (sample SAMN14350203, study PRJNA611818) | marine sediment metagenome | isolation source: surface marine sediment (0.6m) | place: French Polynesia: Moorea | collected 2018-08 | reverse complement strand
GAAGGGTTATAAGACACCACAACTCAACCCAGGTAACCCATATAGTTTCCTATTATCATCATGGGGCCTCTCAATTAGGTGGGTGAAAGGGGTCAGGTAGGTGGGGGGTGGGGATAAGGTGGGCGGGGAGTGGGGATAAGGTGGATGGGATTGGGGAAAGACTACCCCCTGTCCACCCCCCCACCAACATTACATACAAACTTGAAATTATGATCAGTACAAATTCACTTTACTGCCACAAAACAAAATATTATATATGCTGTAATTACATTGTGGCAACTATTCCTATCATTCCAGTGCTTGACAGGTTTTGCGACACTTTTCCAAAAGTAGAAAAATCTAGTCATCGACACAAAATTTTATCTTTTTATCACAAATACATATATATGATACAAAAAGGTGAAACTGTAGTTTGGCGGCAAGTAAGATACAATTTTTTTCTATCTTTGATTAAAGTTTAGACATACCAGTACATCCTGGCTTTGGTCCTGGTTTCGATCCCTGTTGACCACCAACCTTCTTTTCACCCCTCTTGCCCAACTGGAAGGGAAGCATTGATCCAGCTGAAAAAAATAGTGTGCCCATCTTAATTAAAGGTGGCATGAAGCAAATAGGATATAAAGCATGTGGCACGGCATGTACCACTACAGTAGTTCATTATCCAGAGATCTTACTTCATCTGACTCCATGATAATTCTGTGTTTTCAGGGTATAGGTAAGCAAAGATGAACAAAAGGTTAAATTATTGTATCTCAGGTCCACAAAATGTAGGTAAAACAATGAATTACTGGACATTTTGATCGTGAAGTCATATATACAGAAGGGCATTACTGGCAATGGATAAATTACATCAGAATAGTTGCAGTGGGAGAAATGAATAATTTGGGAAAGACAAAATCTATCATTATCATTCAAAGTGCTCGAGAACATGGACAAAATATTACTCATCAGTTGGGAATGGGCTTTACATGAACCCAAATATGGACTTTAAGCCCAAATGTTTACAGTATATACCTGCACTAGCTGAAGATGCTGCCATTGAAGGGGATTGGTTCCCGTTTGTAGTTGTCCCAACAGCTGGCCCTTGGTTGTGACCTGAAGCTCCTGAAAAAAGACAAGTTCCACTTTTATCTTGACTCACTGGATTGATGTTCCATATTCCCTACTTTTTTCAAACATTTTCATTTTTTCATTTTTGGATCCTTATAAGAGTGTGGAAGCATCCCATTGAACTAAATGCAATTAAACGCAATGAAATATGTTTTCCTAGAAGCTCTGTACAAATTTCAGCACATTATATCATCCAAACAATCTCATAAATATTCACTCATTTATCCTTAATTATTGCGATCATGTTAATTATAGTGTTGATGTATACTGGTAAAAACAATTTGACATTTAGGGTGACATACCAGTATCAGTGACACTTAGTAAACATTTTGTACCTGTACTCCCGGCTTGTACCCAAAGTGTGAATGACACATCTATATCAATACTAAAAACCCCTCACGGTTATGTGGTCACCCTCAATAAAGGCCACCCCTGTTATGTGGACACTTCACAATTACACTAAGTGACATTTTTCACACCAAAATAGTGCAGTGGTGTAGGATTCATACAGTATCAGAGGTATCCCATCTTGTTAGTATTTTTTGACATACCAGTGCATCCTGGTTTTGGTCCTGGTTTCGATCCCTGTTGACCACCAGCCTTCTTCTCTGCCCTCTTGCCTAACTGGAAGGGAAGCATTGATTCATCTGAAAAAAAAAGTGTGCCCATCTTTATTAGCAGAGGTGGCATGAATTAAGCAAATCTGATGTACAGCAAGTATCAATTATGAAATCAATCATGATTTTAGTCATTTTTTCTGAATGAGTTTCTAGTATTAGAACACAAGTTATCAATACAGTATTTGTATTACAATAATTTAGGTATTAGTAGCTTCCCAAAATGTGTAAACTTTAAACCATTTTAATTAACAATGTATTCATAAAACGCCTATAACTGATACCATGATATTACATGTTAATGGACTGGATATTTAGTGACTTCAAACAAAATCAATTGGCATGGCCACACTGGCCTAGGCGTCTAGACATTGTAGTGTGCCTGATGGACGCTGGTCACCCGACAGTGTTTGGCTAAGCCAGAGCCAAAGTTATCACAAGAGTTAACAGTTTCCTGGTCCTATTTTGAATTTGAACTACACTGTAGTACAATAACTTTCAATAGCCCTTCATTATTTCAACATAAATACAGTTTTTGTTGAATAAAATGCATGTTACTGAGTTTAAATCATTCAAAAATGTCACTTCTTTAACAAGGTCGTCATGTTTGTAGAGAATGAGAATAGGACCTAGTAGACTGGCCATTAGGCTGCACAGGACTCATTCACTTCATACAACGTGAAACTTCTGAAATATCAGTTACTATCTGTATGTGAGATGGATTTTTAAACATCATAGACATACTGAATGCCAATGTAACCTCTGCCTGATGATGATCTGGTTAATCTACTATCTTTGAAAGATTTGTACCTTCCATGGCCAGTTTTCAGTTTCAATGATGATGGCCATTGCATGCCAGTTTAAAATAACTCATTAAATATTGTCACTTTTTACATATTTAGCAACAAACATGAGTATCACAGAATGAGCACTATACATACCTTGCATTTGGTTTCCCTCTGTGTGTTCCATGTCCATATATTGTGAAGAGTATGCTTGTTAAGACTTCAGAGATGTGCAGGTCCTGTGAGCTCTATCAAACAATGGCTGGGTGATGCGCTGCTGGCTTCCCGCCAAAACCCCAACCTAAGCTGTGAATTGATTCACATGCCACCTAGTGTTGAATGTAAGCTTGGCCCATACATGATCATTAATGTGCAGATAGGTGCCAATCCTTGGGAATGAATTTAATACATATGCTGGTCAATTAAAATAAAAATATTAGACAAAGTACAAAATAAGATTGAGATTTGTAAAAATGAGAAAAAGGAGTTTTGGCACCTTTTACTGACTTTAGCCACCCAGTTTCACCGTTCATTATATGATGAGCTATGATGATTGGGTGAAGATAGGGCTTTAATATGGTATAGCGATATTTTTGCCTAAAATCAAATATTCTTCATGTCTCAAAAATTACTTATATCTGATATATATGCTAACACATGGTAATTTATGAATATCAATAATTTTGCTTAGAAAGAAACATATTAGATTTAGTAAACTGTTGGTCCCTTACTAGTCCCTTTTTGGGTGACAGATGTCTGTCCTTTTATCCAAATAAAATATTACACATGCAGATGACATACTTATTTAAATGTATACATGGGTGCTGCTGATAAAAATGTTTTGGCTGAAACTGTGATACTGTAGCAGCATTTTTTATTATCATGATAATCTTTGTCTGTAGAGCAACAGCAGGTGTATAGTAATTGCAGACAGTAGAATGAGACAGGCTTTGTAAATTGTACCATATGTAGGCTTGTTTTCTTTCATATTTCCATTGTCTTATTGGGGATTACAAGCTTTTTCAAAATTGCAGTGTATAACACAAAACAGTGGTGTATCTCATATACACCACAACTTATACACTACTTATGCACCACAGATTATATATAAACCTAAGTTTCATAAACAAAATGTCAATTCAAATTAATTTCACACAAAATGTTCCACATAATTCATATTCATCATCTGGTTGAAGTTTGTATTTAATGCAAAAATATTTAATTACATGCATATATCATGTGTATGTAAGTTAGGTCAATGGCCATGAAGATATATTTTTGATATTGCCAAAATGCAGTTTATGTACTTTGTCATGTATCCAGGGGTTTCAGTAGGGATACAAAATTTAATTTGGTGTGCAATCACAACATATTGTGGTATTAGTGTCTTTTGTCAAGACAGTATATATTTATTTAGACATATTACGCATAATACATGCCTACATTCAGGTAATTCATTTTCATTTCAATAAGATATAGTACAGTTATGTTGTATCATGATTGATGGGACCTTAATTGTTACCCATGGTACAACCATGACAAGTAGTTTGAGTGCCTGGCGACTCTAGATCCAACCTTCCACACACAAGATATATTTAACAACTTAAATTAGCCCTAGCTGATATATTATCAGATGACCATGCACAACATACAATACATGCTGTTTAATATGATGTTGGGCATAGTAAAATGAGTTACAAAAAATTAACAGAATGTCGTCAATTTAATTGAAACCAACATTAAAATAAAAATTCTGACTAATGATATTATTTATATCTAGTATTATGCTACTGGAAAAATTTTAGTGTCACTGGCATTAACTATTCTAAAAAAGAGTTGTTTGCCTAAAACACAACCATCAGTAATTATCATTCATAATTATAAGTTGTCCATGTCTTAAAATTCCCTTTTTGAATGACAAAGGACTGTCCATCAGTCTGAACCAGGCATGTGAATTGTGTGGTCTGAACTTGATGAACTATGACTGGTGACTTGAATGTGCATCTTGGACAGGATAGAATTGGTTTAAATTAAAATAACCTAACTTAGCTACCTAGACATTTACCATACATTTGCTGATGACCTTATAATATATATCCACTAGACAAAATATGCAATTATAGTGACTTACAAAATGTAGTTGTTACATAAAGTTTTATGAAGTAATTCATTACAATGATACACTTTATTGAAATGCACATTGTTTGCTTCTCCACGTGAGCATTGCATAACTACATTAAATATGCACACAAATAAAAACAGAAGCACATGGTCCCCCAAAGCTGAGTATGCCTAGGCCACCTAGATATTAGTATACACTAATTTTCTGATCTTAGGGGGCTGTCATTAATAACTGCTGGGGGGACCTAACCTAATGTTAATGCAACTGACATGCGGGCAGGTACTACATTCCTATTTGAATGACAATCCCTTTTTGTGTGACTAATGCTTGTACCATATGCATTGGTCTGAAAAATGTAATGTATTGTATGTCAGTTGCATTTTTGTAAAACTGCATCAAGAGTACATGCTTGCAAATCATACTTCATCCTTGGTATTTTTAATGATCTGATCCTTCAGATCTCCAGAAATGTATTTTCATTAAAATCTAACCGATAAAGAAGTGCCAAAACTAAATCTATATGTTTCTACTCAGACTGCAATTTTATTTTAGTTTTGTAGAATTTTAATCTGCATTCATTACCTGCCATTTTATGAATTACTGACTTAAATAAAGAGAGAGGAAAATGGCACATTGACACACCCACCCAAAGACCCCAACAGTGGCCTTGAGGCCACCAGACCTGTGCTTTAGGTGTATATTTATATAAAAAACACGGGGGTGACATATTTGACAGGGGTGACATATTTGGCAGAGGTGACTTATTTGGCAGGAGTGATCTATATTTGACAGGGCAGGGGTGACATATTTGGCAGGGGTGACATATCAGGTATGTAGGGCATCAACAATCTGAGCAATGATCCAGGGTAGGAATTGTCATGCTATCCTAGGGCCAACCTACGTTTTGTATACTTTTACTGCAATGTGATGTCATTCAAACTTTGAATAAGCTGTGCGACTCACAATCACTGATTAACTTCTTGCAAAGAGTAAGAATTATGATATTTAATTATTCACCAATAACAGGGGACCTATTGAAGGGCTGTCATATGATGTTATAGTAATATGCTCCCTGTCTTACATCAAAATAGTAAAATGAATATTACATTATTCCCCAACAAAAACACAAAACTTTATTTGTCTTTAACATTTTCATTTCCAGGCATTCTATATACAAACCACAACCAACTACCTGGCGAGTTGGGGGATTTATTCTATACAATTCAGTGATATTCTTGGTAGGGGGCATTGGGACTTTAGCCCATCATTTTGTTGAAATGGTCCATTACTGGGTGTTCTGATTGACCTTTTTTATAATGTATAGTGGGGCATTTGAACATTTGAAAAATATACCAGATTTACACATCAAAAAGTAATAGTATTCATTTTTTAAAAATATTTACAAATTTACATACCAAAAAGATAATGATATTACCAGTTATGATTTACAAACTAAACAAGACATACATGTACCTACAAACATACTTCAGGTATGTCATATGCTAACTAATGTGTATACAGTCCATATAACAATACCAAAATATTCTTCACTTGAAATATAAAACATTTACATATTTCAACTGATGAATTCATATGAACAAATTGTGAAAATATCTCACAAATTAATTTGTGACCAGTAATGCTTTCACTTTCCTATAACTATATATTTATTTCATATAACTAACATTATGTCACTCTTGATTTATGGTATTACCATATTATCGATAATAAACGCACACTGTACTGGATTCATAATCTAGAGACTGAGCTGATTCTGCCAGTTTTTAAAGCTAAGCTCTATCATTATTACTTCCAGAGATATTGAGAGTTGAAAATTGCAGTCCATACACATAAAATCCCTAATAAATGTACATGAAATAAACAAAACTTTAAACAGCTATATCTCAGGAAGGAATAATGATAGAGACTAGCTTTAAAAACTCACAGAATCAGAATTTCAAAAACGGGGGGGGGGGGGGTGTTATGGTATGTGCTTTTATTAGGGATAATACGGTATTTCCTGTTACAACAGTTAATATTTGAAAAGTCTTTCCCTGAATTTTACAAATGATTGGGAATCTTCATTATCTTTTTCTGGTAACCAAAGTTACTAAATCCTATTTTGTACAGCATTTATTTCATAAGCATTTTATTGTATCTCACATCTCACAATATTAAATTTAAATATTGTTCTTAGGATATGTGAGTCTTTTGATAAATCTTTCGATAAAGTCATTTGACAGAGCGTAGCAGGGTCACATAAAGGATAATGATTCTCCAGCATTCCCTCATATTCAAGTCATTTCCAAATATTTGTTCCTGTTCAATGTAGAGGCTGCCAGCTTATCCCTGGAAGTAGACAACGAAATACAATGTCATATTGAATTTATATCATAGCATGATGAAATACACATCCCAGTAGTATATCATGTATATAGAGCAGTAGTAAGGAAATAACAATATACTACCACCAGATCATAGGTTTGATTAAGTCAAAGGAGGGGGGGGTTGACACGATAACTAAACTTGAGACACACACAAAGTGGGAACACATTATGGACAATAGAACACAATGGCACATACCTTTAGTAACCAATATGTGACTTCTAAGAGTGGCAATTTGATGGTGAGTGAGACTTGAAGGACTCTGAAGCAAAACAAATAATATAACAAACATTACTATGACAATGTAAAATATAAATACCAGAACTGGTAATTTCTCCCCCTAAAACTAAATTTAAGAACAGAAATATATAATACATTTTTGTCAATATGACAGTTGATGAATATATTGGTTTTCACAAACATAACCCCAACAAAACATGGATTGCCCAGTATAAAATCATGGATATACATGTATATAATTGCATAATGTAAGCCTATTAAAAAATGGTCACCTGATCTTGACCCAATAAACCCTCACTGACTTAGCACTCACCTCTTGAACTCTCACTACATTCAGAAGATATTCTCAACTGCCAGTCTCAACTGTGTCGCAATGCTGCAAAGTAAAACATGATCATAAATCATCTGGTGCTAAACGGTTTTGCTTCTTATAATGCATGTATGTATTTTAATTATGATATACATGTACACTAATCATGCTATCAAAATCTGATAATTCACATGAAAACATAAAAAATTAATTTTCAGTTCAGAGTGCAGCAGAAGGCCATTACCCCAGTGTCCACAGGACACTGATATGCTATGCACATTTATCTCATGCACATATATCTTAATTACCATAAAATTATAAAATTACACTTCAATAAAAAGAACTAATTTTCCATTCAAAGTGCACCAGAATGCAGGAAAACCCCAATAAAATTGTAAAATTTTTCTGTCATCACACGGCATCCTTCGGACGCCGATGTGCTCCGCACAGGTAATTCCCTTCCTCCCTTCCTTTTCTTTATATCATGTCATGACCATTAATAAAATACAAATACTTGAGATTCTTCTCTATAACTGTATCCATTACCTGACTGAATAGTTTTCTCCCATAGCTTTCTCGGTCTGCCTGGTTATGACATTTCTATGATGGGTCATCTGACATCAGATATTGGAAGCATTTTCCCAATAAACAGATAAATAGAGTCTGTGAATCACTTTCTGCAAATATAAATAACACAAAGATTAGTAGTATTCCATGTGAGAATTTGAATTTGAGCATTAACCCTTAATTTAACTTATAAATGGAATTTTTTTAAGTTTTACCATAGTTCGCCGTCCAAGAGCCCATACTCGTCCAAAAGCCCACCCCCAAACTTTGAGAAATATCAATTTTTTTTCCTTCTTTATTTAATGTTCATGTAAAAGCCCACCCCCCCAAACTTTTAAAAATCCCAATTAAGTGTTCATGGGCGCTTGGACGGCGAACTACGGTAATTTTAGAAAAGGAATGAATCGATTGGTAACATGCCCAGGTGTCTAAGATATGATTGTCATTGTCAAATATGCGAAAATGGCATTTGTTCATTATTGTTTTTGTATTTTTTTTCATAGATATCAATTAGTGCTCTGTAATGTTTCTATTTTTCGATACAATATTCGGTTTGATACCAGTGCTCTGATACTTGATAATATCAAATATGGATAAATATAAGCTTGATTTCGACTAGATTTGAATCACAAATACATGGAAACAAGGGCCAACTATGCCAAGAATCGATTATGTGAAAATACTGGTTTGTAAAAAGTGAATAAAACAGAAAGGGCATTGTGTGTTCCTGCAATAAAAACCGCACTCACCACAGGCGAGACATTGTACAAATGTAGATGGAAAAGGACTACAAGGCAAAGAAAAGTTTGGAATGAAAGTGTTATTGTGACTGTCTACTGTACTAACCAGCTAAGTTCATATTTTAGTGCCCTGTCAACTCAGGAATGACAGGATCTTGTGGGTAATCTATCTCTATCTGTTTACAATCATATCATGTCTGAGATGTGTACAGAGTTGAAGGTGCTGTGGGTGACGTGCCATCATGTGGACAGGGCCCTCAAAATTTAGCCCGGGGTCTCTGAATTTAGGGTGATGCAAGCATCATCTTATAATGTATGGAAAGGAATGTAAAGATATTCTATTTCTAAAGCTTTGTTCTGAAAAGAATCGATAATCAAGTGCCTGTGCAGTGTGAATAGCATGAATCCATGCATGCATGCATGCATGCATGCATCCATGATGCCACCACCACATGCACAACAACACAGATTCATTGACAGGAAACTGCACTATTGTCACTTCCACATTCGATCATATTTGGCCATATTTACCTTTATGTTCTCCCTGCATCTTCTGTAGCAGAAATGTTAGTGCCTCTGGTCCACGAAGATCAAAATTACAGTGTAAAATTGAACAAAATTGAAGTTGTGAACAATGCATTGTCCGGCAGGAGACTAACCTCCTGTTGACCTACTTTTTCAAACAGTCAGATGTTGGCCTCTCATGCATGCTGTATGCACTTTTATTTATTTATAAAAAGTCATTTTGCCATGAAATAGTACAGGCAATGTAAAAAAATGTTTCCTATCATAATTACCAGCATGTTATTAAATTTCTGCATGACTTTATGAGGCTACCTGAGTATTTATTTTAGGGGAGCATTTGTTAGACTCATATAAAGCATGTGATTGTACAAAATACGCAGAACACACAATACAAAGTTCCCAAAACAGCATTATATTTAATATTGAATAAGAATTAGCTATAACTGAACAATAAATAACACTGAAATGTAGCATTTACCTGCAGACAGTGTGTCATGGAAATAAATTTCAAAATTAACCTGGAATTCAGACTCGGAGAAACTTTAAGAATTTTGAATGGTATAGGATAATTCTGAAAAACAACTTTAGAACTCTGTAGATCTAGTAGATAGCACTCACTAATACAAAAGCATTATTTATATGGCATAATTAAGGCACTGATATGGTAATAGGAATGCTCCCTTAAATGACACTCTAAAATAGATCACAATATCTAAAATTAAAGACTTTGACAGATAGATCCCGTGTTTTAATTTTTGAATAGAGAATGGGTTGTTTGTTGTGTCCAAGTCCTGACCGAGGCCCATAGACACTGTTCATGCTGCTGCAAAAACAGCCTTTCAAAAAGTCCTGGGTATTTTGATTTGGTATGGGTGCCTTCAAATAGGAATTTACCTGTGCTGCGAGCTAGATGTGAAGTCAATACAAGCTTCCTTTGATTTAGGGTG
>JAAUYH010146030.1_pt1 | contig 10348 bp, 6 predicted proteins | sample 7278061 | NCBI WGS metagenome assembly JAAUYH01 (sample SAMN14350203, study PRJNA611818) | marine sediment metagenome | isolation source: surface marine sediment (0.6m) | place: French Polynesia: Moorea | collected 2018-08 | reverse complement strand
CTTCATATTAATTAAAGTTATTGGAAGCGGCTAAAATAATGGCCCATTCAGAATCGGCGGTTTTTTTGCCCACCCTGTATATCTTTGGTCGCTCAAGGTTGATTAGGGAATAGTCATGATTTATGTTCATCCACTGAAGAAAAGTAGTATGAAGGCCTAAACACGATCCCAGTCAGACACTTCTCAGAGATACAACCTGAAGTGAATCCCACCTTGCTTCATAACTCAGTAGAACCCGAAATCATCAAGGGTAATTGCTTCGGACTCTACTAAAACAAGTTTATTCTATTCCCATCATCAAGTAACTACTCTTTGTCTTCCAAAATCTTTATTGTAAGTAGCATCGTAGCATTTCACTGGCAGTCAATATAATATGTAAGTAAAGGAAGAGAGATCGCGAAAAATTCCAAGCAGTATGATGAGAATTTGTACAATATGATGAATGGCAGTGATTATATGAGTTTGGTGAGTATAGGATCTAAGAAAACAGTATTATAATAAGTTCCAAAAAGCATAGGTTCTTAGATATTGTAATCCTACTGGCGCGCAACAGTTAGACATCACCGGCTGCAATTTTCATTTCAACGCTTTGCTGCTTAGACGATTAAATTGATAATTTAAAAGTTTTAATTCGAACGATCTGTCTCATTCTATATTACTTTCCGTCTTCGATAAGTATATCTTCAAGCATTCTGTATTCGATCGCATGTCGAAGAGGGTTCACGGGGTATCACATATCTGTTTATAGACTTATTCATTTACGTTCAGTACCTCGAATAGCGAAAGAAGTGTTGTGATTCTTTTCTATAGCCTCCATCGATAGTTGTGGCACAGAACTGATAATGACCTTTCTGCCGTACTTCTCCGATATTCTGATATCGGACAAAATAGATCGTGCTACATGTTTGATAGGTTATCCTTTCTTCAATTTTTCTCGTATTGTTAGAGAAATTAAGATCTGTAGCTACTTTCTGGACCTTGATAAGACAATTATCCACTTTTTTTACAAGTAAAATAAGCGAATTCTACGCGATTGAAAATGAAAACATCGTACAAAGGAAAATGTGATTGCTTGTACCGCAGAAATTTGCCGAATAGTTAAGATATTGGGTTCTGTGCTCACAGTTAACAAACGAAGCATACTCGATGGGTTGGAATTACAAGATTTGTTATATTAATATAGGTACAATGTTTTTGGTATGTAGAATATTGCATGCTAGGTCTCGCTCAATGAATCACATAAATGAGTTACTACTGATTTTGTGGCATTTAATTTCAATTCTTTTGTTAGCGATAACTGATTCCATCCTATTTTTTCTAGAAGTATAATCGCGAAAGCATTTCAAGTCAAGGTAATAGTGCCAATTAACCATAAATCAGCTGTAGAATAAAAAACTATAAAAATTGTATTATACCATTCACCGACTGATTGACTGGCTGACTAATCAAACAGACGTAACCATTGTACTCTGTCGCTACTGAGTACAGATGTATTTTTGTTCTTGCGTAGAACTATGCTAGTACTTTGGCCGAGATAGCGAATAAATTGCTGGTTTAGAAATCATTGAAAAGGTATAGTCTCTTCATATCATAAAATTTTACCTGATTGACTCTCCATTTATGAAAATTGCATTGATTATAACAATGCACTCAAAGATTAATCCAAAATTTTTTTTGAAAGCACAAGAATTGAACTTCATTGCCATGTAGTACTAGCAAAAGTTTTGGGACTAGCCATTCAGACCATTTTCAATGATAATTCTTGGAAGCAATCCGTACAATACTTCAATTTTTCTAATAAATAGGATAATAAATTAATACTTCACTACTCAGTGACCAGCAAATCACCGAATTAATCTCAAATGTGAGAATCATGTAGAATTCAATGTGGAAAGCTCAACTAACTCTTTGTAGCTTACCGGATATATCGGTGAGCTCCAAGGCCCACTCTCTGCACACTTGAGAAAATGTGCATGATGTTTACGTCGCAGTATTCAGCATAGTAACACATTAATCTCGATCGAAAAAGTAATTTTCAAGTCAATGTGGAAGGATCAACAACCTTTGCAGAGCTTTCTGGATATATAGGTGAGCATTAAGGGCCTCTCTCGTTCCACGTTTTGTTTTTGATTTATATTGCAGGCGCTATCCACGCGCCAGTGCCTATTTCGTAACTGAACGAATTGTCAAAATGTATATGACAAAATTTAAATATATTGCAGGGCCGAATGTCAATCAAACAGAACGAATGTGCAATTGAGTTCACCCAGCAGCCTGGCCCTATACAGTTCTAAACAGACTTGCAACTGTTGACATTTCCAAACTGTATAAGTATCCCTAGTACCGCTCACGTCGCTAACCAGCAGCCTAGAAGCAATACTCACATTCTTCCAGTTCACAACACAAGACATCAACACAAAAATGAAAACCGTTGTGTTTGCTTTCTTCGGTCTCGTTGCTACTGCCCTGTCCGCTAAGGTGGACATTTCATCGCTCAAAGGTGCCATGGCCAAAGGTGAGGGCGAAGTGACGTCGGCCGCTGCTGCTGACAAGACGTCCGGTGTTGCTTCTGGTGCGGTTGACGGCGACGGTGCCGTTTTGGGTATGGCACAAGTTGGAGGTGCCCTTTCTGGTGCTCTCTCATCTCCGTATTTGTAATTCCGAATAATATAGGGATGCAACATATCACAAGTAGATATACAATCGATTTAGGGAAATGTCGTGTATAAATATGAGGATGAGATAAAAAAGAAGGCAGGATTATAGAATGTGCGAGGCTGCGCAATATCGCCTATAGAGACAATGAAACTAATTTAAATAAACATATTGTTTCTGACTTTATTTTAAGTACATGGAAATTTGAAATGGTAAGTGCATCTGTTACTACACTGTGAGGCATCTGACGTTTTTTTCGTAGAACGATGTGTTTGTCCTCAATTCCACGCAATTCAAAGTTCTGGATAAGTGAAAAGAGCTAAGACATTGCTTGAATATAGTCCCCTATTGGTTTCTGTGCAAAAGGAACGTTTAAAAATAATTTGGTAGATCAGTTCGATTCAAGAAACTATAACCCAATGAGTCGAATCTGTTAAATAAAGAAAAAATTAAGCAGGTTTCGGTCCGTTAAATTAAAATGATTTAAGAATTCGCATATATTTAAATGTAGTATTTTTTCACACCTCTGCTGTCGAGTAAATGGTTGCCCGTGATGCGCCACCTAGAAGAAATAATGGTAGGAACATCAGAGGTTGGTGCAAAGCCGAAATCGCCACACTGTTTAACTTGCTTCTACCGTAAATGTGAATAAGCATCAATCAATATGACAAAGCTAAATTGCTGTACAGGTTGACATCGATACTTTGACGAACTGTTCAGCATAATCAATACGCTCACTTTGATTCGTTTGTAATTTGCAACCGACGTTAGTACAAATTTAATTTAATAGTTTCATTATTGCCGAAGTATGTCGGACATAAGGTTATGTTGTTATAAAATTTAGAGGGTCACTTAAATATGAAATGTTTCTAAGCACTATTTTCGCATATTTTTGTGATGTCCGACATACTGCAACAGGACCAAAGTTTCTTCACATCTCCCACAGCATCGGTTCCTCTCAGCTGTGCTTGAATCACTACTGCTTTCTTTGGGTTCGTTCAGATGATCCTAGAGTTTGTCGCATTTCAAAACTAACCCATAATACGAAAATCGCCTACTGCTGTGCCAGCAGAGTGCGATGACTTTGTAGCCCAGCAGTGCTGGTGTACAACCTCATACCTAGAATAACTAACGTCCACAACTCTGCTTTTCTGTATTCGACTTGATGGGTACTAGCGGCCTTTACCCTTTGACGGTTCTCGTGTTAAAAGGAAGCCTTAAAGCATGGAACTCTTGCTGTATTCAGAACTGATATAGCAGCTTGATTCTACTTGTCGAAACAAAGAAGGCTGTTGATTGTTTTAGTCATTTGTATCAAGATGAATTCAAGTGAATCATCCCTACCATGATAGATAATGAATCCAGGTCAAACAAGTTAGTTCGTAAGATCCACGTCGTAGCAACAATCGATGATGTTCATAATGACTCCGAATAATGGAGTGTGTTGCTCATTTCGGCAAGCCTGTGCGGAAGCATGGCTACCGCATCACAGACGAATCCGAGCCCAACTTGGTTCAGCAAATCCGTCATTTTCGCTACAATTCGCGACGGCGCCAACTGTGAAGAGTCAGGATTTGCGCTTAGGCTTGTTAGCGACAGAGTGGTACTGCCAGAAGAGGTATGGTACTGAGACCAATCGAAGGAATGTTTCAACTGCGATACTTCCATCTTGGACGCCACGCAATCGCTGCGTTGCTGACAGACTTTTCCGTAGGAGACCAGCCTGCATGTCGCATCCGAGGTACATTCGCGCAGAAGATGGCCAGCAGTACCGCAAGGGAGGCCAGGGATACAAAAAACATCCGCAGCACCGAAATGGCGGATAGCTGCGTGACCCAAGCTACGCTCCATCAAGAATGCTGTGGAAATACATTTCGGAATGCATGCCTTTTTTGCTTTGCTCACCACTTGCAGGCGGCATTGTATACATTCGATACTTTCCTCATTCTTAGCGCACGGAGATCGGCATTTTGTGAGTCTTGTTGCTATGACAGATCTCGAGACGCAGAACGGCGTAGAAACGTCTGTAGCACACTCACAACCTTTCATGCAGTTGTTATTCGAAGAACAAGAACCGTCACGCGAAGCTTGGTTCGTGTTCACAGGTACGAAGTCTCCTCGGGAAGGCGAGCTTGTTGAAGAACTTGCTGCGCATTTCGTGACTGCAGGTAAGCCTTTTCGAGTAAAACATACGCTGCACTTGCCGAAGTCGCTGTCGCACTGGTCATCAGCACCACCAGTACATTGCGAATTAGTTACACAGTTCGGGCACTGCGCAACATTTGATTGGAAAAGATTCCAGTCAGCACAATGGCCATTGAAACATGTGCATCCGGCGACAGTGCAATCACTATTTGTAGAGCATTGCATTGTAGTTTGAGCAGATACGACAAGAAAAGCGGAAGCGAGGCAAGCGACGAGGAATGGAAGAACTGATCGAGTCATGCTAGAGCAAATATGGTGGAGGGATGCCTAGGAAATGATGCTGTCAATATGAGCGATGAACGCGTTAACAAGATTGATATACTAGAGAACTGTACACGTGGTATTAGGTAACATCAAGGCGAAAAAGTTAGCACGGCCACAACAGTACAGTGCGTTTTACGATTAACAGTAAGTAAATACTGTTCTGACACTAGGTCATCTCCACAAAGCAAAATCAAGAGCTGCAATTACTCAAATCGGAGACGAGTTGGAGCCGCTCATAATGCAAGCGTAGTGGAGAAAGATCCCGCCTGTGTTAGATCACTTATTGTGATTAAGTTGTCTGGGTTAAACGTTTCGTGCTAACTTTCATTTTAATTGGATCCCGTAGGGTAATTGTTCAGGCTGCATTGGCAACAGCAAACTGTCAATATCGAACCAATCCAACTATCAGTAGAATAGTAAGGGATGCAACGTGACCTAGAGGGTTTTTGGCGAACAACTGCGACAAGCGCCCGAATTCATAAAATACATTCCGTGAGCGCTTCCGAAGTAACCTGAGAGCGCATGCCATATTCCGTTTACAATCCAGGGAGTAGGGCGGATTCGTCGCCGTCTGCCCATCAAAGCGCAACCAGGCATAGTCGTGCTTGATAGTGACGAAGATGAGTATGTGTGAGCAACCACATCTCTACAACTCATACATAAAAAAATATAATTCCAAATCTAGTATACCGATTGGAATCGTACCAACCAAGTTTTTTGTGTTATTACCAAGACGTGAAACTACTGTAGTGATTTTGACATGCTAAGAACTGCTTCGTGAAACGTCACTGCTATTTGCATCATCTGAAGTGCGTCTCCCTACCTGTTTCTTGCACGAGAATTTTTAATAATTTTCTTCCTTTTAAATCTGTGTTCGCTTACATGAACAAATTACTGAGAGATTAACATTTTTCGGAATGAAACAATTGACTGACAACATGCAGTGCTTTCAGAATTGCTCGCGGTAACGAAGGATAATCAAAAATGGGATCTTTCTGAGTCCCATGCGATTGTTTCTTCGTTTCTATGCACTGCCCACAGTACAGCACCCTGACTGTAAATTGGGAAATCAGAGTCCCGGTACTCTAGAACATTGACGGAGACTAACAGTTGAAAATCAATTAAAATCTGATTTTTTTGTTCTGTATTGTACAGCTTTACCTTCATTAGTCAAATACTCGATCGAACTGTAAGCTTGAGTTGGTAATCCACAAACGCACCCTTGTAAATTTACAGTACATCCAAGCTGTTTCTACGAATACCTCCCGTTATGGCTACGCTACTTTCTCAAACTACAAAACCTGTGTTGCACTGAAGGTTCACAAATTACAACTGTACCTTCTATGCGTTGTGCTGCGCGTGCTGTCTTACATCGATGCAGGTAAGTACGGTACGGTACTGACCGGGTGTGCAATTTTTGCACTTGGTACAGTATAGCACATAATCGATGGCTAGAGCGCCGTCTACAGTACAATCACTGTAAGTGGATGTGGAATGTGAGCATTGACATTTGCAATCCGATCTCTAATTTCGTCGCTACAGTACATGTTCAATATTTGACTGACACCCTGTCCCAGCACTTAAACCATTCGATTTCTTGTCGACTAGACCATTCCGTGACACGAAAACGAGGCTTTAGTTAGTGAACAGGAGAAATAACAAAGCTGAACTATTGATTCGTGTAACACTGAAATCAAATTGCCAACACTGACCGCGCGCCACCCACACTTCTATGTGCTAAACATCAAATCGTTTAGAGTCCACGGACAAATCAATTTACTGTTAGAATTGTATTGAGCCACCATCTTCAGCTGCTCAGCTGGAGCACGATCGTACCTGTCGGACTAACTAGACTTCAGATTCCGATTAATTTTGACTTCTACACTGTTCTACTCCTAGAATTGTAGCTGGTATTGGCTTCTGTGGTGCCTTATTGGCGCACCCTCTCAATGTAGACGATATTCAAGGACTCTACCAAGGTTCTCGATCCAATCTATGTTTGTGAGACCAGCAGGTCGGTCCACTCTGAAATTTTCAATTTCAAATTTTTCTTTTGATATTTTGAGTTATATTTTCTTCCTGATATCTTGATGATCATTGAGTGTAATTCTATTTTATTGAAGAGTCTAATACCACATCTAGACTAATTACATTGTCCTTCTTATAGTAAAAAGTTTATACCAAAAATCATCGTAATTTCTAGTAGCGAAAGGTATACAGAACTGAGATCTGTTCCAACGCTGCTTACTGGTTATTTATGTCGAATAGAGAAGAAGCCGCTCTAAAATATTGCGTTTCGTAACCTTCTTCGTATTTCGACGCGCAATTATTGCATTTATACGATTAGAATTCCATAACGCGGTATGTAAGAAAAAAACAGTAAACTAACTCGAATAGTGACGTGTTATGCCAGTTCTACTCTATGAAAGACATAACTATGCCTGTTAGTGAAGGATGTTGAATGCCAAGTTAATTCGTCATGTGGAGAATGAGTGCAGTAACGAATAGGCTCGATTATAATAAAGAAAATGATGCAAATAGAAATGGCTTTTTAAGAAACAATTATTCATAACGCAATACTGTGGTCTAAGGTTTGCCATTGACGACGAATAAACGATCAGTGATTCCATCTTCCTATCAAGATGGAATATTGCACTACATATCGCGCTGAATTTAAATTTAGAGGCATACGGTTGCACCTCGCGTTATTGCAAGTAGGCAGGAGATGTGTGGCAATAAAAAAGAGAACCGTGAAGGAAACTTCGGAGGCGATTGTGCGGTTGATAATTCGACCGTCTTCAATGTTGTTTACACTGGGCAAAAGGCACTAGCCAGATACATCTCGATGGTGACTATCCGAAGAGTGCCTCGGATACTTCTTGCGAATCAAACTTGACCTGGAGTAGCCTATGGCAGACAACTGCGCTCACTCTAAATTTCAGGCATCAGGCATTCTGCGACCACTATTCATGCTGCTCATGATAATTTACTGGCACCGAGATCGATGAAAAATTTCGATTCAACTGGTCCAGAAAAAAAGCACTAATAGAGGTGGAAGCAAATAAATTGATTGTAAATAAACAGATTTCGACTACTGTATTTTGGTTGGATTTGTCCCCCTCTCTCAAATTATTGTGATGAACACGTGTGGCACGTTGCATCAATTTTTAACGAGCTCTGCTGTTCTATCGTAAACTCTAGTACATTAAATGCAATTGTATTCGTATGAAACGGAAGGTGATGCATTGATTTAATTACGAGGAATTCAGAAATCACGGGATCACGAAGATAATTGAAATATACAAATCGCAACAAGCTACATTGCCTTTAACCCACAAGAGGAGATTTACTGCACAGGTTACATAGTCTACAGCACTTAGCTTTGAAGAATAAGAAAAATAAAGAGCAATAATCCTGTCACTGCAATACTTTACTATGTTGAGTACAACCGCTTTTTCGTAAAGACCAACTATACATGCGGTAGCAAGAAGGTGCACTACTAGGAAAGTTAAAAACACTTCAGAAATAGTTCCGGACGGAAATTTAGGGGTGCGGATAATGGCAGAGACAGAGTTTTCGAAACCAAAGACAATCACCTCAATTTATCTGATGCAAAATCTGATTGAAATCGGGGCAAAAAGAATGTGCAGTATGATTTTAACCCAACCCCTTTTATTTCAAAACTCGCAGATGTCGCACTGTAAGGGGGTACAATTCCACCCGAAATACGGTAGGTCTATTTGCCTTTTTCTTTTTTCACTACATTTAGTTATCTATTTCTTCAGCAGTTGCCAATGTATATTCTTCTATCTTTTGATTCTTGTCACTCCTGAACTTGAACAGGTTTCCTTGAAGTTCTTCTTTTGGTTTTCTTTACTTCAGCTCTTTTGGACTTTTATATCTTTTCTATATTTCTTCTTCTCCCGTTGTAGCTTGCCTAATGATTTCAGAAAACTTTCGTTCGAACTCTTGCTATTTTTCTAATTGATATATTTTCTTCTGTTATGTTTAGGCGAGTAGTTGTGAGACCTCGGCTTCTGATGTATCTTCATTTTATGGACCTCATACGCCTTATTTGCTGTCATTTATACGATAGCAAGGAAATATTTATTATTCAAGCTTTTTAAAATGACTATGAACAGTTTATGGCGATCCTGGGAAAGGACAAGGACGCGAAGACTTACCGTTGAAGGTTGGAAGATAGATTATGGAACAACTCTGAGTTAATTAGCTTTAAAAAATATATAATTGCAGCGGTTTTTAAAGACTGGCGGGGTATGATTCGATAGAGCCTAGAGAAAGAGTGAGGCAGAAGATCCGATAAAACTTTATACTAGTTCCTGAATTACCTAATCCGACTACAAATAATCAATTGTAAATAAAACTGGAACGATCGCACCGAAATCACAAACTTGAACGGTTAAAATGCCGCATATCTGGCTTAGGTTATAAATAAAACATGTAGTTTCTCATTGACTAAAAACGTTATTTTTGCATTAATGGCTTGACTCTTTTGTAGATCTCTTGATCGGTGGAGAACTCTCATTTATGGCGAACATCATCAGTTCGCAGATAGAGATGTGCGGAATGGAAAGCACTGCATCCAAGCCTGCTGCCCGAATCCTTCGCGGTTAACTTGCCACAGATATCTGTCAGCACTTCTGTTAAGAGTAGAGCTTATTAGGTTTAAAGTATCTAATTAAACGCTAGGTTTATTATGTTAGAGACATAATTCCCGTTCCGATTTTTGTGAACATAGAACAGTAAATGTTTTTGACAACCAGTTAATAAAGACTACATCAAGTTATTACAATTTTTTCTAGGTAGGCGTGAAATAGCATGAAAAGCAGTTTGCAGTAAAGATGACTTTAATTTGCGTAGAATATGCTTAGCGGCAATATGGGTACACGTCAAAAGCTCATCCTGATATCCAGTATCTGCTAAATATTTCTTGTAGTCAAGCGCTAGCGTCAAATAAATCTATATAGGTCAGTCAAATCCATCTTTATCGAAACATTTTTCTTATCAGTCTCAATTTCCTATGGTCTTATCCTATCCGGGTGTGGAATCTATTGCTTCTTGACTCGTCACTTGGCAGCATCTTGGGATACCACATTGAAACTAGTTTTCTCAATCCACTTACTACCGTACATCATGCGAAGAACTCGTATGCATACTGAGTTCCCATACAAAGCTGATTGAATCGTTGAACCCTGTTTGGAAT
>JAAUYH010072690.1_pt1 | contig 10348 bp, 2 predicted proteins | sample 7278061 | NCBI WGS metagenome assembly JAAUYH01 (sample SAMN14350203, study PRJNA611818) | marine sediment metagenome | isolation source: surface marine sediment (0.6m) | place: French Polynesia: Moorea | collected 2018-08 | reverse complement strand
GTTCAGTGACTTGTTCTCATTCACTCAAGAAGCCGATGAAATTCAATTCCTGCTTGAAATAACCAAACTAAATGAAACTGTGCTTCATAGCATGTAAAACAATAATGAAACGAAATGAATGAACAATACAATTCGAACTGGAACAAGAACAGCTAAAAAAGAAGAGAAATTCGGAGTCAAATGGCAGAACGCTTTTGTTTCGTCTCATATTCACCCAGTTCATCGTATTTAATAGAAGGACAGTATATCAATACCTTACCCGCTGCTCATAAGGTCCATTACACACATACAGTCCCTCAGAGGATGCGAAAATTGATTTCTATTTTCATTCTTTTACTTTGAAGCGATTGAGTTTTCTCCAAATAACATTGGTTTCAGAAAATAGAAAAATGAATTAAAATATCGAAAATTTTGAATTTTATGCTGATCATCTATTTATTTATGTTCTACTTCTGAAGAGTTTTGCTAACCTTGAAAATGGTCCTGATTTCATTGCCTAGCTTTCGAAAATTTTTGGAATGCAGAGATCAGATGAGGATTATTATAAAATGAAAAAAGTGTTACATGTGTGCAGAAGTAGGAAAAATATTTTCGTATTTTGAATTTGCCGAATTGTTCGTACTCGAATTTATTTTTACTTTCTCTAGCGGCGATTATTTGTACTTTATTCATTTAGTCTAAGCAAATCGTGTAAATTGCTATTTTCAACTCATCATTTCAATTTCAAACTTCATCAAAAATTGTGCAGACCCAACATTGTCAAATTAATTTCAAGCAAACAACTTGGTTTCAATGACATACTGTACATGGAATGGCTTGAAAAGCGATTGTGCCTTATTCCAGCTTGGATCATCACTGACGAGCTGCACAATGTCGGAAAACTGGTTACCATAAATATACGTAAACGAGTAAAGCTAACTGAAGCACATAATTTAATAACTTGTATTTATTTCTAACCCAGATTATTTATTTTTAATTATTCGAAAGAATCTTGAGCAGAGTTATCTCTACTAGTTTTGACCATAACAGAAGGAATAAAAAATATTTTTCCCAGCTCTGCTTGGGTGTCTCCAATTCGAGTTTGTCCGATTGATTTTGGTGAACTGGGATTCAAGGAAAACTCATGAATAGTCAAAAATAGACTGAACAGCAGCTGCTTGAAAATAAGTAGAATAGGTTTTGATTCTTCGTACAATAGAAATGGTGACTGTAAAACTGTCAGTTTTTAATTCTGCCAACCAAAAATCAGCTGGGCACAGAAACGCGAAGCATTTATTCGAGACAGGTAACAGTAGCAAAAGCCATGTGTTCAAACAAGAAATGGATGCAATTAATAGTTCAATGAATTTCTGAAAAGGTTTTGTCGCTGAAATTACGTCTCGGATTGCGAACGGATCAAGTGATCTTTTAGTGTATGAATTTCAGGGGCGGGAGGGGGGGGGGTGGATCGGGTGGATCGGGGTTGCGACTGCGATTGAAACTGATCGCGATTTCAATCACAATTAATCAACGTCTTCACTACCGTAAGGCTGTATTAGGATCATTTCGAAACTTTTCTTCTACCGGAACAAATCGGGCGAGGATCCAAATTTTTTGTATGGACAGGTTTGGCTTCGTATGTGAATGCGTTGAATAGCGACTTGGAATACCGTTTTCATTGCAGACGGTAGAATCACGCAATTGTATAGAGAGTGATTGGATAGTTCGGCAATTTTCGTCAATCTGCCTCAATCATGTTTTTGCATGAGCAACAATTTCTATCTACAAAGTTGACCTTTTAATCTCAACAAAATGTACTGTTCAGCAAGCATTTGGTTCTTCATCGAAATTGCTCTGAATGTTCCGCCGCAGTCTACAGTACAGTACTTCAAAAACGAAACAAACTCAACCTTTCTGACGATTTCACTAGCTACAATTTAACGAACAAGAACCCATTTCGTAATGTCTTTGTAACGAATTGAATGCAATCGTGCTAACGACTGCATTCAACTCGCTCGATTGATTCCATCACCAGAAAGGTTTCGAGACTATCCTGACACGACCCCACAGTGGGGAAGACATGAATTGGATTGTGATTGCAAGGGTGATCAGTTTCAATCACATTTGCAATCCCGATCCACACAATGATATCCATTCACGGAAAGATGATTTAGATCCGTTTGTCACTATCCAAGCTGCACAGTAATTGCTTCCGAGAGAACCTTTCCATGCAGCATATTGAAAAAATATACTCAACTATTAATTGCATCAATTTCTAGTTCTACGTTTTCCGATCTTCTTAGAGACATGGCTTTTACAATGTTCCCTCTAAGTACCGCACATATCAAGAGGAGTTAGAAACTAAATCTTCAATACTGTCCTTTATAATGTGAACTGCATACCGATTTTTGAATTTTTCTTCGAAGCCTCACGATATGCCGCACTTGAAGGATGTACAGTACTGTACAGTACTGTACTGTACGATAGAGAATGCAGTTGCTTTGATCTTGTACTGTGCCGCGCAAGCTGTCAAAAGTGTAACTCGAGTTAGCCCAAGTAGAAATCGTGCTATTTCCGTCGGATTGGCTTTATCATCGGTTCACCTCACGCGCATCCCAACACTACTGTACTTAACCATGGCCCCACCACTGTCTCCGCTCTTATGCCGCCCGCCTCCACGAGAACGTCTTATGTTTTTCGCAAGGCGCGTCTGATACCACCCCGTTTTTTATCGTTTCCGCGCAAATCTTTGTTCGAGTCTATGTTTCGACATCTTGTTTCCCATACTTAAACCGCCATTTAGGGGCGCAGTTCTTCGGATGGCATTCTTTAGATCGTTCCCCAACTATGTGAAACCATCGCGGTGTCGTCTTCGACGCCTATCTCTACTAACAGTGGTTTTCACTGCTTTTTGGGTGATACAATGTTTGCTCACTGTCGACTTGATACAAACACAAACATTCCGTCAATCTACCACAACACTTCACCATGACTTCAACGTCGATGCGTATTTCCGTGCTCAGAACGGCGAGCTGAGTTTGTACAGTGAAACTGTGTATCCCAGCACGCCCCAAATTCAGCGTGCCATTCACAAGCATCAAAATCCCAGCGATTGCACGAACGCACGCTACCTTATTCACGAGCCCGTCGTGGTTTGTGGATTTGGAGCCGTGTACTTCGGGATAGCGAGATCTCTCGCATACGCCATCGCAACGAAACGTGTTCTTGTTGTCAAATCGATCACGAAGCCATGGACCTTAACCGAAGGCTGTGAAACACCGGGGCCACAGTGTTTCTTCCTCCCAGAAACGCGTTGTGTGCCGCCAAGCAATGCAATGCGTGCCGCGTTCAACGTGAGCTCGACATCCATAGATTTGGCTTACGGCGACGTGCAAGTTGTCGAGCTTCATTCCCGTCCTCCGTATTTGCATCGTGTAGTATGGAACCACTTGTTACCAGACGTTTACAAGAATCTCGGCGTATCACCACCAACATCGATACGCACCACCCACGAAATGTGGCGCCGACATTCGGTAATGCGAGTGTGGAACACGCAGGCTTTGTTGTTTCTTATGCGATTGAACAGGCGTATGCAGAATTTGGTGCGCCCTGTTGTTGCAAAATGCAGCAGTCACGGCGATGCTCGAGAAACATTAGGTGTGCCTATGCGCGGTAGTGATAAGTGCTACAAGGGCAATACGCGTGGCGAAATGGACTGCTTGGATCCGAGCACGGTGAGCGACCATATGAGACGGGTGCGGTACGCGCAGCCATGGCTACACAAAGCGATTTTGACATCCGAGGACGTGCAACTTGAAACGAGAACTAAGGAGGCGCTGAAGAAGGCATGGGACATCACAACCGTGCCCGATGTGCGTCCGGGCACAGGAAGGCCGGGTGAACAGGTGAACAGAACTATCCCGCCCTATCTCTACACACAGGCCGCTATAACAATTTTGACATGCCAACTCACAGCGGGGACGCACGTCCTCACGCCGAGGAGCAACTTTCATTCAATGATAGACTTGCTCGCAAAAGTTGTGCCTGGAAGGAGAACTCATTTCACTTACTCCATGGGTAACCTCCGAATCGGGTACTGATGCGTCTTTACTGCACCACTGACATTTTTTTACAAACAATGTGTACGACTTATTTACTACAGTACCACTCACAGAGAGAACACAGAGGTTCGGGAAAAGAAACGTTATAAATTTCTTTACTGTTTGTTACTTTCCCTACACTTTTTATTATGTAGAATCTGTGTATTTGATATCATGTATTCATTGCTGCACGTCGGGAATGGTAATGCATCGAAAACCGAAAACTGACTTAGTAGGGCTTGTTAAATTTCCTTCTTAAACTAACTATTTGCATGTATCTATGCCCCGAAGGTGTTTCTTCAGAATAAGTACGAATTGAGTACAACAAGTTCTGAGAACACGTAATACATTTTTGTTTTAATGGTTCTGTTGCGTGATAAGATAGAACATCATGGCCAGAAGATTCAGAAGCTTAAATCAAAGATGATTCTATTGAAAGTAAAATGTACAAATGACGGATTGCAAAAATGAAGCAAAATATTCGAAAAAATGCTAATAATTTTTAATACGAGCTCCTTTTACTTTATCATCCACTTCGGAATCAATATCCTGCAACATTTTTGAATAATTTTTCTTAGCTTTTCAACATTTATGGTTCTATAAGTCGAAAGAAGAATGGAAAATGAAACTGAGAAACTTCCCAAACGGATACGGATTGACTCTCTGTTCGAAAATTGATTCGTGTAAATTTCAGTGCGAAAGCATTTTTTGCTCGCAAAACCGATAGAACTGATGGGAAACTAACTTATTGCACATGGGGATGTAAAGAATGATAACAATTTTTAAATTTGTATATTTTAAGCCTGGTGCATTATTCAAGAAGATTTCTGAGTTTTGAAATCATTCCTGATTTCAATCTCAATCAATTAGGAAAACATTTTACAAAAACCAAGGCAGCTTGAATCGGATAAAACCCACTTCGGCAGAGTAGTTTATGTTCTCAGAGAAGTAATTGCAGATGCTTACTTTGTATTCTTCGTTCATCCATGTAACACAATAATAACACGCTATTGCAGGGCTTCACACAAATCGCTAAGAAAAAGCAACCCGAGAATTCTCAAAATATTTTCTTGGAAATTTACTGACTGGTAGGTACCATTGAAAGGCAGAAAACTTTTCCAATTTGCTATGAAAAAAGAGAAATGATAACAAGTGACCTAATGCTTTGCACTTTTTTGTTTTTCGGTTACGACCCAGGGCATCATATTATTAGTTTCAGCGCTCGAAAGAGGAGATCAAAGTCAAGTCAGCGGACATCTCGGGGGTAGGACCTTTTGAGTGTCGAAATGAAATGATTCTTTCAAAATTGACTTATGAATTAATTTTGAAGCTTATTAAGGTAAGTTATTAAAATCGTAAGCTATCTTCAGTGGAGATCATTATATTGCAAGGTTTTATGCTGTACCAATTAAATTCGACTACAATTGCAAGAAAATAATCAAAAGAAAGGAATAAAGAATTTTTAATAACTAACATACTACGTCAAAGCTGTATCATGATATTTCGTCACTGTTACTAGAACGATAAAGAATATGTTGAGCTTTTCCAAACATTGCTTGAAGAGATTAATTATGAGTGATGCGGAAATGGTCCAGTGCAATGGTTTAAAGTAAACATTTATCGTAGTTATCTGAGAGTCTGTCAATGATAGACCAATGTACAATCAGAGAGTTACGGAGGAAAGCTAACAAGAAAATCATAACCTAGTCTTACTCATGACTATTTACCTCAAATGGAAGCACATGGTTTCAAAAATTAATTGGTACTTTTCCAAAATCTAAGTTTTGAGAGATTCTTAATCAAAATCCATCTTACTTGTACTAAAAATGAATAACAAGATTAATATCCTGGATGTTAAGTGAAGATAATTACCCTTTGAACAAGGGTCAGTGCAAAGTATCAAATTTCTTTGCGTTCTGAGTAATTTGCATTGATCTCGTACTGCTGACAATCAATTTGGAAGTTCGGTACAACATTAAGTTTTATGCGCTAATCTTTTGAACCGGAGCTCCGGAACCAAATTCGTCGCCCCGCCACTAAATCTCCTGATGTTGACACAATCCATTAAAATGGTCAAATTCTGTACCTTAGTCAGCGAAATTGAAGCCATCGAACATTTTCGAAGAAGGACAATTAGAAAACTATGACTCAAATTTGTTCTGATTTACTCTGTAGATGATTGTGTAGTCCGCCTCATGTTTCCATTGTCTTTCAGAAACAAAAAAAGTCCTAAAATAATGGAAATAGAGTCAAGAAAAGTTCACGTTACGATTATCTTTTAAGTAAAAGCACTTAGGTTACGGGCCCTCACCAAAGTTGTGCTTTAATAGGAGAGGAACCTCAAAAAAAGTAATATGGCTTGCAGACCCTTCCTCGGAAGTCCATCACAAGTTATGGAAAACAGGCTACGCCCGTATGAGTGTGAGACACTGAATTCAGCGAGCTAACCAAGAGAAGTGAGCCAACCTAGTAAAGCTTGACAAGTTTAAAGTGTCTAGAACACATAGAAATAGCAGAAGAGTTTTTTAAAACATTTTAGATTTTTCTATCACAGTTGATTAAGAAATGATTTTATTTTTGTAGAACGTTTCAAACAAAATTTTTAACTTTCTGATTTCAATACGAAATAAATAGTAAATGATTATTTCCCTACCCTGATCCGCTTAGCCGAAGGTGACCTCCACAATGTGCACATTTTAGGGCGTCTAATAATAGTGAGTTCTTAATTGTGCAGTAGCAGTAGTTGCGCACTATCAAAATAGAGTTGTGGTAACTGTTTTCTAAAATCAAAACTTGCTAGAAACAGAAGTCCTTTCGATATGTTGTACTTATGTGTCACATATTTTCGGCTGAGTGGCATTAAGTACATCATTAATGTAATCTGAATTATAAAACCATGCAGTAGTCAATGAAGGGATTAGTACTTCGTTAATTGTGTTTTCAAATAATTCGTACAGGTCACAGCTTTATTAAGTTCGATACGATTTTTATATTTTCTGAAAGATTAAAAGCTCGGCTTAATTGAACAATACGGCTTGAAAATCCTGAAAACAGTTGATTAAATACATCATCTAGTGAAGTTTCCCACAGTCTGTTCCTCGAGACCCAACAAACTTATTATAAGTCGGCAAGCAAAATATAAATCGAGATTGTCGTTCGTGATTGTCACCAATATGAAGAGTTTTCCGATCATTTTCAGATCGTATGTAAAATTTTCGAACAATCCCTCTCGCGTCAGCAACAACCTGCTCGCCATAAAAAGTTACACCGAACTTGTAGCCAGCCTTTTCAAGGTCTGATACTTCAATGTCGACATCTACGTGAAATTCCCCGTTCCCATTATTCGTGAAGGCACACGACTTGTAGTAAGAGAATACAGTCTCTGGCTTCGGCACAGTCGAGCATAGCTCGATCGCTTTCGCTCTCTTTTCCGAGGGATTCTTTCCTTGCAAGGCTTGAATCAACTCTGTCAGTGATCTGCATCTCCTTCTCGAATGAATCATATCTATGAAATCCCATTTCCTATATTTCGCTTTCACTGCGACGAGAAATAATCCTATGAGTGATCCCCACACTTCTAGAATTGACCCAACTACAATGAAATAATCGCTTACATAATTTCTCTTCTCCCTTTCGTGTATCCAGTACATCCCTGCAAACATAAACGAAACAATCACAAGCGGTACACATGCCAAGAGCAATATTTTCTCAATTTCCACTTCTACCATGATTCCACCGTCATTTCCGCCAAGATAGAATTCCCCACCTCGAATTGTTCGCTTCGCTCTTATTTCGAATCTTCCAATGTCATTTTCCCTGTTGAAGCAAATTCTATTAGTCAACTCTTCCCTTCGGTCTGGGTTTGCAAAATGAATGTCGCCGTCAGGGCTAGTCACAGCGTCCTGATTCGTAATATTGAACAGAAGTTTCGTGAGTCCTCGTGCGAGCGCAAGCAGTAGAATATTCTTTGATCCCGTTGCATAAGCCCTATCAGAATGTCCGGAATCTTGCACTGTAGGAAAACAGAATCCTAAGAACATTCCCGAGCGTTCATCCACAACAAATCTCTTTAGCAGTCTGTCCGAATAATCTTCCAGATCTTGTTTCCTAATATCATGAGTATCGTATTGAAATAGTTCAGTGGAGAAAAAGCTGATGAAAAGGTCCTCCTGCTTAAACGCAGGAGTGTCGTTTCTTGATTCAACTACTAAATCAGGGCCGACTATTTTTCTCAATGTTTCTCTGTACATATAACCCGGTACCATAGAGCGAATTCTTTTCTCGTCAATCAGATCGATTTGATACAGTGTGCGATTACGATTGTATTCAAGCTCACTTTTATGAATCCAAGTAATGTGCTTTCCCTTTTCCATGAATAATTTCTTCCGCACATAATCATTCTTTATGACGTCTGTCAATTTTTCATCTTTATCGACCCTAGATTCGCTGTGATGCTCGTTGTGATACACTCTCAGAGGAAAGTAGTTGAGTTCCTCGTCTCCTGTCTTGACTTCGTTCGAATCGTCCTTTGGAGGCTTCAAATAAAGCTCGATTCCTCTCCTCAGAGATACCTCTGCTCTCTTGCCCTTGTAAACAGTCAGAAACGGAATATTTCCCCTTGACTGCTGACTTGCCAATTGGCCAGAATTATCCTTCAAAATTTGTTCGATTTCCTTCAAGTCCTTGTCACGTTCTTTATCATTGTCTCCGTATTGGAGGTGAACTGTTTCAATCAATGTTGCATGGATTTTCTCAGCTATGTCATTCAGATAGATGAGCGATACTTTCTCCGATATTTCTTCAGGAAACTCCAAATCTCCGTTCAGTTTTTCTTTGTTCAGGCACGAGTGCTTGATAATCTCAGCATACACAACGGATGCGCAGAAATACTGGAAAACTTCTCTCTCACGCTTCCTGATTTTCTCAAAGGTTCTGTCACTTTCTTTGATGAAATAATAGATGACTTTATGAATGGTCCGGAGTTCTCCAGAGTCCATATTTCTAAACCATTCATCATGTCTTTTCTCCACAAATTTAATTGCTTCTTGAACAACGGGATGAGCATATTCTTCTAGTCCTGTGAAAAAGTTCGAGTAGATTCGGCGAGCCATCGGGAAAACTACGACCGGAATAGTTGTCCGATGGATTTAAGGATGGCTCACCTTTCGAAATACCAGCTCTAGTGCGGAGTCGTGATTCATGAATTTTCCGTTACCTGCGAATTTTCCTCTTATGGGCCAGGCCTCATTCGTTTACCGAAAAGTGACGTAGTTCGAAAATTCGGCCAAATATTGACTTGGGCTGCAATCTGTTTTACTCAGTCTGACCGGGAGATTTCTGATTGTTTGCCCCTCCGCTTCACCATCTCCTGCCAACAGTTCTAGTACGTATGCAATCATGAATTTTCCGTTACATGCCAAAATTGTTATTTGTAAGGCCCAGGCCTCATTTACTCACCGAAAAGTAAGGTAGTACTAAAATACGGCCAAAAATTAACTCGGGCTCATTTCTGTTTTACCAGGGAGTATCGACAACCAATTTATTAAAGTTACTATACGAGGGCATATTCAACTTTCCACATGTAGAAGCTACAAGTACAGTAACTAAAATTTTTAAGGACCAGTCGTACATGAAAGAACAAAATGCGTTTAATTAGTAACTAAAGTAAGAGTGTATCTACATGGCTCCTTCGTCGCACCACACTAGCAATCTGTTCGCGCATGTTCTGCAGACGCATATCTAGATCAGGCAATGATGGATTAGGTGGAAATTTGACTATGCGAATGCGGTTCAACGGTAAGAATGAAGACAGTGACAGCGCTGCTTGTCGCTCCGCTTCACCATCACCTACCGATATCAGCTTCACAAGGCAAGGACAGATCGTGCGATCGTAGATGTCGGCCAAGAGATGCCGGAACACGTCATGCTTCCAAATCATCGGATCATTGACGTTGGCACGGCGCCGATCCACTGCTGAAATTACTTCGATGTTGTTGCGTCGTAGGAAACGGAGCAATCTGGGCATGTAGCCTCGGATTGCGAACAAGAGCCATCGCATGTTTCCGTTGGAGACGATTTTCACGGTACCGTGACGTTTGGACTCGCGCAATAACTCAATGACGGAGGATTCGAGAGAGGCAAAAGCCAGCAGTACATTGCGCGGTAGTTGAAATCTACTGAATTGATGCAACCGATTTCGCGTGAAGAAGGCAGTTGGGAATAGAGTGTCATCGAAATCGTAAACAATGAGAGTGTGGAAGTTACCCATG
>JAAUYH010242653.1_pt1 | contig 10350 bp, 11 predicted proteins | sample 7278061 | NCBI WGS metagenome assembly JAAUYH01 (sample SAMN14350203, study PRJNA611818) | marine sediment metagenome | isolation source: surface marine sediment (0.6m) | place: French Polynesia: Moorea | collected 2018-08 | reverse complement strand
TGATGAATTTGAAACCGTTCTTCTGGGTATCGAACATTTGACCAAAATGAGTTACGATTTGCGGTATATCGGTATGTTCATCGACCTCTATAACATCTTCAGTACTATCGGGAAACTTAAGTACAACAACTTCATGTTGAATTTTGATAGATGCAATAGGATTACAGCATATATAGGAGAATGAATTGTCATTAGCCCTGTAATCACTACTCTCCAACAGAATACTATTAGGAAACTGATCGCGTATTTTTAGATATACACTTACCGGCGTAATAGTATCGGCCAATATCTTCTTATAATGTGTTTCCAGCTTATACTTCATGATATATTGCATTAAAAAAGGCCTGTCGTGAAAGACAAGCCTTATGGTATATCAAAACCTAATAATAGCGTCTAACTCACGACTCGATCCGTAAGTTTAGCCACCACCAGGTATTTGTATTTCCAATGTTCATGAGGCCAAATATAGAAAGGAAATTTAAATATACAAATGCAGTGAAAAGAAAAACCCTGTCTTTGGCAGTGCAAAACAGGGCTTATCTTAATTTGTTACGCTTCTAGAATTCCAAGTCTACCACAAGATCAAATTCGTCATAGATGGTCTTGTCACCTAAATTTTCGAAAAAACTACCAGAACCATATCTTACGTCGTATTGGGCTCTATCTACCTTCATGGTCGCAGTCGCCTTACTTCCATACACCGATACGTCAAGAATTACAGATTTGGTAATCCCTTTAATTGTAAGATCACCGGTTACTTCATAGGAATTTTTTCCCGAAGGTGTAACGTTGGTGAAAACCAGACTAGATGTTGGGTGTTTTTCTACACCGAAGAAATCATCTGATTTCAGGTGTCCCTCCAGTTTCCCTTTGTATTCACCTTCCAGGTCTGTTGAAATCAAGCTGGTCATATCTACCTCGAATTCACCTCCTGATAGTTTATCTCCTTCAAAAATAAGTGCTCCGGAATTCAGGTTGACAGTCCCTGTGTGGGATCCGGTTACTTTGTAAGCTTTCCAGGTAACTTTACTGGTTTCTGTATTAACCTCTCTCTTTTCACCATCGACAGGATTAATTGCGTATGCAGATGCGCCGATGATTATGGCCAATGCCAGACTAAAAACATTCTTCTTCATAATAAATAGTATTAAAAATGGATTAAAATTTATCTAATAATTGATTTAATAGTTCTAATTCTTCTTTAGTAAAGTTTTTTGTCAGTTCATTTTCTGCTGTCTTTACTGTCCCATCCATGTGAACCAACACTTGTTCTCCTGAAGGAGTTATAGAGATCTCAACCTTTCTTCTATTCGACTCGCATACCACACGATTTACATAACCTTTTTGAAGAAGTTTATCCACTAATCTGGTAGTATTACTCATTTTACTGACCATACGTTCATTTAAGGTTGAAAGGTTGGCTGGCACTCCTTTTCTTCCTCTCAGAATTCTGAGAACATTGAATTGCTGGAGGGAGACTTCAAAAGGCTTCAAGGCATTTGTGAGCGTTTCGTTTATCTTGTTATACACCAGAAGCGTATGAATGATGGTACGACTTTTTAAAGGTATTTTTCTTTCGGTTTTTATGATCTCCTCAACATTCATGTAAATACAAAATTTGTATATACAAATGTATTTGAAAGTTTCAATTAAACCTTATCCAATTACATAAAATTCTGTTAATTAATTAGACAGATACTAATTTTATGTGATTTCAATTGTGCCAGGGCATCCAGAGTCGGATAGATTTTTATTTTTGCTGGAAAATTTACTATATGGACCTAAGTCAAGAAGAATGGGCAGAGCAGCTGCAGAATGACGACAATGCAGTGTTACTAGATGTGCGTACCCCAGAAGAAGTGGAGGATGGTTATATTCCGGAAGCTACTAACATTGATTTCTATTTGGGACAGGAATTTCTGGATGAATTGGAGAAGCTGGATAAATCTAAAAGCTATTATGTTTACTGCCGGTCTGGAAATAGGAGCAGACAAACCTGTGCCCTAATGAACAGTATTGGTATTGACAATGCTTACAATCTTGAAGGAGGTATAATTGAATGGGAGGGCGACATTGTAGAATAAGCTTAAATTATTTGAGACTGAATCCCGCTTGCAGCGGGATTTTTTATTTTACCTCAATGCGTGAAGAACTGTTGCATTTTATATGGAAGTTCAAAAAGATACCTCTTCAGGGTTTGAAGACCCATCAGGATCAGGACGTGCAAATATTGGATTTTGGCACTCATAATTTGCATTCCGGTCCTGATTTCTTAAATGCAAAGCTGATAATTGAAGGCCAACTTTGGGTTGGAAATGTGGAAATACACACAAGGTCCTCCGACTGGTATGTGCACAAGCACGGGGAGGATAGGGCCTATGATAATGTGATCTTGCATGTGGTCTGGGAATATGATAGACCTGTTCAGACCCAAATGGGAATACTTATACCTACTCTTGTACTTTCAAGCTATGTTCAGGAAGATCGGTTGGAGAGATATCAAAGGCTTCTTAACCGGTCTAAAAGGGCCTTTATCAACTGCGAGGAATACACCAGTGAACTAACCCTTTTTCTCGTGTTGCCATGGATGGAGCATGTTTACAGGGAGCGATTGGAACAAAAATCACAGTCCCTTTATTCGATGCTAAATGACCTCCAAAATGATTGGGAAAAATTACTTTATGTCGCCTTACTTAAAAACTTTGGGCAACGAGTGAACGGCAAAAGCTTTGAATCAATTGCCAAATCATTGGATTTCAGTATTGTCAGAAAGATAGGTTCAAAAACGTTTTTACTGGAAACCTTACTTTTAGGTCAAAGTGGTATCCTTCAAAAATATCCAGTACCAGATCTTTATCACAAGCAATTATTACAGGAGTTTAAATACTTGAAAAGAAAGTTCAGACTGGAACGGCAAGCTGTAATTAAACCAGAATTCATGGGAGTTCGGCCTTCAAGCTTCCCTACAATAAGGTTGTCACAATTCGCAGTTTTGTATACCACCTATAAAAACTTATTCACCAAAATTATAAATGCAAACAGCATACTGGCATTGTACGATCTCTTTCAAATAAGAGCCATGAAATATTGGGATTCGCACTTTGTTTTAGGCAAGAAATCGAAGGAAAAAGTCAAGGAATTGAGTAAGGAGTTTAAAAACAGTCTCATAATTAATACTGTGATACCTCTTGCATATCTGCACGCCAAGATGCACGGCAGAGATACATACTCTTTACTTCGAGGATTTCTTGTTCAGCTAAGTAAGGAGAGTAATCAACTTACGGATAAGTTTCTCGCAATGGGGTTCCCCATCCAAAATGCCTTGGACTCACAGGCAGTAATTCAACTTTACAATGAGTATTGTACTAATAACAGATGTCTGGAATGTGCTTTGGGCAACCAAATATTGAACTGAAAGCATTATTTTTAACCGGTGAATTTATTCTATCAGATACTGTATTACTTTCAAAAGCGTGGCTTTGAAGTCTGTAGGCGAATAGCGGAAAGGCTGGGTATTAGGGCCCGGGTAGTGCGTACTACATTTATTTACCTGACATTTGTGACACTCGGATTTGGCTTTGCACTTTACCTTTTCCTTGCTTTCTGGTTAGGAATTAAGGATCTTGTATATACTAAACGCACTTCGGTTTATGATCTCTGATTATGATAAGAATACTCAGTTATAATCTACTTGGCCTGTTCCGTTCGAGAATATACCTCGCAATTATTTTTATACTGGCTATTTTAGTCATTGGTGTTCTTGGTTACAGATTTATATCGGAATATGATTGGTTAGATGCTCTTTATATGACCATAATAACGGTTACTACCGTAGGTTTTATGGAGGTGCGCCCATTGGACGCCGAATCAAAGGTATTCACTGTTTTTTTGATCATAAGCAGTGTATTTATCTTTGCCTATGGCATTTCTGTAATTACTGAATATATACTCAGTAGAAATTCACTTCAACTACTAAAAAATAAAAGAGTGAAGAACATGATAAATAGTTTAGAAGGACATACAATTGTATGCGGTTATGGTAGAAACGGGATGCAGGCGGTAGAACGGCTTAGAACCTATAACCGGGAATATGTGGTTATTGAGCGGGATAAAGATATTATTGAAAAACATGAGAGAGAAATTCTTTTCTTTGAAGGCGATGCCAATGAAGACGAGGTCCTGCTCTCAGCAGGAGTTAAGAAAGCTGCCAATTTAATAGTAACGCTTCCCGATGATGCGGCAAACTTATTTGTCGTGCTTTCTGCAAGACAATTGAACCAAGAGCTATTTATTATCAGTAGAGCTTCACAAGTCACGTCTCAAAAGAAACTGGAGCTGGCAGGCGCTGACAAGGTGATCATGCCCGATAAAATTGGCGGTGATCATATGGCTTCACTTGTGGTAATCCCGGATCTCATCACATTTATGGATAAGCTTTCAGTAGAAGGAGAACACACTACCAATCTGGAAGAAGTGGCAATTGAAGACTTTACAGACCAGTTAGAATGCAATTCATTAAGAGACCTCGATCTTCGGAAAAGAACCGGTTGTACCATTATTGGATATATTGCCCCAGATGGCGAATACATTATCAATCCTGAAGCCGACATGCAGCTTCAACCCAAGAGTAAAGTGATCGTATTAGGCAGGCCTGAGCAGATTCAAAAACTCAACGAAATGTTCCATATTGGTTAAATCCGATTTGTAATATTATTTGATCACCTTCGGAATTTTTAGGATATTGCCAACCCGACTAACAGATAAATAAACCAAAAAAAGAACATATGAAGTTCAAACTTCTCACCCTGATTGCTCTGCTAAGCCCTTTATTTACTTTTTCTCAAGATAACTCCGAAATGGGACTGGACGACAGGATCAACGCCTGGTTCTTACCCATAACTGAAGTTTGGGAAGGAATTGTTTTTTGGCAGGTTCCAGGGACAGGTATTCCTTTGATCGTAATTATTTTGGTCTTTGGTGCCACTTTCTTCACCTTATATTTTGGATTTGTGAACATTCGGAGATTTCCTTTGGCCATTAATACTGTTCGAGGCAAATACGACGCTTTGGAGGAACCAGAAGGGCATGGGGTTGAGAAAGCTGAAGTCAATATTGTAGAAGGAGATCTTCCAGATACGATACGGGATGAGAGTAAACATGGAGAGGTTAGCCATTTTCAAGCCTTAGCGACCGCTGTGTCGGGAACTGTAGGTCTGGGAAATATTGCCGGTGTTGCACTTGCTATTGCGATAGGAGGTCCTGGTGCTACATTTTGGATGATCCTTTGCGGCTTAATTAGTATGTCGACAAAGTTTGTTGAATGTACATTAGGTGTAAAATACCGTGATGTAGGTCCTGATGGTACCGTCTATGGTGGACCAATGTATTATCTTTCCCGGGGGCTAAAGGAAAGAGGTTTTGTTGGTCTTGGCAAGGTTCTGGCTGACATTTTTGCAATCATTTGTTTTGGGGCTTCATTCGGTGGTGGAAAGGCATTCCAATCGAACCAAGCAGCTGAACAATTGGCGGCTATGCTCTCGCTCGAAGGAGGCTCTACAGGATTTATTATAGGCCTCATTTTTGCCTTTGTGGTAGGGATCGTAATTATCGGAGGTATTAAACGAATTGCTTCCGTGACTGAAAAAATAGTTCCTTTTATGGCGATAATTTATGCCATAGCATGTTTCGTAGTAATATTTGCGAATTTCAGTTATATAGATGATGCGTTCATCCTTATTTTCAAAAGTGCTTTTACGCCTGAGGCTGGTTTAGGAGGACTATTCGGTGTACTGATTGTTGGCTTCCGTAGGGCTGTTTTTTCTAACGAAGCAGGAGCTGGTTCTGCGGCCATAGCTCACTCGGCGGTTAAAACAAAATATCCTGCCAGTGAGGGTATCGTTGCACTGCTAGAACCTTTCATCGATACAGTCGTAATTTGTACGATGACTGCCCTGGTGATTATATTTTACAACAGCGGTGGGGTATTTGAATACGGTGGTGATGGTGCCGGAAATGTTGTGGTCGACGGTGTAGCACTTGGTGGAGTGAACCTCACCTCGATGGCCTTCGAATCTGTTATTCCTTGGTTCCCCTATTTATTAACACTGGCGGTTGTGCTGTTTGCAATTTCTACTATGGTCTCCTGGTCGTATTACGGATTGCAATCCTGGAAGTTCTTGTTTGGACGTAGCAAAACCAGTGATATGACTTATAAGATTTTATTCGTCGTTTTTACGGTTATCGGTGCTTCAGCCTCTCTGGGAGCAGTATTCAGATTTTCGGATGCCATGATCTTAGCACTGGTATTTCCAAATATGTTAGGTCTTATGTTCCTTTTTCCTAAAGTAAGAGAAGAACTAAACAAATACTTGGCGGCCATTAGGGCCATGAAAAAACAAAACTGATAATTGAAGAAACTAAAATCTCACTTCAGATTTAATAAACAAGAACGAAGTGGGATTTTCTTCCTATTGTGCATCATTTTCGTCTTACAGCTATGTGACTTCGCATTGCGAAGCATAAATCACGGTAGCAAAGAAGAAAACTTCAGATTTGATTCTGAAACCCAGAAACAGTTAGATTCTTTTCTTGCCAGTCAGCTAAAATTGAGAAAAACTAAGTTTAGGCCATCTAACCCAAACTATTTATCGGATTTCAAGGCTTATCTTTTGGGTTTGGACCCGGAAGAAATAGATCGTTTGCACCGCTATAGAGATTCTGGTTTATTTATCAATTCTGCAAGCCAGTTTCAACAGGTAACCAGGATCTCTGATTCATTGATGATCGAATTAAGTCCATTATTTCAATTTCCAAAAAGGTATAAAAGACATACAAATTACAGAAAGAAAAACACTGAAGGAAATCGAAATAATGTTACAAATTTTACTGAGAACAAAGGAGATCTCAATTCAGTGACTGCCGAAGAACTCATGACTATTAAGGGTATAGGTCCAGTATTGTCTCAACGAATACTAAGGTTCAGAAACGCTTTAGGGGGATTCCTTGTTGACGATCAGATCTTCGACGTATATGGCCTGGACCATGAAGTCGCCGTCCTTATTTTAAAAAAGTTCACGGTGCACAATAAACCCATGGTCACACCGCTTAACATAAATAAGGCTACTATGGGTGAGCTCGCCAACTTAGTATACATCACTAAAGATCTAGCGCAAAAAATAATACATTACAGGGATAGTCTGGGAGCAATTAATTCAATAGATGAATTAACAAAATTTCAAGATCTACCGGCTGACAAGATTAATAGAATTAAGCTATATTTGACCCTGTAAAAAAAGTTGCTAGCATGATTACAGATTCTATGTCTTCAATTAGTTATGATTATTCGGAGACTCAGCAAATGGTTGCTGCCTCGGCGCGCGATTTTGCATTACAGCACATAGCGCCCAATGTCTATGAATGGGATGAGGCTCAGTATTTCCCTGTCGACCTCTTTAAGAAAGCCGGTGAGATGGGTTTTATGGGAGTCTTAGTTCCTGAGGAATATGGTGGGTCCGGTCTTAGCTACCACGAATACATTGCTATAATTGAAGAAATATCCAAAGTAGATCCATCTATAGGCCTTTCAGTTGCCGCTCATAACTCACTGTGCACAAATCATATCTTGTTATTCTCCAATGATGAGCAGAAGCAAAGATGGCTTCCAAAACTAGCGACAGCCGAATGGCTGGGTGCCTGGGGTCTTACAGAGCACAATACCGGCTCTGACGCAGGTGGAATGGCAACCACAGCTGTAAAGGATGGGGATCATTGGATCCTTAATGGTGCTAAAAATTTTATTACACACGGCATTAGTGGAGATATAGCTGTTGTTGTCGCACGCACGGGTGAAAAAGGCGACAGCCGTGGTATGAGCACTTTTGTAATTGAGAAGGGTACACCCGGATTCAGCAGTGGGAAAAAAGAAGACAAATTGGGTATGCGGGCCAGTGAAACGGCGGAAATTATATTTGACAATTGCAGGATTCCAGATGAAAATAGACTGGGTGAAATAGGAGAAGGATTCATACAATCTATGCAGGTACTGGACGGCGGAAGAATTTCTATTGCAGCTCTTTCTTTGGGGATAGCGAAAGGTGCTTATGAAGCGGCTCTCAAATATTCAAAAGAAAGAGTACAGTTTGGTAAACCAATATCTGCCTTCCAGGGAATATCTTTTAAGTTGGCAGATATGGCAACAGAAATTGAAGCTTCAGAATTGCTCACACATAAAGCTGCATTCTTAAAGAATCAAGGTCGTGTATCAACCAAAATCAGCTCCATGGCTAAAATGTTTGCTTCAGAAGTCTGTGTAAGGGTAGCCAACGAAGCCGTCCAAATACACGGTGGATACGGATATACCAAAGATTTTCCTGTTGAAAAGTTTTACAGAGATGCCAAACTCTGTACTATAGGAGAGGGCACCACAGAAATTCAGAAAGTGGTAATTTCAAAGAATATTTTAAAGTAATTTGCTTGCTATTCGTTAATTCCTTTTATATTTGCACTCGCAAAATCACAAAAGAAAGGAGGTTGTAGCCTATGTTAATAATACCGGTAAAGGAAGGTGAAAATATAGATAGAGCTTTAAAGCGTTTCAAGCGTAAGTTCGATAGGACTGGTACTATGCGTCAGCTCAGAAAGAGACAACAATTCACAAAGCCTTCTGTGATACGAAGACAACAAGTATTGAAAGCAAGATATATTCAGGGTCTGAAGGATAGTGAAGAAATTTAAGCTTTGATACTTCAGAGATAATATCAAATCCCGCAATTGCGGGATTTTTTTTTCGCATAAGCTGGGCGAAGTTTTATAACTTTAGATTATGTCTTTAGAAGCATTTCGGTCGTATTTATCTCTGGAGAAAAACTATTCGGTGCATACTTTGAAGGCTTATACCCGCGATATAAATAGTTTTCAAATCTTTTGTGAATCTGAATTTTCATTAACAGATCTAACAGAAGTTAACTATGGGATCATTCGATCTTGGATCGTGAACTTAGTCGATAGTGGACTTTCCAATAAAAGTATCAACAGAAAGATCGCTTCTCTGATTGCATATTATAAATTTCTTCTGAAAATTGAGGCGATTGAACACAATCCTCTGGCCAAACACAAGGCATTGAAAGTCTCTAAAAAGATTGAAATCCCATTCTCAGAAGAGGAGATGACCAGTATAATGGATCAGATAAACTATCCGGATGATTTTGAAGGCAAACGCGATAAGCTGTTAATTGAACTGCTGTATACCACCGGGATACGCCGTGCAGAACTTATCAATCTTCGCATCAACGATATAGATCTCCATACCAAAACAGTTCGGGTATTGGGAAAGAGGAATAAAGAGCGCCTGGTACCTCTGTTAGAGACTACAATAGAACTGTTCAATCAATATATGAGTCAAAGGCAAATCTTGCTTCAGGGCAGGGAAGAAGAATTTGTATTTCTTTCAAAATCAGGTCTTAAAATTTACGAAACCCTTGTTTATAGAATTATTAATAGGTATTTTAGTAAGGTATCGACCAAAGTAAAGAGGAGCCCACATATTCTCAGGCATACCTTTGCAACGCATCTCTTAAATAAAGGTGCGGATCTCAACTCGGTTAAGGAGCTATTGGGTCATTCGAGTTTGGCTTCTACCCAGGTCTATACGCACAATAGCATTGCTGAACTTAAAAAGGTTCATGCAGCAACCCATCCTAGAAATAAGGAGTAAAAAACGTTCATTATCATTTGTTCAACCCGCCTGCATCTTCGCAGCAAAAACAATTCGCCCTATGAAAGTGAATACTCAATCCGTGAATTTTAATGCAGATGTAAAACTGATCAATTTTATACAAAAAAGACTTGACAAGTTAGAATTATTCTATGACAAAGTGATCAGTTCGGATGTGTATTTAAAGCTAGAAAATACAAGTTCAAAACAGAACAAAATTGTGGAGATTAAACTACTAGTTCCGAAGGACAAATTTGTGGTAAAAAAACAACGAAAATCCTTTGAAGAAGCCATTGATTCTGCATGTGATTCTCTAGAGCGTAAACTCGTGAAAAAGAAGAAAAAACCTAGGGTTTACAGCTCAATAAAATTTTTATAAAATAGTTTTGATTAAAAAAATAATTATCTACATTTGCAGTCCGTTAGAAATAGCGGACTTTTTTATGGGATAAAGGCTTAAAAAAGCCGATGTAGCTCAGCTGGCTAGAGCAGCTGATTTGTAATCAGCAGGTCGTGGGTTCGAGTCCCTCCATCGGCTCGAATTGCCCAGAAAATATAGGAGGGGAGATACTCAAGCGGCCAACGAGGACAGACTGTAAATCTGTTGGTTTTTACCTTCGCAGGTTCGAATCCTGCTC
>JAAUYH010171410.1_pt1 | contig 10350 bp, 5 predicted proteins | sample 7278061 | NCBI WGS metagenome assembly JAAUYH01 (sample SAMN14350203, study PRJNA611818) | marine sediment metagenome | isolation source: surface marine sediment (0.6m) | place: French Polynesia: Moorea | collected 2018-08 | reverse complement strand
GGCGAGGCAGTCAAATCATGAATGCAGAAGATGTGAAGGAGGTGGAGAGAAAAATCGAAGAATTAGAATCGCTGGTAGTAACTGCGAGTAACACGTCAAGGATATGTGCGATGGATGAGAAGGTGAACCTGTTGGAGGAGGGCCGCGAAACTTCTAATAATGGTCGGCATCATGTGCGGCCGCCAGTTTCAGCGTTCTTTTCGGGACGTAAGAAGGAACTGAAGACTCTTAAGGACACATAGGAGAAACATGGAAGTGCGGTGGTCACCCAGTATGGAGGAGTTGGGAAGACGGAATTGATGATCGCGTTCGCCGATCAAGCAGAGCGGGACAAGCAGGTGCCAGGAGGAGTATTCTGGGTGACGGTAGACGGAGATGTGAGGGATGTGATTGGTTCGCTTGCGGGACTGGTCGAGAAACTTACGCGGAGGAAAATGAGCGAAGAAGAACGTGGAAATGCGAACTTGGTAATTGCTGAGTTGGAAGGACTAGCGGAGAGGCAAGGACGGTGGCTATTACGCTTGGATAATGCAGACGATAACAGAGTTACTGGTGTACTGAATGAAGTGTGTGGGATAGCGGGACCATCGCTGGGTAATGGGTGGGTTGTTGTAACCTCGCGACAAGGTCAGCCTCACATATGGGAACGAATGAAGAGTGAACAGAAACTGGCTCTTGAGCCACTTTGCGCAGAGGATGCGATGGTAGCACTATGGCGACGAATTCGGAAAATAGAGAAGGATGATGCGGACGGCGACAAAGTAATGACGGCGATTAACGAATTGAAGGGCGTCGACCAAGCTGAGTATTTTGCGCTGAAGAAGCTGTGTGGAGATGAAGGTGGGCATGGGCTTGGAGGCCTGCCACTTGCACTTGCTCAAGCAGGGTCCTTCATTGCGCAGTTGAATTACTCGTTTAGAGATTACCTGAATTTGCTCGAGAGTGCGAACAAGGACTGGCAAGATGTTATGAATAAGACGGAGGAGCTGAAGTCGATACGGGAATCGCAGAGGTCGATTTGGACGACGTGGAAAATCAGCGTGCAGAAGTTATCTAGGAAAGCGTGCACAGCATTACAAGCCATGGCAATGCTTGGACAGGGAAGAATTGGGGAAGCGATAGTGAATGGAATATTAAAAGCAGCCGCAGCAGATGGAGGTGGCAGTGTCGAAGGAATGGTACGGAACGTTATCGTGAAAGAGTTAATGCATGGTTCGTCACTGATTTGGCACGATGAAGAGGATGGAGAAGAAAGGCGTGTGTATAGAATGCATCGACTTCTACGGCGATTCATTCTTGCGGCATGGTACGTGGTTCAGCATTGTGGAATCATGTGTACAGTCTCGCGTTGCCGTCGTACATGAATGCGTGAGAATTGAACTCGAAGACGAGGGCAATTCATTCTCTGAGTTGCCCGATATATTCGGCAACAATCATCGCGAATTTGCTGAACACTGTCTGACACTTGCACATCACCATACACTTCGGACGCAGGGCAGTGAGATGCAGCACGTTTCAAAAGTGGAAGATATTCATTGGTATAGCGGCAGGACAATGAAGTTCCTGGGGAAGTGGGAGGAAGAAATTCATGTGTGGGAACATTTGCTAGCCATTTTACAGCACCAACAAGGGGAGAACCGAAGGAGCTGCGTTGAGCGTTTTTTGAAGGTCTCGCGTCGTCGAAATGGAGGAAAAGAGATGAAAATTCGTATCGCCACAGTATACGACTCACTCGGTGTTGCGGTCATGCGAGCTGGAAACCTGAACGGCGCAGCTTCAAAACTCGAAGAGAACCTCGAAATAAGACGAGCGATCCACGGTCTCAAGAAACCGCATCCTGGCACCGCAGCATCTCTCAATAACCTCGGAGTTGTGTATCAGGAAATGGGTGAACTCGAGATCGCGCTGGAGAAGCACGATGAGCGCCTTGCAATGAAACGAGCGGTCCACGGTCACGAGAAGCCGCATCCTAACATCGCAACATCTCTCGACAACCTCGGAGTTGTGTATCGCCGAATGGGTGAACTCGAGAAAGCGCTAGAGAAGCACGAAGAGAGCATTGCAATGCAACGAGCGATCCACGGTCACAAGAAGCCACATCCTAACACGGCGATATCGCTTTGGAATATTGGACATGTGCATCACAAGCTAAAGAATCTGATTGAGGCTGCCAAATTTCTGGAACAGAATCTTGATATGCTTCGAATTTTACATGGTCGAGATTCACGGCATCCACACATCACTGGCGTACTGCTAAACTTGACTGATGTATATGAAGACTAAGGAAGACGTGATGAAGCAGCGGCTATACGCCAACGCAATACAGAAGCATACGAAACAAGTGATGGGGAGGTGTTGAGTCGTACTGTTAAAAACTAATAAAGACACAGAACGAGGTCTTTTTCAGTGGTCTAGTTTCGGGTATGAGCAATACAATTATCTTGACTTATGTGTTAATCATGAGTTCAAATTTGTTAAACACTTGAATGGGATATTTCATATTGCAACACTGTATTTCAAGGTACCGTTCTAAGGTGGGATGAAACGACTAACAAAAGTGACTTCAAGGCTATATGGCAATTTTCAGATGAACCATAAACATTAGAACTATCCAAATATTGATAAAAATCACTTTTCTGCAACTCATTCTCTTGTACATTGCAATGAAATTCGAATGCAGTTCGCTAAAAAAACTTTCTGTGGATAGGCCTACAAAAGTATCGAAACTTTCGAATAATTAAATTGAGAACAAATCAGTAATCGTAGACGGTCTAAGAATTATTGAAGAGCCAATTGAAAAATAGTTGGTTTAAACGTTGAATGTGAAGAAAAGAAATCTTAGGGGAAATATTTGCATAGATAGACTTCCCGGTCTCCTTCATTGTAGATACAGATATAGTTACACTTTGTGATAAAGAGTTCTCAAAATGATGTCTTGAAAACGATGTCAATGGCACAAACTCATATACTTTCGCCACAGAGTAGCGATCTCAATAAAATGAGTCATCGTTCTCTGCATCTGTCATTTTATAGGCTGAAATGTGATGTCCAAGTATTCTGGTCCATTAGCGATGCCAGGCAGCAGGAATTAACAGCCAAGCTCAGCAGTGGCAATAGCGGAAACACCGGAATCAATAAACAGTACGCGCGGCGCTGCAGTAGACCGAAACAGCGGCGGCAGCACGTCGGCAACTGAATGAAATAGTGAGCGCTCTGTAGCAGACGGCTACGATGGTGGCAGTGGCGCGGCACAACAGTGGCGGCAGACTAGCAACAAAGATATCGGGCGGCGCTGTTCGGTAGCAGCAACAGACCGGTGACAATAATATTTCGCGGCGCGGCACAGTGGCGGAGCAGATCAGTAACAATATTAGAGCGGCATTCGGCGGCATATTATGTAGCAACATTGGCACAGCAGCAGCGCTACAATGATGCGAGCGGCACTCGGCGCCAGAGCGCGTAACAATGGCGGCATGGTGGCGGCAAAAGTATTAACAGTGACGCGGGGCGTCAGACCGGTTAGAAACGGCGGCGCGGCAGCGTCGATAGGGTAATAATGGCGTCGCTTCGGAAATTTGGACAGCGGTGCGGGGGCAGACCGTCGGAAATAATAGCACGGCTGTGGCACCGTTCTTGCATACGAACTCCAGCAGCCCGATCGTCGCCCGCACTGTGGGAAACGTCGCCTCTCCTCACTAGCAAAGACAGAACGGAACGGGCACCGGACCCGAGAACGGAACGACCCTTGAAGCATAATTTAGGAGAATTTTTGTTGGGTGTGTACCAGCACGCGCCTCGAATTTTCATCTTGGGCCGCAATTTATTCGATTTAAAAGTGAACCGCTTACTCTAGATATTAGAATCAATTAAATAATTAAATCAGTGTTCGCGGCAGATCAGCTTTATTCACGGTCTGAGATTATGTCAATTGACTGACTATATTAGCGTTCGCGGTTAGCGACAAACCAGTCTTATTCAAGGTCTAACATATTATCGACCAACACATCTACTTGTCGTTGTTCTCACTTTTGAATTCAGATGTTTCATAAAATCTGAATATTGCGCAGGGTCGTCAGTGCGTTGTACTAATGTTACAGTATCGCAAAACATTGACTAGCGCACTGAGGTACCTGAAGTCGATAACGTATTATTTTTCTAAGTCACCAATCAATTCGATATTTTTTCCTGCTTGCGCTCGATAGTGAAATTACTAGATACCTCCAGCTCTAGAGAGCAGAATTAAATGCGACGTCACCAGCATAAAAAATTTACAGTCCATACCTAACAAGCATCGGAACGTTACTATTTAATGGCACTATGCCTATCATTACTGAAATGCTACTCCGATTCAAAAGTAATCTCATGCAGATTTCGTAATTTTAAAACACTAAAACTGTATAATTGCCGAAACGGTACAAGTATACTTCAAATCTGCGGATACTGAGTTTTGCTTGAGTTTCGCGAAACTATGCATGGGTGACCATCGACGATAACTGTAATACTAGCACATTCAGCGGCACGAAATCTAGATAATTATAGTAATCTAGACAGTTTGAAGTTATGGACGTGTCATATCTTTAAAATTTTAGAGTAGAACGTTTTTCTGAATCATATGAAACTTACGACTCTAATTGTTATACTTCATCTACAAAAAGATGAACTATAAAAAACGCCACTGGAATGGGGCTAGGTTTTATCTCAGTGAGTAAAGAAGACAAAGAAAGTGATACTTTCGAACAATATCGAATACAGCGTGAAAATTATTCAGCAAGCAACGAATAGTGTCAAATTTATTAGGGTACGTTGTGCTGATAGTAGAGCAGCATTTTTGGTCCCTACAATAAAAGGAAAAAGACAGATCCGAAGCAGCAAAGATTTTTCTTTATTTTTGAGCTTTGCTTGCCATCAGAGTAGATAGACTATTTGGCTTCCTATATCCGCTCGAAGCTTGTAAATCGTTTTATACCTGTGTTTTTCGTTTTGATCTACGAATTTAGTAACACAGGGTATGAATAATTACGACAAGGTAGTTCTTGAGATAGATGAATCAAGGATAAAACATATAAATGTTTTGACAAGTTGACCAATTCGGGAAAATACCAAAGACAGATATTTTCTCTTTTGAAAAACTTTCTTAATCTGTGATGGTACTTGCTGGGTGAAATTGCAGCTTGAATTGTATTATTGTAGAGGTTTCAAAAACCTCGCACAATCTCGGTATGCTTAAATATAAAGAATCGCACGCGGTTATAACGCATAGACGAATGTAGTCTTATTTACGAAGAGTAAAATTACTACTTAGAAGGTGAAGGTGGGTTGTGACGTGACCTGATCTATCCAGAAATTTGTTAGATATTCTTTGTCTACAGTGAAATAACCCAGCGATTAGCAATTAACTGAAAGCGCAGCGCAATTTAAAATTAGAGTGATATAAAATGAATTGTTCACTTTGTCTAAATTCAGCATAAAAGACTCATCAGCGAATCATCGCTTGGATAGTACCGTAGATAACAACGTACCGCCATGTAATACGAAGCGATAAATAATTACTACCATTTCTATCGCCGAGATATTTTTTATGTTTTCGCAGGTTTCTGAGATTAGTGATATTCAGCCCGTTGTGGAGATCACATGCATAAGCGGAATGAATATCTTCAGGCATCTGTAATATTCCAATAAGGGCTGGATTGAATAATACGTTCAGTCTATTTCTCGCGAGGACCGCCTATGCCTTTAAAAAATATCGTCATATGAGAAGTTGATAAACACTGTTGCATGTCATGTATCGCAAAATCAGTTGCCAATTTATACATTGATTCCTGAAGACGCTCGTTATCGTCTATTCATGCAACAATTTCAACCGAGCAATCATTCGAGCTTTGAACAAGCGCTGCTTCAGCGGCCGAATTAATTTGATCATGTGAAGGTGCGAAGCCATTTTGATTCCTGAATTAAAAGTAATGATACGCTTGCAGGCTGCTAGGTAGCTCGAGGATCTTGTTGATGAGGCGAGAAATAATATTTCCAGAAACATTGATTGCGTCCGGGATAGCACTGTCTAGAGGATCAGATTCGCCAAACAAGCGACACATTATTCAGATGCGAGTGAACTCATCCTTTAGGATTTCGAAGAACTCCGCAGAAATTCTGTTAAATTTGCAGATATATATATATATATACTGAGTAGAACTATTCGGGAAAGCAGTTGTCATGATTGTAGTCATATAAGCGTCGGTGCAGCTAGTCATGATAGAACATTTAGCAGCTTAAGTGTCGTTCAAAACGAAATGCAGATCTTTGCTGTTTTCGGTAGCGCATTTCTTCTGAGCACCTTTAGGTCCTGATGCGTAACTTGTGCGGATGTAACATTTATAGCTCAATACAAAAAGGAACATAGTCGGTATATAGTAGACCTGCAGTTCAATGATATCAGTAACGAATTATTGCGTAAATTTAACTTGCTCTAGATATCAACATCGCGTCTCCGCGCCCGTCAGTTTTAGCTACGTATGTTTCTTAGATCTACTATCTTCATACAGGGTGTTTCAAAAAAACTTTACAGAATTTCCGCTTCGTAAAACTATTGCTGGACAGATTCATCATTTGATTTTTGTTTTTTTGTAGTAGATTGACTTATAAACTTTTTAATGCTACAAAGCTTACATTGCTCACACATTTTTGTTGTACGTGATTTAGCAATTCTAATGAAATTTAAAATTTTTGAAAATTTTCCTAATTGCATCGTAGTTTGACTTGGAATTATTTAATTATCGTGCAAGTATGAATGGTTAAGTTTTCAAATCTTATTGTATACTTAAATTACAATATATTGAATTTCGAATCTAAAATAGTTCGAGTCTTTTTGGCTGTAAAAATTAGAAACACAAAATGTCGTTTACATCACAAGAAAAGGCACAAATTCTGGCTGAATACTACCGGACGAGGTCTATAACGACTACACAGCGTTGGGTACGACGCGTACTTTGAAAATCTCTTCCGAGTCGACCCACCATATACTTGTGGGATAGAGCTTTCCGAGATCATGGAAATTTGCAACATCGAAGAGGAAACGGGAGGCTCGGAATTGAAGATGATGTAGTCCGGAAGGTGGAATATTTGTTCTCAAATCACCCGCACATGAGTATAAGAAATACCTCACAACAAATTGATATATCGACAGCCTGGATTCATCGCATCCTTCGACGAAGGTTGTTTCTCTTTCCGTACAAACTGCAAAAGCGCCAGCAACTGACGCCAGTACACAAGAGAAAGCGCATATATTTTGCTCAACACTGTCGAACACAATCAGAAAGCTGTGAAGATTATGTTTCGAAGACAGTTTTCTCCGATGAATGCACGTTCAGGTTGAATGGAATCGTGAACAGACAAAATAAGCGAATTAGGGAACGGTATGCCCTCACGTAGTGAATGAAGTACCCAGACATGGCGAAAAAGTAACAATTTGGTGCGCATTTTCAAAATTCAAGGTAGTAAGGCCTTTTTTCTTCGATGAAGAGACTGTAACTGGAGAAAACTACAGAGATATGTTACAAAGCTATGCTCTGCCAAGACTGAATAGGTCGAGATTTCCTTACATTTTTCAACGAGAAGGTGCTTCTCCGCACTCTTCTATTCAGACAGGACATCCATTGAATAATAATTGCCTGAATGGATGGATTGGTAGAGGTTCGGCAATTGGATGGCCTTCTGACTCACCTGATTTAACGCCTTGCGATTTTTTCTTCGGAATCACATGAAGTCTATAGTTTATACTTCACCAATTACTTCGATAAAAGAACTCAAGAGCAGAATTACTTCAGCTATTAGAAGTATTGACGGAAATATGCTACGAAATGTATGGGAAAATACAAAAACTAGATTCCATTACATTGTTACTACACGCGGAAGCCATATAGAACATTTGACATATATTAAAAATTGATAACGCACTGTATGAAACTGTATCCTGATTATCAAATGAACTCAACGCAAAAGCGAGATATAGCAAGTTGATTCTGTACAGTTTTTTGTAACACCATGTATTACTCATTAAGATCACATAGTATCCAATCTGGTGCCGTACTTCTTGGTGCACTGTGAAAAGCACGAAACGCTCAGCTTAATGAATTAGATCATTGTCTGTCAAGAATAAATGAGTTTGGCCAATGAATATTCCACGGGCTTCTAGTCTGATTCTTCCATCGCGAGCATTTGTTTAATCTCAAAAAATGCTTCGAATAGGGACACTCCATCTGTTCCTTTTCTATGTTGAAATCCGTACCGTACGCTGTCGAGGGATGCTTGTATTCAGTAGAACCACTTTGAGTCATCTTCTGTTACAGTTCTTTCAAATTATCAATATTTTCTCGGATACACCACTAATTTGAGAATTTTTAGTTGATGGTTCTTTCCACGTGAGTAAAACCATATGGCACAGTTGTGCACTGCCGCACAATCAAAAAATCAAGTTATCATCAGTCTGCGACAGTTCCAGAGCACTGAAAATCCAACTATTTCTTTCTAAAAAAAATCTATTATGCCAACAAAACTGTAAAGCTCCGCTGCAATTTATCTAGAGATATGTCACTTCGAAATTAGTTGTACAGATCTCCCTTTCTATAAGTCACATTGCATTCGTACTTGCTTTCAGTGGAAGGGTTCTGTGAATTATGGTGAATCTAGTGGAGTAGTGCATCGTGCAATAACTCGGGACTACACTCCAAGATGGAGATCAACCCACCGCCGACTGCAGTTCTTGATGGCGACTCGCCAGCGCTCGCGATTAACGTGGAAACAGAAACGCGAAATTTTGAAGGAATGCAGCAGACAAATAGGTAAGAGCGAACATGCTGCGATTGGTAATGAGGATTCATGATGTTCTAACATTTATTTATTAACGATAATCTATCAATTTCGTTGTGACCCAACTATTTCGAATGGTTTCACGTCGAAGTCTATTCCAAATGTCGTACATCCACTCTATTGCCATGCGCAGGTCAATTCGATATATATTAGCGGAAGCCCCATTCTCTATCAAATCCACACCGCGTTCTATTGGTCGTCGCTGTTATAGTTGTTTGAATATACTAATGAGGCCGGAGTCAAGAGGATGAAGTATTGCTGTCGTTCGTTTTGGTAGGAATCGAACTATCTCATTATGTAATATTGGTATATCAGAGTGCTGCCCATGCGATGACGAATTATTACTTTGTAGTAGAATCTTTCGTCCTGGTGTTCTGTCAGCATAATGCCTTACTTGATATAACTATTGAAAGAAAATTGAGCGTGTCATCCACCCCTTCTTTGCCCAAGAGTAGTTGAATCCAAATTCGCTCCCCTACCTCCCTTGAAAACGTCTTGGGCGTGCAGGCGAGCTCACAACTAATGGTGGTAACCGTTCGATGCCGTCTGAATTGCAATATGCGAGAAATATTACGCGGTCCTTGTTTTGCTTCTTGCCCTTCAAACGAGCTGGCCCAATCGTCATATTGGGCGCGCCTGTAGTTAAGGCCAAACTCATCGGCGTTGAAGACGTTACTCTCCCCGTACTGCTGAAGAAGTGAGCGCAGTACGTATAGTTCTCGCTCAGCAGCTTCGAAATAAGCTTCTATGGCTTCGCCGTGTAACTTATAATACTTGAAGTGGTTGCGCTTTTTAAAGGCACAGAGCAAGCCATTACTGAAATTATTACCGTATTTTTGCTGCGATACACCCTGATTGGTACCCATGTAGCTCAGTCTGCAAGCCTTCTCTTGTATTATACAATCTGATAAGAAAACATTCTTGCCCCACATTTCATTTACCCAATTTTTCAGTTCGTCTTTAACTGATTCGTCCGCCAGAGTGATTCGATTATGCTGTTCAGAGCATGTTCGCGATTCCATAGTACTTCTTTCCTTCAATATTCGTAGAATAGTACGGTAACAAGGTTTGGTTTGAAGTTCCAAGTTAACAGTTGCCTACGTACATATCTCTTCAATCGCAACACGCCCAACACTCACCTGTCACCTACTGCATTCGTTCAAACTTGCGCTTTTCTATTTCCACGTTAATCACGAGCGCTGGCGAGGCTCCATCAAAGACTGCGGTTGACGGTGGGTTGATCTCCATCTTGGAGTGTAGTCCCGAGTTATTGCACAATGCACTACTCCACTAGATTCACCATAATTCACAGAACCCTTCCACTGAAAGCAAGCACGAATGCAATGTGACTTATAGAAAGGGAGACTTTACTGGTAATTCAAATTTTTAGGTCATCGATACTTGTCCGAGGTAAAGGTACGGCAAAATCAAGGCACTAAAAGTCAAAAAACAACTTCTAAGAATCTTTTTTGCTGAATCCTTTCTATT
>JAAUYH010170057.1_pt1 | contig 10350 bp, 10 predicted proteins | sample 7278061 | NCBI WGS metagenome assembly JAAUYH01 (sample SAMN14350203, study PRJNA611818) | marine sediment metagenome | isolation source: surface marine sediment (0.6m) | place: French Polynesia: Moorea | collected 2018-08 | reverse complement strand
GGAATGAGCAATTTTATTTAAAAAAGCCAAGGGATCAATGACAGGAATTTTGTGAACAAAACTGATAATTTTAGTCTTTTCTGTCACTGCAAATTCTAGAGGCTGGTTATCCCAGAACTTATCTAGTTCTTTACTTTCTAGAATAAACTTGTTTTGTTGAGAGATTAGGGGGATTGAGAGGTTAGATTGTGTCATTCCAATGGAAAATCGACGCGAAAATTATCACAAAATGTTAAAAGATGTTTGTTATTAGTTAATAGTAACTAAACAAAAATAAGTAATAACGATTATAAATCATTGCTCACTAATTCAATTCACGGAAGTTGTTATTTGCCCATAAACATTTTGCAGGATAGAACGTTTATGAACAGTCAGTCAACCGAGAAAGGAGGTAAAAAAGAGTATTATCCTGTTTAACAGAATAACCACAGAGAAAGGAATTGGGCATCTGGAGAACCAGATCAAAAAATATACACATTGTCTTAAGCCTACATGATTTGGGGTGAATCGTGAACTTTCGTGAAACTATGTAAACTTCTTTGAGCCGACCTGATAGGGTACAAAAAGTGTAATTATAAACTGGGCAGACCCTTGCCAACTCAAACTGAATATCTCAATCAGTCAGTAATTTAAGAGAAAATACACCACTAAAACTAGACCTAAACTATTCAGGACTATTTTAACTATTCCCCATGACGATTAGCCAAGATATCAAGAACAATCAGAAACTTTGGCTTGCTGCTATCAAACCACCTATTTACAGTGTGGCTATAGTGCCAATTACAGTGGGTACAGCGATCGCATTTTCCCAAACCCATGTTTTAAATCTGCAAATTTGCCTGACTTTTCTCGCTTCAGCAATTCTGATTATCGCCTGGCTCAACATTAGTAATGATGTTTTTGACGCAGATACTGGCATAGATATCAACAAAGCCCATTCAGTTGTTAATCTTACAGGGAACAAATCACTCATGTTCCTAATTAGTAATCTTTTCCTAGTTATGGGCTGGGTTGGTATCGTGCTAATTGCTTGGTGGCAACGAGATTGGACAGTTTTGGGATTAGTGATTCTCTGTTGTGCTTTGGGTTATGCTTATCAGGGACCTCCTTTTCGTTTAGGTTATCAAGGATTAGGAGAAATTATTTGTTTCTTTGCTTTTGGTCCAGGAGCTGTATCTGCTGCCTATTACGCCCAAACTCAGTCTTTCTCACTACAATGTTTGGCTATCAGCACAATTATTGGCATTAGTACCTCAATAATTCTGTTTTGCTCCCATTTCCACCAAGTAGAAGATGATTTAGCAGCAGGAAAGCGATCTCCTATAGTTCGTATCGGCACTGCCAAAGGCGCAATTGTCTTAACTAGTCTTACCCTTAGTGTTTATCTGATCACAATTCTCTTAATTTTACTTGATTATTTACCAATTCAGTCTCTACTAATTTTTATTAGTTTGCCCGTCGCCTATCAATTAGTTAGACGAGTTATAAAATATCACGAGCAACCAGAAGAAGTATCTAACAGTAAATTTATCGCTGTCAATTTCTATTTGGTAAGCGCGATCGCTATTATTAGTGCATTAGTAATTTCATAAGAACAGATAGATTATTTTGTAGCTTTATTGTAGGTAATTGAGATAAAGATCGGCTAGAATAACTTTTTTTGTGATCTATTTTCAAGTTTTGGGAACTCTATAGGTAGATTATTCAGGATATCAATTTAATTTACGTAATACTGAATGCTCACCTAATTTAAAAAGATGAATTATAAAAATAACTTTCCCACAAACAAAAGTCAGTTGTATTATCGGTACTCCGTCTTGAAAAGACGGAGCCTGCTTCGACTGCGTCAAAGGTACTCTGCCCTTTAAGGGCTAAACCTGCTTAGAGTGCGTGATTTTTTTATTATGAACAGCTTATAGTTAAGAATAGTTCTGGTTTTTTAAAGCTAATTTTTAATCAAATTTAATTACATAAAAATAAAATGACAAATATTGCTGAAATTGTTCAACCATCTGGAATATTAAGTCAAGAAAATGCTGATTTATTAAAGTCGGAAATTATATCTTTGTTAGAAAAAAAGATCAAAATTATTTTAATTGATTTCCAAGATGTTACCTTTATGACCAGTGCAGGAATTGGAGCTTTGGTTGCAACATTAAAAGCCGTCAATGCGGTTGAAGGAAAACTTTATATTTGTTCTTTGAGTGAACAGGTAAAAACTGTCTTTGAATTAACTAAAATGGAACGTATTTTTAAACCTTTAACTAATCGTCAAGAATTTGAAGAGAAAGTATTAACTGAGATTTCATAAGGAATTAGGAAAAGTTAATTATTGAATTAAGATGTCAAAAAAATTCAAAATTATGAATTAAAAGTTAAAAATCACCGAGTTTTTGATTACAAGTTAGTAGAATTTGACAAAATTAAGGGAAAAATATGAATAATCCATGACATTTTATGAAGATCTGTAGCTAATAATACCGTAATTTTACTTAGGTTTATTTTAAGCGTCTATAATATTGTACATGGCATCAGAAAGAAGGAGAAAATTAAAGTGGGGTTAATCAAAGAAGTTGTCTATGAAGCACTGAATAGTGGCTATCTTACGATAGAAGCAGAAGATGAACTGAGGTTAATGTTAAGGAATAAATATGAGCTAGAAGATTTGGAAGCTTTTATCCAACTTCAAAAAGCAGCAATGATTGGTCAAGTTCGACAAGAATCAAGAGAAGTGTTAGCTGTTCCTCAAGGGTGAAGATTAATTATCAATAACAATCTCTGCATCAACAAACCACTTTTGATTAAGTATCAGCTTTGAGTTAAGTTTTTGGTTAAGATCCATTAAATCCACTCTTCTTCATCTTCGGTAGGATCTGTGTCTTGATTTAGCTTACTATTTTTACCACTGTTAATTGTGCGATAGTTAGCATCATAAACTTCATCATCATTCTTGTTCACTTGATATTCTGATTTTTGATTTTTCTTAAACTGATAGGAATAGGTAGAACTAGATTGATTAATATTTTTAGGTTCTTGTCTAGTTTCAAAATTAGAACCTTTAACAAACTCATCTTGGGGGACTTTGGGATTAACCTTTGAGGATGGTGATTGTTCAGATTCCCAATCTTCTCCTTGTCCTGAATATTCCCAATCCGCAGGAGAAGTTGATGATCTACTATTAGTAGATCTAGATGTTTTGGTTGAAGAAGACTTGGGAACTTTTTGAGAATAACTTTTTCTTTGAGAAGTAAATGATTTATCATCATAACTCTCTGTTGACTCTGATGAACCAAGACTTTGCAACACTTGCCAAATTAAGCTCGACATCACTCCTAAAATCAAAAATAGACTCATCCATACAGCTAAGGGTTGAGTAGAAGTTTGATACCAACAATATTGGCTAGAAGTATCTGCACAAAGTATTTTTAGAGCTATAGGTTCTTGATTTTGAAAAAACAAAATCCCTAGAATCGTCAACAGTATTACTACCAGTAAAAGCTTAAATTTATTGAACATTAGAATTAATCCGATAAGCGACTATACTAATGACCATACTAACTTCATTAACCTTGCCAGCGATTGATGGGTATGCAGTCGATATCTAATTGATCTAGGGCGCGAGCTACGACAAAATCAACTAAGTCTTCTATGGTCTTAGGTTTGTGATACCAAGCGGGAATGGCTGGTACGATTCTTACCCCTGTTTCTGCTAATTTAGTCAGATTTCTTAGATGAATTAGGCTTAGGGGTGTTTCTCTGGGAACTATCACTAGAGGTCGTCCTTCTTTTATTTGCACATCTGCTGCTCTTTCTAATAAATCAGAACTTAAACCAGCAGCGATTTTTGCTACGGTACTCATACTACAGGGAATTACCATCATCCCCAAAGTACGAAAAGAGCCACTAGCAATATTTGCTCCCATATCTGCCCAACGGTGACAAGTTAGTTTACCCGAATGGAAAACCTCGATTTTTTCTCGCCAAAAATGTTCTTGTGCATCTGGCTCAACGGGTATTTTGATATTTTCTTCGGCTTGCCATACCATATAAGCTCCACGAGACACCACTAGTTCAATAGCGTAATCTGCTTCAAGAAGAAATTTGAGAGCGCGGACAGCATAAATTAGCCCAGAAGCACCACTAACGCCAATAATTAAGGGTTTATTCATTCAAATTATTATAGTTTTGTTTTAGATTAGTCCTTCAAATTCTAAGTCTTCAATTGTCCTTAGTCCTCTAGGATCCCCCACTTTCAGGATGGCGGATTTGGCATCTTCTTTAACTCCCAAGTCTTCATCTTCTACTAGAGCTTCAATAAGAGCATCGATCGCTGTAGCATAAACTACATTAGAAGGGAGTTCACGGCACAATTGCCCAATTGCCCAAGCACAGTTACTTCTAACCGCAGCAACTTTATCTCGCCTCAACCCCTCAATTAAAGGTGGAATAGCAGCAATGATTGTTTCATATTCTAGGGTTGCTACCTGAGCTAAACCACTAGCAGCCCAGAGACGAACAGCAGAAATATCGGTTTTGAGTCCATGAATTAGAGGTTGAACAGCCCGAATATCTTTACTATTTCCTAATGCCCAAACAATACCCTTACGGACATAGCCATTCCAATCACTGCCTAAGAGATCGATTAAAGGTTGAACAGCTTCAGTATTGGTATTTCTGCCCAAAGCATAGACTGTGCTAACCCGAACTAAAGGGCAGATATCCTCAAGCAACTTAATCAGATAGGGAATAGCTCTTGGATCTTCTATTTCACAAAAAGCCCTAGCTGCTAACATCCTTTGGGATGATTCTGGATGGGAGAGCAAAGTTAACATTTGCTCTGGATCTGGTGGAGGAATATCAGATTTAGGTTCCCCTAGATCCATACTAGAGGAGCTATCACTGTTCTGTTCTTGGTTTTCTAAGAGACTTAAATCATCGTTGTACATATTAATCGAATTTATCTTATTATTGGTTAATGTTTCAAGCAATATGTCAAAAAGTAATATGTTTATTATCTATTGGATAGTTAAAGATTTGAGCATTAAAAGGGATTGAGTTTGAAAACCCATTTTTTCATATAAACCTAATGCAGGCTGATTATTCGCAAAAACATGAATACCAATTTGGCGATCGCCTCTATTAATCGCCCAAGTTTGGGCAAGATTTAATAAACTTGTCCCAATACCGCAACGACGGTGATTAGGAGCGACAAAGAGCAGGAAAATCTGACTGTAGCGTTCCCCATTGGCTTGATCTATCGCGTTTCCCATCCACAAGCAAGCAACAGTCTCAAAAGCCGAATTTTCTACCCACCATAAAGGTGTATCTTGCGTAAGATATTGATTGACTGTTACTGCTAGATGGTCAAAATTTTTTTGCTTGGGAAATAGCTCCTGATAGGTTAGCTCCATAAACCTAGTTAGCAACTTCCGCGCTCTTACTATCTGATGGCTTCGAGCTCTACTATTAACAATGTCATCATAAAAATATCTTAAACTGAGACCAAAAGGAAGATTCAATGACATTGATTCTTGGTTAAATTAAAACAAGTTTGATAGTGATGAGGGATAAACTGAATTAGTTATTATTCCTAGTTCTTCTGTTACTACCGGTGCAGGAGCAGCTAAATCACTGGGAAGAAAAGCTCTAGAGCTTACTGCTACTAGGGCAACTAGAAACATTATTAGTATAAGTATAGGGCTGATATATTGACGAAAGAAATTCATTGTGGTTGATCTTAAAAAATATTGAAATTTGTTATAGCAAAGGAATAGTAAGGCTTTTACTCTAATACGATAATATCGTAAATTGGATTTATTAGTCGCTATTTTAGTTTCGGAATACTATCTAAATAACTTTAGTCAAATAAATGACCAATAAATTATCAGTCTCTCTATTAACCACAAATACCAAATTAATGAATGACAGCTTATGTCCGATCCAGACTACACTATCCCAATTTCAGCAGGGACAAACCCAGACTCAAACTCAAAGGTTGATTATGGTTACAAAACTCTGAATCGAGGAGATATCATTGGTGATAGATATGAAATCGATCAAGAATTAGGGTGTGGAGGATTTGCAACAACTTATCTAGCCACAGTCATTACTTCAGAAGATTGCTCAGGAAAAAGCCCATATAAGTGCGTTATCAAACAGCTACAACCAAGATTTAATAGTCCTTCAATCTGGGAAAATTCCAAAGAGCGTTTAGATACAGAAGGCAATATCCTGAAGTTTTTGGGACAACACGATCGGATTCCTCAATTTTTAGACTACTTTGAAGAAGATGGACAGTTTTATCTAGTTTTAGAATTTATCAAAGGAGAGGAATTTGAACACGAAGTTCAAAGACAAATTTTAACTGAACCTCAAGTAATTGATTTTCTCTGGGATGTATTAGAAGTTTTAGATTTTGTCCATCAAAAAGGTATAGTACACCGAGATATTAAGCCAACTAATTTAATTAGAAGAGTTGGAGACGGCAAAATGGTTTTAATTGACTTTGGTGCCGTCAAAGAAATTGGCAATTTAATTATAGAATCAGATGGTCAGTTAGAAGCCCCTCATACTCAAGTCATTGGCACACCAGGATATATGCCTCCAGAGCAAAATCATGGTAATCCTACCTATAGTAGTGATATTTATGCTCTAGGCAAAACAGCTATCTACGGATTAACGGGAAAATCTCCCATAGAATTAGCAGAATTTGAAACTAGTGAAGGTATTACTTGGCAAGAGACAACCCACTTTAGTAGCAAGTTAATTAAAATTCTCAAAGCAATGGTTTCTCCTAAAATTGCTGAACGTTACAATTCGGTTCAAGAAGTAATACAAGACCTCAAACCATTGCGACAAATTGGTAAAATTGTTCAGAATCATTACTATCTTGAGAAACATCTTGGAGGACAAGATAGAGTTAACAACTATTTAGTTAAAGATATTAGTGAATCGGAAATAGTATACTACTTTTTAAAAAAACTGACACCTTCAGATAATAGTGAAGCAGCAATTAGCAAAACTCTTCAACAAATAGAGCTACACATTAATCAATTAAATCAATTAAATCAACAAGAGCAAATTCCTAAAATTTTAAATTATTTTGTTGAAGATAATAATATTTATTTAGTACAAAAATATATAGAAGGAGATACTATTGCTCAACTTCTAGAAAGAAAAACACTTATTTCTGAATTGGAAATTGTTAAAATATTATTAGATACAGCGCAAGTTTTAGCCCTACTTCACAAGCAAAAAATAATTCACAATAATATTCAGCCATCTAGTTTATGGCGCAGAAAAAGTGATGGTAAAATTTTTATTTATAATTTTGGATTCATTGAAGAAACTGTTAATGATCTTATTAGTAATAAATCAATCTACTCTCTTCCCAAATCAATAAACAATAATAGCAAGTTTCAGACTGATATTTATGGTCTTGGCATGATAGCGATTCATTGGCTTACAGGTATACCACCAGAAACTATTTTAGCCAGATCGGAAGAAAAAGAAACTTCTTGGCAAGACGAATTACAGATCAATCCAAATTTAGCTAAAGTTTTGGTAAAAATGATTAGTAGGGATCGGAAAAAATCCTATCGCTCAACCAATCATTTAATCAGAGAACTTAAAAAAATTCAAAATAAAACCTTTTTACATTCTCGTTCTGTATATATTTCTCTGATTGCTATATTGTTACTTTTGTTAGGTTTAATTGGTTATTTTGGTTTAGTAGTTTTTAGTTTAATTGCGGTTTTAGAATTTGATACAGCGGAATTAGAATTTAAAGCTGGTAGATACGAATCAGCTATAATCTACTACAATGAAGGATTGAAAAAAATTTCTAGAAGTAAACGCAAAGTTAGACATTTTGAAAAGGTTTGGTTAAAAAAAGCTGAAGCTTTAAGTAAATTAAAACGCCATGAAGAAGCTTTAGAAACTTGCACAGAAGCCCTTAAACATTATCAAAGTCATCAACTATGGAATTGTCAAGGAGTCTCCCTAGGTAATCTTCATGAGCATGATGCTGCTATTACAGCTTATAATAAAGCGATCGCATTAGAAGAAAACGATCCTTGGTTATGGAGTAATCGTGGAGAAAGCCATCTTAAATTAGCAAAATATGATCTAGCGATCGCAGATTTTGAAAAAGCAATTCAAATCGATCCGAAAAAAAGTTTTATCCCCTGGAATAATATCGGCAAATTATATTATCGACAAGGTAATTATCAACAAGCAATTGAAGCTTATAAAAAATCAATTTTTGTCAAGGATGACTATGTACCAGCTTTTATTGGCTTAGGAAACGCTCAAAAATCTTTAGGTAAATCTTCCTTGGCATTGCAAGCTTACAATAAAGCACTGCGATTTAATCCAAAATCTTATGAAGCCTGGTACAGCAAAGGCTTAATTGAAGAATCTTTACTGCAATATCAAGAAGCAATGAAAGCCTATGAAAAAGCAATTCAATTCAAGCCTAATTGGAAGGTGGCTCTAGATGCTGTAGAGAGAATTAAAAGAAAAATGGATATGACAAATAAGGATTGAATTTGTTGATTGTTAATGGTTAATCGTTAATCGTTAATCGTTAATGGTTAATGGTTAATGGTTAATCGTTGATTGTTCATTGTTCATCCCTTCCCTCATCTCCCTTGTCCTCCTTGTCCTCCTTGTCCCCGTTGTCTCCTTGTCTCCCTTGTCCCCGTTGTCCCCTTGTCTCCTTGTCTCCTTGTGACCCCAATCTCCCCTACTCCCTTGTCTCTACTCAATAGTTAAATATTCATTGATATTGGGAACTATAACGGTGATGAATCCAGACTCAATATCTCGAAAATTTATTTATGGAAATATTACATTACGATTTTATACACGTAACTTTTAATCATTTAGTAGCATTATATCTAGATATTACTCCCCTGTTAGCGCAAACCCTTGATAATGTTGATATTTTGGCTGATATGGAAAGTGCGTGGATTAATTTTGTTGAAACTGGTCAAGTTTGGGCTTTAATGATTGGGATGTTTATTGGTTATGTATTTAAAGGTTTTACTAGTTACTGATTTACAATATCTTAGGACTTTATTGTTAATCTATCTAATTTGCTGTGACTCAAAAAAACACCTGGAGCGATCGCTTTGAATCTGCCTTGCATCCTGCGATCGCAATTTTTAATGCTAGTATTGGCTTTGATATTGAATTAATTGAATATGACCTAACAGGCTCGGTTGCTCACGCTAAAATGCTTGCTAAAACAGGAATTATTTCAGAAACAGAAGCAGAAAAACTAGTCGCAGGTTTAGAGGAAATTCGTCAAGAATACCGCCAAGGAAAATTTAATCCTGGAATAGATGCTGAAGATGTTCACTTCGCTGTGGAAAGAAGACTCACAGAAATTGTGGGAGATACAGGTAAAAAACTCCACACTGCTAGATCGCGGAATGACCAAGTAGGAACAGATATTAGACTCTATTTAAGGGCGGAAATTAAGAATATACAGAATCAATTAAGACAATTCCAAGCTATTTTATTAAAGTTAGCTGAAAATAATGTAGAAACTCTTATTCCTGGCTATACCCACCTCCAAAGAGCCCAACCTTTGAGTTTGGCACATCATCTATTAGCTTATTTTCAGATGGCGCAACGGGATTGGTTGAGATTAGCAGATGTGTATAAAAGGACTAATATTTCTCCCCTTGGTTGTGGTGCACTAGCTGGGACAACTTTTCCCATAGACCGCGAATATAGCGCAGATTTGCTGGGGTTTGAGGATATCTATCAAAATAGTCTTGATGGAGTAAGCGATCGCGATTTTGCCATTGAGTTTCTTTGTGCTGCCAGCTTAATTATGGTGCATCTAAGTCGGCTTAGTGAAGAAATGATTCTTTGGGCGTCAGAAGAGTTTAACTTTATTAAACTCAAAGATAGCTGTGCTACAGGCTCCAGTATTATGCCTCAGAAAAAAAATCCTGATGTCCCAGAATTGGTTAGAGGCAAAACAGGAAGAGTATTCGGTAATCTACAAGCTTTATTAGTAATGATGAAAGGCTTACCATTGGCTTATAACAAAGACTTACAAGAAGATAAAGAAGCCATTTTTGATGGAGTTAAAACCGTTAAAGCTTGTCTAGAAGCTATGACAATTCTCTTAGAAGAAGGTATCACTTTCAACACAGATCGTTTAACTAACGCAGTTAATGAAGATTTTTCTAATGCTACAGACGTAGCTGATTATCTAGCAGGTAAGGGCATTCCTTTTCGAGAAGCTTATAATTTAGTAGGAAAAGTCGTAAAAACCAGTCTTGCGGGGGGAAAACTACTTAAAGATTTAACCCTAGAAGAATGGCAACAACT
>JAAUYH010128185.1_pt1 | contig 10350 bp, 9 predicted proteins | sample 7278061 | NCBI WGS metagenome assembly JAAUYH01 (sample SAMN14350203, study PRJNA611818) | marine sediment metagenome | isolation source: surface marine sediment (0.6m) | place: French Polynesia: Moorea | collected 2018-08 | reverse complement strand
TACCATCCTTATCGATATCTGTACATATTACATATCGCACACCTTTTTTTTGATAGTTATTGATAAAAGGGATCAGCTTTTCGCCGGTTTCCTCTTCCCAACCGGAAATTGCAATTCTTTCATTTTTCGCATCGGCTCCGAGTATTATCCTATGTGGGCCGTATTGCTTCAACCAGTCCAAAAAGATCTCTTTTCTCTTTACCGCAATACTTCCTCCGGTTACTTGAGTGGCGCCGCTGTTAAAAGCAATTCCCAGATCCTCGTCAGAGTTGAGTCCCCCTCCAAAATCAATTTGTAATGATGTCTTAGATGCAATTCTTTCCAGTATTCTATAATTTACAACACGTTTGGCCTTGGCGCCATCCAAATCGACCAAATGCAAGTACTTAATTCCGTGATCTTCAAAGGCTTTAGCTACTTCCAAAGGATCTTCGTTGTAGACCTTTTTGGTCGCATAATCACCTTTTGAAAGCCTAACGCACTTACCTTCAATGATATCTATTGCGGGAATTATTCTCATCTAATTATTTTTTCTGAACATCCAGGTGTCTGTGTCAGGAATTGGACGAAATCCAAACCTGGAATACAGTTCATGGGCATCTTCCGTTCTCAGTCCGATACCGTTTACCTCCTTTAATGACGGATGATTCACAATATATTCTACCAACATTGCTCCCAGTCCCTGGCCTCTATAATCTGGATCAATAAACAGATCCATCAACCAGGCAAATACAACATGGTCTGTTGCTACCCTGCCAAATCCAATTTGTTTGCCATTCTCATAAAGACCAAAACAAAGTGAGTTATCGATTGATCTTTTTACCAGATCCATACTACGTCCTTTGGCCCAATAAGACTGTTCTGAGAGGTAGCTATGAATAAAAACCAGATCCAATTCTGCTGATTCTGTACTTATGTAATACTTTGCCTCCATCAAATACTCATAAACTTAAAAAGTTTGCCAGAATCCTCGCCCCTACTTCACTGCTCTTTTCAGGGTGAAACTGTACCCCATAAAAATTCTTTTTACCCAAGGCAGAACTATAGGTTAATCCGTAATCAGAAATCGCTATTGTTTCATTACAGACTGGCGCATAGTAGCTGTGTACCAGGTAGATATAGTCCTTTTCAGCCACCTTGGAAAAAAGGGAAGTTTTAAGTTCACTAATCGTATTCCATCCAATTTGAGGGACTTTGACTCCGTGATTGAAGCGAACCACATCAACATTAAATATCCCCAATCCCTGTGTATTACCTTCTTCAGAATAATTACACATGAGTTGCATCCCGAGACAAATTCCTAGCACAGGTTGTTTGAGATCCGGTATAACCTCGTCAAGCCCAGTTGCCCTTAATTTGGTCATGGCACTACTCGCTTCCCCTACACCTGGAAAAATAACCCGGTCTGCCTGGATGATCTCGTCAGGACTGTCACTTAAAACAGGGCGAACGCCTAGTCGTTCCAAAGCAAATCTGATACTTTGAATATTTCCAGCCCCATAATTAATAATGACAAGTTTCATTTTATTTTCACTTTTTATATCTAGATGGTCCCTTTGGTAGATGGGAGTACCATTTTATCAAGATCTCTTTTTACAGCCATTTTAATCGCCTTGGCGAAGGCTTTAAAAATAGCTTCGATTTTGTGATGTTCATTTTTTCCCTCTGCCTTTATGTGAAGATTGGCCTTAGCACCATCTGTAAATGATTTAAAAAAGTGGGAGAACATTTCTGTAGGCATTTTACCAATCATTTCCCGTTTGAATTCTGCGTCCCACTCAAGCCAGTTCCTGCCTCCAAAGTCAATTGCTACTTGTGCCAGGGCGTCATCCATTGGAAGGCAAAATCCATATCGCTCCATGCCCAGTTTATCACCAAGAGCTTGATTGAATGCCTCCCCGAGGGCTATACCGGTGTCTTCAATGGTATGGTGCTCATCTACTTCCAGATCGCCATCGGCTTTTATTTCAAGATCTAACTGGCCATGACGCGCCAATTGATCTAACATATGATCGAAGAAAGCTATCCCGGTGTCTATTTTACTCTGACCGTCACCATCTATGTTTAAGCTGATCTCAATCCGTGTTTCCTTTGTCTCCCTTATGATCTGACAGGTCCTTTCCTGTGATAAAAGAAATTTATAGATATCCTGCCATTCATTAGTTTCAAGGCTAATAACAGTCTGTAATTCTTCTGTCGCGACGCTTATCTCATCAGCACCCAAGTTGGTTTGTCCATTTAGAAATATACCTTTACAGCCAAGGTTTTTAGCCAGCTCAATGTCAGTTAAACGATCCCCGATTACATAAGAGTGTTGGAGATCATAATCCCCTGATAGATATTTCTGAAGAAGAGCGGTACCCGGTTTACGGGTGGGGGCTTCATCTGCAGGAAATGTTCTGTCTATTATAATATCACTAAATACAATCCCTTCATTCTCCAGGGTTGAAAGCAAGAAATTCTGTACTGGCCAAAATGTATGTTCAGGATAAGCTTCTGTCCCTAATCCATCTTGATTGGTCACCATCACCAGTTCGAAATCTAATTGAGTGGCGATTCTTCCCAGACAGGAAAATACATCCGGATAAAAACTGAGCTTCTCAAAGCTATCGATCTGCTCATCTTCAGGTTCCGCAATCAGGGTACCATCACGGTCTATGAAAAGTACTTTCTTTTTTTGTACTGTGTTTCCCATTAAATTGACTTTAATACATTAACCAATTCTTTGTTTTCATCACTTGTGCCAACGGTAAAGCGCAAGGTATCCTCACAAAGAGGAAGATTCGATCTATTCCTTACCACAATACCACGGTCTAATATCTGTTGATACCGCTTGTTAGCATTATCTACCCTGGCCAAAATGAAATTAGCGTCCGTAGGGAATACTTCTGAGATGAAATCAACAAGCCCAAGTTGACTAATTAACCAATTCCTTTGCTCAATTATTTTTTGAACTTGATTCCTAACCGATTGTCTATCATTTAACTTTTCCAGCGCGGCTTTCTGAGTGAGTTCATTGACGTTATAAGGTGGCTTAATCCTGTTGAGGATACCAATAATTTCCGCAGAGGCATAGCAGGTCCCAAGTCGAATCCCCGCCATTCCGTACGCTTTTGATAGCGTTTGTGTAACTATGAGGTTAGGATTATCAACCAATTTTGACAACCAACTCGGCTCTGCTGAAAAGTCTATATAGGCTTCATCCAGAACTAAAAGACCATTAAAAGACTTTAATAATAGTTGTATATCAGATAGCTGGAATCGATTTCCTGTAGGGTTATTGGGTGAGCAGATGAAAAGCAGCTTGGTATTTTTATCGGCCGCACCCAAGATACCTTCAACATCTAGTTGAAATCCATCTTTTAGTACTACCTCACGGTTCTCAACACCATTTACATCTGCCAATACTTTGTACATACCATAGGTAGGTGGTACAGTTATAATATTATCTGTTTTGGGTTCACAAAATGCCCTGAAAACTAAATCCAATACTTCATCACTGCCATTGCCCAATAAAATCCTATCGTACGTAATTTCTTTAAGTTGAGACAAAGCAACTTTTAGCTTTCGCTGTTGAGGATCGGGATAACGATTTACACCACTCTCGAAAGGATTTTCGTTGGCGTCCATAAAGATCTTTTGCGAACCGTCGGATACGTATTCGTCTCTGGCAGAGGAATAGGGCTTTAGTTCCCTCACATTCTTTCTGACCAAATCTCGGATATCAAACTTCATTGTCCTCATAGATTTTCTTCAATATCTTTTAGTCTCAAACTCACGGCATTTTTATGTCCGTCTAATCCTTCAGCTGCAGCCATTATTTCAATAGCCTTCCCAATATTCTGAAGTCCCTCGGGAGAAATCTTCTGGAAGGTTATACTTTTTAAAAAACTATCCAGGTTCACCCCACTGTATTGCTTTGAATAACCCTGTGTAGGCAAAGTGTGGTTTGTACCCGATGCGTAATCCCCTGCGCTCTCTGGTGTATAATTTCCAATAAAAACAGACCCCGCATTTACAAGGCCCTGAAGGTAGAATTTCTCTTCGTCACTACTTACTATAAAGTGTTCCGGACCGTATTCATTGATGAATTCCAGGGCTAATTCCTTGTTGGGAAACCATATCAATTTGCTATTGTCAATCGATTTTTGTGCAATGTCTCTGCGGGGTAATTCTTGAATTTGTTTTTCTAACTGATACTCTACCTGCGGTAAGAATTCTTTGTATGTGGTGACTAATATCACCTGGCTGTCTACACCGTGTTCTGCCTGGCTAAGAAGATCTGAAGCCACATAGGACGGATTGGCGGACTGGTCGGCCAGTACAAGCAGCTCACTGGGACCAGCCGGCATATCGATTGCCACATTATATCGCGTAGAGATTTGTTTCGCCACTGTAACATATTGATTACCAGGTCCGAATATCTTATAAACATTGGGTATGGTCTCTGTTCCAAAGGTCATTCCCGCAATAGCCTGTATTCCCCCTACCCTGTATATATTTTCTACACCGCATAGAGCAGCAGTATAAAGAATAGCCGGGTTTACAAGACCTTCACTGCCTGGAGGGGTACAAAGAATGACCTCCTTACAACCTGCCAGTTTAGCAGGAATAGCAAGCATCAAAATGGTAGAAAAAAGAGGGGCTGTACCACCAGGAATATAAAGACCTACTTTTTCAATTGGTCTTTTATCCTGCCAGCAATGTACCCCATCCATAGTATCTACTACTACAGGTTCTGTTTGTTGTGCTTCATGAAACTTATATATATTAGAGTAAGCCGTCTTTATTGCATTTTTCAATTCGTCATTTAAAAGTCTTTCTGCTTCTTTGATTGATGACCGAGAAACACGTATATCTACGATATTAACACCGTCAAATTGTTTCGTATAACGTGCTATAGCCTCATCACCGTTCTTCTCAACAGCCTTAAATATTTCTAAGACTAGCTGTTCTAACTCAGCCATATCCTGGGCAGGTCTGTTGCATATTTCAGACCAATCTGATCGAGACGGATTAAGCAATTTTTTCATAATACCATTTTCTCAATTGGGCATACCAAAATACCTTCAGCACCAGCCACTTTTAATTCATGAATCACTTCCCAGAATTTATCTTTGTTGATCACCGTATGAACGGAGCTCCACCCTTTTTCCGCCAATGGCAAAACCGTAGGACTACGCATTCCAGGTAAGATATCAAGAATCTGATCCAATTTATCGTTCGGAGCGTTTAAAAGTACATACCTGAACTGCCTTGCCGCCAGAACTGATTTTATCCTAAAGCTAAGATTTTCCAGTACCTCCTTGGCCTCTGAACTAATCTTCGGAGATACGGCCAGGACCGCTTCACTCTGAAGCAGTATTTCAACCTCCTGTAAATTGTTTTTGAATAGTGTGCTACCACTAGAAACTATATCGCAAATGGCATCTGCCAGTCCAATATTTGGTGCAATCTCCACAGAACCATTTATTATGTGAAGCTCAGCAGATATACCTTGATTCTCCAGATATTTTTTTACGGTATTGGGATAAGATGTCGCAATTCGTTTTCCATCAAGATCTGAGACTCCGCCATATATAACCGTATTTGGAATTGCTATGGAGACCCTGCATTTAGAGAATCCAAGCTTTTCAAGAATTGTGATGTCTTCACCTTTCTCGATCAGGATATTCTCACCTATTATTGCAGTATCAACTACCCCATCGCGCAGGTATTGGGGTATATCACTATTACGCAAATAGAATACTTCCAACGGAAAATTACGTGCATTGGCCTTGAGCTGATCTTTACCATTATCGACAGAGATCCCACAATCTTTTAAGATTTTCAGGGAATCGTCATGCAATCTTCCCGATTTCTGTATCGCAATTCTTATTTTTTCCATTTTATTAAATTGACTCTAATACAATCAAACAACCAAAATAAAAAACCCGTTTGATTGCTCAAACGGGTTAGGTATATGGTTATAATACAACAATACACAACTACCTCGCCTGAGCGCAAGGAATGTTGTGATGATGTGTATTAATATTTCTCATTTCGCGGTAAAAATAGAATTTATTTTTAACTCTCAAAAATTAATATTGCCTAATTGTTACCCAGTATTAATGGTAGACCGTCATTTCCGGAACCAACCACAACCACTTTGGAGTTGGGTGATTCAGATAATTTAAGTGTTGCCTCAATACCTTTGTCCTGCAAGATCTTGTCTGTTAAAGAGGCACTGAGGATACGGTTGGCGTCAGCCTTTCCCTGCGCTTCAATCCTTTGACGCTCTGCCTCCTTCTCTGCAGTTACCAAACGAAATTCATACTCCAGGGATTCCTGTTCCTGTTTAAGTTTTCTTTCAATAGCGTCTTTAATAGTTGGGGGCAGTGTTACGTCTCTAACCAATACTTCATTCAATTGAATATACTGAGCATCAACTATTTCCTTTGTTTCCTGATAAATTTCATCCTGGATCGCATCCCGTTTGCTGGAATATAGCTGTTCAGGTGTGTACCGCCCTACAACACTCCGTGCTGCGGACCTTATAGCCGGTAGCAATATCCTGTTGATATACTGTTCACTCTTCTCCTGATGGAGTTTACCTAATTCGTTGTATTTGGGTTGAAACCAAGCCGATGCGTCAATTTGTATTTCCAGTCCATTACTGGATAGAACTTTCATTTGCTCAAACACCTCCTGCTGCCTTACTTCATAAATGTAAACTCTGTTCCAGGGTGCAACAATATGAAATCCTTCATCCAGTGGTGGTTTGTCTGTTACCACCCCACCGCCAAATGTCCTGTACAAAACACCAGCTTCACCAGAACCTATGGTAATTGCCGATTTAGAAATGAGAATCACAATCAATATGATTATAAACACTACAGGTAGTGCTATTTTAGGAAGTCTGTCCATATTATTTTTTTTAAATTAATCCGTTGTATTTTCTGATAAACCATTCTGCCGTAAAAGCACCTACTACAAGGGCGAGAAGTAATCTAAAATCGATCAAAGATACGATATTTTGTTCGCTTTTCTGTGTAGGTTTGAACCGCTCATCCCCTATTAAATTATTGATCAGTTCTTCGCTTTGATCCGGAAAATAACTTCTGCCACCCGACCTGTCAGCAAGCCTGTTGAGTTTTTCATAATCTGCCGTCAGGAACTGTCCTTCTACATCGAAATCAAGAATTGTAAACTGACCTGATCGCATGAGATTATCTCCTTCAGTCCTTACAGTAAAATTAAATGAACCCGCGGGTAGACCGCTGAGATCTGCCTCATAGTAACTGCCCTTAAGAAGCATTGGTATCTCCCTTCTTATATCGTTCTCCAACCCTGAGATATAGAGGGTGATGTTCGCATTAGTATCAAACTCGAAGGTTTCATCAAAGTAAGACGCTCTAATCTTCGCTAAATTGGCATCGCGGTAGATATTTTCGTATTCCAGATTAAGTCTCTGTCTGTTTTGATCAGAGGAAAGGAATAGAATGATCTTAGCCATAAATTCATCAAACTTTGTGAATTCTGCATCATTCCGATATGTTTGAACACGCCATTTCCAAATATTCTCACCAAAAAGTGCAGCATGTTTCTCTTCATAATCCCTGATTAGCATAAACAGCGGATCGCCAAGGTCTACCCCTCTTATTCGCTGTTCCATTATTACATCTGAGGCCTTGGTTACGAGTAGATCCCCTAAGGTTGAAGTCAGTGGGGGGAAATCATTTACACTAAAATCTGTAATATCAAAAGTGGAGAATCCTACATTGAGTACCGGTGCAACCTCTTCCGTCTGGTCATAACTGTTTTTTTGAAAGCTATTCTGTGCACGGTTCAGGTAATTCCAATCAGGACTGGGAGCTGTTATTGTAAATGTATTAATCTTCCTGGTTTGAGTAAGCCGATAGATCTTATCAAAAACTCTTGTAGGCTGATACAAGACCAATATATCTATTTCCTCCAAAGCTTCCAGCTCTACTGATGGTTTGAAAAGCTGTACCGATCTTTGATTATTTGTTTCAATAGATTTCTTTATAGTGCCCAGATCAGGATGATTTATTGAAGAAATAATTGCAACATTTGTCTTTTCATCCACTACTTCCAAAGCCACTTTCTCGAGATTGTTCAAGGTATTCTTCTCGTTTGCCAGTGACCCAAGTTCTACGTTAATCAACTTTACACCGACAGAATTAGCCTCTAACAAAACAGTAATGCTCTTCGAATTATCTTGCCTGTTCAGGCGTACCGATTCTCTATGTCTTATAGTGCCGTCAACTGAAACGCTCAAGGGAGTAGTAATTTCCGATTCTCCCTGATACCTGATCAAGATCTCAACGGGGTATTGATTATCCAAGAAAGCAAACTTGTTCACATTCACCCGCTCTATAAGGACATCCTCATACTTGGTTGTATCTCCCAGAACTACAGGGAAAATACTCTTCTTTGGACCAGCATTAAAATATTCATAATCAGTCCCGACGGTCTGATTCCCATCAGACATTAATACAACTGCTGAATTCTGATTGTTATATGTCTGCCTCAATGTCCGAAGGCTGTTGTTTATATCGGTAATTGAATGGTTGAAGCTAAGACTATCTGAAGTACTTAAATCACTATCAAATGAGAATATTCTGATATCGTATTTCTCAGTAATCGATCCGTTTGCACGAATATCATCCACTAGTTGATTTACCTCTTCGGCGATACCCGAGCTCTGGATGGAGGAGGAATTATCAATAAGGAGCAATAGATTACTTTTTTGAATTGTAAATTCTTCACGCAAGAACTTAGGATTGATAAGCAGCAACAGAATTCCGAATATCGCCAGGAAACGGATTGCCATCAAGGCAAGATATAGCCTATTGTTTTTCCTTGCCAGTCTAAAGTATTGATAAAGGACAATCCCAATGGCAATTATGGCTGCTAGAATAATGAGTAATAGAGTCTGTACTTGCATTTATATATGTTTTCAACCCCACCGATGACTACGGCAAAGATGAACCGGGTATTTAAATATAAATCCTCAGGTCAAATTAAATACTTTAAGTACAAGTTTGGCATCTAGGTGAGCATTCCGCCATTAACGTGAATCACTTGTCCTGTGATATAGTCTGATAAGTCGGATGCCAAGAATAAACAGGCGTTTGCTATGTCTTCCGGTGATCCTCCCCTCTTTAATGGAATAGCATCACGCCAGGATTGAACGGTTTTTTCATCTAGTTTTTCGGTCATTTCGGTTTCTATAAAACCAGGAGCTATAGCATTGCAACGAATATTTCTCGACCCGAGCTCCAGGGCAACGGATTTGGTAAAGCCGATAATGCCTGCTTTAGAAGCAGCGTAATTGGTCTGACCTGCATTACCTTTAACACCAACCACACTGCTCATATTTATTATTGAACCTTTTCGCTGTTTTAGCATGGTGCGCTGAACTGCTTTGGTCATGTTGAAAACAGATTTCAGGTTTACCTCAATGACCGTATCGAAGTCTTCTTCGGCCATGCGCATCAGTAAGGTATCTTTCGTTATACCTGCATTGTTGATTAGCACATCAATCCCCCCAAAATCCTCCAACACCTGGGTAACGAGATCTGCTGATTCGGTAAAACTAGCGGCATTACTTTTGTACGCCTTTGCTTTCACTCCTGAGCTGGCGAGTTCTTTTTCCAATTCAATCGCCGGACCTTCGCTTGAGCTATATGTAAAAGCCACATTGGCACCATTTTCTGCAAAGACTTTGGCAATACCTTTGCCAATACCTCTGCTGGCGCCTGTAATAATTACATTCTTACCTTCCAATAATTTCATTATCAATTTGTTTCCCGATTAAATATACGATGTTAATATGCTCAAATATCTACAGATAATGGACTTTCGTATATAGTAACTGCAACTAATAATTTTGGAAAAGTTTTAACCTAAAATTTCCTTTACCTTCTTTCCTATCTCAGCAGGAGAATCCACAACGTGAATTCCGCATTCTTTCATAATACTCTTCTTGGCTTGTGCAGTATCATCTGTACCGCCCACTATGGCGCCAGCATGGCCCATGGTCCTTCCCGCAGGTGCAGTTTCACCAGCTATAAATCCTATAATCGGTTTCTTACTTCCGTTGTTTTTGTACCATCTCGCTGCTTCAGCTTCCAATTGTCCACCAATCTCGCCGATCATAACGATACACTCAGTCTCCGAATCGTTGATGAATAATTCAATGGCCTCTCTGGTAGTGGTTCCGATAATAGGATCGCCTCCAATTCCAATAGCGGTGCTGATCCCAAGACCCTGTCGTACAACCTGATCCGCAGCTTCGTATGTGAGTGTTCCAGATTTTGAAACCAAGCCTACTTTACCTTTTTT
>JAAUYH010000924.1_pt1 | contig 10350 bp, 4 predicted proteins | sample 7278061 | NCBI WGS metagenome assembly JAAUYH01 (sample SAMN14350203, study PRJNA611818) | marine sediment metagenome | isolation source: surface marine sediment (0.6m) | place: French Polynesia: Moorea | collected 2018-08 | reverse complement strand
TTCGACCTACGGCCTTGTCAAAGGGCAATCGTCTTAGAACGTCGGAAAACAACAGTTACCTGGGTACTGTAGTAAACGTAGATTTTTCCTAGGTGATAGCAAACAAAAATTTGATGTCACCTGAAATACAGAACATTTTGTCGACCGAGACGACCTCTCATTCCCAATAAGTCTAATGAGATGTGAAGTAGCGCCTACCGCAAAAGGAGTTGGTCTCACAGTGAGCAAACCCAGTAAAATCCTGCACAATGCATTTGGCCCGCACTGAACCGACAGGTTGATCAACTTATGTCCAACTATTACTGATTCCTCTCTACTGCCGTGGTTAACTGCTTTTCAGGAAGAAAGGTCTAACTGTACCGCTGCGCTCAACACTACGAAAAACTCGAGGATGCAAACAGGATAGTACAGTACTCGTCAAGGAAAATCGCGAAGTATTGCCCAAGGAGATGTGGAGGGCGAAACATCGGAGCTCAAGCGCGAACAGTTGTGATATTTGTACGCCAAGTGGACCTCACCCAAGCACGTGACCATAAGCGAGCCAGTGCGGGTTTGTTCTGCGAGTATATATTGCTATAGCACCACTTTCGACCTCGAGGAGTATTGAATTCACTGCATGAGGAGATACCGGGTGCATTGCCTCCTTGCCGATTACTGGAATGTTCTGCGACTACATGAATTCAGGGTGGGCTACGAATCGCTGTAGATCCAGCTCGAAGACGACGGAGACAGCCATCCATCGAATGTAGAAGCAACCGCACCATATCACGCCAGAATCGCCGAATACATAACATTTCCAAAACGAAGCGTGAGATACAAAAGAAGAACTGAAACAATGGCAGCGCCGTGCAAGTTGGTGTGCAATTCAGGCATGGTACAATATCCACGATGTCGGCCACTCAAAACATCGGCAAAAACGCAAAATACTGTCCAGTTCGTCTCACAGCAACCTCGTCATCACAATCGCATCAATAATACGACATGATTCACAACCATCTCATCCAACCACGAGGAATAGCGCAGAAAACAACTCAACTCGACAACATCTGCGTAGCACAGTCACTGTTAGTGAACCGTCAACAAAATCGGTGCAACACGGCTCAGTTCCCTACGATAATCTCGTCATGCAGTACCCTTTCCAGCGCGACAGCATGTTCCAGATACTTCAGCGAGAAAATTGGCATTGTACGGGTATCGTCATCGCCATACGAAGCAATGGCACTTACCGTCTACATCTCGCCAGACACCCCACGATAACACCCGTGCTCTCGACGACGACTCATGTGTCTTCATTCTGGTGACTAGATGGCATTACAGTAGACTTATGATAACACCAATTTTGGTGTTCGCATCGTCAATTCCTGGGTTGCGTGGTCCCACATCACCAACTCGCGCCCACGACGAAGATGGCCGGCCCCACCAAGTCCATCCTGCGCGTGAAGCGGCGGCGGGGGATATACGAGGTGATGAGCGCGAAGGGCAAGTTCACCAAGGGGCTCAAGTGCGTGCTAGCCGCGGAGAACTACGACTTCGTGCCCGCCGACAAGCCGACCTACGTCAGCATCGAGGCGGCGCCCAGCATGCACCCCCCGAAGAAGTACTGCGACATCACCGGCTTCCCCGCCAAGTACACCGACCCCAAGACCAAGCTTCGCTACTGTTCCAAGGCGGCGTTCGCCGTCATTCGCGCACTGCCCGAACATCGTGTGCAAGAGCTGCTAGCGCTGCGTGGAGCACAATCCAAAATCAAGTAACATATTCGAGACTATATTTCCGTCGCCCTCTTATGGTTGGGACTACACATTCCGTTGCCGTGTTTTAGAGCGATTCGCTCCCCGGCAAGTGCAGTCAAACCTCAGGTACATAGTGATCATGAAGTAAACATTCTGAACATTAACATCTAATCACTGCTCACGCCTTCCTTCTTCCCAGCGTTTGACAGGTCATTTTCCGGTCTAACGCTGTAAGACGATATCCCATCATTGCAACGCCTCGAGACTACAAGCTGTCCGAATGAGCGAGCACTCGCTCGCGCACTACGTCTGGGCTACAGCACGACCGTCTATGCAAGAAGATATTTATAAAATAAAGATATGCAGTTTAACTGAACAAGAGCGTGGCACTAGCGACTGAAACAAGGTTAGTAACTGGTTCGAACAACAGCGGAGAATGTTGAATCTCAGAATGAGTAGGAGAAAAAGTTATCACACCGGCTAGGCCTTCAGAAACACGGACCAACGTGTAAAAGAGTATCCTCATTGAATCAACATAGGGGATGAGTGCAACTTACCTTTGCTCCTAGCGCCTGGACATCATGTTTGCGGCTCGGTCAAGGTCACAAGACTTTTCTCAACACGAATTCGTTCTGTGGGAAGTCGGTAAATCTTGATTCGTCATAGCCTGCACACATGATTGCGACGTTCGTTCATTCTGTCAATCCACATTGGTTAGCGAAGAGTTTTTAGGGCAAAGCATGCGCTCGTGCGTCAGGGCTCATTTGTCCGTAGATGCACGAGGCACTCGGGTCAAAGTGAAGATAATAGTATTATGTCTTCATCATCCGCACAGCGCCAAGATGTTGCGCACATACCGTTCGTTCGTTCCATATTTGCAGTTTCGTGCCCAATGTTTTCAGGTGCAAGTTTTTTGAATCTACGAATACTGGAAACCAAGTTAGTCGGACCATCGCACAAGGTAGGGTAGACGCCTCAGTTGGTTGATCCATGAGGTGCAAAGCACACTCCTCACAATAAGTCGGAACAGGTGTTTTCCTCCTCGGCCGCAGAAACCTAATCACTTACCAATGAGTCAGTCCACTGACTGCACGATACCTTGGCGTTGTTGGTGCTCAGGCGATGAATAAACGACCTCCGCACGATGTGTCTCGGTCCAAGTGTCGGATAAAGTGTTTCTGTTTCTCCTCACTGCGCGAGGCGGTAGTGCAAGGCAACTTACCTCGTCACATTGTGAATGCGTCGATGAGATGTGGACAGGCGGTTGTTGCCGAGATGTCTCGGATGGGAGACGACGACGGGTATTTAAGATGCGCCGGATCAACGTGGACACGTGTGTAGCTTACAGAAAATGTTGGGGCTTACTGTTCAACGATGCATTTAACTCTTGCCCCTATACCGTTTACCCCCGATGCAGTTCTACCGGTAGTTGTGTAGCTAGCACATTGACCCGCATGGGCATCGACGCAGATGTTTTAAGTCAATAGATAGACTTGAAAAGAAGTGATAGGAAACTCTAAGGTTGTAGCTGCATGAAGAAATTCCGAGAAGTGTCGTGAGTAATCTGCGTTTGCTTTTCTTGTATCACATACCAGCTGCATTTCTGACGATTTGTTGTAGCCTGTATTTCGGGAATGCCGATTGCTTTCCTTGCATATCGAAGTTCTACATTTAGAAATGCCACGCACTCAACGAGCCGTCAAACAAAGTATGGTGAGCTCCGTCAATTTCCCTTCATTTCCCCACATCGGAATACAATTTTCCAACGTCCCCACGGCCCTACCAATGCCGAAACCCTATCAACGCCTACCTCCACAACCCACGGGGATATCAGCTTTGACCTCGGCCGCGAGATTGGCACACGGGCGTGCTTACAGCGGCCAGCGGGGGCACGCCAAGTGTCGCTTACGTACGTGTTATCTCGGCGAGCACTCGCGGAGATAATGGTGTGGGGGGCACGGCATGCGTGGACACGAGAGGAGCGCGAGGAGAGCACGGGGGGACGCGGTGGCAATCGCGACAGGGCAATCGGGCGGCGGGATGGCGTTCTGCGGGGCGCCGCGGATCATGTGCAGCGCGCGCTCGCCGTGCGGCGCGGCGGGCGTGGCGACGTGCGAGAGCCGGCCGGCGATCCTGGCGGCGGTGGCCGAGCGCGCCGCGCTGCGCGCGCGCCACATCGCCGAGGACGCCGCGCGCAAGCGCGCCGCGTGGGACGCGGAGCTGGCTGCGCTGTGCGCCCCGGCGCCGCCTGCCGACGCGCTGGCGGAGCCGGCTCCGGGCGCCGCCGCCACCACGGGCGCAATCGCAACAGAGCCCGAAAGCGTACCATCGGCACCGCCTATAGCGATTCCCGACGCCGCGGAGGTGGTGCAACCGAAAGCAGGCGTTCCCCCACCGACGCCGAAACCAGCGGAACCGGCCGCACCACCGGCGCCGACGAGTGCGGTGGCGCCGCCCCCAGCGCCGCCGGCTAAAAAAAAGGAGGCGTCGACGACGCGGTCGCCAGCGGCGTCGATAGCGGCGGTTTCGGCCGAATCGAGCACGCCGGCGACGGCGGGCGGCAAGGCTGGGACCACGCGTTCTGGCAGTGGGTCGCGGGCGTCCGCCGCTGGCTCGCAGGACACCAGTAACGGCGTGGCGAAGCAGACGCGCGTCCCGCCCAGCGTGCAGGCCGCCGTCGACGCGGGCAAGCTGAAGGACCTCACCGTCACCAAGCTGCGGCGCATGCTCAGTGAGTGCGGGCTCAAGACCAGCGGGCGCAAGTCCGAGCTCATCGCCCGCCTCACGTCGTACGTGCGCAAGTAGCGGGGAGACCTTCTAACCTTGGAATAAACACGAAACTTTTGACGGCGACGCCGCGCATGCGAGAGCGTGGTACAGCACGACACTCGGGGCGATCGAAATCGCAATCCCCGCATTTCTACTATGGCCGATAGTGGGGATGAGGAGTGCGACGTCGAGTAGAGCAGTTAGTTTACAAAATCATCGGGGAGCACCGCTTGCGCGAGCATGTTCCGCACGTGCGGGCTGTTGTACGTGATCTCCTCGCGCGTGAGCATGTCGTGCAGTTGCACACGGAAGTAGTCGGGGGTGTCGTCGGCGCGCGACCACAGGCCGTAGGCGCGGGCGACGGCGCCACGCACCAGGTCGTCTTCGTGCTGCGCCTGCTTCGTGACGTACTCGCGCACGCGGGGGTCGGCGCCGGCGCGGGGGATCTCGGCGAGGGCGGACACGGCGCCGGTGATCTCGAGGGGGGTGGCGCGGACGGTGACGAGTGCGGCGATGGCGTCGTCGCCGCCGAGGGCGCCGAGCGCGACGACGCAGGAGTAGCGCACGATGTAGGGCTGTGTGAGGTCGAGAGCGACGCGCGCGAGCAGGGGGAGCGTGTCGCGCGCGCCGAGCTCGCCCAGCGCGCCCGCGGCGGCGGCGCGCACCGAGCTGTCGTCGAACGACTCCAGCGCCGCGGCCAGGAAGTGCACGTCGACGCCATCGCCCACGCGCCCCAGCGCGGCGTGCGCGGCCGCGCGGATCGCGCGGTTGGGCGACGCCAGCGCCTTGGACGCGCGCAGCGCGCGCGCCGCCCCCGGCCCCCGCAGCGTGGCCAGCAGCGGCAGCAGCGTGCGCTGGTCGTCGCTGTCCAGCCGCCCCGGCAGGTCGCTGCAGGCGCGCCACCGCGCGCGATGCGTGCACCGCCGTGGCGCGCAGGCCCACACCACGAATGCCGCGCGCTTCATAGTTCAGCTGTGGCGCGGGCACTTGGGTTATTCATCGCTACCTCTGATTTGTGCGCTTTTATGACCGACGCAACGAATGATTCGTCATTTCGTAGCCGCTGGAGCGATAACCCACCTGCCCTAATCAACGCGTCACGTTTGTACTGTGGAGCAGAAGGAAAACATATGCTTTCCTTGAGTACCGTTGGGAATGCTCATGCAGCACTGTGCTCAAGTGGATTGCACCGGTTGATGTGGTATGAGTATCGCGTGGGAATGAGAATGTTAGAAATTCCGATTGGCATGTTACGTATTGCACATCAATTCATTATGCTACTCCTCAAATACCGCTCGACATGAATCTCAGCAAAACCACCTACATTCTTGTATTGAACTGTGAACTGAAATGCACAGTATATCGAACGCTCATGATCGTCCACATCATTCGTCGAGTGTCACCGAGAAGCATTGACAAGAAAGAGCAAGGTGTTAAACATTCATCGCAACCACCCCGCCATAGCTCCATGCCACAATCATGCACCATCTATTCTGGTATCACGAATGCCTCAACATTGTTGAATGCGAAATCATCATCGCCACCACCACCACCTCTAGGAGATGAATGTGCGAGCGCGCAGGCCAGCAGACGAGGACAGCAGTGTCGCACAAATCAGTTAGGGCTGGCATGTCCGGTAGTACAGGGCACGCCACACATGGTTAGCACTCCTACAGGCGCGGACGTGTGAATGGGCGCGTCGACGAGTGGATAGCAAGCAACGCGGTAGATGCGGGAAGTACTATGATTCGCTAATAGCACCGAGTAATAATAAGCGGATCGAGCGATTGGCCTGTTGGTTGTAGGGGTGCCAGTCGGATTCCACTGCACTCGGCACAACAGAACATTCCACTCCTCGTCAGTATGGTAGCTGTAGCCAAGGCACACAGACATGCAGACAGCCCGACAGCAGTCACATCGCAGCGTCCCAGCGCGGAGTGGTACAGCACATAATACTTCAACAGTAAAATCCAATAGTGTAGCTGTACGAGTGGAGTGGTGTATGGGAATCGAAGAAATCGCCGACTAGAAATTGATTGCACGTACACTCCGGTACGTACGCAGGTACGAACAAGAATAAAGCAACACGTCACGTCATGCGACAAAGAAACAGAAACGGAGGCAGGGAAAGGAGGAAGGGCGTCGAATGGCGCCAGTTCACAGGCGGGGGTAAAGCGAGAAATAAGCAAAATTCAAGGTCAAATCCGTCCTGTAATTTCCGCATTCGCGAACAAATACGACCGCTACTCGACTCGCACGCCTAGTGCTGTCCCTCGCATTGCCGCTCTATACACTGCACGTCTATGCCACCTCGCTGATCCTGTCGTATGCCCGGCTGTCTCTGCGTGAAACCGCCGGTCGGCATGCGGAACCTGAAGAAGGTGTACAAGAACCGGTCGGCGTCGTCGCCGCGCGGCGACCGCAGCCTGGTGGCGGTGGCCGTGGACAAGGGTGAGTTGGCCGCGCTCGCCAGCTCGGTGGGCGCCGCGCCCACGCGCCGCGGCGTGCTGCTCAAGTACACCAATGTCGTGAAGGGCTGGAAGCGCCGCATGTTCGCCCTCGAGAACGGCGTGCTCACCTACGGCTCCGCTGGCGACGAGGACGATCGCAGCGACGACAACGCCTCCACCCAGTCCGCCCCGCTGCGCCCCGCGAACGACCGCCCCGACGCCGTGTCGACCTCGTTTGCCAACGCCGACAGCCGCACCAGCTCGCACAAGAAGCGTTCCCGAATCCGAGGCAAGCGCCGCATCCTTCGGCGTCACACCAGTAAGGAGGAGAAGGAGCGCGACATCAAGGGGCGCATCAACTTGCAATTCGCTGTGATTAGTCCTCACGATTCAGATGACACCCGTTTCGCCATCGATGTCGGGTACGACGTTTATCACTGTCGCTGTGAAACCGAAAGTGAACGCGACTCCTGGGTGTCAATATTGAACGAGAGCAACAACTACTTCAAAGGGCTAATCACCAAGGCTGCGGAACGGGCGCATAATCGACCCGCGGCCAATTCGCACCTTATCCAAGCCGCCGAACAACGCGACAAGAGCGAGGAGAGCGACAACTCGGTCATCGAAGACGACGGACTGAGAGAAGCGGAAGAGAGTCGGAAGGCATTGCTCGGCGAACTAACACATGTGGTGGAGTACTGGCGTGGCAAGTGGCTGAACCCCGCGAATGCGACGATTACGGTGTCGACGGAGGCGGACCTGGTCAAGTCGATTATGCAAGCGTTTTGCTCGGACCGCGACATGGCGCGCTGCTCGAGCAATCAGGAGTGTGTGCGCGAAACGGCGAAGAGTCTGCTGGATTTGACGGCGTGGTGCTTACAAGTGTTGACTACGAATGATGAAATGTACGATCGCAGGCTCAAAGCGGATTTGGCCCGCATGATGGGGCGCGCGGTCCCGGTGTATCCGCCCAACTCCGGTACCAATGACGCGGAGGCGAACCGCATCTGGCACGAGGGCGAGTACGACGATGACAGTGACCATGACTTGGAGTTTTTCGACGCGCTGAGTCGCAGCGCTAGTATCAACTCGGCCCGTCTCCCCATGCCCGGGGGCACTGTGTCAAGCGAGAAGAGCGTCGCGAGGAGTGTGGGCGAGGGCGCGCCCGAGGCGGGGCACACTGTCGTTGTGGCAGGCGACGCGCAGGAGAAGAGTGTGGGGGCGACGGCTGACGAGGGCGAGACCGAGGAGGGCGCGAAGGAAGAGGAGGAGAAGGAGGAAGAGGCGGGCGCGCTGCGACGTGTGCGAACCAACTTGTTGGGGCCGCCCACTAATGTGAAGTATAGCCAAGCGCGCACGTCGCTGCCGAAGCTGAAGGGAGAGAGGGAGAAGCTGAACATATGGAGCTTGGTGAAGGATTCGATTGGAAAGGATCTCAGTAAGATGTCGATTCCGGTGGTTTTGAATGAGCCATTGTCGTTTTTGCAACGGCTGGCGGAGGACGTGGAGTATTCGGAATGTTTTGATAATGCTGCAGCGTGTGCGGATCAGTACGAGCGAATGATGTGGGTGGCGACGGGGATTATTTCGCATTACTCGTCGACGCTGGGTCGAGTGAACAAACCGTTCAATCCATTGCTTGGAGAAACATACGAGATGGTGTTGCCGGACAAGGGCAATGGATTGAGATTTATCAGTGAACAAGTGAGTCACCATCCGCCGATAAGTGCGTGCTACGCGGAAGGCAGCGGTGGCTCATGGAAGTACTACAATTCGATAGAGATTAAGAGCAAGTTTTGGGGCAAGAGCTTGGAGCTATATCCTACAGGGCTGAACTTTGTGGAGATCCCCGAGTACGGCGACGTGTACTCGTTTGAGCAAGTCACCGCATGTGTGCATAACATCGTTGTGGGGCGGCTGTGGCTTGACAATTACGGGGATATCGAAATCCTGAACCGAACGACGGGCGACCGATGCTTGCTAACATTTAACAAAACCGGATGGATGAGCGACTCGAGAAGTTTTGCAAGCATCAAGGCCAGCATCGTGAATCGGGCCGGCAAGGAGCAGATCCGCATGGGCGGCAACTGGTCGGAGCGCGTGTACAGAGACAATGGGTCGGGCAAGCAGAAGACGCTGTGGACCGTGGCGGAGCGGCCGCCCACGTCGGCGAGCAACGGCTACAACTGGACGAAGTGGGCGATCACGCTGAACGAACCTGTGGACGCGGAGGTGGTCAAGTACGTGGCGCCCACCGACTCGCGCTTCCGGCCCGACCAGCGCTCGCTGGAGAACGGGCGCAACGACGAGGCCAACGGCTACAAGCAGCGCCTCGAGCAGGGCCAGCGCGAGCGCCGCGCCGCGCGCCAGCGCAGCGGCGAGAAGTGGACACCGCTCTGGTTCGACAAGCTCGTCGACGACAAGACCGGCAAGAGCTACTACATGTTCAACGGCAAGTACTTCGACGCCAAGAGCAAGGCACATTGGGACCACTGCCCTGACCTTTTCTCTTGCGCCTACGCCAAGGACGAGGCCGCCGTCGTCAAGACCAGCAGCAGCGCGTCATCCGGCAACGAGGCCGCGCCCGCCAGGACATAACGGGCACGCCGGTTTTTTTGGTGTTGTGGATAGGACTAGTAAATCTACCAACTTTCGTACCATCTCGTGCGTTTGCAAGTGAATGTGGGGAACGTCTTGCAAAGAGTCCGTTCTAATCGTTTTTACGCGGCGAGCAGTTGCGAGCTCAGCCGCTTTGCACTTTCTAAGTCGTCGATGTCCAGTCGACGCCGCTTTGTCAACGTCATTACCTCAGCTTTTTCGTTATGTTCCGTAGAAGCCGTCACGCTCGCACCTAGTTCCGTGGTTTCTGGAACTGTTACGTCCGCGGATGGCGTCAAATCAATACGCACCTCTGTTTGCCACGGACAAAGACCCAGTGGCGTGCGCTTCCATGCTTCTTCGTTCCCACACGCGCGCCACCGCTTACGCCCCTTACTTTTCGTCGAACTATTCTTCGAGGTTTGCTTCATTTCCTTGAGTAAAGCCGTCATGCCGCGCATCTGCTCCAGAGTATCGAACTGTGGCACGAGTTCGGACGGCGGCGTAGGCAGCTTCGCGTCATCCTCGAATACGCGATGAAGGTGGGCGAGCGTGGGGGGCCCGCAACTCGCCGCGCTCGCCTGCGGCGCCCAGTATTTGGCGTCGATCCATTGCAGCGCGGCGCGGGCGGCCGCGGCGAGCGCGTCCGCGCGCGGCAGCGCGTTGTGCGTGGCGGCGTGGCGCACGGCCACCAGCGCGTCGGGCAGCGCCAGCAGCTCGGACAGCGCCTTCACCGAGCGCGCTCGCGCGCCCTGCAAGCGGTCGGTCAGCCCGTTCACCAGCCGCACCAGCGCCATCGC
>JAAUYH010219975.1_pt1 | contig 10353 bp, 7 predicted proteins | sample 7278061 | NCBI WGS metagenome assembly JAAUYH01 (sample SAMN14350203, study PRJNA611818) | marine sediment metagenome | isolation source: surface marine sediment (0.6m) | place: French Polynesia: Moorea | collected 2018-08 | reverse complement strand
TTAGGGGGTTGTAAATAGGTTTTCCAATCAATAATTTGTGCTTGATTATTATTGGCAATCAACAAGTCGTAAACTACTGTTAGTAAATAGTTGCCAAAAACTAAAGTGCGAGAATGTTCTGCTTCTCGCCAACTATTGGAAGTATCCTGATCTAAAATATTTGGTGCAGCTTCAATTAAGGCTTTTATAGAGTGATTTAATTCTTGTTCTTCTTGAAGCAACGATTCTATGGGTAATCCTAGTTCTCGCTGCTGCATAAGTAAATGAAACTGACTACCCCAATTGAATTTTTCTTCTAATTCTGGATCGGAAAAACTAGGGACATTATCTAAATATATCTGTTTAAATTTAGGAGGACACATTTCTAAAAGATTTAGGTGCCCTTGAGATAGACGCATTAACATTTATAGCTGATTGTTAGTCATTAGTCGTTAGTTGTCCTAAAGGATACCGCTTCGCATATTAGTTGTTAGTTGATTCTCCATTTTTCTATTGACTATAATAAAAAAGTTAAATTGTTAATAACTTACTCGTTACTCGTTACTCGTTACTTATTACTTATTACTCATTACTCATTCAAGCAATATCATTGGGAATATTTACTAGTTGTTTTAATTGCTGTTGAATTAAAGTTTGTAAGTCGGTACGTTTAAGTTCTATAGCTGTCTTAAAATTACCAGCTTGAGTAAAAAAGACCATGCTATCGATAGAAGTCAAGGAAAATAATCTAAATAAAATATGGGTAATGGGAATGGGAATAGCTAAGACATCACTATCTTTATTTTCTTGAAAGTTATCTGCATCTTTTACGGAGCTAAAGGCATAAATTACTTTTTTAAAAGAGTCTTGTTCTTTTTGATTTCCTACATTATATAGTATCCATTCTTCAGATAAATTTTGTAAGATATAATATTCTAAGTGACCTAATTTTTGACCTAATATTTCTAAAACTGGTGCGATCGCTTGTTCGATAACAACAGTAGATAAGCCATGATTTGGAGCGTCATCAATGAGGATTTGTAATTGTGGTTTTAAGTCCATTATGTAAAGTTAGAGGTTAAATTTTATTTCTTTTTTAGTAAAGGGCAATTCATTATTAATTGCTTCTATTTCTTCTTGTTCCATATCATTAATTTGATTAATATAATTCTTCAGAATCTGGCTCATTCTGCGATCGCGGAAACGATGTAAGCTATAGTTGGGAGTAGCGGGAAACCCTCTTCTTTTTTTATGTCTTCCTCCCGCACCAGGATCGAATATCTTAACGCCATTATTAATCGCCCACTCAATGGGTTTATAATAGCAGGCTTCAAAGTGAAGACTATTATACTCTTCAAAACACCCCCAATAACGTCCATATAAATTGTCCCCTTTATGAAGACAAAAGGATAATCCGATAGGATGTTGAGGCTTATTTTCTGGATAAGCAACCGCTAATAAGACGCGATGACTATAGTTGGGATAAAGCTGCTCAAAAAAACGACGGGTTAAATATTTACTTCCCCAATAAAATTTATCGCAAGTACTACTGTAAAAACGATAAATCAAAGGGTAAAGACTGGGATTAATCTCTTCCCCTGTAAATACTTTCATCTCTAACCCGGCTTTGGTAACCGCTTTTCTTTCTTTCCTAATATTTTTTCTTTGATTGGAATTAAACATTCCTAAATAATCATCAAAGTTGCCAAAGTCGTGATTTTGCCAAATATAGCTATGGTGCAACCAGGCACTATAACCATGATTTTCCATAGTGTTACGCCACTGAGGATCGACAAACAGAAAGTTACAGCCTGAAAGTTGATTGCGATCGCAGAAACGATCAATCTCAGCTACCATTATCTTGGTAATCTCCTCTTCATCTTCTCCTGGCGCGATTAAAAACCGATAACCCTCCGCAGGAGTGAAGGGAGTCATACCCAAAAGTTTGGGATAGTATTCTAATCCTAAACGATAGGAAAGGTCTGCCCATTGATTATCAAAGACAAATTCCCCATAACTATGTCCTTTGATATATAAAGGTGCAGCAGCAATAAGTTGTTTGTCACGCCATAAGGTTAAATGACAGGGTTGCCAACCAGTGCGGGGAATTGCACTGCGAGAAGTTTCAATATTATTGAGCCATTCCCATTCTAAAAAAGGAGTTTTCAGTGGTTTAGCTAGACTATCCCATTCTAGTTGAGGAATTTCTCCTATTTTGTCGATCCAATTAATAGTTAGCATTTAACATTTAACATTTAACATTTAACATTTACTATTTATTTGCTCCAAGGTTTTTGATAATTGGCAATTTACCACTAACTACTAACTACTAACTACTAACTATTATTCATTTTCTCAATTATTAAATGTAGCGGATAACAACTTAATACGCCTAAAGCTGGCGCAACTACAGGAATCCAACCACCAAATAAAAGTAACACATAAAAGCTAATACCTAATCCCAGCAAAATTACTGTAAGCGGGATTACTTTAGTTTGCTCAGAATAAAAGATTACTATTACTCCTACTCCTAATCCGCACCAAATAGCGATCCAAAATAATTCGACTCCTTCAGGAAACCACCATATCGGTTTCCGCTTATCTAACACAGCACTTATGATACTACTCGTCATTTGTCCGTGGAGTACTACACCAGGTACTCTCTGAGATTGTCTTCCTAGACTGTAAGGAGTGTAGTGACGGTCGAGATTATGCCCTTTGACTCCGATTAAAATGATTTTATCTTTGACTAATTCAGATAATTTGTCATCTTGACTACCGTTGAGAATTTCTCTTAAGGGAATTGTTTGGGGGTGAGAAGAGCGATAATTAAGTAGTATTTGATAACCTAGGCTTTCTGTATCCCGCATTTGATAACCTCCAGCATAGGATTTTAACCGAGGAAAAATGCGATCACCTATGATTAAACTATCTCCTCTCCGCTCCGTAGGAGGATAATCTAGATAGTGTAATGCCAAACGCAGACTTAGTGACTGGCTGCTAGTACAAGTCGTATCTGGAGACATTCCGATCTTTTGTCGGCGAATTACCCCATCAGAATCAATCACCACGTTACTAAATCCTACCCTTTGTGAAGAAATAGGAGGGGGATTAATGCTGCTTATTCCAGAAGTCTGGCTTTTAATACGACAAATCCCAAAAAAATTATCCTGAAATGCGATCGCACTATCTAACTCTGGAATAAAGTCAAAGTCATGAATAATATCAGAAGCAATAACTTTAGGCTTAAATGGTTGTATTTTTTGCAAAAAAGCCAACAAAGCTTTATCTCCTAAAGAACCACGTCCTATGAGTTCTTTTTGTTCCTGATATTTAATATCTTCATCGTCAACAGTGACTATTAATAACCGATTGTCTGTAGCCTCTGCAACCCGCCAACTCATAGCTCGATCAAAAGCTTTTAACTCCCAAGATTGCAACCATCCCCCAGATTGAATCAAAGAAATGGCACAAGTCGCGATCGCAGATATCCTGAGAATTTTGGGGATTTTTTTGCGCCAATTGCGTTTTTTTTGGCTTTTTTTGCGTATTTCTTGCGACTTTACCCGTTTTAGTTCCGTAGTTAAACCATTTAATTTCAAATCTTCCCATAATGGAGGAACTAAAGTTGGATTTTGGTAAATAATGGGCAACCAACTACTATAAGGATATTCTTTTTCCCATCCTTGCAAACGCTCTCCCGCCTCTCTTACTGCCAAGCCTAAAGATAAACCCGATTCATAACAAGAAAGCAAATAGCGCAAAAATTCTTGGGCTATTCTATCTGGTACATATTCCCTCATCACAATACTTTGAGGTAAAGACAACTTACTCAAAGCAGCAGCCATACCCAAACCATCACAGGAATTGAAAATAAACAACTGTAATCCTTGATTGATTGCTCTTTTAAGAGCGTATTTCAAATCAGAAATAGTTAAAATATCATCGCTATTGAGATAAATAATTCCCTGTCCTTCAACAGTTTCACTATGCCCAGCAAAAAAAACAATATCCCAGGATTCTTCCCAGAGAAAATTGTAAAGCGTTTCCCGCTTTGGTTCTAGTAACACCTTATATTCAGTATCTTTTAAACTTTTGACAATCGCTAAGTCACTCTCAACATCAATTCCGACGCTGCTTCCTAAAACTACTAAAATTCTTACTTTATACACTAGCTTTTTGGAAGGATAGCTAGGTACTCGCTCAAAATCCAAGCTACTAGAATTTATTTCCACTTGCTCATAGGATTCTACAAAACTCCATAAATTCCAAGGAAGTTGATGCAATTGTAGATTATCACTACATAAGACCATCCTAATTGGTTCTTTCAGGTCTAAAACATCTCTTAGTTTAAGTTCAATATTTTGAAAATCTGGGTCTTTTAACCATTTTTGGAACTCTTGTTCCAATTTAGTTCCCCATAACTTTAACTGATGCCAGGAATTAATTGAACCATCATAAAAAATTCCTTGAGGTTTAATTCGCTGATTAATATCTAACTGTCGATACTGTTTTTGCCAAGCTTCTAAACACTGTAATAAATCCAATGCTTGAGGTAGTTTTCCCGATACTTCCGTATCAAAACTTTGTTTTTCAAACCCCATCTGTAAACTAACATTGAATCCCCGCTCAAATTCGCCGTCAATTTTTAAGATTACTACTCTCACAACCTTTTGCCCATTCTTCCGCTTATACTAGCAAAAGTTGAAATTATTAAATAGTAAAGGTTTCTATGAGGGCTTTCTGATTCAAACAAGCTTTAATACTAAAATATTCTCCAGATTCTCCACTAAAACGAAACTCAATATTTTTGGTCTTATTAGCTTGAGCGTGCATTACAGTTTGTTGCTGTTGGTCTAAGATAAAAATCTCCAAGCCCTTAGGTAGATAGTGATTAGTATTAATTGGGCATACTTTAACCGATATATCTAAATCTTCCGCTCGCTCTTGTAAATATAAAATCAGCGCAATAGCTTGATTCTCCTGATTTGAAGTCATCGTTATACCGTTGTAAGACGAGGATGTCTGTAGCGATCTTCCTTCCTCTTTCAAATTCAACAGCTTGACTCGACTTATGCCTTCATCCAAACTTTCTTTGTGTAATTTTTGTAAGCTCCTAAATCCCGAACTAAAAGAAGGAGTAAATACTTCATCTAGATTGTACCAACCCTCATTCACTAAGCCTTTTAACCATTGTTTTAATTTTGTTACAGGATGATTAATCAATTTCCCACGTTCTTGCTTTTGTTTCCAATATTCTAAATAATTAGGCAGTTCCAATATTGGTCTAAGTCGAGAAAGTAAAATTTCGCCTTCCCTAAACTCAGAAATAAACCCTAAAAGTTTGGCTGATTTCAAAGATGGCTCTAATTTGACTGCAATATAAGCAATTCTATCTTCTCTTGCTTCAGGAGGAATTACAAAAAAATCAGTTTGAAAATTCATAAAACAGCATTCAACCTTACCATATTGAGGAATATCCAAATCTGCAACTGCTAGTAAAGATTGCATAACTGGATTCCAGCTATTACTGGTATTCAAACTAGTAGTCCATCCTAAATAATTCAGATAAGTATTAACTGCCGACACAGCCAAAGTATTTTTATAGACTTGTTGAGCTTTTTGGGGGGTAGATTGATTGCGACTAAACTCTTCTGCTTTGATTCGAGCCGATAAAGTTAGAGACACTGATAAAGTATGAGATTGCAAAATTAAGTTCATGGTTTTTTCCTAGACTATACTACTTAATATTTAATTTTTGAATTCTTTTTCAAATAAATGTTGAAATTTTTCACAATTCCTTTTAAAAAAGCTACTGAGAGTGGGAATACTTAAACCATAGTGTTGGGAAATTTCTTTCCAGGTATGTCCTGATAATCTAGCCAAAGCAATTTCTTTAAAATTAGCCTCTGGATTATTATTAATAAAAACTGATGTAAACATATTTTGGGAATCTTGTTGAATATACTGATACAATAATTCTGAAAAATCAAGACTATTATTTTTATAGCTTATATTTTCTAAATCTGACCAGGAATGTATTTGAATTATGTTAGGATCTCTAAATTCTTGACGGCATTTAAGCAAATTTTTTTCTAATTTAAAATTCACCCAATTCATAAACTTTTGGTTGCCTCGATTAGGATCATAAAGATCAATTTTAGTACAGACATAAGCTAAAGTTTCCATCACTGCTTCTTCATAAATTAATTTTTCAAACTGAGAAGATATTCCAGAAGAACGCATTTTAATTAATCTTTGAGCTAATTCTATACCTTTAACTAATTCTCTCAGAGCATAACTTCTCAGACTACTATTAGGAGGTTGAGCCTGTGCAGTCAGAGCTAGTTCTTTTAAATTGACATCGTCTAAAATAATTTTAAATATTTGAGTTTGTGTTAAATACAGATCGTTAATATTTGATGTCAGATAGCTATGATCCTCGATTTTTTCAGTTATATATTCTAATAATTTTGATTGAGCTTGACTATATATCTTTAGATAGATACCAAACAAAGGTTTACCATTATATTGTCGGCAAATAGGACGAGAATATAAAACTATTTCTACAACTTTTTCTAATATAGTGACTAATTTTTCGTTGTTTTGAGCATTTACTTGTACTTTTGCTTGCTGCAAAAGTTGTTGTAGTTGTTGTTGGCGTGATTGATTGTTATCATCATCAAAAATATAACTAAGAGACATGGGATAGACCTAAATTTAGGCTAAGAAAAAACGCAACAGGGTTACAAGAGAAACAATGCAAAACCCAAAATGTGGTTTTAGAATTGCCCCCTCGATAGCGTCTTTGGGTGTTTCTTCTATTTGTTACTCTCTAAATTGAGGTTGAAATTATGCTTTTAGTTACAAAACTTAATTTTTAAGGATAAAAACAATTATTTTGACCATTCAACGAAATTAGATTTGTTGGATGCTTATCTTACCCAGTCTGGGTACTGATATTTTTTCAAGATATATGGGGAACTATTAAGTAGTAAGGAAACTCAAAAAAAGGAATGAGATATGAACAACAAGTAATAAGTAAGGAAGAGCAGAGGAGGTTTATATTTTGTTTCTTCCATACTCACAATTTACTCGTCTTTTTTTCTTCAACAAGAGTGATTACTGAATAACATAGATTTCTAACAATATCCGTAATGGCTGCTTCTTTTAGTCAAACGCTGGGAATTCTTTTTCTCATGGCTTGTTTCGCTGCTTTGATGAATCCCCCTCCTTATATTTTAATTGGAACAATTTTCCTCTTAATGGGTTTAATGCTTCTACCATCGACAAATCGACTGACTCGACAGCAATTTAATTGGACAATTAACCCCAAGACAAAATCAATTATTGTATTAATCGGTTGTATCTTAATTTATTTAGTTGTACCGCAAATAGACCCAAAACCATCTCCTTACAGTAATTCCAGGAACTCCAAAGAGTTATCTAGAAGCCAGTAAAGAGACTGGGGAGACAAGGGAGACAAGGGGATTGATTTGTGGTTCCTTAATTTTAAGAATTGGTGATTGGGCAAAAAAATTTGCCAACTGCCATAACAGTCGGCAATCAACGATGAACTAGTTAACAAGTATTCCAATTCCTCAACTTGTTACGAAAAAAGTTAAATCCTAATTGTTCCACCGTCAAACAAAGGAACAGTCATGGTAAAGTTTTCACCATAAGTTAGTTTTTGTTCTTCCAAGATACTGATGGCTATTTGTTCTCCCAAACGCAAAGATTCAATATAGTCTGTAAAGTAGTGTACTCCTGCCCAGTCTCGACCTATAGAAATATTAGCTGCTAATTTATTTAGTTCTCCTTCAATAGTTAGAGGTTGGGTTAAAGTTACTTTGTTTAGTCCACTACCATCCTGATTGGGTTCATAAGCAATATAAATATTGCCTTGTTTTTGACTTAGTTCATAACCATGATCGAAAAAGGCTTTAAGAATGGTTACACAAGCTCCTGCAACAGTAGCGTGTCCTGCACCATAACTAGGGTGCATGGGTGAGCCTTCAGGGAAAGCCATAGGTAAAAAATAATTATCTCCTGAAGCAGAAGGGTCTAGGTGACGAGCATCGCAATAGTTTCTGGCTGGATCATTTTGACATTTATTGTGGTGTTTAACTTTTTCCAGTAAATGAACCTTATCCAAAGCACAGACCAGAGAATGAATCGGCTTAAGTTGGTCTTTGCCAATATTATTTTTATAGCGGTCGATCAATCCTCCTAATGCTTCGGGACGAAGACGACGATGGGTATTAAATTTTTGATAGCGGACTGCTTTTAAACCTCTGGTGGCGACTTCACAAACTAAACTTAATATATGAGGTCCCCCAAATTGGGCAAAACCCTGTTGTTTATCTTGTTTATCTGGTCCTTGGAAAGGAAGACCAGGATCGAAAGGTACTTCCATACCTAACATAATAAGACAAGCATTGAGATAAGCTTCATAAAGAGCATCGTAGTGAACGTAGGTTGCTAAATCTCTAGGAGTGGTGATAAAACGATAGGCAGGAAATTCCCTATTGCTACACGACTTTTTAGAGTCGCGATCGCATTCATTTTTAATATCGTTAATATAAGTTTCTAAGTTTCTTACGTCTGCTGCATTTTGTACATCCACCCAAGCTTCAAAGGTGGTCATATAATCTTTACAAGGAGTGGCGACTCGAACTCTTTGGTCAACGCGAATTGAACCATAAGTAATTAATCCGTCGGCTGGAGTCAGAATTGAATCATTAGGGTTAACTCCTCCATTGCCGATTAATAAAAATTGAGAAAGATAAGGTCCTTTGTCATCCCCTGGTGCAATACCACGAAAGATATTTTGCCGATTTACTGTTGTCCGATTACGGTTTTGTTCTTCTTCAGTGAGATCGCAACAATTAGAATTAAACCAATTGAGACCGCCTATCTTAACATTATTCAGAATTTCAATTGCTTTATCCACATTAATCTGAGGTGGACAGTACTCACAAACTCCACATTTGGCTGAATCAACTGGTGTTCCTGTCACCTGATGAGAGTCTCTAAACTGGGAAAAATGCACATCTCGTAGTAGTGCTTGTAAATAAACTTCTGCCATTTCCGCAGCCAATTCTACACTATCTAAAGTTGGTGCAGGAGGCATAGTAACAGCTTGGGCGTCCGCACCTTCTAAATCAAAAGTCAGACCAGCACCAGCACTTTCCCAGGCTCTTAATTTTGCTCCCTTATTTTTTTTTGCGGTTTTAGCGATTTTCGATTGCCAAAATTTTTGGCGATCTGCTGTATCACATTTAATCCCTTGGGGACTCAGACAACCAGGATGAATAGTTACATCTGAATCGCAGGATATGGGTCCTAAAGGAGTTTGAGCAAAATCTTGGGGATCTCCCGACTGAATACCTAGAACAAATTGTCTATAATCTGCACTATTTAATAAAAAACCAGTGTCGGGATTATGGGGTAAACCTTTTGTAAAATTCGCAATGTAGCTAGGTTCATTTTTACCGTCTGGTGTAGGACGGCGATATTCAAATTCTTCCCCATTACTTATGTGTCTTGGATGGGGACGACTAGCAGCTAATTCTGCAGCATTAATCCTAATTTGCTTGGCTTGTTGTCGTCTAGTTTCCATAAATCAACCTCTGACATTAAAGTTTGTTGATAGTGACTTCCAATCTCAATCAATTTATTCCAACACATTTAGGGCGTAGGTAAAGGGGTTACGGTCAGGGCTATTTGTCTATTTGCCTATCAGTGCAGAAATTGTCGAAATTGTATATCTCTGTTTATAACTACGTATTGATTTACAGTTTTTATGCAAACAGTTGATTTTCTTTACAATAAGTACTTGGGCAAAATGAACAATAAACCATCAACGATGAAGGATAAACAATTAACCATAATTTACTCCGACAAGTTTTTAGAACATCAAACTGGATATGGTCATCCTGAAAGACCAGCAAGACTTACGGCGGTGGTAGAAGCCTTAAAGCAAGTTCCTTGGCAGGAGCGGTTACAATGGCGATCGCCAACAGATAGAAATCCTTTACCCTATATTCAACAAATTCATACTCCCGAACATATTGCCAGAATTAGGGAAATAGCTAGTAGAGGCGGGGGCTATTTGGATGGAGATACTCCGATCTCCCCTCAAAGTTATGATGTAGCTTTGCTGGCGGTTAGTGCTTGGTTAGATGGCATAGATGCTGTTTTAACCCAGAAAAATCCCGCTTTTGTTTTAGCTCGACCCCCTGGACATCATGCTACTAGAGAGCAAGCCATGGGGTTTTGTCTTTTTTCTAATGCTGCGATCGCTGCTTTTTATGCTCTTGAACAAGATAACATTAAAAGAGTAGCAATTCTAGATTGGGATGTACATCATGG
>JAAUYH010157241.1_pt1 | contig 10355 bp, 4 predicted proteins | sample 7278061 | NCBI WGS metagenome assembly JAAUYH01 (sample SAMN14350203, study PRJNA611818) | marine sediment metagenome | isolation source: surface marine sediment (0.6m) | place: French Polynesia: Moorea | collected 2018-08 | reverse complement strand
TGGCATGATGCACAAGAAGCATGAAACATGATCTTAGCAGAATTTGAGAGGTGATCGAAAACTACCGGTATGGATATTTTTCACATTCTTTGAAAAAAATATGAAAGGCCAAATTGTTTATAGAATTCTTTGTGAGTAGTGCACATTCTTTTTGAATGAAATTAATGAAAAAACCGGCAAATCGTTCTTGAGGTTCGAAGTCTTTGATTACCAGCAAAGGATGGAAAAAGATTCCTATTTAGACTTCGTCGAATTAATCGTATTTGTATTTATTTTGTCATTTATCTTGCTCATAAATACTATTTGGTTTACTCAACATCTTCAAACTGGAAAGATATTTACTCGTCAATGAGGCACTAATTTAAGTTAATTTATTGTAATACATTCGAGCACAGAAATTGTAGTACTTAAACTGGTCCATTGATATTCAATAAGAACCAGATAGATTTTGATTCAGGTTCGAACATATACAAGTACCAGACATACTCAAATTATTTCAATCCCGTAGGATCAACGTCGCTGCAGAGAAATAACACGTTCAAGTCTTGATCAATTTATCGATACCAGATTTATACTCCCTAGATTGAACAAATGTGAGTGGATGTTCTCAGTTGCAAGATATACATTGAACGGTAGACGCAAAAGTTGAATTTCATACAACTTTGAAATGCAGTTTTTCTTGCAAGCAAACAAATCCATTTGGAACATACGCTATGTTAAAGCAATTCTTCATCGGCGTGCAAGGAGTTCCGAATAAAATACACAAAATAAGTAAACCTTACTATTCAAATGATTTGGAATTCAAGTTATTTCTCATCCATCAATATCTGTTTATTTTCTTTTCTTTTCTAGCTCAAGAAAGTTTCATATTTACTTAATGACAAACTGGTCATGGAGTAAATAATAATTATTGTTTTTCCATGGTCTAATTACCAGTACCAAGTTTAGATATCAAATCTAGGTTGGGTAAACATAGTTATAGCGTTCTGGAACACACTTCTTGTAAGTTATCTCATGAATAATCGAAAATTATCATGAATTGAATAACCCTCCGTACAGCATCTATACTTTTTTTTTAGTTATTGTATCGGAAACAGAACTGGATTGTCTCTAACTTGTCACGTTTCTTCTCTATGTTAGAAAGCAACAAAAATGGTATATCACGAGTTTTCCATTCCTTAAATATCGCCCAATCGATGAATGGAAGGACAGCTCTATGGATAGGATTGCGAATTCAGCTGGCCCGAACCGAACGTGCAATATATTCGCAGTTCAAGTATTGAAATTATACTGTACGGACCTTTACAGAAGTTACCTTTGCACGGTTCTACAGTTCATGTTAGTACTTCCTTTGAGAGGTGACATGTCAATAAACAGCACAGATTGTAAGCTGAATATCCGGAAGAACAGCAGTAAAGTTCCAAAGTCTCTCAATCAGCACCTTTCAAGAATCATCTTTCAATAGCTGTGCCTTACAGGATTGTAAAACATTTTAAGTTCTGTTATATCAGTGCTCTGTAGCTGTGGAAGGACAGCTTTAAACCATTTTTTGTTGTGGATGTTGAAGGCGGCAGCTAGCTTGTTCAGGATATCGCTTGAGCGTATATACTGTAGTTCGATGCCATAACAATACGATGGTGTACAGTACCATGCATCGTTATGCGAAGTAGTCACAATTTCATCAAGTCATTTTGGCCCAAGACGATCGATCAAAACTTTCAAACGATCCTCAATGAAGAGTCGAACACTGCTGCGAAAGGGAGGAGTCGCAGGCTTGATTACAGACTCGAGGTGTAATAATATCCGTGTTTACAAAGTTTCCCTGACAACCTGGAAGTAGGTGAAGCATGTAATTAGTCGAACGCCGTCCGTCTGTTCTTAAACGCCCAGTCACCTGAACTCATCTGAAGCGGGTGCCACAGGTGCGAGAGAACAAGATGATCCTCAACATTGCAATCTTCCTCGTACTACTAACTACCTCACTCTCGATCCACATCAACTGTGGCGGTCAAGCTATTGCCGGTAGGATTCTCGCAGACAATGGGTTTGCCACAACTCCGAAAAGTATATACTCCAACGGTCCGAAAGACTCTGTGTATAGTTCTCATTCTTGGGGCATCGGAATGAACACACTTATTTACTCGGTGCCTGCCGAAGAAAGTTCGACGCATACGGTGCGCCTTCAGTTTGCAGAAAACTGGCGAGGAAATGCGAAGAAAGGTGCACGAGTGATTGACGTGTTTGTGAATGACAAAAAGGTTGCTTCGAACCTCGATGTGTTCGACTTGGCTGGAGGACTATTCCAACCCCATGACGAAATTGTGAACAATGTGGTAGCACCTGGCGGTAAGGTAACTGTTAAGATTGTACCTGTTGTGATGAACGCGTTCATTTCCGGTATCGAAATAACTGCAAGCGGTAGTGAATCTTCCATTGCTCCAACTACTACCCCAACAACTGCAGCATCCTTGTCTGCTATCCCCGTACTCAGTGAATTTCCGTCGATCTCAAGCAGTCCAGTACCGTCTGAAAGTGCTAGCAGCGCGCCATCAGCTGCACCTTCATCATCTGCTATCCCATCTACTACACCGAGCGAATCCGCCTTACCTTCTCCGAGTATGAACGGTGAAGCGACGCCAAGTGCAGTCCCATCATCCACGGTCAGCACCAGTTCCGTTCCGCCGACTGCGCCAACTAGCACACCTGAGCCTTCCGCAAGCCCAAGTTCCGGACCCAGAGCGCGGAAATTATCAGTGGCATTTACTCGTGTCCAAGACAATTACCCGTTAAAAGTGTTCGAAGCACAGGGTACCGTATTGGGCACCGGTAACGATAAGTACCTAACTGTAATTGGTGGCTTTTACAAGTTTCCGGGAGTTACGGCGGCTGCCTATCAAAGACCATTTGGTGAAACCCCTGCACCATGGACACGTCTAGCTGACATGCCAGATTTACCACCGGTGACACACATGGCGCAGTGGGCGGAAGGAAATACGTTCTGTGGTGCAGGAGGGTTCATTGGACGGGACCCTGGGATGTCAGGAAGAGCGGTATGGTGCCTCGACCGATCGGCGAACAAATGGACACAATTACCAGACCTTCCAGAGGATCGTGCAGGTGGAGCATTGGCGATGCTGCCAGGACGTCGTATGATATACGCGGGAGGAGTAGATCGCACAATGAACAATCACAATGAACATGTTGATTATGGAACAACTTGGATCTTAGACTTGAACGTTCCCAATGCTACATGGCAAGACACTGGCGAATTGATGCCGAATCCCCGCAACCATATGGCGGCGATTGAGACGTGTGGGAGATATTTGTTTGTCGGTGGGCAGGAGAAGATCAACGAACATTCGGGGAATATGCCGCATATCGATGAGTGGTTGGCGGACGAAGGGCGTTGGAGTGATAATCCTCCAAAGGATTTGCCGCTTCCTTTGGGCCATATCAGCGCGAGTGTGCTCTCCTACAAGTGTGGGGTGATCGTTGTCGGTGGTATCACACAACAGAGAACCCATTCCGACATGGTGTTGTGGTGGGATCCGGTGACAAATGAGTGGGAGCAGATTGGTACTTATCCCAACAAGGTTGCAACTCCGGTGTGTGGCATTCATAACGACTAATTAATGTGTGCTACCGCTGGCAACTTTGCAGTTCAGAATCAAGTGTTCATTGGTAAACTGATCTCAAGCTAATTCATGCAGGAGTCCGTTTGTCTACTTGCAAACTAATTCGGTGAAAACTTGCACGGTCTGAAAACACGAACAAATTGTGTATATGAACTCGCACGTTCTCATAAATAGTAAAGCATGAGCTATCAAAGTGACGTGTCTAACTACGGAACAGTTGCAGTTTAAAGAGTCATCCGCTCGTAATCGGTACGAAACTAATAATTCCATACAAAGCAGTCGTTCTCATGCGGGGCAGAAAGCCAAATATAGAACATACAATTATCATACGAAATTACAAGAGCGCTTAATAGTTTCTTAAAAATAAGAAACGAAAGGTTCGCGTGTTATGCATTCCGAAATAAATAAGCATGATAGCATTTAAACGACTATAGATGAGGTGAATTGTTTTGAAGACATATAAATCTATCGTAAATTATCACGGTTGCTGTTCGCAAGCGTGAAAAAGAGAATTGAGAAATTTCAAGCCAACGCAATGACAGCGGTGTGAAGGGAGAAATGATGTCGTGGACTGTTCTTGTAACCAGCAGAGTTGAGCTCGTACTCGGTTGCTACAGTACGGTAGTTAAGAAGAGAAATTGACGAAAGGAACGCACATTGGGCACAGTAACAGGTGCATTGAGACAGCACGGACGGTAGTCAATCAAGTAGGAAAAACAAAAACATAAGTAACATAAACAGGAGTGTTAATCAGCCAACAAACAAGCGAATTCTACGAGATCTTGAAAAACAAATAAATCTAGAGAGGAAAAAAGTGCTTCGAAGTGCATCCATAACCTCGCTTCCAAATGATCCCTTATTCGATCAGCCATGCACGTTCTAGAAACAACACGAAGCAGTTCTACAACATCGCAAAAGATGAGAACAAGAGCCCGTTACGCATGAGCCAACACTACAGTAAGAAGCATTAGAAATAATTAAGGCTGTATTAACAAAAAGACTACCTCTCACTAATACAATCAGATGAGGTGTCCCTTCGCGGTTCGTCACAGATGTGAATAGGGGAAGAAGTCGACAACAGCAATTGCTGACAATTATTAGGGCGCCGACGACAATCGCGAGGCGAGCAGCTGGAACGCACTTTGAGTCTATTTCAAATATTCACCCACGGCGTTCCTTCAACTCGAAGTGATTTAGTGAGCTATCAAATTGGGAGCGGACGTCGTCCTGTTTAGGGTAGCTCAGCAAATTGAATGAATCCACACCAAGGAAACTGCTTACGTAGAAGAATCATGTTTCCCCACTGTAGTTCCAAGATGATCGAAAAACGTGAGGTTAAAGATCAGTTGGAGGAGAGAACGGGTAGGGTACGGTGTTTGTGTCAGTGGGATGGACCGCCCGTCCACAATCTAAATCACCAATGCACGAAAAATGGAGGGGAACCGTGTGGAACGGAATGCCATCACGGCACGCGACGACGATGACAAGCGCGCGTGTGCGCGCGTGTGTTAGCATCATCAAAAACCAATTACGGTGCGCTTGCTCAGCGGTAACACGCGGCTGCTATGCGATGGAAACTGCACAGCTTTCTGCGGCGTCTCGGAAAAGCAGCAGTGGGCAAGGATCCGTTCAACGTGACGCAGACACCCGCTCAACGGTCGTTTCATGTTGCCCGCTCGTACTGGTGTTGTCATTGTCGGATATACAGCCAATCACATCGATTCGCATTTATTTTGACCCGTCGACAAAACCCGTGCGACTTATTCGTAAGCGACGACGCGTCCATACCTGTGGACACTTATCGGCCTACAATTCGTCGAGCGCTCGCTTTTCGACAACACTGTTTTCGTTACAGTAGCCGCCCTGCTGTAGAGCCACGTGAGAATTGATGCATGCGTTGTTTCGCAATTGCTGTGTTCGCACCTACTTATATATTCCTTACCCGCTCCTCTCCACCAAACCAGCACAAACACACTCACCAACCCTTCTTCACCCACACTCGCTCTTTCACTTACTAACACCAACTCACTAACATGGTCCGTCTCGCCGCATTGCTCGCGCTGGGCATTTCCGCCGCAATCGCCGTACCCCTCGAACCGTCGTTTGCTCCCTTGCCCGAGGTATCGCCCGATGCCGGCGTGGAACTCATTCCCGCCGCCTCCCTGGAACCTCTTGGTCTTCACACGCACACTACTGGTGGGCACTCACACGCGTTAGGCGTAACTCCTGAGCCATTCGCTCCCCACTCGCTCGGTGACTCTTTCGCCATGGCAACTGCTGAACCATTCGGTTCTGGTGAGCTGACAGCCACTGCCGAGCCCGAGGCCGTACCGTTCATGGGTGCCACCGCAGAACCCGCCCCCGACACACCCTTCGTCAGTGCCGAGCCCGACGCCGAACCTGGTGTGTCACCCGAGCCAACTACCCCTGGTGTGAACGACAACGTCACCGATGCATTCGTCGTGAACCCTCAAGGCTCAGCCGAGCCTCTCGCAGAAGCCCCGCCCTTGGCCAGTATTGGAGAAAACAGTGGCGCCACAAACGGGACGAAGCCTATGAATGAAGGTTGCGTTGCCATCGAGCACCTAGAAGGCTACGTGTTGCAGCACAAGCAGCATCTCACCCGCGACGTGTTGTGCGCCGATGGATTCTGCGCGACGCCGAACCACGCAATCATCGTCGACGGTGCGTACACCTCGATGAAACAGTTGTGCAACGCTGGCTGGAAGTGCACAGAGTCCGTCAAGCTCGTGAACAACTTGAAGGTGTGGGCCAACCGACGCGCTGTAGTCAATGACCGCATCACTGTTACGCCGTACGATGTGCGCTTCCCGAAGGCGGCATCCTGGGTGGCGCAGGCCGCAGAGGAGGTATATGACTTTGTGTCCAGCTCAATCGTTATGGCGACCGTCGTGGCGCTCGTGCTGTTTGTGTTCGGTGCACGCAACAACAAGTCCAAGTTGCAGTAAGTTGCCGGTGGCGCAACACTGGCTTATCTATACCTGCTCGCACCTAACTGGATATTCTGTATGATTAATGTAGCGGTGACCTTTCGATAAACATTTTTTCGGCATGACTGTATTTCGTAGTAATCACCATGGGGATAGTGGGTAAGTAGTACGAGTCTGACCTTTCAATATGTCAAACCCGGATGCAGCCTCCTCCTTCGATTTCGGATAACTTTGAAGGTCACTACGTCTGATTATTGAAAAATGATATTTTTAGTGGTCTCGCGACTGGACTTTTTGAGAGGTCAGACTTTACCACCGAAGCAGTGTAAATCGGTCGCCTAACAATTGACTTACATCAGTGAACGCGAGAAATAATTGGATATCTAACTTCAAAGGTGATTATTGTTTACGACGCGGTACCCTCTGAGTTGTTTCTGTGGGTTATGGCAAGTTCCCGAGTTGCCATTGGCAGGCTTAGCTTTACCCGATACTGTTCAATACGCACATGAATTTTTTCCAAATACTGCCCAAATAAAATTTTGGCAAAATGTATCCATCTGCGAAAGCAATTAGCGTTTCCCTCTTTCCCGATTCCCATATTCCGAAATTTAACCAAAATTCTATTTTGAGAGTATCGGTAAAGACAATGTATCGAACTTTTATCAAAATTCTTGTCTTTTGGGATTCAGGAAGAGTGGGGGGTCGCCCTACTCTCTACTGTCCGGCACTGTACTCCGGGTACAGCGCCCTTCGAGCATTTAACTTTCGGATATATGTGTATTGAGCAATGCCTTCAAGATAAAGTCCAATAAAGAATTTGCATCGTGCTTTCTGTAAAGTTCATGTGACGTAGTGAGCTTCTTGAATGCTCCACAATATTGCGAAACTGAGCTATCAGTAAAATAAAGAGCTTGTAAAGAAATAATTTTCTTTGGCCGACAGAAGAATTAACTTTCAATGTAATTATCTATGATCTTATGAAATTTCAGAAATGAAAAGTTGGCGCAGGGTGCAACTGAACCAGTTAAAAGGTTTCAGAAAATATATTTTCTGCAATTTCTAAAGTAATCATGAGATTATTGATTCCGGAAGATATTCAAAGAGATTCAAAGCTCTCATATAGTCATTTTGCTAGACTCAAAATAATTCTGAATGGCTCTGAATTCTATATCTGAGATGATTTGTATAGACCTCAGGATGATATTTTAAAGTTATCCACTTGAAGGGAAAGCTTTGTATGACTTGATTTTGAGGTAAATAAGTTCAAGACTGTTTTCGTGCTGATAAAGTAGGAAGATGAAGTTCGGCAAGGCTGCCAAAAGCACAGGTAACGAATGACATGGATTTTAAAACAATCTCAGTGGTATTGAAAGACAAAATCCAGAAGGTTATCGACGGTATATAGCATATTATTGCAAAAGTGGATCTTGTGGATCGAATTCATGGAAAGGTCGTCATGTTCGCAGTCATTGTTTTACAGTTCGAAAGCTATCCAAATACATGAATGGATTGATATCTTATTGATGCCTTTCAACGTCGTTCGTAATCCAGTATTTTTTGGAAATATGAACAAGCTACTATTCTATATCCTTTATTTGTAAAATGCAAGATCGGCATACTGCTTTTGCTGAGAAGAAAAGAAATAGTATGTTACTATCGAATTTCATGCTAGTTTTGGATAAATGCAGTTTATTATGTACTCATTTTGTCGCTCCTTGCCGCCCCCTGCGCAAGAAGACTTGGAATATGGAACATTTCAACTCGGATTCTTGCGATTTGAAATACAAAAAAATAAATCCAGTTAATCAAATTAAATTTTCGAAATTTATAATCAAGGCCAACAGAAAACCTTTCGAAAATTTATTAGCTGCTTCAGCTAATAGCTGTGCCATCCATATCTTTCGGGTACATAATCAGATGTGACTTTGTACGCTGTGCAAGTGGTATCATGAACTCGCTCATGCAGGATATCGTTTCACGGGATCCTGCATTTACTGAAAAGAAATTGGAAAATCGATGCAAAATTATGTAATTCTAGTCTACCAGCTAAATTTAGACGTTGGGAACATCTCTTGACTACATAGAGCAACGCTTCATTGCGGAAATATACTCCTACAATGTTATTTCGACTTTGAAGGATATCGAAATTGATGAATCAGATTTTCACGTGTCATTATAGAGATAAAATCGAAAACCAGATGGATTAGATTATAAGTTTAAAGAATTTAATTCCTATTCGCTAGCCTTTCGATGAGATTCTGTAGTACAATGTATTAGCGGTGTATTTCTACGATTCGAAGATTCTTTTTGCTGGAAATATGTATGCTACTTGCAGACTATAGGCATTAATCATTTTGTACAGCCTAAATGAATAGCAAAAATCTTATCCTAAATCAATATTCGAAGAATGGTTGTGGGAGTGCGGATACTCAATGAATTAGACAACAATGTTCGTAAGACTATTAACATCGAAGCATGACCTGCTTTGCTATGCTACACGCTCGCCAGGCGAACTCATTTCTTACATAATATAATTTGAGGCCCAATCCTGAAAGTAGACAGTAAGGACGACTCATAGATTTACGGAGCGTAATTCAAGCCATATCTACCTTGGATTATCTGCTTAGGTGTTCGGAATGTTATTCATTTTTCTCGAGACAGTGAGACTGTGGTGCCAGAATCGCCTCTATTTCCCTTAAGTGTTTCTAATCGGTTGGCCTCTCTCCCTTGACGGGTGATGTTTTTCGATGCCCTGATTGGCCCAACCCCCTTTTTTAGTACTGTAGTATTTTAGTAGTTCCTTTTTGGTTAGATCGTATTCTAACCGGGTGGTATATATAGCCAAGGGGATCCTTAGGTAAAGCAAGGAGTTTTCTGGCCCCAAACTTATCTCCCGAACGAGTTGCTTTGGTTCACAGATCCGTACGGCGGTAACTTGGGCTACTCCCTACGTTGGGCGCACGATACCCCCGGGGCACAGTGGTGCACATCCCTCTCGGTAGTCGTTCGGGACGTCAGCCGGTCCCCCTTTTCCTACCTACTCCCTTCACGGGTGACACCCCCATCCTAGGGCTGGCGGTCGTGTTAGTTGGGGTGTGGTTTACAGTCCTACGCTCCCCTCTTGGATGATCCTTGCCCTCGTGGGCGATCTCCCTTCTGAGTTTAGTGTGTTGTGTCTTTCCCCTGGCGGGTTGCACTACAGAGACTAAGGCAAAATTACGGGCACTGGAAGGATCAGGTGCGAGCATGTCGTTTTCATTCGTCTCTGTCGCGATGCAGAAGAGACGAAAAATCAACAGTAATTTTGCAATAGCTGGTTTAAAGGGCAGACACATTCGATCTTCTTTAGAGCGGGCGAAGTAGCCATCATCGTCGCGGAACTTGGACCCAATATTATGATAATGTAGTGCATCTTCGTCGCAGTGATTGGAGAAGGTACTAGCTAGATAGAACTGGAGTCCAGGGCAGCAGAAGTAGTTAGTCTTGGGCTAAAAAATTGTACATTGGTCAATTCAGTTGCCCGTGCATATGGGAAATAAGGGCGTGGAAAACGATGGAAAAGTAATTAAATATTGGACCAACACATTATTGGTGGAGGTGAAAATATTTTTTCCTGCACGAATTCAGCTTGGTCCGCCTGTCACATTGCAAAACTAAAACAATTAGGTTGAGAACAGAGATTCTGTGCAGCCGTAACCTTCGAGAATAAAAAGAGTTACCTGCACTGATATATTTTATTTCTTGCAATTATTGAATTAAATTAAAAATT
>JAAUYH010187681.1_pt1 | contig 10356 bp, 12 predicted proteins | sample 7278061 | NCBI WGS metagenome assembly JAAUYH01 (sample SAMN14350203, study PRJNA611818) | marine sediment metagenome | isolation source: surface marine sediment (0.6m) | place: French Polynesia: Moorea | collected 2018-08 | reverse complement strand
TGACCGTGTTCCAGCAATCAAGAAAGCGTGGCGGGCACTTTTTTGATAGCAGCAAGAAGGAGTTCGCGATCGTTTACATGTTACCAACCAGGCGTGAGTACCTGCTTCCTTCATATCACTTATCGCTCGCCTCCGAGTTCCGTCGTACTTGAAAACGCAGGCCATCTCCGCTGTGCAGAATGCCGAGCTGATGCAAAACAATTCGGTCAGTGTTGAGACGGATGAGTGCTCAAATTCTCCAGGATTGGACAGTCCGGACGGTGATCTCCGGCGCACTCGTCAATAAGGTGAGAGAGTGTGTCGCGCATGGCCTTCAAATCGACGATCTTGGACTCGATCTGCGCGAGATGTTCGTTTGCAATGCGTTTGACATCCGAGCTGGCGCGGGATTGATCCTCATAAAGCGCCAAGAGCGCTCGGCAATCCTCGATCGTAAACCCCAGCGCTCGGGCGCGGCCTAAGAAAGCAAGCTTGTGCAGGTCCTTGTCACCAAAGGCGCGGTAGCCATTTGTGCCGCGCATCGGTTTGATCAGGCCAATTTCCTCGTAGTAGCGGATCGTCTTCACGGGAAGGCCCGAGCGAGCGGATACGTCGCCTATATTCATGACTGCCTCCTTCGTTACTCAGCGGCTGCTGGCCGGTAACCGGCTACCGGAGTGTGTTGTGCTTGAGCGGGGTCGCGACGCGCTGGCTCTACCCAGCGAAGGCGCAATGCATTGGTCAGAACAAAGACGCTGGACAGCGCCATCGCACCGGCAGCCAGCACCGGCGACAGCATCAACCCGCTGACCGGGTAGAGAACGCCCGCGGCAACGGGGATCAAAAGCGTGTTGTAACCAAAGGCCCAGAACAGGTTCTGGCGAATATTGGTCATCGTTCGTTGGCTGATGTCAAAAGCGTTGACGACTCCGTTAAGGTCGCCCGACATCAAGACGACATCCGCCGCCTCGATGGCGATGTCCGTGCCCGTACCGATGGCGATGCCAACATCCGCCTCGGCGAGCGCCGGGGCGTCGTTGATGCCGTCGCCGACGAAGGCCAGCTTGGCATTGCTGCCGCGCAACTTGTGCAACGTCGCCACCTTGCCCTCCGGCAGGACTTCGGCAACGACGTGGTCGATGCCCAGCTCAGCGGCGATGGCGTCGGCCGTAGCCTGGTTGTCGCCTGTGATCATCGCGACTTTCAGTCCAAGGTCATGAAATGCGGATATCGCCTCTGCCGTGGTATCCTTGATCGGATCGGCCACGGCGATGACGGCCGCGATCCTACCGTCTATCGCAGCGTAGAGCGGTGTGCGGCCCTTGCTTGCCAGCGTATCGCCGCGATCCATCAGACTTCTGAAGTCCACGGTCTCACGCGCCATAAGCCGGTCGGCGCCGATCAGTACAGCTCGGCCATCGACATTCGCCCGAACGCCGTAGCCAGTGATCGACGCAAAGTCCTCGACGGGAGGCAGGTCGATGCCTTCTCTCTTTGCGGCCCGCACGATGGCCTCGGCAATCGGATGCTCCGATGACGCCTCGACCGCCGCGACCAGCCGCAACACCTCTGACCGGTCGAACCCGTCGGCAAGTTCGAGTTCGGTGAGTTCCGGACGCCCCTCGGTGAGAGTTCCTGTCTTGTCCACGGCGACGACGGTTGTTTCCTGCAGCATTTGCAGGGCGTCGCCCTTGCGGAACAACACCCCCATCTCGGCGGCGCGGCCCGTCCCGACCATGATCGAGGTCGGTGTTGCCAAGCCCATCGCGCACGGACAAGCGATGATCAGAACCGCGACGCCCGCGACCAGCGCAAACCCAAGCGCGGGGTCGGGACCGACCAGTAGCCAGACGAGTACCGTAAGCGCGGCAACCGCTATGACCGCGGGCACGAACCAAAGCGTGATCCTGTCGACCATACCCTGGATCGGCAGCTTCGCGCCTTGCGCCTGCTCAACCATCGCGATGATCTGCGCCAGCATGGTGTCGGCGCCGACCTTCGTGGCGCGGAAACTCAGCGCGCCGGTGCCATTGACCGTGCCGCCCACAACCTCGGCGCCCTTTGTCTTCTCCACCGGGACCGGTTCGCCCGTGATCATGCTTTCATCGACAAAAGACGCGCCGGTCAATACCGCGCCATCGACGGCGATCTTCTCGCCCGGCCGGACCTGGATCGTGTCACCGACGACGATCTGGTCGATCGGCACTTCCACGGTCGCGCCATCGCGTTCCACCCGCGCTGTCTTCGGCTGCAGCCCGATCAGCTTGCGGATCGCCTCGCCGGTGCGACCCTTGGCGCGCGCCTCCAGCCATCGGCCCAGCAGGATCAGAACGACGATGACTGCGGCAGCCTCGTAATAGACATTTGCCGTTCCAACGGGCAGCCACAACGGCGCAAAGGTAGACACCAGTGAAAAGCCGTAGGCCGCACCGGTTCCAAGTGCCACAAGCGAGTTCATGTCCGGCGCCCCGCGGAACAGCGCCGGGAAGCCCTTGGTGTAGAACCTCAGGCCTGGTCCAAAGAGAACGATGGTCGTCAAGACGAATTGCAGCAGATAGCTGTTCTGCTTGCCGATCGTGTCGGCCACCAAGTGGTGGACGCCCGGAATGAAATGGCTGCCCATCTCGATGGCGAAGACCGGCAAGGCGAGAACCGCCGCCAACAGGGTCAATTGCCCAAGCCGGGTGATTTCGCGGTCTTTCCTTTCCCGCTCGTCGTTTCGTTCACGGTTTTTCGTCGTCGCCGGGTAACCGGTGCCGGTGATGACGCGTTCAATGTCAGCGGGCGTTACCGCGCCTTTGGCATATTCGACCCGTGCCGACTCTGTTGCCAGATTGACGGAGGCGGCCAGGACCCCGGGCACCGCCTTAACCGCCTGTTCGATACGACCGACGCAGGACGCGCAACTCATGCCCTCGATGGCGAATTCCGCCTCGTCCGTCACGGCCGGGTAGCCAGCTTGGGTCAAGGCGCCCGACAGCGCGCCCACCGTTGCCGGGTTGTCAAAACGGACGGTCGCGGACTCCGTTGCCAGGTTGACCGACGCTTCCTCCACTCCCGGAACCGCGGACAGCGCCTTTTCGGCACGCCCGACACACCCGGCGCAGGACATTCCGGTAACTTGCAGGGTGATATTTTGCTGGTGCGCCATAGCCGTCATCCATCGCTATCGACCGATTGGCTCTTTAGATAAGGCCTCCAGCAACTGGAGGGTCAAGGGGATTGGCTCAGATTTCCTTTGAACTGGGTGACATTGCCCCCGATTCACGCCATACCGGCGGCCTCAGTGCGCCATCGCTCCGGTCGCGATGCCCAAATGGTGGTCCCGATGATGGTCGCCCAAAGCCATCAAACCGTAGAATCCAAGCGCTCGAATGATGTCAGCGTCCTTTGAGTCGGAAACGCGAAAAACGACGGTGTCCTCCTCAAGAGAAACTGTGCTTCTCCAACCTGTCTCCGCCGCCAGAACCGGCGCATGGGCAGGCACCATCCGCCTCGCCGCGTCGCCGCCGTCCCCCCTGAGCGACACTCGCATCTCCAGCCCGTTATCAACATCCGATGTCTCGACGGATGTTCGCGCGACCAAATTGTCCATGTCCACAAGATGCGATCGCAACGCACCGATGTCGACTTTGGTCCAGTCCGTCGAGGGGTCAGACCGCAAGACCATGACGACCTCGGCCAGCGCCGCGAACGCGCCTTGCCCCGGTTCGCTTAGTCCGGATGTCTGTTGGCCCTCGGAATGCATGGCCGCGTGATTATGCGTGCTTTGTGCGGCCACGCTGGAGGCGAAAGCGGTGGCGACAAGGGGAAGGATGAGGCGAAGATTCTTGGTCATGGATTGGGGCTCCCAATGAAGGACGTGTTCGACCCTAGCGGTGTCGAGCCTGGCGGTTTATGATTGAAATCATAATGACTGCTCTTTGTCCCATTCCTGCGCCCTTTGACAGGATCGCCGATCAAGACGTTTCGGAGAACACCCTTCGCCAAGGTGAGGCGCTCTTCCGGCAAGAAGAAACACCTTGGGCGGTCTTTCTTGTCCGCGCGGGCGCCGTCAGTTTGGTGAGGCACACCGAGGCGGGCCGGTTGGTGCCGATCTTTCGCGCAAAATCAGGCGACACCATTGCCGAGGCGTCCCTATTCTCATCGAGATACCACTGTGACTGCGTCGCCGAACGCAATGCCACACTCCTTGCCTTCGGCAAGCGAGCGGTTCTGCGCGAGATGTCCCGCGATCCCGATTTCGCGATGGCCCTGACCCATAGGCTGGCAATCCAGGTCCAGACCTATCGCCGCAAGCTTGAACTGATCGCGATCACACCGGCCAAAGAACGCGTGCTTGCGGCACTGGCCGACGGTTGGCTACAGGGAAGCGTGCTGGCATTCGCCGCGGATATCGGCCTGACTCACGAGGCGGCCTACCGCGCTCTGGCAAGCCTGGTCGGGGAAGGCCGCGCCCGGAGAACCGGCCGGGGGCGATATGTCGCGGTGGCCGGCTGATACCTACTCGGCCTCGCGCGTTTCAGCGACCAGCCTCTGCAGCTCGTCGATACCGACAAGACCGGGAACCAGATTGTCGCCGATCACGAAGGACGGCGTCCCGTTGAACCCCAAGAGGCGCGCAAGGTTCATCGAGGTCTGAATATGCTCGTCGACCTCGGGCGCCGCCATATCTGCCTTCAATTGCTCCAAATCCATTCCGAGATCGGCCGCGGCCTGTAAGACGCTCGCTTCTTCTGCGCGCCCCCTCAATTCCATCAGGGCCCAGTGGAATGCTTCGTATTTGCCCTGTTTCCGCGCCGCCAAGGCCGCGCGCGCCGCAAAAGTCGAGCCTTCGCTGAGGATCGGCCATTCGCGATACACCACGCGAACATTTTGGTCGAAGTCGATCAGCAGTTTGACGTCCGGCGCGGCGCGTTTGCAGTAGGGGCAGTTGTAGTCGAAGAACTCGACAATCGTGACGTCGCCCTCCGGGTTACCGATCACAGGGGCGTTCGGGTCCCGTTCCAGCAACACGCGCTGTTCCGCCAGGACCTCGGCGGTGGCCGCCTCGGCCGCCTCTTCTTCCTTCGCCTGAAGGATCGCCACCGCTTCCATGATGATCTCAGGGTTCTCCAGAATAGCTTCGAGCGCGAGGCGTTTGACATCCTCTGGCGTCAGGTCCTGTGACGAGGACATGGACGGCATCGCCAAAATGATCGCCGCCAAGACAAGAGAGTGCAGATATCGCATGATCAATTCCCTCGGAGTTGTTCGGCTTCGGTGCGCACGGCCTGGACATCCAAAATCCGCTCGCTCCAAGTCGACTTGATGAACGCCAGAATGTGCCAGATTTCTTCGTCGGACAGTTGTTCACCAAAACCCGGCATGCCGCTGGTGAAGTTGGTGATACCGCTTTTTGCCAATGCCTCTTGGCCGCCAAGTTTGGTGTAGTTGAACAGCAGATCATCGCCGTGATGCCATGTGTGGCCGGTTTCGTCGTGCGGTGGGGCCGGCAGCGTGCCGTCCTCCTTTTGGCTGCGCCAGTCAGGTTCGCCCTCCAGATCGGCACCATGACACGACGCGCAGTATTCCTGATAGAGCGGCTCGCCGAGCCCGGAGTCTGAAGAGACAGGCTGCCTGAGCGGCGACGCCCAGGCCATGGGCGAAGTCACAAGAAGGCCGATCGCGCAAGCCGCGATGCGGCAGAAAAAGAGTTTCGTCATGCCTTGACCCTTATCCATGTTTTCATACCCGCTGCTTGGTGGCTGAGCATGTGGCAGTGAAGCAGCCAGTCACCGGGATTGCTTGCCTGAACTGCGATTTCGCGGGTTTCGCCACGGTCGACGAGGATCGTGTCGCGAAGTGGCCCCATGGTCCCGTCGGCAAAAACCTCCTGGAAGTGATGCCCGTGCAGGTGCATGGCATGCGGGAAGGCGGTGTCGTTCCGCATTGGGATACGGATGGTTTCGCCCATGTCGAGCGTCGCAAAGGGTTCGTCAGGCATTCCGGCAACGCCATTCAGTGCCCAGACCTGACCCTGTTGCATCATGTCCCGCATACCCATGCGGCGGCCGCCGAACATCGCACCCATCATTCCGCCCATGGCGCCGCCCTCCATCAGCATCTCACGAACCTCAAGACCCGACGCATCTGAAAGAAGAACTCCGGGATTTTGCGGCAGAGTGATCGTGGTATCGCGTGCAGCACGCGCCGACACGCCTCCGACTTTCCAATCGACCAGCGCATAGCCTTCGCCGCGCTCATGAATGGCGATCATGACCTCCTGACCGACGTCCTCCGTGACGTCGGCGACGAAATCGGCCCTCTGTGCGGGTCCCAACACGACATGATCCGTGGCCTGAGGTCGCTCAAGCGGCATCCCATCCAGGGCGACGATAAGGCCCGTTAGCCCGTGCAGACCGATCAGCATCACCCGGTCGTTGGCGACGTTGACCAGCCGGATGCGCAGCCGCTCGTTCTGTTTCACCGTTGTGAGGCTCGGCGAGACCATCGCGGAAACGAAATTCCCGATTCGGCCGGCATGGGCGAGATCGTGCAAGTTGCCGAAGTCGTCCGTGATCTGAGCGTCCTGGCTCAATCGCCAGTCGTCCAGAACGACCGAGACATCGTGGTCGATGTCGATCTGGACGGGTTCATCGACGATAAAGAGCCCGTAAAGACCCCGCGCTACCTGTTCGGTAGACCGGTTATGCGAGTGATACCAGTAGGTTCCGGCATCCGGGGCTGTGAATTCATAGGCGAATTCCTCTCCCGGCTCTACCGCGTCCTGTGTCAGTCCCGGAACACCGTCCATCGCATTGTCGATGCGCAGCCCATGCCAGTGCACCGAGGTCGGTTGGCTCAGGCTATTGCGCAGTGTCTTACGGATCGTAGAGCCTTGCTTCACCCGGATTTCCGGTCCGGGCACCGAGCCGTTGAAACCCCAGACGGCCGTTTCAGGATAGTCATCGCTGTGAACCACCCGGGCGAGCCCGGTTTTGGCCTCCAGGATGTCGTCAGGGCTTGCGCGCCCCACGAGTGGCGCCAATGCCAAGGCCGACGCCCCGGCAAGGACCTGTCGTCTAGAAATCACGTCGTCCCTCCATCGTCTCGTTCAACCTCCTTCGTGGTCGTCCATGAGGTAGATCGCGATGGCTTCGCGATCCGCATCTGTCAGAAAGCCCGTCCCGTAGAGCACCACTTCACCCATGCTGCCGCCGAACGCGTCGCCGCCGGGCGTGATCCCGGTTTTCAGCGCGTACGCCAAGTTGGCCGTGGTCCAACCGCGCATCTTCAGCGTCTCGTGATCGATTGCGGGAGACTTCCCGCCGCCGGGCAGGTTCGGGTTGCCGCGGAAATGCTCGGTGTCCGACAGCCGCGCCCCGACAAAGTTCCGCCCGGTATGGCAGGCGGCACAGTGCGTCGCGCCCTCGACCAGTTCGCGACCTCGGTTCCATTTCGGGCCGTTGCCCTCGATGGGCCAGGTACGCGGCGGTTTCAGAAACGCGGCCCGCCAGAGTTTGAGCCCGGCGCGGATGTTGAACGGAAACGCCATGTCGTGTGCCTTTGACGGCTCGGCCACCGGTGGCACCGTTTGGAACGCCGCCCAGAGATCGGCAATGTCCTGATCCGAGAAGTTGGCGTAGAAGGGGTAGGTGAAGGCCGGATAGTAAGGCTGTCCCTCCGGTGAGATACCCTGGCGGACTGCCATCGCGAACTGAGGCAGCGTCCAGTTGCCCATACCGTGTTCGGCATCCGTGGTCAGGTTCGGAGAATAGAGCGTTCCGAAAGGTGTTTCGAATTTCACGCCGCCCGCCAGCGGTGCTCCTCCACCTGCGACGTTGGTATGGCAGGCTATGCAGCCCGAGGCGCGGGCCAGATAGGCCCCGCGTTGAACGTCACCTTCCGTGATGAATTCAGCGGGCGGAGCGCCGATTGGCCAAGCCTGAAGGGTAACGAAACCGGCCATGGCAAAAACGGCGCCGGCAACGCCTGCTCGATAGATCCGTTTCATGGGTCACCTACTGGCTTTCCGCGCGAAACAGCGTGTGGCAGGCGGCGCAGGTCTGGCTCATCATATTGAAGACGCCATCGGCGGGCATCTCGGCCAAGTGGTCCAGATCCATCGCCGGCATCTGACCCATCATCATCCCGGTACCGCTCATCATGCCGGTACCACCCATCATCGTTCCGCCCCCCATCATTGTAGCCGCCGGTTGCGAGCCGCCCATCATGACGCCGTTGTCCGCGGCGAGCGCGAGGCCCTCGGAGAAGACCTGCAATTGCTCGGCAAGTGCGACAAACTGATCCCAATTTTCCCAGATCTCGGGTTTGGCTTCAGTCGGTTTCTGCAGACTGCCCTCTGGAAAGAGCTTGGTGAGCGCGTCACCCGCGTGACGACCGATCTCCTCGGCCGCGTCACGGATTGCGTCAGCGTCGTAGGCCACCTCGCCCTGCATCATCGGGGCAATGAGCTTGACGGCCTTGCCCATCACGCCCATGCCGTCCATGCGCTCTTTGACGATACCGGTGGCGCCGCCATGCCCAAAGGCGACGGTTCCCGTCAGAGACGACGCGACAGCGAAGCATACAACATTCTTGAAGTTCATAGGATTGTCCTTTCACGAAAGAGGAATTGCCCCGATGCCGGGGCGCTCGTTCAGGACAAATTTCGCGGCGGTGGCGGGTCGAAACTGTAACTGATTAGATTGGCCAGATCGCTCCTGAATATGGCAAACCCGTCCGCTGTGGCAACGTTACTGAAGGAAACGCTTGTCAGGCCAATAATCGCGCCAACACCGCAGGACGCACCGCTGTGGCAATGCCCGATGGTGTCGTTACCATCGTTTTCAGGTCCCGTATCGATCACAAGTTGATCGGCTGTTGCATGGGCGCCTCCATGCGCGTGGGCAGAGGTCGGCGCCAGCACGATCAGCGCTATGGCGAGGCAAAGCCCCCAAAGGAGCGTCATAAAACTCAACCTGCCCGGCACCTGCACTCTCAGTTTATTCCGTTTTCGCGCTGCAGTTCTCTGACATACGCAACTATAGTCATAACGTCGGCTCGTGTCAGGCCTTCGACCGGCGGCATGTTGCCGAATTGCCAATGATGAGCCCGAACGCCGTTCTGAGCTGCCAACACAAACGACATGTCGCCGTGATGGCTCGGTTCGTAGATTTTGTGGACCAATGGCGGTGCGACGCCCTTTTGGCCTTCGGCGTTCGGCCCATGGCAATCGACGCATTTTGCCGTGTAAGCGGTCAATCCTAGTTGCGCCTTTGCACTCAGCTCATCGGGAACTTTGACCGCGACAATCGCCGATCCTTCAGGTTCTGGCGCAGTAGCAGATTGCTCGCCACTCGACCCGAATAGTGCATAGTAGCCAACCGCAAGGATCACCACGGCGGCAACAGCCCATAGCCCGCGTCTGTTCATGCTCGCTCCGTGCACGTCGTTGCTTCGTCTGGCTCAGATGAGCTTTACCTGCGTGCCGTTTTTGGTCAGCGCAAAAAGCTCGGCAATGTGCTCATTGAAAAGGCCGATGCAGCCATTGGACGAGCGACGACCGATCTTGCGCGTGTCATGGGTTCCGTGAATGCGATAGTATGTCCACGACAAATAGAGCGCATGTGTCCCCAGAGGATTGTCAGGTCCGGGGCCAACATAGTCCGGCCATTCGGGATTGCGCAATTTCATCGCCGGCGTCGGGCTCCACGACGGGCCTTCGACCTTGCGAACAACGGAAGTGTATCCAAGCCGTGTCAGATCATCGGTCAATGGCACGCTTGTAGGATAGACCTTGTAGATCGACTGATCCTCGGACCAAAACTGCAACATGCGGGCTTTCGTGTCCGACATGATCGCGCCGTTCCTGAGAGAGCTGAAGTGATCCTGCCAGGGATGTGCGCGAAACGCCGAGATGTTGTGCCGTGCCACCGCGGGCGCCGCGACCCCCTGAGCACTGGCAATCGATCCCGGCAGCGCAGTCGCCGCGGCAAGACCGGCAAGTATGCGGCGTCTAGTAAGTTTGCTCATGATTAGGGTTTCCTGTCCTGACCCAATGCAATTTGAACCCACATATGGGCCCCTTTTTTTGATCTTTGCCGCCCTCCAGCGCTGGAGGGTCAACCATGAATTCCTTCACATGAAGGTGATCTGGGTGCCTGATGCGAATTAACGGCGCCGTCACGACGGCTATTCGCAGGACAATCGCCTGTCGACAATGTGTCCACACGGACACGAGCGCCAGATTTCCATGGGCCTCTCGACTCTGTGAGAAGTCAAGTTGACCGGTTTTGCGGCTATGCTCGGCTTAATGATTGCTTTGACACGAATAGCGATCGCGGCAACGCTCGCTCTCTTGTTGACGAGTGGGGTCGGCTCGCTAGCGCTTCA
>JAAUYH010050157.1_pt1 | contig 10356 bp, 9 predicted proteins | sample 7278061 | NCBI WGS metagenome assembly JAAUYH01 (sample SAMN14350203, study PRJNA611818) | marine sediment metagenome | isolation source: surface marine sediment (0.6m) | place: French Polynesia: Moorea | collected 2018-08 | reverse complement strand
GGGTTCGTAGAGTTTGCTGTATTCTTCCAGTACTCGCAAAGCTTCTTGGGCACGGCACAAGTTAGCTTGAAGTAAATGTTCAATGCTTTCCCGCACTTCTTCTTGAGGATGAGAGAGAGCTCGTCCCACATCTCCAGGGGTATCCCTTGCCTGTCGCAACTCCCAACTATGCCACTGTGCTAATTCTTGGCGGATTTGTTTACATTCTTCGGCTAATGGCTGGTGATTTAAGCCCAAGCGACACCACTCCTCAATTATTCTTAATCCTTCTCTGGCGCGATCGAGATTGGCATCTAAAATACGGTAAATAGCTCTTTTCATATAGTTATATCTAAATGAGTTTTCCACGAAATACAGAATACTGGTCGCAATCCAAAACGGTTACTCAATAATACTGTTGAAGGTTTGGCTACTCATATGGCGATTAAAATAACATCCCATACTTTAAGGCTTTTCTTGCGCCATCACTTTGGTATTGACGTTTTAACTTTTCAATCTTCCTCAATTTACTAAAATTTAATTCACACTAGCCGTAGTTGATAGATATCTTCATGCCACCGACCTCAAACATACTCCTGGTAGAACCCTCTCCGCCCATAGTTTACGCCATACCGCAGGAACATTGGCATTGAGGACTGGTTCGGATTTAAGCTAGGACTACAGCTATCTCTGCTCACGTAGGCGATCGCTGGAAGAATAACCCCGCTTTGAGATTTGGAGTACTATTGCTTTAGAAGCCTTTTGAACTAGAAGGTTAAGTTAGAAATACTAATGTTTTACAGCAATAAATTGCTATTGTGAAAGCTTAAAATAGATATTAGATAACTTCAAATAGTTAAGAGATTTTAATATGACTTCTACAATTAAATTACCAAGTGGCAAATTAATAGATTTATCCCGTTTTGTTGCTTTATTAGAGGATAATAATTCAACAGAAAAAAAATATCAATTAAGCTTAGATGGACTAAATCAAAGTATCGATCTTGATACTAATGATGCTGAATTCATCAGTCAAAAACTCGAACTGCAACTCGATTCCCATAACTTCCATGCTAATCAACATTGGGATAAAGAAGCACAACTAAAAAAAAATCAACCATTGATGAAATTAGTCAAACAATGGCAGCAACAGAAAAATAGCAAACCTACTACAGAAGAAGAAGTACAAGAATATCAAGATATCCAGAAATCTCTTAAAAGAAACTGCTAAAGCTGAATTATGGGCGGAAGCTAGAAATAAAGGATTGCCAACTGCCGACGATCTGAGTCTTGATGCTGATGTCATTATTTGCGCTCAGTACCAACTGCTAGTAGAAAAATCTCCAGGCAGATATGTTGTTATTGCCACAACCAATGTCAAACACCTCAGTTGCTTTACTGAAGCAAAAGAATGGCAAGATATTGATTTTTAGAATCAAGAAGCGAATCGCTAATGATACAATGGCTTTTATACGATAAGTGCCGATAGTATCCGATAAGAATAGCCGACACACCGATACAGTAAAATTCAGAAAATAGCGATCGCCTTGAGTGTCTGAGTTTTACCACTACCCGATGCACCAATAGCCACGATATGCCCGTTGGGTAAGTCTTCGGGATTCCAGTAATAACCTTCTCCCAAATGAATACCTGCATCTTCCGTTGATGAGGTATTTTTGGTGGTTTCTGGTTTGAGTACGGCTACTGGTAATGGCTTTTCTTTCCTGGCAAACATCGGCTGGTATTAGTTATCGAGTTCTAATACCTGTTATCGGTTATTGTTTAGGGTTTTTACCGTGATCTGAGTTAAGCTCGGGATAAAGTGGGATAAGTTCTTACGGACACGTTGTAATCAATCTCTCTAATTGATTTAGAGAGCGATTCATAAGCGCCGCAATATCTGCACGACTAGCAGCCTGATTAGCTCTAATGGTTTGATTTGGAAACCCAGTTAAAGTTCCAAATTTTCCTATAAGATTTCTGAAATCTTCGTAATAATAATCAGTCGGAGAGATATCCCTTACCTGATTTGGACTAGTAAAATTGTATGAACCTTGTGAATTTGAATTGGGAATTAGAATTCTACTAGCAATAATGCGTTCTAATCCATTGAGATATTGATTAAAAAAAACTATCATTTCACCTCTAGTTACTGCTTCTTCTCCGCGAAATAAACCACTAGGAGCTAAATAATCATTACGTGTTATCCAAGCTATGGTTTTGTAAGAATCGTAATACCAATCATTAGAATTAACATCTTGAGGTACAGTAAATTGATTAAGAGTGAGTTCTTTATTAGGGAAACAAGAAGAGTTTTCTTCTTTGAGAACTGCATCAGGTCTTGGTCTTGGTATTATCCTATATATTTCGTTGAATGCGTGAGCCTGTAAATCAATCAGTTCAGCTTTTGTGATAGCTTTGTTAGGACGAAATGTCATATCGTCATAAGGATAAATTATTCCATAACGGTCAGTTAAACTCCGAAGAGACTCGTAAAACCAATCATTAGGACTTACATCCTTTAGCTCATTCACATTAAAAACACGAGAAGTTTGATACAGTGGATGAGTAGCTGGCGAACCTACTGCTACCTCATCGATTGAGCCAGGAGGGCGAACAATTTTAGGTCGATTAGCTAAGAAGTACATTAATGAAGCCACAAGAGCAATAACTATGAGTGTTGTTCCAATTAGCTGTCGATATCTTTTTAGTAAATTAGCAGCAAGAGAAAGTCGGGAAAAATTAGCTCTAATTTGTTTGGGAATTGGTAAATTAACACCAGCTACTTTAATTTGATTATTTTCATTGAGGACAGTAGCCATTAGCTTGGCAGCAGCTTTTGTATCTCCTTGAGAAAAATCCCTCATGCCACGGGCATAACGCAACAAAGATTTATAATCGGACAATTCTGCTAATTCTGCGCCAAAAGTTTCTACAACCGAAGTAAGACGAATCCATTCTGGAACATCTTCCGCGCTGAGATTGGCTAAGGTCGAAGCTAATTCGCGAGATGCTTGCTTGGGGTCGATATAAGTTAATGCCGTCCATCTTTGAGCCTTGGCAAAGTCACTGGTATCAATATTGAGGCTATTTAGTTGGGGTTGGACGTAGGTGATTAGAAAGTTGGAAACTTCTTGAATACGACGGCTACTAAAGCGTGAATCTTGTTTGAATTGCCATAGTAGTTCTTGACGTACCTCTTCATTCATTTCATAAAGTTCGTATCCCACCTCATCACAAAGACATGAGAATAATAAATCTGTAGTTGCTATCCAGGGAATATTAAGGTTAACGCGGTTAATATCCCACTGAAATTCAGCCCACAAACTGTAGAGTAAGTTAGGAGTAAGAGCTAGGGGAACGGCAGCGTGGTAAGCCAGTTGGAGATGCGCCTCGCCGTATCGATTGTAAAAAGAGGAGATCCGCTTTCGTGCTTCCTCAGAATTGTTTGGAGAAAATTTTACTGGAGACTGAATCATTTAACCTAACCTAAATGTTCAACAGAATTAGAACGTCCGCGCAGGACATCAATAGCTCGATCTAAACCTTGACGGCTAACCTCGAACATGGGGACAAAACGAGCAATTTCTTGGGCTGTGGTTTCTTGCCAGCGACTACGGGGCATGGGATTGAGCCAAGCGACCTGACGCACCTGCGATTTAGTTTGGGCGAGAAATTTTTTGGTTAACCTAACGCGCTCTGGATTTAAACTTCCACGAGTTGCCCCAGCATCACTAATAATTAATACTGTGGCTCTTGTATGGTGAAGTCCAGCTAAAACGTTAGAGATACGTTCGGCTTCTAGGTGATGAGTATCTCGATAAATATATTTAATTGGACAGTTATGAAAGTAATAAATACCTGCATTTCCCAAGCGACCTTCACGAATAGCAGTTTCAGCTAATCTTTGAGTAAGGGAATGAAAGGAAATCATCGAGCCATCTCGATCTATTAGCAATAGAAGCTCGGTTCGATTAACATAACGAGGCATCATTACTGGCTCTAATAGACTTCCTTGACGTGCAGCTTGCTCGACAGTAGCATCAATATCTAGTTCTACTGAAGGTCCTTCTCTTACTGAATGACGGAGATACCGCCAACTTTGCTTCATTTGACGACGAGTAATGGGAAAAAATTCTGTATTTGAGGAAAAGCGATCGTTTAACAATACCTGAGCAACCTGAACTTCATCTTCCATTGCACGAATAAATTGCGATGTAGCAGTAGAATTTTGATTGTTACCTTCTAATTCAGGAGAAGAGCTATCATCGTTCGTCGGTTTTTTTTCGTTCCCTCTAAGAACTAACAAGCATCCAGAAGTAAAAATTCCCAATAGCAAAGTTCCCCATAAATAAGGAAAATAAGGTTCTATTACAACTGGTTGTTCTGGTTCTAATGGTTGTTCTATTACAACTGGTTGTTCTGGTTCTAATGGTTGTTCTGGTTCTAATGGTTGTTCTGGTTCTAATGGTTCTACTGGCGTATCTGGGGGAAGTTTTTCAATTGGAACATATTTGGGTCTAGATAAACTCCAGCAAATACTTGTGATTCCTAGTACAAAGATTAATCCAACAATCATGTAGCGAATTATTGGTAAATTTCGCTCCTGAATTTCTTCTTCTTGAGTTTCTTCTTCGACAATATCTGGTTCGGAAATATTTTCTCTCTCTACCAGTTTGTCAAAGTAATAATTAAAAATACTTAATTCATCAGGAGACTTAACCCATATAGTTCTGCAAAGTCGAGCTAAGGACTCGTAGTCAGAAGTTTCAATCCCCTTTTGTAAAGCTTGTAGAACCAGCTTATATTCCTCAATTCCAATAGGCAAACCTGCTGTTCGCAATTGAATAAATAGATCTAACAGAGGGAAATCATCCATTATTTTGATTCTTATTTCGATAGCGAAGTTGATCTTCTCTATTTTTCAATAGTGCGTACAAATAAGGAATTTCCCCATTTAACTTAGCTAAAGCTTCAGCTTCACTTGGATGTTGGAAATGTAAAATTCTAAACCAATCTATCAATTCGCTGGTACTAATTAATTTGCCACGACCTCCTTCAGATTTTTGCATTTCTTGGCGTAAATTATTAAACCTATCCACAGCTTCTGTGACTAATTTTTCTTGTGCTGTGGGAAAATGAACTTTCACTATCTCAATAAGTCGCTCTCGCTTGGGGAATTCGATATAGTGAAATAAACAGCGACGTAAAAAAGCATTGGGTAAATCTTTCTCGTCGTTGCTAGTGACGATCATTATAGGTGGATTTTTTGCTTTAATTTCAATTCCAGTTTCTTCAATGATGAATCTTCTTTCATCAAGTTCTAGTAACAAATCATTGGGAAAATCGATGTCTGCCTTATCAATTTCATCAATTAGCACTACAGAACGCCGATCTTTGACGAAAGCACGTCCAATAGGACCCAAGCGTACATAGCTCATCGGTTTCTTGATTCGCTGTAGTTCTTGTGGGGAAGTTTGTCCCGTTGCTGCTAACTGGGCATCCCGCAACCGTCCAACTGTATCATAGGTATATAATCCGTCTCTGGCTCGGCTTGTAGATTTTACATACCAAGCATCGAGAGATAAATCAAGTTTATGAGCCACAGAATAAGCTAGTTGAGTTTTGCCACATCCTGGTTCTCCTTTAAGCAGTAAAGGACGTTCGAGTTGAATAGCTATATTGACAGCTTCAACCAAATTATCATCTGGTAAATAAGGAAATAAGCGCAGATCTGATGAATTTGACTCTTCAGATCTCGATTTTGTATTGCCAGTGTATTTCAGGGTCTCATTTTCCATCAATATCGCATCTGTTCTTCAAACTCTTTATACCAATCCAAACCACATCGATAACAAATTTCTGCTAATACATATTCTGGAATACCAGATTCACTCTGTTTTAATATGTCTTTAACTACATCGTCAACTTCATGAGTAAGTTCTATAGGCAATTCTTGATATTCATAACGAATCCAGTTAGATAGATCTTTCTCAGAAAATTCATTTATTTTGGGAGATTTGACTGGAGTTTCTAGTTTTTTTGCATCCACACTATCCGTAAAAATATCGTTTAAACTACCAACTTTTCCTTCATAATCAATTAAAAACATTATTAGATGATAGTTTTTAGCTTTATATTCTTCCTTTCTAATTCTGTCAGCTAAAGGTCGCCAAAAGCTAGCGATTAACTCATATAAATAGTTTTCTGGTATGCGATCTACATCATGAAAAACTAAAAGAATAGTTTTAGCTTTCCAAGATTGATAAACTCTTTCGATTATTTCAGAAGGCACAGGTTTATTTGTTTGCAAACCAACCCGAATACCTAATTCACGCCATAAAGAATTAATATCATTTCTTCTGATTTTGCGTCCAAAGTCAATTTTTACTACCATAGGGTCGATATTATTAGGAACATATTGCTCGACTAACCTATTTAACAACCAACGCTGTCCGTAATCTGGAGAGCCATGAATCAAAAATGACGATACTGACTGAGCTTGAACTAATTTTAGAAATGCACTAGCTTGATCTTCATAACCTAGTTTTAATAAAACCTTATAAAGTTCATCTCGGTTTCTTAGTTTCCAAATTTTATCCAGGGAATCTATAGATATAGCCATTCCTTTGCTTCCTTTCTCATCTTGATAACTAATTATTCCTAAAACACATCCACTTTGATGATCGATTACTGGCGAGCCACTGAAGCTAGGTTGTAAAGAAACACCTTTAGTTAAATTTAGCTCCCAAGCTTTGATCGGCTTATCTGAATTTCCAAACTGTAGTCCTAGCTGTTCGCCAAGAATACCATCTACTGGTCTAATAATGTGACCTTGCTCAAAAGACTGAAATCCAATGGCACAAAAAGCAATACCCTTTTCATCACACGGTTGTAATTCTAACGGTAGTTTATGAAATAAATCATCAACTTTTAAAACTGCTAAATTAAGGTTATCCTTCTCTCCAGAAGCTATCTGTACAGCATTCTTCTTGTTAACAATTAATTGTTCCGAGCCACCAACATTTTTAACTACATTGGCACAGGTTAAAACATAGGAAGTACTTCCTGATTGATTAATGACAAACCCAGTCCCAAAATTCTCGATTTCTGGATTACTGCTAGTAATTAAAACTACTGAGCTTTGTATTTCTTCCCAATTAAAATATTTGGATTTGCCATTATTATTGTTTATATTAATAATTTCTTGCTTGGCAATATAATCTCGAAAATTTTCATTATATTGTCCTTTTTGTAAATTGATATTACGAATTCCTATGGCATTTAGTATTTTTTTGAATATTTCAAATAATTGATTCATTGTATTTATTAAATTAATATCTAGACTCTGTATAATCGCCTTATATATAATTTTCTTGAATATTTTCTTTATAATTTCCAGAACTAATATTTATGCCGCTATTTTCAGTCATTCGTCATACTCGCTTTTTATTACTATTAATCATTATTCACTTAACTTCTTGCCAACCTTTAACAGCACCAGCAATAAAAGCACCAGCAGGATTATCAATAGCCTTTTCAAAAGCAGCTATACCACCTTCTTTAACTGCGTTGATCGCTTTTTGCTTTAAAGTTGGATGACTTTCAATCTGCTCAACAGCTTTAGCTGCTACTATCATTTGATTGGCTGTAGATTCAGTAGGATATGTTTCCTCTAGTTGTTTTAATAATGCCTGAATTTCAGAAGCAGCCTCAGCTAAATTCTGCTTATTGCCATCAAATTTGTTTCCCTGTACATAATCTCCTTCTATACGTTCATTGTAGTTACCACTACCCATTTGAATATTGCGATCGCCAGCCATATTGTTACCTTGAACTTGAGAAATATTTATTGGCTTACTAGCCTGTAGCTTTAATTATCTCCATCAAGTCAGTATTCTGCTGACGAAAATACGTAATATCTTTATCTTTGGCTTGTAATAAATCTTTATATTGCTCTTCTCTAGCTTTGAGTGCCAGCTCATACTTGCGCTTAAAAAACTCTTCAATCTCTGCTTTATTAGTACCAGGGGGAACTTCAACACGAACTATAAAAGAATTACCTGACTTTCTTTCAATTGCCTGAATAGCTAACTCATCACTACCACATTCAATTTGTAGCTTCTGAAAAGTCTACTTTTGTCAGATTTGCACGACCAATTTCCGCGTCACTAAGGTCATCATAGTCAGGTATCAGTCGTCAGTCATCAGTTATCAGTTATTGTTCTGTTAATTAACCCTAATTTTTAGTATCTACAGCTAATTTGAAACCCAAGTTGCTCAGAATACTGCGGACGCTATTTAGTTGAGGATTACCTTTTTCTGAGAGGGTTTTGTATAAACTCTCCCGATTGCGGTTTGTAGCTCTGGCTAGTTCGCTCATGGTGCTGTTAGCTTCTACTACATCCCTGAGTGCCAATAAAAAGACTTCTGGGTTTTCGTCTTCTAGGGCTGCATTGAGATATTCTCTAGCTTCAATGGTGTCGGTTAATGCTTTGAGTAAATCGTTTTTATAACTTCTAGTTCTAGTCATTGCTACGCCTCTTGTAATCTTGCCAATATTGCTTTGCTTGTTTGATATCTTTATTCTGACTGCTTTTATCCCCACCAGATAACAAATTGCGATCGCTTACAATTTCTTGAAGGATTATTAATTATCTAGTTATTTGAGCGGTAGCGTAACCACAATATTAGTTCCTTGATTAATTTCGCTATCGACGGTTATCGAACCTTGATATAAGTCTACCGACTTCTTGACAATAGATAATCCCAAACCCGTCCCTGGAATAGAATTGACATTAGTTGCACGATAAAAAGATTCAAAGAGATGTTTTTGTGATTCTTGAGGAATACCAATTCCGCGATCGCACACTTCAATTTTAATTTCTGCTGGGTCACTGGTATGAGAAACAATTAGTTTTACCGTTGCTTCTGAAGGGGAATATTTCAGGGCATTTGATAACAAGTTATTGAGTATGTTTCTGAGAGTTATTTTATCTAAGTTAATGAGCTTTATTGCCGCTCTGTAATCGAACTCCACCCTTTTATTATCATAAATAGAAGTTAGTTTTTGAATTATTTTAAGACAAAATTCTTCAAGATCGATCTGTTCTAATTTTAATTTATGTTGTTTTGATTCTGCTCTATTTAACACAAGAACATCTTCTAATAAAGAATTCATCGTTAAAGCTGCATCTTGAATTGATTGCAGATAAAATTCACGATTTGAATCACTAGCATTATCATTTTCTCGCAAGCTTTGCACACAAAGTAAGATGCTGCTAAGAGGATTACGAAATTCATGAGAAGCCATGGAAATAAATCCTGATTTTAGCTCTCTTAGTTCTTTTTCTTTAGCAAGAGATTTACGAATTTCTTCTTCTGCTTGCTTTCTGGCAGTAATATCTCTACCAATATATACACAATTAAAAAAGTCTTTTACTTCCGTTGGAGCAATAAAACAGTCAAATTCAATTTGAATTGTTAGTTCTTGTTTGCTAACAAAATTGACTTCAATTTTTCTTACTGTATCTTGGGAGTTCAACAGAGAACTATAGATTTTTTGATGATTAAAACTAGGGTCTTGAATCAAATCATCTATTGATTGATTAATTAGCTCTGATTTCTTCTGTTTAAATAGTTCTGTAGTTGATTTGTTAACTCGCTCGATTTTTCCTTCAGGAGAAGTAATCAATAAAACGTCCCGCATGGAGGCAATAATTTTGTTGGTGCAATACTCAAATCTTTGCAGTTTATTGAGGGCAATTTCTGCCTCATTAATCTGCTGCATTGAAGATTGTTGAAACACTGTGGATTCGGTAACATCTGAGAAGAAGATGACGAGATTTTCTTCTCTAGCTTGAATCGACAAACTAAAATATAAAACCTCCTCCAAGGGTTTGTTGCGAGAAATCGTTTCTAAACTAAAATTGGTTTGTTTTCCCCTCAATATTTCTTGACAAGTTGATTCTAGACCAACAATCTCGGGAAAGCTGATTCTAATATCTTCGCCAATTACGATAGTTTGGTCAGCATATTTTTGAGCGTCAGCAGAAAACCGTACGACAATAAAATTGCGATCGCAAATTATATATTCTTGATTTTCAATAATGGGTATTAAATCCACAGTTTAAATAATAGTTAAGCCCAAACCCCAATAATATATCTTAAGCCACATCAGATAATAAACATGACTGGAAGGTTATTCAACGTGAGTTCGGAGTATGTCCTACGGACACGCTGCGCGAACGGAGTTCGGAATTCGGAGTTATGTTTGCCTTAAGGAGATAGGGTCTTCAGACATCCAAAAAATAAGATATAATCATAAATTGTGTCTAATTATCTATAGTCGATGCCTAAGCTAAAAACCAAAAAGTC
>JAAUYH010048968.1_pt1 | contig 10356 bp, 9 predicted proteins | sample 7278061 | NCBI WGS metagenome assembly JAAUYH01 (sample SAMN14350203, study PRJNA611818) | marine sediment metagenome | isolation source: surface marine sediment (0.6m) | place: French Polynesia: Moorea | collected 2018-08 | reverse complement strand
TCTCGAAGGGCGAGACGCCCCGCTGCTCGATCAGATGGGCTACGCGGTGGGTCAGCACGCGGGTCTGAACCCCGCCCAGGAAGAGGCCGTCCTCCACGAGGGCGGTCCTCTCCTCGTCATCGCCGGCGCCGGCTCGGGCAAGACCCGCGTGCTGACCCACCGCGTAGCCCATCTGATCGAGCAGCGGGGCGTCTCGCCCTTCGAGATCCTGGCGATCACCTTCACCAACAAGGCGGCCGACGAGATGAAGACCCGCGTCGGGGCGCTCGTGGGTCCTGTCGCCGAGAAGATGTGGGTGTCGACATTCCACTCGGCCTGTGTGCGGATGTTGCGCCGGGACGGCGAGCGGCTCGGCTATCCGTCGTCGTTCACCATCTACGACCAGGCCGACGCGGTTCGCCTCACCGGTTACGTGCTCCGTGACCTCAACCTCGACACGAAGAAGTTCCCGCCCCGCACGGTGCACGCCGCCATCAGCGCCACGAAGAACGACTACCTGTCGGTCGAGGAGTTCACCGACCAGGCCCAGACGATCTTCGAACGCAAGATCGCGGACGTGTACGCCGAGTACCAGGACCGCCTGCGCAAAGCGGGCGCCATGGACTTCGATGACCTGCTGTTCAACGCCGTCGAGCTGTTCCGCCGAAACCCCGACGTTCTCGAGCACTACCAGCGCCGCTTCGCCCACGTGCTCGTCGACGAGTACCAGGACACGAACTCGGTACAGAACGCTCTCGTGACGATGCTCGGCGAGGCTCATAGGCAGGTCTGCGTCGTCGGCGACGGCGATCAGTCGATCTACCGGTTCCGCGGCGCCGACATCCGCAACATCCTCGAGTTCGAGACGACCTTCCCCGACGCGACCGTCGTGTTGCTGGAGCAGAACTACCGCTCGACCCAGACCGTTCTCGACGCCGCCAATGCCGTCATAGCCAACAACGACAACCGCAAGCCCAAGGACCTCTGGACCGACAAGGGCGCGGGCGACAAGATCACGCGGTACTTCGCCGACGACGAGGTCGATGAAGCCCAGTGGGTCGCCCACGAGCTGGCCCGCATCCACGAGGGTGGCCTCCATCGCTGGGGTGAGATGGCGGTCTTCTACCGGACCAACGCCCAGAGCCGCGCTCTCGAGGAGTACCTGGTCCGGGTCAACATTCCGTACAAGGTGATCGGCGGCACCCGCTTCTACGACCGCCGCGAGGTCAAGGATGCCCTCGCTTTCCTCAAGGCTGTCGTGAACCCGATCGACGAGGTCAGCGTCAAGCGGGTTCTCAATGTTCCGAAGCGAGGCGTCGGCGACTCGTCGGTCGGACGGCTCGACACATGGGCGGCCGCCAACGGCGTCTCGTTCATCGACGCCCTCCGCCAACACGAGCAGGCCGGTGTGACCGGCCGGGCTCCCAAGGGCATCGACGAGTTCCTCGAGCTCATCGACGGCGTGGCGGAGGTGGCCGACGATGTCGGCCCGGCCGACCTGCTGCGCGCTCTGCTCGACCGCTCCGGGTACCTGGCCGAGCTCGAAGAGGAGCGCTCGATTGAGGCCGAGGGTCGCCTCGAGAACCTGGCCGAGCTCATCGGGTCGGCCGAGGAGTTCGAATCGGCCGAGGAGTTCCTGGAGCAGGTGAGCCTCGTCGCCGACACCGACGACCTCGACGACGACGACTCTTCGGTCGTACTCATGACGCTGCACTCGGCCAAGGGCCTCGAGTACCCGATCGTGTTCCTGATCGGTCTCGAGGACGGCGTGTTCCCCCACATGCGGTCGCTGGGCGAGCCCCGCGAGCTCGAAGAGGAGCGCCGGCTCGCCTACGTCGGCATCACGAGGGCCATGGAGCGCCTCTACCTGTCTCATGCCTGGAGCCGCATGCTGCACGGCACGACCCAGTACAACCCGCCCAGCCGCTTTCTCGACGAGATTCCCGAGGGTCTGGTCGTCGACGCCGAGGGCAGCCGGGCCCGGCGGCGGTCGGCCACGTTCGGGTCGGGGGGTTGGGTTTCGAGCTCGGGCCGCAACGCCCGCTCCTCGAATCGGGACTCCATGGTCGAGGCCGCCCTCCGTCCCAAGGGCCCCACCCCCTCCGGGGCCGACCAGCTGGGCCTGAAGGTCGGTGACGACGTTCGCCACGCCAAGTGGGGTGAGGGTGTGATCATCGACATCGGTGGCAGTGGCGACAAGGCCGAAGCCCGGGTCCGGTTCCCCGACGTCGGCGAGAAGCAGCTACTGCTCAGCTGGGCCCCGCTCGAGAAGATCTGAGCCGCGGCGGAGAAATCCGCTCGAAAAGACAACTCGTGGTCAGACACTGCTCCGGCACTCTGGTTCGATCGTCTATGTAGGAGGCGGCGGAATTCACACCTAACCGACTGGGCGTGTCGGTGCGAGTGTGCCTGACACACTTGGGCGGGAGGAGCCCCGGTGGCGGAGCCGGGGCCCTCGCCATTTCCCCTCCACTCCAAAATTCCGAGGTTCACCCAGACTGAATGAGGGCAATCCTCGAGATATTCGGGTTCGATCAGCCGTCAGCGTCGCGGACCCGGTTGAGGTCGACGATGACGTCGCCTTCTTCCACATATACGGGGATCTGATCGAGGCCGGCGCCGTCGGCCGGATACGACGTACCGGCCTGGCAGGGGTCGTCGAACTCGTTCGCGGTCGCGTTCCAGGTGACGTTGCACGTCCGGCCCGTGCCCTCGATGCGGGCTTCGAACGCGTACCAACCCGTTTCCGCGTCGTCGCCGAGATGCTGGAGGTAGATGTCTCGGGTACCCCCGCCGACGTCGGGGAACAGGATCGGACCGTTCTCGTCGATCTCGGCCGACATGGCATCGGCGTCGAGCGACCGGAAGGTGTCGTCGCCCAGACGAACTTCGATGTCGCCCGAATTCTGGGCCACGACGATGGCCACGATGCCGAGGGCGAAGGCAACGAAGAGAGCGATGCCGGCGACAACCGCGGCACTACGCAGATCGAAGCGGGGTCCTTGGGCTACCGGCATGAGAGGAGATGCATCGGGGGTACGACCGACCAACGGTGCCCACCCGGTGTGCGCTGCCTAGTATCGCCTCCGAGCCCGGGAATGCCGACGTGGCCCCGGCGCGTTCGAGGACGGAGAAACACGTGGATCTATTCGAGTATCAGGGCAAGGAGTTCTTCGCCCGGTACGGCATGCCCACATCGCCCGGCGAGATCGCCTTCTCGGTCGACGAAGCCGTAGCGGCCGCCGAGCGGCTCGGCCCGCCGGTCATGGTCAAGGCCCAGGTTCACACCGGTGGACGGGGCAAAGCCGGGGGAGTGAAGTTCGCCGCCGACGTCGCCGCTGTCCGCGAGCATGCCGGCAACATCCTCGGCCTCGACATCAAGGGTCACATCGTCAAGAGGGTATGGATCGAGAAGGCGAGCGACATCGCCGAGGAGTACTACGCCAGCTTCACACTCGACCGCTCGGCCAAGCTCCACCTCGGGATGTTGTCGAAGGAGGGTGGCGTCGAGATCGAGACGGTCGCAGAGGAGAACCCCGATGCCATCGCCAAGATCTGGGTCGACCCCGTCGACGGCCTCAGCGAGGAGGCGGTTCGCGAGTGGGTGGCCGCGGCCAAGCTGCCGGAGGCGGCAGTCGAGGGCTCCGTCGACATCCTCCAAAAGCTCTACACCGCATATACCGAGGGCGACGCCGACCTGGTCGAGATCAATCCGCTGATCCTGACGCCGGAGGGCAAGGTGCACGTCCTCGACGCCAAGGTGACGCTCGACGGGAGCTCGATGTTCCGTCATGAGGACTACGCCGAGTTCGTTGCCACCCAGACCCGCGACGAGCGGGAGGAGGCGGCCCACGCCAGGGGTCTCCAGTACGTGGGCCTCGAGGGAACGGTCGGGGTCATCGCGAACGGCGCTGGACTGGCCATGAGCACCGTCGACGTCGTCAATCAGGTCGGCGGCAAGCCGGCCAACTTCCTCGACATCGGCGGCGGCGCCAACGCCGACGTCATGTCGGGTGCTCTCGAGGTGATCAACAACGACCCGGACGTCAAGTCGATCCTGATCAACATCTTCGGCGGAATCACCCGCGGTGAGGAGATCGCTGCGGGGATCATCGAGGCAACGCAGCGGGTGCACATCGACAACCCGATCGTGATCCGCCTCGACGGCACCAACGCCGCCGAGGGTCGGGAGATGCTGCAACCGCACCTCAACGAAATGTTGATGATGGAACCGACGATGCTGAGCGCCGCCGAAAAAGCCGTAGCGCTGGCCCAGGCCTGAGGAGGCGACGAATGAGCATCTTTCTCGACGAGACGACGAAGGTCGTCTACCAGGGCCTGACCGGCTCGACCGGCCGCTACTACGGCCTCCTGAACCGCGACTACGGCACGCAAGTCGTCGGCGGCACCCACCCCACCAAAGCCGGCACCGATGTCGACGGCATCCCGATCTTCGCCTCCGTGGCCGATGCCCGCGATGAGGTCGGAGCGAACGCTTCTTGTGTGTTCGTGCCCCCTCCTGCGGTCAAGGGCGCAGTCATCGAGTCGGCCGAGGCCGGCATGGACCTCGTCGTGGTCATCACCGAGGGCGTACCGGCGCACGACGAGGCGTGGTTCTTCAACAAGCTGAAGCGCGACTTCCCTGGAACTCGACTGCTCGGGCCGAACTGCCCCGGCATCATCAGCCCCGGCAAGGCCAACATCGGTATCACCGCCGGTCACATCGCCAAGCCGGGAGGGCCGGTCGGGGTCGTGAGCCGCTCGGGCACGCTGACCTACCAGGCGGTCTACGAGCTCAAGGAGAAGGGCATCGGCGTCACGACATCGGTCGGCATCGGTGGCGACCCGGTGCCCGGCACCAACTTCATCGACTGCCTCGAGGCCTTCGAAGCCGATCCCGAGACCAAGGCGATCATGATGATCGGCGAGATCGGCGGTTCGGCCGAGGAGGAGGCCGCCGACTTCATCCGCGAGAATGTCACCAAGCCCGTCGTCGCCTACGTGGCCGGGGTGACGGCTCCCCCCGGCAAGAAGATGGGCCACGCCGGGGCCATCGTGTCGGGGGGGAAGGGGACGGCGTCGGCGAAGATGGACGCCCTGCGGGCCGCCGGGGCCCAGGTCGGCCTCAACCCCACCGAGGCCGGGGAGCTGATGGCACAGGTCGTGAACGACCTGAACTAGATCGTCGTGAACGACCTGAACTAGATCGTCGTGAACGACCTGAACTAGATCGTCGTGAACGACCTGGACTAGATCGTCGTGAACGACCTGAGCCAGATCGTCGTGAACGGTCCGGAATAGTCGGCGGTTCGCAGCGGGTTACCTATGAGTCTCCGCTCGGAAAGGCGTTCGGCCATGGCGACCATCGACATCACAGGCGACCAGTTCGAGGACACGGTTCTGACCGACGGCATCGTGCTGGTCGACTTCTGGGCGAGCTGGTGCGGACCGTGCCGCACCTTCGCGCCGATCTACGATGAGGCGTCCCTGGCTCATCCGGACATCGTGTTCGCCAAGGTCGACACAGAGGCCGAACAGGCGCTCGCCGGCGGACTCGGCATCATGTCGATTCCGACGTTGATGATCTTCCGGGACGGAATCCAGGTCTTCAGCCAGCCGGGCGCTCTCCCGGCGGCGGTGCTCGAGGACCTGATCGAGCAGGTCGAAGCGCTCGACATGGACGCCATCCGAGCCGAGATTGCAGCACAGGAACCGCATCCAGCTCACTGAGCAGCGGGCGCCCGCCGCGGTCAGACGGCGTCGTCGAAGAACTTGCGAGCCGAGTTGACGAAGTTCGTCAGGGCCTGGTTGACGTAGCGGTCGGTGTCCTCGAAGACACGTCCGGCCTGCTCGGAGAAGTTGCGGCCGGCTGAAGCCACGTCATCGGTCACAGGCCTCGGGTCGTCACGGCGAAGGTACTCCCCGTCGAGTATCCGGGCGTAGTCACCCTCGTCCACCCAGTTCCTCAGTTCGGCCACTCGAATGACGGGGAACGGATGGGAGCGACCCAGAGTGGCGAGGAATCCGTAGTAGGCCGCCAGTCCGTCGCGATCCCGGTACTCGTCGGACTGGGCGACGAAGGCGTCGACGTTGAGCTCGTCGCGGCGATCGCGGATGCCGCCGGCGAGCACGGCGTGCATGCCCATGGCCGTGTCGAGATTCTGAACTGCGAGCAACCCCGCCCGATCGCAGGAGATCTCGGCCTTGCGGCTCCATTCGAGCAGCGCCAGGGTGATAGGCACCACCGCTTGCGAAACGATCGGCATGGCCGGTCCGGCGAGCTGTAGCAGCAGGAAGAGCAGCGTGCGATACAGCGCGTGCTCGCTCATGATGTGGCCGACCTCGTGACCGAGCACCGCTTCGACCTCTTCGGGTCGGGCCAGCTCGATGAGGCTGGAGTTGAGCACGATGAACGGGTTGTCCATGCCGACGGCACCGGCGTTCGCCAGCGGCGTCTGGGAGATGTAGAGCGGTGGGACGTCGGTGTCGAGGACCTCACACACCCGGACGAGGGCCGCGTGGATGTCGGGGTACTGGTCCGGGCCGACCTTTACCGCGGCCGCCTGGTACACGGTGGCGATGTTCTTCTCGCCCAGCACTCCCACGACCTTCTTCAGCAACGAATCGAACCCGGGTATCTGCCGCAGCGAGCTGAGGGCGGCTCGGTCCGTTGGATGTTCCCAGGCGTGGGAGCTGATCTCGGAGAGGACGACGCGAGCCGGGGTGACCGCTTCGACGTCGGTCATGTCAGCGACCCAGTCCCGTGCGGCCTCGAAGGAGCAGGTAACCCCCGCCGATGATCGCGAGGAGTCCGATGCCGAACGACAGGGCGCTGAGGGCCCCGCCGATCAACCAGACCCCGCCGACCACCCGGCGGACGAGGAAGAACAGAACGAGTCCGACGACCAGCAGGGTGAGTCCGGGTGGTGCGTTTCTCATGATTCCCATCTTGGGTCAGCGGATGCTCCTGCGCCACCCATCGGCACATCGTGTGCCAGGGTTGATCCGTGGTTCTGAGGTCGGCGCTCGGTGCCGTGCTGATAGCGGTTCTGGCCGGGTGCTCGAACGCGTCGGACGCCGTCGGGCCGAGCCCGACGGCCCCGACGACGGCGCCCGTCGAGTCGACGACGTCATCGACGAGCGAGCCACCAGTGGAGTCGACGACGACCACGACGACCGTCGCTCCGCCTCTCGATCGAGACGGACAGGCGCGGGCGCTGGTCACCGTCACCGATGTGGTCGTGCCGGTGTTCCAGACCCTTCCCGATGGCTGGGTGGTGCGCACGCCGTGTCAGGAGCTGACAGTGGTCGAGTCGGGTCGACCGGTCGATGCGGTCCACGTAGTGCTCGACCCGGGCCATGGTGGGTCGGAGCCCGGCGCTGTGATCGATGGAGTCACCGAGGCGTCGTTGAACCTGCGGGTCGCAGCGATCGCCGAGGCCAAGCTGATTCGTTTGGGGTTCGCGGCCCTGGCCACGCGCTACACCGACGTGCGCATGCCGATCCTCACTCGAGTCGAGATCGCCGATCGGCTCGCCGCTCCGCTGCTCGTGTCGATCCACCACCAGGGCGGAGGAGAGGTTCCGACCGCCGTCGAACCGGGAACAGAGGTCTACTACCAGCAGGACTCCGACGAATCTCGCCGATTCGCGGGCCTGCTGGTCGAGGAATCGCGTCGACAGCTCGGTCAGTTCGACGTCGACGGTTGGTTCGCCGGCCCCGATGCCGGGGCGACATACCGACCCGATGCCGATACCGGCGACGACTTCTACGGCATGGTGCGCCGACCGACCGGACCGGCCGTCCTGGCCGAGATGAGCTTCATGGGTAACCCGACCGAGCTGGATCTGCTCCGCCGGCGGGCCTTCCTCGACGCCGAGGCCCAGGCGATAGCCGACGCCGTGGTCCGCTGGTTCTCCACCGGCGACCCAGGGTCGGGATTCGTGGAGCCGAGCTTCGCTCTGTCTTCGTCCGGCGGCGGGGGAGGACTGGGGGGCTGCGCCGATCCCGACCTGGGCCCGACGCGTCCACTACCCGACGACTTCGATGTCGCCGGCGTTGGGGCGGGCTCCGAATCGGATTAGGTTCGGCCGGCGTGCGCATGGCAGTTCTCGTCTCGGGGTCCGGCACGCTCCTGGAGGCGATGGCCGCCGCGGGCCTGCCGATCTCGCTCGTCTTGTCGGACCGGCCGTGCCGCGGCCTCGACATCGCTCCGGACGGGGTCCCCGCTGTGCTCCTGGAGCGCACCGACTGGTCTTCCGACTTCGACCGCGACGCCTATGCCCGACAGGTCGTCGATGTGCTGCGCCACCATGACATCGAGCTCGTGGCCATGGCCGGCTTCGGTACCGTGCTCGGGTCACCGATCTTCGACGAGTTCGGCGATCGGATCGTCAACACCCACCCGGCGCTCCTCCCCGCTTTCCCCGGATGGCATGCCGTTCGACAGGCGCTCGAGTATGGCGTGAAGGTCACGGGCTGCACGATCCACGTGGCCACGCCGACGGTCGATGACGGGCCGATCCTCGCCCAGGAGACGGTGGTGGTCGAGCCCACCGACGACGAGGCCTCATTGCACGAACGAATCAAGGTGGTCGAGCGCCGGCTGTACGTCGAGACGCTTGAACGGATCCAGGCCCGAGGGAGGGTGCAATGAGAGCTTTGCTGTCGGTGTACGACAAGGAGGGAGTGGTCGATCTGGCCCGCTCGCTCGCGGAGGCAGGCTGGGAGCTGCTGTCGAGCGGTGGTACGGCGCGGGTGATCGCCGAGGCCGGGCTGCCGGTCACCGACGTGGCCGACCACACCGGCTCGCCGATCATGCTCGGCCACCGGGTCGTGACCCTTCACCCCAAGATCCACGGCGGGATTCTCGCCGACCGCGACGACGCCGAACATCGGGCTGACCTCGAGACCCACGGCATCGATCCCATCGATCTGGTTGTCGTCAACCTGTACCCGTTCGGGGCCGAGCCCGGCATCGAGATGATCGACATCGGCGGGCCGACAATGGTGCGGGCTGCGGCGAAGAACCACGCCCATGTCGGCGTCGTCGTCGACCCCGCCGACTACCCGGCCGTAGCAGCCGAGGTGGCGGCCGGGGGACTCGCTCCGGCGACTCGCCGGCGCCTGGCTCGCAAGGCGTTCGCCCACACTGCGGCTTACGACGCAGCCATCGTGTCCTGGCTCGACGACACCGACGAGGAGTCCGACGCCGACGACCCGCTGCCGGACTCGTTGCACTTGGCGGCCGACCGAGTCCAGGACCTGCGGTACGGCGAGAACCCCCACCAGGTCGGCGCCCGATTCCGGTTCGGGGGCCAGCGCAGCTGGTGGGACGATGCCCAGCAGCATCAGGGCAAGGAGCTGAGCTATCTCAACCTCTATGACACCGAGGCCGCCTGGCAGTTGGCGTGGGCGCTGAGCGGGGATCCCACGGCGGTCGTCATCAAGCACGCCAATCCGTGCGGAGCTGCCATTGCCGCAGACATTGCCGAGGCTTATCGCCGGGCCCACGGTTGCGATCCGATCTCCGCCTTCGGTGGCATCGTGGCGACCAACCGGCCGATGACCGGAGAGATGGCCCGGGATCTGACCGAGGTCTTCACCGAGGTGGTGGTCGCACCCGGTTTCGACGACGAGGCCCGTGCCGTACTGGCCGAGAAGAAGAACCTGCGCGTGCTCGAAGCGACGCCGCCCTCGTCGGCTCCGCTCGAGATGCGCACCATCGACGGTGGCCTGCTGGTCCAGACGACCGATCGGCTCCTGAGCCGGCCGGAGGACTGGCAGGTCGTGACCGATCGATCGCCGTCAGAGGCCGAGATGGGTGACCTGGCCTTCGCCTGGTCGGTCGCGGCTCGGGTCACCTCGAACACGATCGTGCTGGCCAAGGATCGACAGGCTGTGGGAATCGGCGCCGGTCAGCAGAACCGGCGGGATGCCGGCCGCATCGCCGCGGACAAGGCAAAAGGGAGAGCGCAGGGTGGGGCGTGTGCTTCCGACGCGTTCTTCCCCTTCGCCGACGGCCTCGAGACCGCTATAGACGCCGGCTGCACGGCGGTGGTGCAGCCGGGCGGTTCGATACGTGACGACGAGGTGATCGCTGCTGCGAACGAGGCGGGCATTGCCATGGTGTTCACCGGCGAGCGGCACTTCCGCCACTGACCCGACGGCTGCGGGCGGCGCGCGGATACGTTGTGGCCATGCCGCAGCTATTCGTGTACGGGACGCTCCGCCGGCCGGTCGGTGGCCCGGCCGCCGGAGCGTCCCGTACACGAATGGCTGCGGCATGGCCACAACGTATCCGCGCGCCGCCCGCAGCCGTCGGGTCAGTGGCGGAAGTGCCGCTCGCCGGTGAACACCATGGCAATGCCCGCCTCG
>JAAUYH010059783.1_pt1 | contig 10357 bp, 7 predicted proteins | sample 7278061 | NCBI WGS metagenome assembly JAAUYH01 (sample SAMN14350203, study PRJNA611818) | marine sediment metagenome | isolation source: surface marine sediment (0.6m) | place: French Polynesia: Moorea | collected 2018-08 | reverse complement strand
CTTCAAGAAACATCGTAATGCTCTCTAAATCTGAGAAAGATGCGACATTCTCTGAACTAAGGGAGCCTTAGAACTATTGTAATTCCGGCAATGTGGGTTTTGATGCATAGTAAATTTACACAACTTTTTGGTATTTTCCATATATTCTTAAAAAATTTTCCTGCCGTTAAATGGAAGGGAATATCATACACAGTTTTCGTGACATCTGTATTATTTTGAAACCTGTAGTTCTTTTTATCACCAAAGAAAAAATAATTAGAGAAAGGCGAGAAAAAACAATCTGCATATAAGGAATATGTTCATATTTGTACATAATTTTGTAGATCGCCAGGTGTCTCAACTTTTCTTATCCTTGTGTTCTGGAACGCTAACTGTCTGGAATTTTTATATCTTTACTAAGATATAGGTTAGTCTCGCACCATGAGAGAACTATTCTGAAATGGAGAATGAGGAATTTTACTTGATTGACTTGTGAAATTACTAAGTTTGTTAACGTAAATTCGTAGGAGTATTTTTAGGTGCATTCTCCTAGATACAGAAATATTAGACTGGTCGTCTATTAAGAAAAGATTCGTAACGTAGAACCTTAAATTTCGAGGACAGCGATGTGTTTGAGGGGGTTTTCAGTCAAACAGTGCATATCATGCTTGCGTTAGGAAACTATTGCTGATACAATACTGACAGGCGAGGATCTTCTTCAGACGCCCGTTCTATTCCAAGTTCAGCTTCGGCGCAATAAAAAATTGCATTTAAATGGAAGCGTTATTTTGGCATTCGAAGAAAAAATTAGGCTACTTAATCATGAAAAAAGTCAATCAACATCCTTTTTTCTTGGTCGTTTTCGAAACATAAATATTACACGCAAACTACTCATCGATAATTGAAAAGAGATCAAGAAACAATAAAATGAAACCTCTAAACTAATCGACTATAACATTAGCGAATAAGATAGCAATCCTAGAAACAAATAATTTTGAAAAAGAAATCATTAGAAGTAACTACTTTTAATTAAATACAGTAGAAGCGAGAATTAAAATTGTTCTTAACAGATTCAGATATGCGAGAAACATCAGGAAGATCATAAACTGTAGGGAACCGAAGACTATATCACACAACAAATGACTTAATTGTGAATAAGAAAAAGCTTTTCCATTGTGAGCGGGTGTGGATGCGGATGGAACGTATGCAGTTCCTAGGCCCCTAAAAATTTGTGAACAACCTCATTGTTTTGTTGAATTACATATTCTAACCAAAAAATTTGGTCTCTCCAATGAAACTATACCGATCAATATTCTTATTTCGACTTATATTAGTCGAATATTTTTAAATCTAATTTATTGTTCCAAAGTTTGCCTCACCGAATGAAGCCAAATAATCTTTATGATAAAACAGAAGCCTTTTATTGAGTCAAAAATAATCATTCTTCATTTGGAAAATCAGACTCCTTTGACAGTACAAATATCTGCAAAGATTCCTTGTAATTTTTATAGCAAATCTAAGTAGATCAACTGAGTCACTCTAACCGGAGAAAATAAGTTGCATGAAGTTCTGCATGGATCTTCGGGAATCTCGATAAACTACAATACCATCTACCGCCGTATAAAACTCAATATCTGATTCTATTTCGATTATCTACCTAAAAACTATAACATAAGCCGTACAATATCTTTCTTTCCCTTTTTCTCTACCGCCTAGGCTGCATAACCTTTTAAGAACTAAAGAATCAATGCGGTGTTGTAAGTATACACATTTTAAGCAGACGTTTTGAAAAGAACCTGGGACATGTTATTGCATATTCTTTTTGCCAGGATATAATAAGGAAATATTTGATCAATGTAGTCCTATTGCTCAAAAGATTTCCTCGTTTTGGTAGATTCCTAGACTCGGGACATCTATTCGAAATTGACATTTTCTCCGGGATTGAATTGATATGTGAAATATTTATTGAACCTGAAAGCTTATTATTTAGCATTGCTGTTATATATGTAGTCTTGTTCAGAACAATGCTAGGACGGAAGTACAAGAGGAGCTACTGAACAAAGCCCAATTTTTGTTTGATGATGCGGATGAGCTGAGAAATTCTAAGTAGTGCATCCTGTTTTGCTTTCTTCGTACATTAATTCGAGAATGTACGCGCACAAACTACATTCTAGGGTTGCAAATTATTTTACAAATGACACTTACTCTCTCGGAATATGCGTTGATTAACATTCTAAGGGGGAGAATCGTATACCTGTGAAAATCAGCTTATTAGAAAAAAAAATCTAAATCGGTTTTGTATGTTCAGCTGCATGTTACCAGATTGGATTCGGATGCATCAATAATTAGACGGGTACAGCTCTGCGGCTGTCATTTTTCAAGTTTCTCTTACCAAATATGAATAAGAAAATGTGTCAAAATTATTCACTTTAATTGTAATTTCATCAAATGACGCTTTACGAACACCAATGTGGAGTAAATTACGCAGTCGAGAAAAGGCCAATGTAGTAGCACCAGTTTATATGCCAGATATGCAACATATAAATCTATCACGATCTACGAAAGTCCCCTCATTTGGCTCTACGCAGCACTGATTAATCATGACGGATATACTCGGTGTTATCGTTGGGAAAACGTTTGAGAGCTGGGACAAGATGAGCAAGGAGAAGGCCGAGGCGTGTGCTCAAAAAACTGAAAGCTATCAGTGCATGATGACTTGCATGCTGAATTGTTCAAACCGATTGGCCAGTCATCTGAAGCAGATCGTGGATGTGGGCGAGAGTTCTTTACTTGGGACTGAGAAAAGCAAGATAGATCGCAAGTTCGAAGACAACCATCTTTATTCGGCATATTTGCTGGCACGCTTCTTTGCTACTACTGTTCTTTTCAAAAAGCAAGAGCTAGCGCTTGACATAGGTCTTCCTATCGCTAATCACATATTCGCGAACATTCTCGATCGTATTGAGTTCGTACTTTCTGCACCAGATCCAATGATTGAAGCACTCCAGGTTACCGAGAGGTTCTTCAATCCAAATGAAAGTGAGAAGCCAATTCTGGGGGGCCCATTACAAGTGACAGTGTGTGCTCAGCGCACCGTGGGAGAGCTCATGTTCCGGTCGTTTTGGGAATCCGCTAAACTACTATTCAACGACGGTCCACAGGAATCAGCACAAAACACCCCGACTAGTCCATGTAGCCCATTCGCTAAGGCGGCCACGGAAATTACGAAGAAAGCAGGTACCTGGGACTTGGTTCCAATCAATCTAAATCTGTCAGATGAATCGATGCTGGTGAATTCAATCCTCAATTTCGTCGAGTTCCAGAAGTTAGTGGAATGCCAGTCCACGATGGAGCAATGGATAATACCGCTCAAGAGAATATTCGAAGAAATAGAACGTCAACAGAAAATGGCAACTGATGAACTTGGTCATAAGAGAGCAGTTGTATCTCGATTGTTCTTCTTCCAGAATGCATTGATCGATATTGTCGACTTCTTGGAACCTGCCCCTCGAACTCGTCATGTTGCACTATACTCTCGACAACGCCTTCGCATCGGTAAGCGTAGATACGTAACAGAAGCCCCGCACCCTCGGTTTCTGGATGTGACCTATCAAGCCCTGAGTGATCTAAGGGACGGGCAAGGTTCTTCTGCCATATTGAAAATGCATGAACGCTTACGTACGATGAAATTACATGTGTTTGTGAAGGCTGCCAATCGTTCAGAAGAGGAACGAACAAATCCTGGTTTCTGGAACCCCGGTCGAATGAGGATCGGTGACGATCCTCACTCGCAGCGTGTGTTACTAACCCTTAACGAGCTGAACATTGATCATGACTTAACGCACATTCCAATGGGCGAGAAACCTGCGTTTGCGTATTTAATATGCGGTCGTCACACAACACCCTTCATGGTTCACGAAGGCTACATACTCACAGATTCGCGAGAAATAATTAGGTACATCAAGAAAAAATTCGGAAAAGAGTTTACTCGTCCGCGTGGATACTCGGAGAATCCAATTTATGATGCACATTTCCTCCGGATTTCGGGCCCTGAGCGACTCATTCTCTTTCACAGCATTTACCTGGAAATTCGAGTATTAGAACGATGGCGAAAACAATCCGAAAGTCAAGGAAATGGTAATTTGAAAAACTTTGAAGCTATGCTCAATGAACTCAAGATGGAACTAGGAAACGAGTTGAGTTCATTAGACAAGTTGCTTAAGGAAGTGCGAAACGTTGAGAGCAAACATGCTGTTGCTTTCGGCGGGGAAAAACTCGGGGAGGAAGATTTGGTCCTTGCGCCCTTCCTAAATAATGTTTTCATTGCGAGCAATGGTTTCCAGGAGTTAGGATGCAGTCCGTGGAAGTACGAGCACATCAAGCAGTATTTGGAGGCTGTGAATGCAATAGATGCATTCAAGAAAACAAGAGCGGACGAAAAAGATATTGTAACAGGATATGGTCGTGTGGCAGAAGGAAAGGGGGAGTGGCACTCACCAAAAGCAGTGCTTGAATTGCAGCATTAATTGGAGGAGCTCTAGAACCCTGTTGTAACGAACGAAGTCTGAGGACTGTTTTTGCAATAGCATTACGAGATTAGTTTCAATCGTAGCCTTTAGAAAGACTGATACTGCTTCGCCCAGAGAGAAATAGACATAGAATCATGTGCCCCCAAGGAGTTGCTCCTTGGAATTCCAAGGAATATTATCAATTCCAACTAAAACGTCGCTCAGATAGTAATTGTGTCCGATGCCTTGATCGATTAAACTGTTCGAGTGTATTACTGAGGATTCTTGATGTTTTGATAAAAAGGTACTACTACATTGGATCTTTGAATCTCAAGATAACGCGTTTTCCCGTTCAATTCTTGGAAGTTCACGTGAGAGCACCTGAAGGGCATGATTGTGCCACGATATTACGTCACTGATTTCTATGAGCTCGAAAGCCATTTCCAACCTTGTAAACTTCAATTCCGTAACAGGCCTCAGTTCTATATCTACAGATTCACCCTTGAAAAATGAAGAGAAGAATATCCTCTAACAGAGCGTTTTCACAACGCTACAGCTTATATGCAAAAGATGGTACAGGTTCCAAGACGATAAAGTACGTACTTCCTTCTTTCTGTGAAATTCTCTTCTAACTATTGCGAAAGACTTGAATTTAGCTTGTCAACGGTACACAGAAATAGAAGCCAGTCAGTTAGTCAGTCAAGTGTTTAACGCAAATAGAAAAGTATTTCCGATTGTTTGGTACCGTTTCAAGAATTCTGGATAGATGTACTGGCTGAGCCGTGAGCTTAGTCTTTTGATCTCCGTACAAGTTACGAAACTGTTTTCATAAGTCGGTGACATTTCTCTAGCCTAGCTCGAAACTGCTCAGTATTTCAGTCAGTTACGGTGACGTAATGTGGTTTTTCACTCGCTCTGCAACGAATGAGGGCTTTTGCAAGGGTTTCAATTTCATTCTACTCTTCTCAAGCACAACCAAATACCCTTTACAAAAACGGCGTTTCGTCTTCTCCGATAGGAATAACTCAATGTAAAATGGCTGAACCAACTTCGACAGGAACGGTTACAAAACTTGGAACGACCCCTCGAACGCCGCAGCACGCCACGTCTGGTAAAACTCCCGCTCTTCCCTCTATGTGCATGGACTTCCATTTCAAAGCTGAAAACGAATGAGGGACACCATGATTCGTTACGAGCCCAACATCATTTTCCTGGACTTATAAAAGAGATTCTCATCAAGAGGCTCACAACTCAACATTCTCGAAACTTACCATCCATTGCTTCTAACATGATGATGACGGTCTACCGAATTGTCTCCCTTCTTCCACTGCTTTCCCTACTTTCCCTGGGCATCGCGCACTCCAACCTGGGTCAACCACTTCCGTACAGCAGGATGGCGTGCAAAGCCAGCGAAAGATGGTGCAAAGGAGCATGCCCACCGATGTGGGAAAAACAACTGACGAAATTCAACAGTCCTGAAAAGCCAGCTGCGAAATGGAAACGCGGCGACTCTGTTGAAATCACATGGCACAAGAACAACCATATCGGAGGCTTTTACCGACGCTCACTCGTACCCGTGAAACACATGATGGACCGTGATTGGCACCAAAAAGCCGCATTCGAGTGGGGTTGTTGGTCACAAGGCACCTTCCAATGCGGCCAATCCGACAAGTGTGGGGGCGATAATAAGAACCGCGCATACAAGAACCAAATGACTGTTCCAACTGTCTTTCCCGATGGCGACTACGTGTTCGCTCAGGTCTGGTATGGCGGCCTCCACTGGCAAGGCAAGAAACCCAAATATAGCGACTACTATGCTTGTTCCTTCGTTCGCGTGGAGGGTGGACCTCTGACCAGTACTTACAAATCGATTTTTACTCCTGGAGCGAAGAAACGCAACATCCCAGCTGGCGTATGTGCGACAGGTTCGGTGCGAACCAATGAATGTGGTGGCGAAGCATGTGAAAGTGGACCAGTGAAAGAAACAAAGCCGGCAGAATTTCAAAATGGTGATGGCCCCACTCTACGGTTGTCTACATTTGGTGGCGATGAAATGAAACATGGGAAGGTCGAACCGGAGAAGCCGACTGTTGAGACGAAGCAGGCGGTTGAAGAGCAGAAGAAGGACAAGAGAGCAGATGAGAAATCGGCACGTGAAGAAGAAAACAGTACTGAACAAAATCAACTTGGAACAAGGAAAGGCAAGGAACAAAAGCAAGATCCGTCACCGACGCCAACACCGACGACTACGCCGAAACCACGAGGACAAGAGAAAAGTAAGAAGGGTGAGAAGAAGAACAACAAAGGAAATCGGAAACAAAACTATCCCCGCTATCGCCGACGTTCTTGCGGTTCGATTCCTCCGAAGCCGAGAGGCACATGGGGAAAGAAGTATTCGGCACTTTGGTGGAAGCAGAGAAATTTATTTGTTGCACGTCGCGAGTATTGCAGGAGATGTGCGTGCTGATTAGGTACGGACTGAACCCTAATAGTTTTCAAGTAGTAGGATGGCTTAATGAGCGAATGAATGTGGTATCGCTTAACCTGTACCGCAGCTAAGAATGACTTCTTCAGAATCATGTGAAGTAAATCCACCGCATAGCAGACAACTGAGGCAACACCTAGGCCGGTGCTTCATTCGTTCCGACACATAAATTCTCAGAACTCTGTCCAGAATGTCCATGGTAACTGGCGATGCAGCGAGCAGCTGTTGAATAGTGAGATGGTTGTATCGCTCGAGATTTGCAGCATTGGATTCCTTACTTCTTCGCTGTAGGGAAGTATGTTGCTGCTTTCATCGCTAGCTTTTGCTCGCGGTAGAAGCCACACGACGTAATGAAGTCCTTGTGCACATACCTTTCGCTGGTAGCACGTTAACAATCCCATTTGGTAATGGATTTGTTGTTGGTGTGGCTGTTGTGTCCCGCGAGCTCATTCAGAGCGAGTGCTCTTCAGGGCACGAACAGAAATGAATGCAGCTGTAGCGGCCAGAGACGTGACCACAGCAAAAAGCCATTTCACTCTCCTTTTCTCTCGCTCATATTCTGCAAACTCTTCTTCGACTTCTCTAAGTCCACTGCGCTCAAACTCAAAAGGTTCTTGGCTAGTTTCCGAATTCGTACTATAGATACTAGATGTATCGGAAGCTGCAGAGGCTGGTTGTGTGGAATAGCTATAATAGTTAGCGTAGTTCTGGTAGTTCTGGTGGCTGTGGTGGTTGTGGTGATTGTGGTGGCTGTGGTGATTGTGGTTATTGTAGTGGTTGTGGTGATTGTGGTGATTGTGGTGATTGTGGTGGTTGTGGTGGCTGTGGTGATTGTGGTGATTGTGGTTGTGAGGGTCGTGCAGGCTAAGAGGGGTGTGGTGGGTGTGATCGTCGAGTTGGTATTGGTCATAGCGGTATGTTGGGTATTCGGAGTGGTTGTGGTAGGAATAGTAATTGTCACTCATACTTCGAGGTGCTGGATCGTGTTGATCACGAGAATCATTCTAACCGAACCATGCTCGCTTTTGAGAGGTTCTCAGACCTGCGTTGTTCATGAAATATCGCGGCTCATGGTAATAGCGATGTCGTTTCAAACGAGTTTTTCGTCATCTCCGCCCCAGTTGTAATCGGTACACTTCATTTGAGCACATTTCGTAACAATAAACCCCTTTACACATCTGGAGCAATAGTCGCCATCGGAATTCGTAGGTTGAAATACAAGCCCAGCAACAGAATCACAGCCTTGCATTGCCCACCCAAGCAAGCCAAGGTAAACCAAAATCAATGCGAACGCGGGCTTGGCCACGAGCGTAAATTTTGTTCGTCCCGACACTATAAATTCCAGAATCGAGTCCAGAATATCCATGACCACTAGCAGTGCAGCGAGCAGCTGTTCCATGTTGGCTTTGTGTTAGCGCATTCACGGCCTTTGCCCATGGGGAACTTAATCATCGCCTTCATCGCTAGCCGTTAGTCATGGTAGGAGCCGTGCGACTTTATGAAGTTCGTGTGCACATAGCTTTCGCAGGGCGGGTCGGAGAAGAAATCCATCCTAAACGGCGTACGCGCGTTCGTCGAAATGAAAGCGACAAAATTCTCGTTTGTTGTGCTTTAAGCTATAGCGCGATGACGTAACTCAAAAATAACAGCCGCGTTTTACCTACAGATATTGCAAGGAATACAAGGACCATTTTATGAAAGCGAGCAGTCAGATGATGACACAATTCCGGTAGCTAACAATTCTTGAATCGGCTCACCTATATAAACGAAGAGAAAGACACGAGAATGGGAGCAAGGATTTTGTCCAATATTTAGATACCTCGTTAGAAATTGGTACTTACTAATTTAGATCAGATTAATTACTTATAGGGCAATTTACGTAACTCTCGTCGGATATTTAAACCGTCGTATCATGAAATTAAAAGATAAGAGAAATAATACCCAACGCTCAAATTGCTACACCTGCCTGACAGCCAGGGTCGAGAGCGGTAGCGGGAGCAAGGAGTATTTGCGCAGCCTAGGCGACCTGTCACATAACATCTGTATCGCTGGGACGATCTGCCACCCTTCCATTGCCCTATCCAGAGCCACATTTGGGTTTGGGACCGGATGCTGGATAGAAAATAGCAAGCCGAAACAACGACAGATTCGATCAGTTAACAAGCAGAATTCGACTTAGAACGCAATTGCTTACGCGAGCATGTAAAAAATTTTAAGAACAACATACAGGCCTGAATATTCTTTTTGCATATTGTTCAAATTCGTTGATGAGCTGGAGAAAATTATTGCATATGAATTCAGAAAAACTACTCTACATAAGAAAGAAAACGAAGTCAAATGATTCGCAAGCAAGAAGAAGTGAGAAAAACCACCGGGTGGGGCTCAAGCTGGCAAAACCGGTGACCGAAAAATCAGCAGCGGGTAGGTTTATATAATGTTAGATAGGTAAGACAGAAAGATTAAACTGGTAACGGCTAGTCGACATTGACAGCCTTGATGACAGAACGACGTTGCTGGCAGACGCCTGTGGCCGCCCTTCGGGAGCCGGGCCCTCCGCCAGGAGCCGCTTTCGGGGTGCTCACAGTATAAGTAAGGCTTATACAACTGTAAAAGTGTAGATGGTACATCTGAAAATCGAGTGTCTGGTGAAATAGAAAAATGTCATGGATTTTGAGAATAACTCGTGGAAACTTTAGGTTCAAGTGCATGTGTAGGAAACCGTTCGTTTAACTCTATAAATAGAGAGATAAAGGAAAGCTTTATTGGTAAAATAACATAGAATGGTACTAAATAAAAGGATTAAAAGGGAAAAGAAGACAATCAAAGGGAACCGTATAAAAAAGGGGCAATAGTGTTTCAAGAAGAGACTGCCTTTTGTGACATATAAGCGAGACTTTCACGATCCGTCGAAGTCTTCTTCGAAAGGTCGGAAAGGAGACGCAAGAATCTGACAGTGCGAAGAACAGAATGCGCTTCATACTCGGAGCGTTTCGAATTTTTGCTACTACTCCAGGCGTTTTAGTGCTTGAATAAATACTATTTCTGCTGAAGCTGCAGAGTGCTAACCATATTTATAGTTAGAAGAAACAGCATCCTATTTTTCACAAAAAATACCACCGCAATCCTATACGCATTCCATTGCGAGAAGCTTGTGTGAGGCAGATGAATATAATGCACAAGAGCGATCTCACTTCAGCAGAAGAAGAAAACACCTCCGATATTGGAATAGCACGATGCATCATCTTCGTTGGTGTCATACACGCTGTTTTCATCAGAAGGCGTATAAGATAGTGGTAGCGTTGCTTGGAGAGGTGGCTCGGCAGGAGGTTTGTGAGAATTTTTTGGTTGAGTGGTGGTCGTGGTGGAAGTAATTGATGCTCATAGG
>JAAUYH010051657.1_pt1 | contig 10357 bp, 6 predicted proteins | sample 7278061 | NCBI WGS metagenome assembly JAAUYH01 (sample SAMN14350203, study PRJNA611818) | marine sediment metagenome | isolation source: surface marine sediment (0.6m) | place: French Polynesia: Moorea | collected 2018-08 | reverse complement strand
GCTCCTGATTTTTGCAGTGAAAAACACCTGACTTTTTCCCATTGTTGTAAATAGGTTTTAGTCTCATGATGAATATATCAGGTTCAAACAAAAAGAACTTATAGATGAAGAAATAAAACGATTCATCGAAATTCAGTCTGTTGCTAAATTCTGTCCATAGTCCTAAATCTAAACCTTTAATCCATTAGAATTAGTAACTTTGTCGTACAAAGTTAAGAAAAATCAAGTCTCAAAGTGTTTATTGTGAAAGAGTTTTGGGCTTAACGGCACTTTCTGCACGTTGACTACTCGTATGCCTCAATTTTCTAAAGTACCTAGGTACTTGCTGCTTAAAAACTACTACATAGGAGTATATTTTTCATGCCTTTAAACCGATTGTCAGATACAGGAGAGCCTTTACCACTTCCCGATATTCAAAGAACTACATTTTCCCTCGATGGAATTGCCCGTTTTGTTTGTAATACTTGGGATGAAATTCAAGCTGCACAGATGGGTGGACAGTTTGATGTTGTAGTAGTTGGCTCAGGGATGTATGGAGCATATTGTGCTACTAAAATCTTTGAATTTACTCAAAACTCAGCAGTTAAACCACGTATTTTAGTTTTAGAATCTGGGCCATTTTTGATTAGCGAGCATTTCCAGAATCTCACGCGCATTGGCGGTTTATATGGAGTTACTTTAGAACCCATTGTCGAACCTAGTCTCACTAAAATCGACGAACCCAACTATGTCAATCAAGGCAATTTTAATCAGCATCACCGTTGTGTGGGCGGAAAGTCTTTATTCTGGGGTGGTTGGACTCCTAGATTAACCGAGACAGATTTAGATAAGTGGCCAGAAGATGTTAAAAATTATCTCTTGCAAACAGGTCAACCTGACGGGTATGAATTTGTAGAACGAGAGATTGGCGCAGTACCAGCAGCAGATTTTATTAATGGGGAGTTGTTCGATATTCTCAAACAACGAGCGCAAGATGTCTTGCCTAATAATTCTAGATTGACATCCGTAGAAGATGCTCCCATCGCTGTCTTAGGACAATCCCCAGGATCGGGTTTGTTTAGTATGGATAAATTCAGTAGTCTGCCTTTGCTACTGGATAATATTCGTCAAGATTCAGAACAGACTAATGCCAACAATAATTTGCGACGACTCTTTTTAGTACCGAATGCGGAAGTACTAAAACTAGAAACGGAAAATAGTGTCGTAACTGAAGTAGTTGTGGCTCTGAAGAATCCTTTTGCGAATAACCCCAAGGATACTACTCAGGCTCAAGTAGTTCGTCTTCCTCTCAAACCAAGTGCAGTAGTGATTCTAGCAGGTAATACGATTAATTCCACTAGACTAGCTCTCAACTCCTTCCCTCGTCCCTCAGGTTTAGCTCCCAATGGTGAATTAATGGGGCGTAATTTGATGGCTCATGTACGAGGTAACTTTGTCTGGAAGGTAAAACGAGATTTGTTGGGTGTTCCCACGCAACTAACCAATGAACTCCAAACTGCTGCCTTAAATATTCGTGGTAAAACTAACACTTCCCAAGGAGAAGGACAATTTCATTTTCAATTCTACGCTGCTCCCAACATGAATACTCCTGCTTTTCCTAGTGCAGCAAATAATCCAGAGGAGTTTCTCTATCGCATGGTTCCCAATTTTGAGGAATTGCAAGATATTCTCGATGCTCAAACTTCAGAACCCATTGAAGATCGCATTGTCATTGGTATTCGTACCTGCGGAGAAATGTTTGGCGATCAAAATGCTGAGATTGGGAATATCAATTCTGCTACCAGTTGGATGAATACTGATCCTCCTGAGGATTTAGAAAAAAAAGATGATCTCTATTTTGAAAATGGACAAGAGTTACGTATCCCTAAAGCATTCGTAAGATTTATCGAAACTCCTGCCGATAAACAAGTGCGTGACGCTCAATCTGGCTCTGCCTTTATCTTGGTGGAAACTCTTGCTGGTCAACCGAGAGGAAGTGCCTTGAATACTAGCGATCCCAATGCTCCTATCGAGTATTTCTCGGGGCAAGATTCAAATCCTGACGAAGATGGTATTGGTACTACGTATCATGAATGCGGAACACTCTGGATGGGAACTGATTACGAGCAATCGGTAACAGATACCAATGGTAGATTCCATCATGTTTATAATGCCTACTGTGCAGACCAGGCTATATTTACCACAGCAGGTTCGGCTAATCCTGTACCAACGGGTTTGGCTTTAGCCAGAAAAGTAGCGCGCTCGCTGGTAGAACGTTATCAGTCTGCTGAAATTGATGATGAAGACGGATTTCAAAGTCTTTACAAGGGTAATTTTGCTGCTGATGGCTGGCAGTATGCAGGTTCTTTATTTGATGGTCAAGTTCCTTTCTTTAATGTGTCTGGGGAGCAGCCAATTCTAGGTGCAGGGTTAGATAACCCAGGATTTGATAGTGTCTTAGGAGTATTGTGGTACACTCCCAGAACTTATAGTGACTTTATCTTAAAACTGGAGTGGAAGTCTTTTGATCTTAAAGCTAACTCAGGTATTTTTCTGCGGATTCCTGAACCTATTACTTTAGATAACAACTTCTATGACTCTTCTATAGAGGTGCAAATTGACGAACGAGGTTTTCGTTTTGATGCTGATAATCCTGCCAATAGTTTTTATGGTAGTCCCCTACATAGAACAGGTGCAGTGTATGAGCTATTTCCCACTCAACAATGGGCTGCTAAACATATTAGCTCTCGTAATAGTAACGAACGTGACTTCTGGAATAGTTATGAAATTAAACTACAAGGCGATCGCATTGAAGTCAAACTGAATGGCAAGCTAGTCTCTCAAGGAACATTTTCCGAGCTATTGTCTTTCGATGCCCCTAGTGACGTTAAGAAAAAGCGTTCCGAAGGTTTTATTGGCTTACAGTGCCATAGCGAGGTCGTTCAATTCCGCAACATTCAGATTCAGGAACTGTAAACACAAACGTAGTTGCAACACAAACTTAGAGGAATAAACAATGCCACTCGATCTCAATTTAAACAAAGAACCCATTGACCATACCAACAAACAGTATCAAGATGTCCTGGAAGATTTGCAAGGTAATATTCTCAAGTCCCATGGTAGAGAAGAATCTGTACACATTTTCTTGACTTTCCCCAACCCCAGCAAAGAGCCACAAAAAACCTCCGCACTCAGGCAATTGATTGCTCAACTCGCCACTCAAGATATTACATCAGCGAAAAAGCAGTTAAATGATGCTGATGCCTGGAGAAAGAGTAAAATTGATGGTGGCGCATTTGTACACTTCTCTTTATCTTCCTCAGGGTACGCAAAACTGGGTTTACTTGATTCTAATCAACCGAAGGGTGCTAATCTTCAGAATCGACAAGAAGCTAACTCTAAACAACTTAATGATGACTATGCTCAAGTCTTTCAACTAGGGATGAAAAGACGGCAGTATGCACTTTTAGATCCCCCGTTTAGCGATTGGGAATCTACATATCAAAGAGATATTGATGCCTTAATCATTATTGCTGCGGATAATTTGACAGATGTCAAGAACAAAGAATCAGAAATCACTGATAAGCTGAGGGGTATTGCTACAGTTGCTACCGTTGAGCGAGGTACTAAAATACGTCGCCAATTTAATAATCAACAGAAAGAACCTGTTGTCGAGCATTTTGGCTTTACAGATGGTATTGGCGATCCGCGTTTTCTCAAGGCAGATTTAAAGCAGAAAGAAAAAGGTGAAATCGCTCAGAGACTTTTTAGTGCGCCTCTCAATCTTGTTCTTGTTCCAGACCCTTTAGGAACTCCCAATGTGAGTTTTGGCAGTTTTCTGATCTTTCGCAAACTTGAGCAAAATGTTCAAGGATTTAAGAAGGCTGAACTTGAGTTGAGTAAAAAATTAGGAGTTTCTCGTGAACTAGCTGGAGCAATGGCAGTAGGACGTTTTGAAGATGGTACTCCACTTGTGCTTCAAGACAATAACGGGAGTAAAAATTTAAATGACTTTGATTATTCTCGCGACTCTGTGGGGCTAAAATGTCCATTCCAGGCACATCTTCGTACAACCAATCCTCGCTTAGAATCAGTCAGAGCAGGTGGTCCTTTTGCTCAGAGCAAAGAACAGGAGCTTGGACATCGCATTGCACGACGCGGAGTCACTTATGGTGGACAACTCAGCGACTTTAGCAACCTCGATAAACTACCTACTGGGGGTGTGGGATTGCTCTTCATGTGCTATCAGTCCGATATTTGGGAACAATTTGAGTTTATTCAGCGGTTTTGGTCTAACCATCCCAGATTCCTCGAACCAGATATGTCCAAGTCTCGCAAAGTAGAAAATAAAAATTACGACAGAACAGGATTGGATGCAGTCAGTGGTCAAAACCTACCCAATCAGAGTGATCCACTAATTAAAGAAGAAGCGCAGCCACCACAAAACTGGTTAAAAGAGCGCGATCAACCAACTGTCAAAGCTGATGTCCAATTTGCCAACTTCGTCAAACTTAAGGGGGGAGAGTACTTTTTTTCGCCAAGTATCAGTTTTCTGAAGAACTTGCCCAATTTACCTCAAAATTTTCCTACTCCTTCCATTGACGAACCCGTACCTAGCAAAACATATGTTGTCCAAAAAGGTGACGATTTATCTAAGATATCTGAGAGAGCTTACGGTGATAGCACTGTGTTTACATTAATCTATGAGGCTAACAGAAATGTGATCGGCTCTGAACCTGGCTCACTCGAACCTGGACAGATCCTTTACATTCCCCTGCTACAAAACACTCAACCCGTACCAGGGGAGACATATATTGTGCAACCAGATGACTATCTATTTTTAATAGCCGAAAGAGCTTATGGAGACGGCAATTTGTACAACCTAATCTACGAAGCTAATCGAGAAGTGATTGAACCTGACCCCACTATACTCTTGCCTGGACAGCAACTTTTTATCCCTTTAAAGCAATAAAATACTTTGTAGCGATTGTCTTGAATGTCAAGTTACTGATGTAATTTTTCAATCAAGGCAGTCAACTTCATTAGGGGTCGAGAGGATTTTTTTCTCTCGCTCCTTCTCCTCCAAAATCGCTCTAGTGTAGGAAAGGAAAAAATCAGATTAGATTGAGTCAAAATTTTTAGCAAATAGGATAAAGTCAAGTATCGACAACAATAAAAATGAGAGAAAGATGGTCGGGAAAAAGCCCAGACTTGCTCAGAGATTTAAGAATATGTTTAAAAGACTGTCTAGAGGGCAATCGCATGGGAATCCGCGTTGCAGTGCGCTCATCCTATTAGTCCTACTATTTCTCTTTTCAATCATAATTCCCCTTTTTGTCCCCCAAGTTTCTGTCTCAACCCCCATTGTTCAAACCCAACAAAATACCCTTCAGTTGGTTGAACTTGGCAAAAAACTCTATCAAGCTAGACAGTTCGAGGAAGTAGTAACAGTATGGCAACAGGCGAGTGATGCTTTTGCTGCGGGAGAGGATAGGCTCAATCAGGCAATGGCACTGAGTAATCTTTCTTTGACTTATCAGCAACTGGGACATTGGAATGAGGCTCAAGAAGCGATCGCAAAAAGTAAATCTCTCTTGTCAACTCAGTCAAGCACGACCGTACAACAGCGTATATTTGCTGCTACTTTAGATATTGAGGGGCAGTTGCAACTATCATTAGGAAAGTCAGCCAATGCCCTAGAGACTTGGGAACAAGCGACTAAGATTTATCAAAAGATTGATAATCATTATGGATTAGTCCAAAGCCAGATTAACCAGGCTCAAGCTATGCAAGAGTTAGGATTTTATCCGAGAGCTTGCACAACTTTATTATCCGCTTTGGGATTCGAGAGTCAAGACTGTCAGATATCAGAACCAGAACTGGAACTTCTGCCAGAATCTCCCTCTATCTCTCTACGAATCTTAGGATTACGCAGTCTGGGTAATGTGTTGCGAGTAATGGGGCAGACGCAAGAATCCCAAATGGTTTTGTTAAAAAGTTGGCAATTAGCCCAAACCAGAGAAGATTCGGAAAACTTAGCTGAAATCGCTCTGAGTTTAGGCAATACAGCCAGGGTTTTAGGTAATCAAAAAATTGAGCAAAAACAGTCCTCTGTTGAATCCATACAGTCTGTGACTTGTGCTCCATCAGAGTCTTATCAGACCAGTTCCGAATTCTGGCAACAAGCGATCGCTTGTTATCAGCAAGCAGAATTATCCACCTCATCCCTCACTAGGATACAGGCACAGCTAAATTTACTAAGTCTCTTCATCCAAAGTTCGCAGTGGTCGCAAGTGCCGACCCTGGTAGAAAAAATTCAATCGGAACTTACTGACTTACCCTCCAGTCACAAAGCTGTTTCTGGTCAACTTAAATTAGCTCAAAATTTAATCTGCCTCAAATCTCAATTCACTCCATCAAACTCACAATTTGTATCTCCTATCCTTCAATCTTGTCTTATTATTCAACCAATGGCTCAACCCATCCATGCAAAAGAAGTTCAGCAATTACAACTTCCTTCTTGGCAAGAGATCGCAAAACTTATAGAAATAGCACTCAAACAAGCTCAAAGTTTGGGAGATAAACAAGCTGAAGCCAATGCCCTGGGTTATTTGGGGGCAATATCTCACTTTTTGGGTAATCCTGGTAAGGCAGAGCAGTTGACCGAACAAGCTTTGCAAAGACTTTCTGCTTACGAGCATCCCGAACTGGCTTATTTATGGCAATGGCAACTGGGACGATTGTATCAAAGTCAAGGAAACTCTGAAAAAGCGATCGCAGCTTACACCTTAGCCATAGATATCCTTGAGTCTCTGCGACGGGACTTGGTTCTTACCAATGCAGACATTCAATTTAATTTTCGTGATAGTGTAGAACCCGTCTATCGGGAACTGGTGGATCTGCTTTTACAACCTTCTTCTAACAAACCAGCTCAAATAAGTCAGGATAAACTAAAACAAGCCCGTAAAATCATTGAATCACTTCAATTAGCAGAACTTAACAACTTCTTTCGGGAAGCTTGTATCGATGCTAAACCCCAACAAATTGACCAAATTGATTCTCAAGCAGCTGTTATCTATTCCATTGTTTTGCCCAGACGTCTCGCTGTAATCTTGTCCAGACCTGGAAAGCCTTTAAACTACTATGAAATAGAGTTTGATCGGAGTTCAAGTAATTCCGCATCAGAGTCCATAGAACCAGTTTTCGATGAGATGTTTGCCAACTTAAACCCATCTATTTCTAGTCCTGACCCCCTGCAACCTCATCAGCAAATTTACGACTGGCTAATTCGACCCTTAGAAGTAGAATTAGCAGAAAGTGAGATCAAAACTTTGGTTTTTGTCCTCGATGGAGTACTACGCAGTGTGCCAATGGCAGCACTCCACGATGGTCAACAATATTTGGTAGAAAAATACAACATTGCCTTAACCCCAGGTTTACAACTTCTAAGTCCGCGATCGCTTTCTCCAGAAAAGTTGAGAACCCTGGCTGGGGGTTTGGCTGAAGCCCGTCAGGGTTTTTCTCCTTTACCAGGAGTTAAACAGGAAATTAATAAAATTGCTGGTATCTTCTCGTCAGAAGTCATTTTAGACCAAGATTTTACTCGTCCTCGACTACAGAAGGAAATTAAGTCAGCTTCTTTTCCTATTGTTCACTTGGCAACCCATGGTCAATTCTCTTCTCAAGCGGACGATACCTTTTTACTGACTTGGGATGAACGGATCAATGTGAAAAATTTAGACCAATTACTAAGAGAAGGAGAAGGGCAAGAGATAAGTCCCATTGAATTATTGATTCTTAGTGCTTGTCAAACAGCAACAGGAGACAAGCGGGCAGTATTAGGATTAGCTGGGGTAGCAGTGCGCTCTGGGGCTCGTAGTACTTTGGCAACGCTTTGGTCAGTACAAGATCAGTCTACAGCCAATTTGATGTCTCAATTTTATGATATTTTAAACCAGTCTGGACTCAGTAAAGCTGAGGCACTACGCCAAGCCCAACTCTCCTTATTGCGGTCTTCCCAATACCAACATCCCTTTTACTGGGCTCCTTTTGTTTTAGTGGGAAATTGGTTATAATTCTCTTTTGTCAGCAAACCCTAGTTAAAATAGTACTGGCTCATTGGCGATCGCATTGAGTCCGCCTGATTTAAGAAAATTAGCCCAGATGCCTATTATGTCTTGATTTTGAGGTTGAGACTGCCTAGCTTGAATCAGAAAGTTCAACGCATCATACCAAATTCCCTGTCTTGCGTACCAAGCAGCTTGCTCTAAAGCAGACTTTTGGTTTATCGACTCAGAAGACTCAACACGACGCACCCAGACATCTCGCGCTGGATCGTTAGGACCTGGTTTTTCACCACAAACTAACACCACTGACAACTTATAGTTTTTTCTTATCTTCAATGGCAAAGAGTTCTGATTCGGTTGAAGGCTAATGATACCAGAACTACCTGTTATGGGGATGACAGTTTTAGAGTGATGGATTGTGCCTTCCTCTCTAATACTAAATACCACTTGTCTAGCAGAGGTTTCTGGTAAATAAATCCATAATTTTGGTTTTTCTGCTGTAGTTAACCCCAAGTTGGTTGTAGGTACAAGGGGCATTAAAGAGTTCTGGCTTGATGAAGAGTTAACCAAAGTAGTAGAAGTTGCACCTTGAAGACAGGGGATAGGATGGCGCGACCCTGCTTCTGCTGTCTGGTCTGGTTTTTTATCATCTGAAGGGGGTTTGAATAATACTCTACTGAGTTTTCTATTAGATCTAGCTGAAGGGTTAGTTGCTGACTGAGCAAAGGTTGATGTGGTGCCTAGAACTAATAACCCTACGGTCATTAGATTGAGTAACCATTGATTATTTAACATGGTCATTATTTTTATATAAAAGTGGAAAGGGGTTCCTAAGCTCCTTTAATTCTACTTAAATAAGCAATTTATAAGTCCTGATTCTGGGAAAACCTGATTTTTTCCGATTTTTTAACTAAATTACAAAAATTGAGTATTTTTTTATATAGTATTAATTACCAATTTTGACTGAAGGAATAGAAGTTTTTGTAACCATTGATTTTTATCCTATTTGTTTTGGTTACTTATTTTTATTTCTGGAGCAAAAAATGGTAGGCAATTTTGAGATATTTGAATTCTATTCTCCTGTAAAGCATAATTATGAAAACAGCATTAATTTGCGGTGTATCGGGTCAAGATGGAGCTTATTTAGCCAAATTACTGTTAGAAAAAGGGTATAGAGTGTATGGCACATCCAGAGATGCTCAAATGTCTTCATTTCGGAATTTACTACGGTTAGGAATTAGGGAACAAGTAAAGGTTGAATCTCTTGTTCCGACTGATTTTCGCAGTGTTTTGCAAGTAATTTCTAAAGTTGAACCAGATGAAATTTATAATTTGGCGGGACAAACTTCTGTAGGTCTCTCTTTTACTCAACCAGTAGAAACTCTAGAAAGTATTGCTACAGGGACACTTAACTTTTTAGAGGTGATTCGTTTTATTGGTGCGCCAATGAAGTTTTATAATGCTGGCTCTAGTGAATGTTTTGGAGATATTGGCGACTCTCCTGCTGATGAATTGACTCCTTTTCGTCCTCGAAGCCCGTATGCAGTAGCCAAAGCTACGGCTTTTTGGCAAGTGGCAAATTACCGTGAAGCTTATGATATTTTTGCCTGTTCGGGTATCTTATTTAATCATGAATCTCCTCTAAGACCCCAAAGATTTGTCACTCAAAAGATTGTTTCGGCTGCTTGTCGTATCGCTCAGGGAAGTAAGGAAAAACTCAACTTAGGTAATATTTCTGTAAAAAGAGACTGGGGGTGGGCTGCGGAATATGTCGAAGCGATGTATTTAATGTTGCAACAAAATATTGCAGATGACTATGTTATCGCTACGGGAGAAAGTTACTCTCTCGAAGAACTAGTAGCCCAAGCCTTTAATTGTGTGGGTTTAAACTGGCAAGATTATGTAATCCCCGATCCTAGCCTATTACGCCCAACAGATTTGGCAGTTAGTAAAGGAAATCCCAGTAAAGCCAAAGCCAAATTTGGCTGGCAAGCTAAATATAAAATGCCTGATGTAATTAAAATGATGGTAGAAGCTTATTGATGATTTTTAAGAGTCAATCATCTTTAGCAACAATAAAGGAAAACATTATTACAACTGCGGTTCAATATTATCTCTAGGAACTTCCGGTGAACGTTGTATATTCTGCAAGCGATAACCTGTCTTTTCAACTTGTTTGATATAGTTATTCACATCGGGTTTAGTATGTTCTTGAGATGTAGCTTTTAATTCCCGACGCATTTTTTTGAGCTTGGCTTTTTTACCCATATTTTGTGCGTGATTCCTTGTGATAATTAATTTCTAATTTTAGT
>JAAUYH010112191.1_pt1 | contig 10358 bp, 7 predicted proteins | sample 7278061 | NCBI WGS metagenome assembly JAAUYH01 (sample SAMN14350203, study PRJNA611818) | marine sediment metagenome | isolation source: surface marine sediment (0.6m) | place: French Polynesia: Moorea | collected 2018-08 | reverse complement strand
TTCCGGCGTCCGTCCTCGTCCACATCCCGGCGCGCATCGGGGATCGACGCAAGCAGGCCCTGCGTATACGGATGCTGGGGGCCGGCGAAGAGCGTCCCCACTGGCGCCTGCTCGACGGCCTCGCCGGCATACATCACCGAGACCGCGTCGGCCATCTCGGCGACCACGCCCATATCGTGCGTGATGAACAGGATCGACATGCCCAGTTCTGTCTGCAGCCGGCGCATCAGATCGAGGATCTGCGCCTGGATCGTCACATCGAGCGCCGTTGTCGGCTCATCCGCGATCAGCACCTGCGGGTCGCAGGCGAGCGCGATCGCGATCATCACCCGCTGCCGCATGCCGCCCGAGAACTGATGCGGGAAATCCTTCAGCCGCTGCTCGGCATCCGGAATGCCCACAAGCTCCAAAAGCTCGCGCGCCCGCACCCGGGCCGCGGCCTTGTTCATCCCCATATGCTTCCGCAACGGCTCCATCAGCTGGTAGCCCACCGAAAACACCGGGTTCAAAGAGGTCATCGGGTCCTGGAACACGAACCCGATCCGCGCGCCGCGAATGGCGCGCAAATCGTCCTCGCTGATCGCCAAGAGATCCCGGTCCCCGAACATCGCCGTGCCGTCCCGCACCTCGGCGGGTGGCGAAGGCAACAAGCCGATCAGCGACATCATGGTGACCGATTTGCCCGATCCGCTTTCGCCCACGACGCCCAAAAGCTCGCCGGGCTTGAGATCGAAGCTGACCGAGTTGACCGCGTGCACCTCCCCCTGGCGGGTCCGGAACACGGTCTTGAGATCCTTCACATCAAGGATTGGCAGCGCCCCGTCGGGCATTCAGTACTCCCCATTCGTCGTCGCTCGAAAGCGCGGTCCCGGATCGTAACGCCCGGTGCTCACCCGCCAAACGCTACCACGAAATCCCCGCCCGGCAACCGTAATCTCCGCGCAGTTGTCTGTTTTTTCACAACTTGCCGCGACGGTAATCGCCGCCCCTTGACCTCTGCCTGCCCCGCGATCACCCTCCGCACCGACAACCCCATGACGGAGCCGCCCATGCCCCGCGCCCTCAGCGCCCGAGAGCTTCTCGACAAGTTGGTCTCGTTCCCCACGGTCAGCAGCGACAGCAATCTCGAGCTCGTCGATTGGGTCGAGGAATACCTCGATGGCTTCGGCATCCACTGCCACCGCGACTACGACGAGACCCGCCAAAAGGCCTCGCTCTACGCCCATATCGGGCCCGAGATCGACGGCGGCCTCGTGCTGTCGGGCCATACCGACGTGGTGCCCGTCGCGGGCCAGGCCTGGGACACCGACCCCTGGCAGGTCGTCGAAAAGGACGGCAAGCTCTACGGCCGGGGCACCTGCGACATGAAGGGCTTCGACGCCATCGTGCTCGCCGCCGTGCCACGCGCGCTGGAAAAAGGCCTCAAGCGCCCGCTGCAAATCGCCCTTACCCGCGACGAGGAAATCGGCTGCGTCGGCGCGCCGCCGATGATCCAGGCGATGCAGCGGTCGGGCCTGCCCAAGGCCTCCGCCGCGATCATCGGCGAACCGTCGATGATGAAGGCCGTCACCGGTCACAAGGGCGGCACGGGTTTCATGACCCATGTGCACGGGTTCGAGGTGCACAGTTCGATCATGCATACCGGCGTCTCCGCGATCATGGCGGCGGGCAAGCTGATCCAGTGGGCCAACGAGCAGAACACCATCGGGGCCGCCAAGACCCCGAACCCCGTCGACGCCCAGTTCGATCCGCCCTGGACCACCGTGCATATCGGCATGATCAAGGGGGGCACCGCCAACAACATCACCGCTAAGGATTGCGAATTCGTCGTCACCTTCCGCAACGTGCCCAGCGAAAGCCTCGAGGATTGGCGGCAGGCCTATCTCGCGCGTGTTCGCGAGGTCGAGGCCGAGATGCAGGCCGTGGTCCCCGAGACCTCGATCGAGACCGACGCCTTCTTCGACGTCCCCGGCCTGAAGCCCGAGGAAAACGGCGAGGCCGAGGCGCTCGTCCGCCGTCTCACCGGCGACAACGGCACCCATGTGGTCAGCTACGGCACAGAGGCCGGGCAGTTCCAGGAACAGGACTACTCGGCAGTGATCTGCGGCCCCGGCGACATTGCCCAGGCGCATCAGCCGAACGAGTTCATCACCATCGACCAGTTCCAGAAGGGCGAGAAATTCATCAACGATGTGGTCGACGTGTTGGCGGGGTAGGCCGTCTCAGTCAGCCTATTTCGTATTGGAACGTTTGCCCAAAGGCGCTTCTGGGCACGGAATCAAGGTGCGCAGCCCCGCCGTGCCCATCGCCGCCTCTCGGCGATTGCTTCCAATCGCCTGTCGGTAGGGCATTGCGAGGCAATGCCCGAGAGACCCGCCCCGGGGGGAGGCGATTTGTCGACGTTCGACTTACGCTTGAAGGTCTCTCGGATTTTGCCACCATAAATCGCACCGTTCACAGGTTTCATCGCCACCCCACGGGTCGGCGATGGGCACGGCTCTGCGCGATCCGGTCAAACCCAAACTTTTTAAATGAGGTCCCCCAAAACGAAGACCGCCGCAAACGCGGCGGTCTCTTCGAAGCGTCTCGCAGTAGCGCCGTGAGTGTAGGTTTTTCCTGACCGCTGAGGCGTCGCAGACTCGCTTCTCACCCGAACCATACCACAGAATGACGCAGAAATCCCGGATTCTTGTTGCCTCGGCCACAGTGGCATGGTTCCCAACAAGTGAAACTCTCCGGAGCCACCCAGCACACCCGCCTTGCCATGACCCCGTTCCCACTCTCCGCCGCCTCTCCCGTCGAGCATTCCGCCACGCTGTCCGACAGCGCCGATTGCGTGGTGATCGGTGGCGGCGTGATCGGCACAATGACTGCCTATTTCCTCGCCAAGGCGGGCCAGTCGGTGGTGCTTCTGGAAAAGGGTCGTGTCGCCGCCGAGCAATCCAGCCGCAACTGGGGCTGGATCCGGCAGCAGGGCAGGGACCCCGCCGAAATCCCCATCGTCGTCGAGGCCGCGCGGCATTGGCGTACCCTTGTCCAGCAACTCGATACCGATATCGGCCTGACCCAGGGCGGGGTGCTCTACATCGCGGAAGACCAGGCCGCGATGGAGAAATACGAACGCTGGCTGCCTCACGCGGCAGAGCATGACCTCGATACCGTCCTGCTCGACAAGCCCGGCGTCATGGCCAAGCTGCCCGGCGCGCAGGGCAATTTCGCGGGCGGGCTCTGGACCGCCTCGGACATGCGCGCCGAGCCTTGGCTTGCGGTGCCCGCTCTGGCCCGACTCGCCGTGCGCGAAGGCGCCATGATCCGGGAAAACTGCGCCGCGCGGCTTCTCGACATCGAGGGCGGGCGCATCGCTGGCGTGATCACCGAGGCCGGGCGCATCGCCACCTCCTCGGTCGTGGTCGCCGGGGGCGCTTGGTCGCGGCTCTTGCTGCGCCGCGCGGGGGTCGACATCCCGCAGCTTTCCGTGCGCGCCTCGGTCGCTGCCACCGAAACGCTGCCCGAGGTTACCCAGATCGCCGCCGCGCGCGATTTCATGGCCTTCCGCCGCCGCGCCGATGGCGGCTACACCATCGCGGCGGAGTCGTTTCACGAGCTCTTCATCGGCCCCGACGCCTTCCGCTCCCTGCGTGCCTTCTGGCCGCAACTGAAGGCCGCGCCCTTCGACACGCATTACTTCCCCGCCGCCCCCAGGGGCTATCCCGACGCCTGGACCACGCCGCGCAACTGGTCCGGCGACGCGCCGAGCCCCTTCGAGGCGATGCGTGTCCTGAACCCCAAGCCCAACATCGGCAAGCTCTCCGAGGCCACCCGCCGCTTCGCCGCCATGTACCCCGGCCTTGGCCCGATCCGGATGCGCGCCGCCTGGGCAGGAATGATCGACACGATGCCCGATCTGGTGCCCGTGGTGGACCGCGCCGAGGCTGTGCCGGGCCTCGTGATCGCCACCGGCATGAGCGGCCACGGCTTCGGCATCGGCCCGGGCATGGGCCGGGTCGCGGCGGACCTCGTGATGGGCAACGATCCGTGTCACGATCTGACGCGGTTCCGCCTCTCCCGCTTCACGGATGGATCGAAAATCGACCTGGGGACGGCGGCGTAACCGGTCGCATTAACCTTTTTATCGAGCGTTCTCAGACACATGACCTAGTGTCCTAGCTAGGACATTTGCCCGGACTCGCTTCACCCCCTTGCCCCCGCCCGCCCGGTGCCCCAGTTTCTGACCCAAGAAAACCCGAGGAAACCCCCATGCCCGTCAAGAACCGTTTCGCCGAACTCCTCCCCGAAATCACCGCCTGGCGCCGCGATATCCACCGCCACCCCGAGATCCTCTTCGACACCCACCGGACCTCGGCCATGGTCAAGGAAAAGCTCTTTGAGTTCGGCTGCGACGAGGTGGTCGACGAGATCGGCCGCACCGGCGTCGTCGGCGTGATCCGCGGCAAGACCAACACTTCGGGCCGCACAATCGGCCTGCGCGCCGACATGGACGCCCTCCCGATCCACGAACAGACCGGCCTTGACTACGCCTCCAAGACCCCGGGAGCGATGCATGCCTGCGGCCACGATGGCCACACCGCGATGCTGCTGGGGGCCGCGAAATACCTCGCCGAGACCCGCAATTTCGACGGCACCTGCGTCGTGATCTTCCAGCCCGCCGAAGAGGGCGGCGGCGGCGGCAAGGAGATGTGCGACGACGGCATGATGGACCGCTTCGGCATCGACGAAGTCTATGGCATGCACAACTGGCCCGGCCGGCCCGTGGGGTCGTTCTCGATCCGCCCCGGCGTCTTCTTCGCCGCCACCGACATCTTCGAGATCACCTTCGAGGGCAAGGGCGGCCACGCCGCGAAACCGCATGAGGTGATCGACACCACCCTGATGGCCGCCCAGGCCGTCACCGCGCTGCAATCCGTCGTCAGCCGGAACGCCAATCCCGTCGATCAGATCGTCGTCTCGGTGACCAGCTTCGAGACCTCCTCGACCGCCTTCAATGTCATCCCTCAGCGCGTCAAGCTGCGCGGCACCGTCCGCACCATGAGCCCCGAGATGCGCGATCTCGCCGAAAAACGCATCGCCGAGATCTGCCAGGGCACCGCCACCACCTTCGGCGGCACGGTCGAGATCGACTACCAGCGCAACTACCCGGTCATGGAAAACGCGCCGACCGAGACCGAATACGCCGCCGAGGTCGCCCGAAAGGTCTCCGGGGCCTGCGACGACGCGCCCCTGGTGATGGGCGGCGAGGATTTCGCCTTCATGCTCGAGGAACGCCCCGGCGCCTACATCCTCGTCGGCAACGGCGACACCGCGCCGGTGCATCACCCCGAGTACAACTTCAATGATGACGTGATCCCCGCGGGCTGTTCCTGGTACGCCGAAATGGTCGAAACCCGACTGCCCGCTGCCTGACCCCGCTGGCGCTCGCCCGGCGCCTGCGCTATCGGGCGGGACATGGCGACGGTCATCTGCATCAAATGGGGCACCGCCTTCGGGCCGGAATATGTCAACCGGCTCTATTCCGGCGTGCGGCGGCATCTGTCACTGCCTGTCCGGTTCCTCTGCATTACCGAGCACCGCGAGGGGCTCCACCCGGAGGTCGAGGTGCTCGACCTGCCCGTCGAGCCTTTCCATGACGAGATGAACGCCGCCCTCGCCGTGGCGAACCGACAGGGCGCGATGCGCAAGGTTTCCTTGTTCCGGCCGGGCCTGATCCCCGATCTCGATGGCCCGGTACTGGGCTTCGACCTTGACGTGGTGATCACCGGGCCGCTGGACGCGCTGCTGGGGTATGAGCCCGGCAAGGTTCTCATGCGCCATGACTGGGTCGAGGCCCGGCGGGGCCGTCCGACGGGCCACGGCTCGGTCTTTCGCTATGATCCGGCGCTACAACCCTGGCTTTATGAGACCCTGGCCGCCGCCCCCAAGGCGGAAGTCGAAAAAGCCCGCGGGTCGGAACAGCGCTACACTTCGACCCTGGCGCAGGAAAAGAACGCCTTTGCCTACATCCCCGGCGACTGGGTGGTGTCGTTCAAACACGATTGCCTTCGCTTGCCGCCAATGAACTATATCGAAACACCAAAGCTCCCACCGGACGCCAGAGTGGTCTGCTTCCACGGCCGCCCGAAAATGCCCGAGGCGGTGGCGGGCTATCGCGGTTCCTGGCTCCGCTGGTCGCGCCCCTGCGGCTGGCTGCAAGAGCACTGGATCGAGCGCGCGGCAGCGGATCTGGGGGCGGACTGGGCCTGAGACGTGGTCGATAGGGTACTGGCCGCCCAAGCAATGCCTCTAACCGTTTCTTCTTCTCGGTGAAAATACGGTGGGGGAGCGCGAGGGGGTGAAACCCCCTCGCATCGGTCGGATCGCGCAGCGATCCGAAACCAAATCGCAAAGGATCCCGTTGAGAAAAGTGCCTACACCGCCAAGCGGTTGACACACATTGCCGCCGCGATCTCGCTTTCCGGCTGCGTCCGCATCTCCGCGATCATCCGTGTCTCATGGTGCCGCAGGGTGACGCGGGCGGTCTGGCTGTGTTTGCGCTGCAACGGCAGCATCTCGCCCGAGCTCTCCAAATCGCCAAGGAACAGGCTTTCCGCCCGAGCACCGTTGGCAAAGACAATCTCGTGGTCGTCGAAGGCGAATTGGCAGAATGTCACGAGCTTGAAATGATCGGCAGCCACGACGTCCGCGTGGTTGATCAGATGCAACGCGTGGGCGAAGACCTGATGCGAACCAAAATACAGCTCTGCCAATGGGTTAGAGAGCAACATGCGGTGCTGTTGCGACACGAAGAGGGGGCGGTCGTTGCCGAGGGCGCCGGGTTTGAATTCGACGGGCAGGAACTTGCCGCGGGCGAGCACCGTGCGTTGCGCGACCCAGCGCACGGGCTGCGCGCCATGGTCGAGAGTGATCACCCGGTCGCCGGGCTGCAGGCGCTCGACGGGGACCTCTCCGGAGGGCGTCAGGATCTGCGTCCCGGCGACACAGCAGGGCACATCGTCGAGCGCGGTGTAGGGGTCGGCGTTGTCGGTATCGGCATTGGCCACGTTGGCGGTGCTGGTGATCGTGTAGCTCGTGCCCGGCACCAGGGCGGGGCCGTTGAGGATGTAGCCGAGCAGAGTGCCGTTCGATTCGACCCGGGTGATCTCGGTCCCGTTGGTCAGTACATAGCGTTCCTCGGCATAGATCCGTGTCGCGGCGCCGCCGCTTAACTGATTGGAATCATTGCCAGCCTTGTCGACCACCGAGTCGCGGGCAAAGAACGCGTCGTCATCGTCGATCGTGATCGTGGTGCGGTCTGTGGCGGGGTCGAAGGCGGCCGAGAGCGTGAGCGTGCCGCCGCTGACGGTGATCGCGGAGGGGTCGTAGGCAACAAAGCTGTAGCTCGGCATTGCTGGCGCTCTTCACAGGGCTCTACGCGTTTGGGGCCGGCGGGACCCAAGGGATGGGTAGGTGCAGACAAACCCGGAAAAACGACCGAATTGTGCCGGTAATCGGAACATTTGCGGGTATTTGATTCAACTCCATCCCGTCGCCGGGGCGGCATGGTAAACGATACGTGAGTCCGGGGTGCGCTCCCAAGCGGCGAATCAGGGGTTAACGCCTGCAAAAGAAGGGAAATGGCACGTCGGTATTACGTATGTATTACGTATGTATTGCGTCTGTGCGGGTGTCGGTGTGGGCCGTGGTTAACAGACCGTTCGATGGGCACGCACGGAACGCAGCGCAGCAAGGAGTTTTGCCCCAATCCGGTTTTGGACCCTGGGGTGGAGCACCAATAAAACATCTTATGGTTGTAGTTGTTTCGGCAAAACTACGCCGAGTTGTGAGGTGAATTCGTGCTTTTTCCCCTCAAATCGGCTAGGCGTACCGAGGTAGGTCAAAAGTGTTGCCACGATTTCGGGGAGAGACATGGTATCTCGCAGTTTTGCCGCGTTCGATAACGAGGCCTTCGTTATCGACGACAGTTCGCCAAACGGAAACCCGGGCGATCCGATCATCAACAATTCCAACACGCCGGTGGGGCGGATCTTCACCTTCAATTCCGGGTTCCCGTACCAGACGATCACGCTGAACGACACGTCCACCACGCCGGACATCTTCAACGATGATGACGAGGACAACCACATCATCACCAATGGCGGCACGCTGGTGCCGAACGGCACGCCGGTCGAATCGGAGAGCTATCATTACGTGCGCCTGCTCGACGATGACGGCGACCCGATCGGCCCGCGGATCACCATCACCGTGTTCTCTCGCGATGGCGTGACGCAGAACATCTGGGGCATGGCGTCGGACACGCAGCTGATCGACGGCGCGCGCTACGTAAAGGTGGGCGGCAGCAACAACGGCGACTCGCTTTACGACAATTTCGTGCCCTGCTTCACGGCCGGGACGCTGATCGCGACCCGGCGGGGCGAGCGGCCGATCGAAGCGCTTTCGGTGGGCGACGAGGTGGTCACCCGCGACAACGGCTTTCAAGCGGTGCGCTGGATCGGAACCTGCACGCTATCGGCCGAGACACTGCGGAAGAGCCCCGCGAAACGGCCGGTGCAGGTCAAGAAGAATGCCTTTGCCGAGGGCGTGCCGGCACGGGACACGGCGTATTCTCCCAATCACCGGCTGCTGATGACCCGGTCGGAGACCTCGATGCTGTTCGGCGATGCCGAAGTGCTGGCCGCCGCCAAGCATCTGACCCGGCGCGCGGGAGTCTCGGTCAGCGCGGGGCTTGGGCCAGTCACCTATGTGCACCTGCTCTTCGACCGTCACGAGGCGATCCTGTCCGAGGGCCTCTGGTCCGAGAGCTTCCTGCCCGGCGAGGTCGGCATCGGCGGGCTCGACACGGCCCAGCAGGAGGAGGTCTATGATCTCTTCTCGGCCTTGCGTGACGGGTCTGACAGCGCGGCGGCGACCCCAGCACGGCGGATCCTGCGCCGGCACGAGGCGCTGGCGGAGGCTGCGGAGTAGAGAGAACGATGCGCCTGGCCGTGGCTTAGCCGACTCAGCGTTGAGGGTTTCGACGGACGATTTATTGCTGCGCAAACCGTCTGTTGTCCGGGGCTACGCCCGTTCGCGCCTCAATCGGTCCACTGGACCGATTGCCGCTTCGCGAACCGGACTCTTTCCGGGGCTACGCCCGTTCGACACTCGAAAGGTCCACTGGACCTTTCGCCAGCGAAGCTGGTCCGTGTCTTGCCCAGGGCTCCGCCCGTTCGGACCTTGAAACGTCCACTGGACGTTTCATCGCTGCGCGAACCGGTCCTCACCCCCCCGTATGCGACATGTGCCTGGACACCTGCCCGTCGGCCCTTTGCCGCGAGTAATCGAAATCGTGGCCCTTGGGTTTCAGGCCGATGGCCTTGTGGATGGCCTCGATGAGGGGGGTGTCGGACTCTGAGGCGCGCAGTGGCGCGCGGAGGTCGGCCATGTCTTCCTGGCCGAGGCACATGTAGAGCTCTCCGGTACAGGTGAGGCGGACGCGGTTGCACGATTCGCAGAAATTGTGGGTCAGGGGCGTGATGAAACCGACCTGCTGGCCGGTTTCCTCGAGCCGCACGTAGCGGGCAGGGCCGCCGGTGCGGTGGGCGAGATCGGTGACGGTGTAGCGGGTGGCGAGTTGGGCGCGGACGTCGGAGACGGGCCAGTACTGGCCGACGCGGTCCTCGTTGCCGAGATCGCCCATCGGCATGACCTCGATCCAGGTCAGATCCATGTCCTCGGCTGCGCACCATTCGGTGAGGGTGAAGAGTTCTTCTTCGTTGAAGCCTTTCAGCGCCACGGCGTTGATCTTGACGCGCAGGCCGGTGTTGCGGGCGGCCTCGATGCCCTTCAGGACCTGCGGCAGGCGGCCCCAGCGGGTGACGCGGGCGAACTTGTCCTCGTCGAGCGTGTCCAGCGACACGTTGATGCGGCGCACGCCCGCGGCGTAGAGGTCGGAGGCGAAACGGGAGAGCTGACTGCCGTTGGTGGTGAGCGTCAGTTCCTTGAGCGCGCCGGTCTCGAGATGCCGCGACATTCCCTGAAAGAAGGTCATGATATCGCGGCGCACAAGCGGCTCGCCACCGGTGATGCGCAGCTTCTCGACGCCGAGCGAGATGAAGGTGGAGCACATCCGGTCGAGCTCTTCCAGCGTCAGAAGCTCCTTCTTCGGCAGGAAGGTCATGTTCTCCGACATGCAATAGACGCAGCGGAAATCGCAGCGGTCGGTGACCGAGACGCGCAGGTAGGTGATGGCGCGATGGAAGGGATCGATGAGCTGCGATGTCATGGGATTTGTCTATTCTGCGCGGAGCCCCGCCGCAAGTGATCAAGGGGCGTTGAACGCGCTTGTGAATGTGCATAACGTGGCG
>JAAUYH010105505.1_pt1 | contig 10361 bp, 11 predicted proteins | sample 7278061 | NCBI WGS metagenome assembly JAAUYH01 (sample SAMN14350203, study PRJNA611818) | marine sediment metagenome | isolation source: surface marine sediment (0.6m) | place: French Polynesia: Moorea | collected 2018-08 | reverse complement strand
GCCACTCATGCGAGCGAACTTGGAGGATCGGACTGAGCGGCGGAGACCGGTGGTTCCTCGTTTCGGTTCACGTATCACTCAAACACCGCCAAATAGCCTGTCTTTGCGCGGGGTAGGGTGGCAGATCGGGTGCCGTGTGCATATGGTCTGCACTGCGCGGCCGTTCCGAATGTGATCGGCCGCAAGGAGATCGCTGAATGCCCCTGAACGCAGCCACCGAGGCCGCGCGCTTGTCTGTTGCGCCTATGATGGACTGGACCGACCGGCACTGCCGCTATCTGCACCGGCTGATGTCGCGGCGCACCCTGCTTTTTACCGAGATGGTTACCGCGCCCGCGCTAGTGCGCGGCGGAGCGCGGCATCTCTTGGCGTTCGATCCGGCGGAGCATCCTGTGGCGGTGCAGCTCGGCGGCTCGGATCCCGCGGAGCTCGCGCAGGCGGCGAGGATGGCGGCGGATGAGGGGTATGACGAGATTAATCTCAACGTCGGCTGCCCCTCGGACCGGGTCCAGTCGGGCTGTTTCGGCGCCGTGCTGATGGAGCAGCCAGGTCTGGTGGCGGATTGCGTGGCGGCAATGATCGCGGCGCAACCGTTTGAAGTCACCGTGAAATGCCGGATCGGCGTGGATGACCAGGTGCCGGAGGAGGTGCTGCCCGCCTTCATCGCGGCGATGCGTGACGCGGGCGTCCGTCGCATGTCGGTCCATGCGCGCAAGGCCTGGCTGCAAGGGCTGAGTCCGAAAGAAAACCGCGAGGTGCCGCCGCTCGACTACCCGTTGGTCTATGCGATGAAGCGGGAATTCCCGGACATGCATTTGTCGATCAACGGCGGTGTGGGGTCGCTGGAGGAGGCGCAGGCGCACCTCGCGGCGGGCATGGACGGGGTGATGCTTGGCCGCGCGGCCTATCACACGCCGTCGGACATCCTGCTGCGGGCCGATGAGGTGATCTTCGGCGAGTCCGGGGCGAAAACGGCCGAGCAGGTGGTCGACGAGATACGGCCCTACATCGCGCGACACCTCGCGGGCGGAGGACGGTTGCACGCGGTGACGCGGCATATGCTGGGCCTCTTCGCCGGGCGGCCGGGCGCGCGGGGCTGGCGGCGGGTGCTGTCGGAGGGCGCGCACCGGGCCGACGCGGGGCTCGAGGTGATCGACGCGGCGCTTGCCGCGATCACCCACCCGCATGCGCGGCGGGCGTCTTGAACGCAGCGGCGGACTGGTCGGAGGAGCGGTCGGCCTTTCTGGAGCGCGGCTGGGTCAGATTCCCCAAGGACCCGGAGTCGAAGGTCTGGCTGGCGGAGGCGCGTCCGGCGGCGCATCGGGCCGTCGCGGACCCGGTAAACGCAGAGTGGCTGCGATGCGAGGGGACCTGGTTCGTCGGCGTCAACGTGCTGCCGAATGACCCGGACGGTGTGGTCGGCAATTCGGGGCCGTTCCGCGGCGCGGTGGTGCGGTTTCTGCGCGAGGCCCTGGGGCTTGGCCCAATCGCTTGGGACCGGGCGCAGGTGTCGGTGATATACCCGGGTTACCCGCGGCCGCGCGAGGGCGAGAGCCACGCGGCGTTTCGCTACCGCTGCGACCGGGATGGGGCGCATTTGGACGGGCTCTTGCCCATTGGACCGGAGCGCAAGCGCATGCTGCGCGAGCCGCATGCGTTCGTTCTGGGGTTGCCGTTGACAGCGGCCTCAGCGGACGCGAGCCCGATGGTGGTCTGGGAGGGAAGCGTCGAGATCGTGCGGCGCCATTTGGGCGAGGTGCTGGCGGCCCATCCTGTGGCGCAGTGGGCCAATGTGGACCTCACCGCGGCCTATCACGCAGCCCGGCGCGAGGTGTTTGAAAGTTGCAGACGAGTGGCGGTTCATGCCGTGCCGGGGGAGGCTTATCTGGTGCACCGCCTGGCGCTGCATGGCGTTGCACCCTGGGGGACGGGCGCCGAGGCCCCGGAAGACGGACGGATGATTGCGTATTTCCGCCCGGAGATGACGGGATCTATCCGCGACTGGATTGAGGCTCCGTAAACGCGCGTCGGCGATCAGCTACAGCGCCGGCGGGGATTTCAGCCGCGCCGCGCGACCGCCGCGACGTTGGGTGAGCCGACCCGCGCGGCCGGGCAGCTCCGCCATCACCATACGCCGCGCCTCGGGTGTCATCTTTGACCAATTGGTGATCTCGTCGATGCTGCGCAGACAACCGGTGCAGAGCCGCGCGGCGGGATGCACCACGCAGACCCTGATACAGGGGCTCTCGATCTCGTCGCGCCGCCAGATCTCGTCGTCTTTCATGCACTCTGCCTCAGATGTCGTATGCGGTCCAACACGCCCTGCAAAATATAACCGGCCGCCACATGGTCAATTACCTCGGCGCGACGTTTTCGAGACGTATCCGCCTCTAGAAGCACGCGTTCGGCGGCGACGGTGGACAGGCGCTCGTCCCAGAAGCCGATCGGCAGGTCGGTGAGGCGGCTGAGGTTCCGGGCGAAGGCGCGGGTGGATTGGCAGCGCGGGCCCTCGGTGCCGTCCATGTTGAAGGGCAGGCCGAGGACCAGCCCGCCGATCCCGCGTTCTTCAACAATCTGCAAGAGTGCGGTGGCATCGGTGGCAAACTTGCGCCGCCGGATCGTGGTGAGCGGCGTGGCGACCGAGAGCAGCCGGTCGGAGACCGCGACGCCGATGGTCTTGTCGCCATAGTCGAGCCCGGCGAGTGCCGCGCCGTGGGGCAGGGCGGTTGCGAAATCGGCGATGTCGTCGTGGATCACTCGGCGACCCCTGCGCGCTGGGCCGCGGCGCGCAGGGTCGCCATCGCCTCGGCGCTCTCGGCGAACACGCTCTGCGCCTCGTCCCAGATCGCGGCGGCACGTTCCTGTTCGCCCAATACGCCGAGCGCGCCGATCAGGCGGGCCCAGTCCTCGGGCGGGCCGCCCTCGGTGGCGAGGCGCTCCGAGAGCCCGTCGACCATGCCGCGGATCATCGCAGCGCGGTCTTCTTCCGACATCTCGGCCGCGGCTTCCATTTGCTCAGCGGTCGGGCCGGGCATGGCGGGGGCCGAGGCGAAGGCGGGCGGCGTGTAGCGCACGCCGGCGCGATGCGCGACCTCTTCGATCTGCCCTAGGATCGGCGGGACCCAGGGCGCCTGGGCGGTACTGTCTTTCAAAAGCCCGTCCCAGAAGCGGAAGGCCAGATCCGGCCGGCCGGTCTGGGAATAAAGCAGTCCGGTGTAGTAGCGCGCAACCCCGTTGCGCGGGTCCAGTTTCAGCGCTTGCGCCAGCGCCGCCTCGGCCTCGGGCGAGACGTAGCCGCCGGTGGCCATGATGCGCAGATCGGCGAGGTCGGCGTAATCGGCGGAGGTGGCCTCGTCGCCCTTCAACGCGATGGCGGCGGCCAGCGCGGGGTGCGCGGCGTCGTAATTGCCGAGGCGCGCCTCGTTGGTTGCCAGGAACAGCTGGCCCTGAAGGTCGTTCGGGTTCGCCGCGACCGCTGTGCGCAACCGTTCGACGAGGTCGAGATACTCCGGATCGGCTTCCACCGGTCCGCGCACCGGCATCCGTGCCTCGACCTCGGCCTGCGAGGCGCGCTCTGCCCGTGCGGCATCGGCCAGCGCTATGCGCGTCTTCAACGGCATATCGGGATACATCGGTGCGCCGATCTGCAGGTAGAGCAGCACGCTGCCTGCGAGCACGACCACGCCGATGCCGCCCGCCGCCACCCAGGTTGCTCCGCTCGGCGCTTGCCCGCCGGTGCTCTCGGTGGCTGCCTTGTCCGCATCGAGAATCCGGCGGGAGACCTCGAGGCGCACGCGCTCGGCCTCGTCCTCGGTCACCACGCCGCGGGCGAGATCCCGTTCGACCTCGTCCAGTTGGTCGCGATAGACCTGCACGTCGAAAGCCGCTGCCGATCCGTCGATCCGGCGCGCGCGCAGCAAGGCGATGACCATGAGAACCCCCACGGCCAGGGCCAAGGCACCGGCGATCACCCAGAACAGCATATTTCCTCCATGTTTCCGGGGGAGATGTATATCCCGGACCGCCCGCGCAAAACCCCCAAAGCGGGACAGGATGCCTCAGGCCTGTACCCGGCGATGTCGTTTAACCTCGCGCGAGTGCCGCTGACTGTCTTGGCAGCGGGCGTTGTCCGTTTCATATCGGACGTCGCAAGGCACTTGTGCCAAGGGGATTCGCATGCCGAAACGACGCTAGTCCGCCTTTGCCATCGCCCGCGTAGCGCTGCGCGGCCATACCGGCTGGGACCGCGCCTGGGCGTCGCCGGAGCCGAAGGATCACTACGATGTGATCATCATCGGCGCGGGCGGGCATGGGCTGGCGACAGCCTATTACCTCGGCAAGAACCACGGCATCCGGAACGTCGCGATCCTTGAAAAGGGCTGGCTCGGCGGCGGCAACACCGGCCGGAACACGACGATCATCCGCTCCAACTACCTGCAGGACGCCTCGGCCGCGATCTATGAAAAGTCGCGCAGCCTCTACGAGACCCTCAGCCAGGACCTGAACTACAACGTCATGTTCAGCCCGCGCGGCGTGATGATGCTGGCCCAGACCCAGCACGAGATCCGCGGCTACCGGCGCACGGCCCATGCCAACGCACTGCAGGGCGTGGCGACCGAGTTCATCGGGCCGGACCGCGTCAAGGAGCTCTGCCCGATCATCAATACCGACGGGCCGCGCTATCCGGTTCTGGGCGCGCTGTGGCAGCCTCGCGGCGGCACCGCGCGGCACGATGCGGTCGCCTGGGGCTATGCGCGCGCCTGTTCCGACATGGGCATGCATGTGATCCAGCGCTGCGAGGTGACGGGTGTGCGCTCCGAGGGCGGCAAGGTCACTGGGGTCTCCACCACCAAGGGCGAGATCGGCTGCGGCAAGCTCGGCATCGTCGTGGCCGGGAATTCCGGCGTGCTGGCCGAGATGGCGGGCTTCCGGCTGCCGGTCGAGTCCGTCGCGTTGCAGGCGCTGGTGAGCGAGCCGATCAAGCCCTGCATGGACGTCGTGGTGATGGCCAACACCGTGCACGGCTATATGAGCCAGTCCGACAAGGGCGAGATGGTAATCGGCGGGGGTGCTGACGGGTACAACAACTACACCCAGCGCGGCTCGTTCCACCATATCGAGGAGACCGTGCGCGCGCTGGTCGAGACCTTCCCGATGATCTCGCGCCTGAAGATGCTGCGGCAATGGGGCGGGATCGTCGACATGACCGGCGACCGCTCGCCGATCCTGTCAAAGACGCCGCTCGAGGGCTGTTTCATCAACTGCGGCTGGGGCACCGGTGGCTTCAAGGCGATCCCGGGCTCGGGCTGGGGCATGGCGGAGCTGATTGCCAAGGGGTCGTCGCCGCTGACCGAGGAGTTCGGGCTGAACCGCTTCCGCGAGGGGCGCTTCATCGACGAATCCGTGGCGGCGGGAGTGGCGCATTGATGAAGCACGAGAAACGCAGGGATTTCCTCGTAGATCGAGTGTTTTCTTTGTTCATTTTCGGGCGGTATGGGGTGCTTGGGACTTGGCTGGTTCCAGCATGTATTCTGACACTCGCGTTTATCGTTGAATGGACATCAAGCTGGGGCAGGAACGTCGAACTCTTCCAGCGAAGCGGTGCACTCGTAACAGCACTTATGGTTCCAGTCTTCGGCTTTTTGTTGGGGAAGATGACGATGTGGCGGAACTACCGCTACAGCCAAAGGGGCGATGCGGACAACAGAGAGCTCTTAGCCACGGTATTGAGGCATTTCTTGGCTCGGCAAGGAGGGCTACCGAGCGACTTTGACGAAAAGCTAGAGGAGTCTTTTAAGACCAACTGCTTGCGGCACGATGCCGATGAGGGACTTGGCCTCATTGAGGCCATGGAGCCAATGGTACTGCGTTCATTCTCTGTGGTGTTGTTTTGTTCGACGATCACTTGGGGTTTTGGTGATTTGGTGTTCTCCAAGGACTGCGCGCTATGCTAGCCAATCCCAGTTGTGATAAATACATGTGGACAACTCGGCCAATCTGCATACCAGATGTTGTGTCGCCTTGCCCCGGGAGGCATAGTCGCATCCATGCTTTCCCAGACAAGCGAGGTGCACTGACATGACACGGCGACCCTTGAAAGCTTTGACCGTCGCCCTGGCCTTGATGCTCGCCGGACCCGCGGCCGCGATCCCGGAGGGCGACCGGTTGAAGCTCTCTTTCGGCAGTTTCGACGTTTACGGAACCTGGTCCAAGAAATCCTGCGCCGCGCAGACCGTGATGCGCAGCCAGGCGCGCAAGCGGGTCGGGTTCTCGGTCTACTGGACGCCGGGCCGGCAGCTCTACCTGATGACCACCCACCCGGATTCGCGCCGGGTTCAGGGCAATCAACAGGTCCAGATCCGCTTTCCCGACGGCCAGGCGATGGCCTTTGCGATGCGGCGGAACGGGCAGGCACTTTACACCGATATCGGCTTCGGCTCGAACGCGCGGAATTTCTACCGGCAGATCGAGGCGAGCCGCTCGATGCGCATCGAATGGCCCAGCTTGGGCGATGCGGTGGACGTGGATTTGCGGCAGCGGCGCGAGCTCGAGGCCGCGATGCGGCATTGCCGCGACTGGTTGAGGAGCTGAAGGCGGAATGACGACAGGCGGAAACTGGAAAGGAGGCGTTCATCGAGGCTTGATCCCGGCTGCGCGAGGCATATTTGGCCTCGCAACACGAGGGGACTTGCCATGGACGCCATTCTTCGCCGCCTGCCCACCCAGGAAAGCCTGCACCGCCGCAAGGGCGCGCTGGCCGGGTTCGCCTTCGGCATGGCGCTCATGGTGCTCGGCGGGCTCTTCGTCTCGGTGGTCTACACCGGCAAGGGCCTCGGATACGTCCCGCCCGAGCGCGCCCCGGTCGCCTTCATCGACTGACGCGGGCTCCGGCCGCCCCACAGAGGTGCGGCCATGTTGATCCTGCACTGCCCCTATTGCGGCATCGACGCCGACGAGACCGAACTCGCCCCCGGCGGTGAGGCGCATCTGAAGCGGTTCGGCCCGGGCTCGTCGGATGAGGAGTTCGAGGCCTACCTCTTTCACCGCGAGAACCCCAAGGGTGTGCATTTTGAACGTTGGCGCCACGCCAATGGCTGTGGCAAGTGGTTCCACGCCGCACGCTGCACCAACACGCTGGAGGTTTTCGGCACATACCCTGCGCAGGTCTTTGAACCGCCGCAGGAGATCCGCGACGCGATCACCGCCAAGCGGCCCGGCTGGTCCTGGGGGACGTTCTCATGAGCACGCGTCTGGCCTCGGGTGGCCGCCTGATCAACCGCGGCAAGGCGCTGGAGTTCCGCTTTAATGGCAAGCGGATGACCGGGTATGAGGGCGACACGCTCGCCTCGGCATTGCTCGCGAACGGGCAAGGGCTGGTGGGGCGGTCCTTCAAATACCACCGCCCGCGCGGGATCGTGGCCAGCGGGGCCGAAGAGCCGAATGCGCTGGTGAACCTCGGCAAGGGCGGCCGGTTCGAGCCGAACCAGCGCGCCACGACGACGGAACTCTTCGACGGGCTGCAGGCCACCAGCCAGAACCACTGGCCGAGCCTCGAATTCGACGTGGGCGTGATCAACAACTACGCTGCGAAATTCCTGCCCGCCGGCTTCTACTACAAGACCTTCATGGCCCCGCGCCCGGCCTGGAAGCACGTCTTCGAGCCCTTCATTCGCCAGTCCGCAGGCCTCGGCAAGGCGCCCAAGGACCGCGACGCGGATGTTTATGAGCATTTCCACACTCATGTGGACGTGTTGGTGGTCGGCGGCGGAGTGGCCGGGTTGATGGCGGCGCAGGTGGCGGGGGCCTCCGGGGCTTCGGTGCTGTTGATCGAACAGACCGCATTCTGGGGCGGCCGTGCGCCGGTTGACGGGGCGGTGATCGACGGTGTGGAGGCGGAAGAGTGGGTGAAGACCTCCGTCGAACTGCTTGAGAACATGGAGAATGTCCGGATCCGTACCCGTTGCATGGGCGCCGGGGTCTATGACCATGGCTATGTGCTTGCCTATGAACGGTTGAGCGATCACGACCCGCAGGATGGGTTGCCGCGCCACCGGCTCTGGAAGATCCGCGCGCGCCAGGTGATCACCGCAACGGGCGCCATCGAGCGGCCCCTGAGTTTCGCCGCCAACGACCTGCCGGGCGTGATGCTGGCCAGCGCCGTGCGCGATTACGTGGTCAACTGGGGCGTGTCACCCGGCGACCGGACGGTCGTGGTGACCAACAATGACGACGCCTATCGCACCGCGCTCGCGCTGATAAAGGCGGGCCTTGAGGTGCCGGCGATCATCGACACGCGACTCGGCAGCGATGGCGAGCTTGTGCAGGCGGCGAAGAAGGCGGGCATCCGCGTCGAATTCGGGCGCGCGGTGGCGAAGGTCAAGGGCCGCGCGCGGGTCGAGGGTGTGGCGATGACCATGCAGGCCGGCGAGGGCGCGGTGCTGGAAGAGATCCCCTGCGACGCGGTTGCGATGTCCGGCGGCTGGTCGCCGGTGGTGCATCTCTGGTCCCATTGCGGTGGCAAGCTGACCTGGAACAGCGAATTCGCAATGTTCCAGCCGGACCCCGAGCGGGCGCCGTCAGGAGCGGATGGGACGGCCTTCGTGCAGGCTGCCGGGCTCGCGGCGGGTGCCGGTGAAGGCGGGTTGCGAACAGAGGCGGCGTTGGCCTCGGCGCTGGAGGCTGCGAAAGCGGCGTGCAAGGCGGTGGGCAAGAAACCTAAGGCGACGAAGGCCTCGGCGGTCGAGGAGCCCCGCGAGGCACCGCTGGAGCCCGTTTGGATGATGCCGCAGGGCGCCGGCGCCAAGCTGCGCCAGAAGATGTGGCTCGACTACCAGAACGACGTGAAGGTCAGCGACGTGCAACTCGCCGCGCGCGAGGGGTTCGAGAGCGTCGAGCACACCAAGCGCTACACCACGCTCGGCATGGCAACAGATCAGGGGAAACTCAGCAATATCAACGGTCTTGCGGTGCTTTCTCAAGCGCTCAACGAGGACATTCCGCGAGTCGGCACGACGACCTTCCGCCCGCCTTATACGCCGATCTCGATGGGCGCGATCGCTGGTGAGGCGCGGGACGAGATCTTCCAGCCCCTGCGCCGCACGCCGATGCATGCCTGGAACGAACAGAACGGCGCCTATTGGGAACCCGTCGGCCATTGGCGGCGGCCCTATTGTTATCAGCGCCCGGGCGAGAGCGTCGAGGATGCGGTGCATCGCGAGGTGAAGAACACCCGTGAAGCCCTTGGATTGCTTGACGCTTCCACTCTCGGCAAGATCCTCGTAAAGGGGCCGGACGCGCCGAAGTTTCTCGACATGATGTACACCAACATGATGTCGACGCTGAAGCCCGGGCGGTGCCGCTATGGGCTGATGTGCTCGGAAAACGGGTTTCTGAGCGACGACGGCGTGGTGGCGCGGATCGATGACGAAACCTTCCTCTGCCACACCACCTCGGGCGGCGCCGATCACGTGCATGGTCACATGGAGGAATGGCTGCAGACCGAGTGGTGGGAATGGAAGGTCTACACCGCGAACGTGACCGAGCAATATGCGCAGATCGCCGTGGTCGGGCCACGCGCGCGGGACGTGCTGCAGGCGATGGGCGGCATGGATCTGTCGGCCGAGACGCTGCCCTTCATGGCCTGGGCCGATGGCGAGATCGGCGGGTTTCCGGTGCGCGTTTACCGGATCAGTTTCTCGGGGGAGCTAAGCTACGAGATCGCGATCCGCGCGGGCGAGGGGCGGGCGTTCTGGGATGCCTTGCTGGCCGCCGGCGCCTCGATGGGTGTCATGCCCTACGGCACCGAGGCGCTGCATATCATGCGGGCCGAGAAGGGGTTTATCATGATCGGGGACGAGACCGACGGCACGGTTATCCCGCAAGATCTCGGCCTGCATTGGGCGATCTCGAAGAAAAAGGGCGACTTCCTCGGCAAGCGCGCGCAGGATCGGGTGCACATGACCGATCCGGAGCGCTGGCAACTGGTGGGGCTCGAGACCCTCGATGGCTCGGTGCTGCCCGACGGGGCCTATGCGGTCGCGCCGGGCGAGAACGCGAACGGGCAGCGGAATGTGCAGGGGCGGGTGACCTCGACCTATCTCTCGCCGACGCTGGGAAAGGGGATCGCGATGGGGCTGGTGCGGCGCGGGCCGGAGCGGATGGGGGAGGTACTGGATTTTCCGACCGTCGATGGCTCGAACACCGTGGTGAAGGCGAAGATCGTGAGCCCGGTGTTCTACGATCCCGAGGGGGAGAAGCAGAATGTCTGAGGCAGTGAGCGCCCTGGCCGGCGCCCGGTACGAGGGGTTTGCGCGGATCGAGGAAGCGGGCCTGCGGGGGATGGTGACCCTGCGCGGGGATCT